>Ga0209172_10005247_pt1 | contig 16015 bp, 8 predicted proteins | sample LarsenN4metaG_FD_184113 | JGI IMG/M metagenome (GOLD analysis project Ga0209172, IMG submission 184113) | Hot spring sediment bacterial and archeal communities from British Columbia, Canada, to study Microbial Dark Matter (Phase II) - Larsen... ... | reverse complement strand
ATGGAGGTGCAGGGGTTAGCAGAGGCAGTGACGGTAGAATACAAGTTTGCGCACGATCGCATCCAGCAAGCCGCCTACTCCTTGATCAATGCCACCGACAAACCAGCCCTACACTGGCAAGTAGGTTGCCTGCTGCGACAAAACACCCCTGCTGAAAAGCCGGACCAGAAAATCTTCGATATCGTTAACCAGCTCAACCAAGGCAGGAGCCAAATTCAGCATCAAACTGAGGCAGAAGACCTGGCACAACTCAACCTCAAAGCAGGCAAAAAAGCCAAAGCCTCCGCCGCCTATCAACCCGCCTTCAATTACCTGCAAACAGGCTTCAGCTTGTTAAGCCCAGATAGCTGGGATAGCCAGTATGACTTAACCCTCTCACTCCACGTCGAGGCAGCGGAAGCCGCCTACCTCAGCGGCCATTTTCAGCAGATGGAGGAATTGGCGGCGGTAGTGCGCAGTCAGGCTAAAACCGTGCTGGATAAAGTCAGAATCTACCGAGTAAGCGTCCTTGGTTATGCCAACCAGCACCAACTATCAGCCGCCATCAGAACTGGCCTAGAGATTTTATCCCAGTTAGGCATAAATTTACCAGAAAATCCCACCCCAGCCGACATCGGACAGGCGATCGGCGAAACACAAGCCGCCTGGGCTGGTCAGCGCATCGAAGATTTAATCCATCTCCCAGAGATGACAGACCCAGAAAAAATCGCCGCAATGGATTTGCTCTTTGATGTCATCCACCCAGCTTATGACGGCAACCCCGGACTCTTCACCCTTTGCGCCTTGCAAATGGTCAATTTATCCATCAAATATGGCAACACCCCTCTATCCGCCCAAGGATATGGCTCTTACGGGATTGTTTTGTGCGGTGTTGTCTTTGATATCGATTCTGGGTATAAATTTGCCCACCTAGCTTTAAATTTACTAGAAAAATCAAATATCAAAAAAATTAAATCGGCGGTCTTCTTTTTAGCTTATTATTTCAGCATTCATTGGCAAGGACACATAGAAAAAACTTTAAAGCCTTTTTTAGAGGGATATCAAAGTGGCCTAGCAACGGGAGATTTACTATTTGCTGCTTTTAATGCTTACGGATACGCATCTTACCTATACTGGGCAGGTAAAAAACTGGCATTAGTCGCCGAAGAAATGGCCAAATACAGCCAAGGTATATCTCAAATTAAACAAAGCCTCATCCTCAGTTATCAAAATCGCTATTGGCAAGTAGTGTTAAATTTGATGGGCAGCCCAGAAAATGCCTGGATATTAGCGGGTGCAGCCTACGACGAAGTGGCGATGATGCCAAACATGGTTGAAACACACGACCGATATGGCATCGGTGATTTACATTTACACAAATTTATCTTAGCCTATCTGTTTGACAACTATCAGCAGGCCATAGCTAATGCAGACATAGCAGCCAATTATCTCGATGCCATGCTGGCTACACCCTCGGTAGCGGGTTTCTATTTTTACGATTCCCTCACCCGTCTTGCCGTCTTTGCCGATGCTTCCGAAACTGAGCAAGCTGTCATCCAGGAGAAAGTCACTGCCAACCAGGAAAAAATGCAACTGTGGGCGCATCATGCCCCCATGAACTACCAGCATAAATATGACCTGGTAGCAGCAGAGCTATGCCGAGTGCAGGGCAACTATAAAGATGCCCGGGAATATTACGACGCCGCCATTAACGGGGCGCGAGAAAACGAATTTCTCAACGAAGAAGCCCTCGCCTATGAACTCGCGGGTCGCTTTTACCTCTGGCGCCATCAAACCCACATCGCTCGCCACTACCTGCAAGATGCTCACTACACCTACCAGCAGTGGGGGGCCACGGCCAAAGTCCAACACCTAGAGCAAAAATATCCCCAGTTTCTCGGATCAGCCACCAGCAAAACTGGCATCACCCCCAACATCACCTCCACTACTGGGACTGGCTCTGGCTCGGCTCTGGACTTTGCCACTATCCTGAAAGCTACCAGCGCTATCTCTGGGGAAATTGTCCTGGAGAAATTGCTGAGTAAATTGATGCAGTTGGCGATTGAAAATGCCGGAGCCGAAACAGGCTTCCTCATCCTCTCGGATAATGGCCGGTTGACCATAGAAGCGGCGGGAACTGCCTCGGGGGAAATCGAAGTGCTGCAAGCGATTCCCGTGGCCAACAACCCCAATCTCCCGGTAGCCATCATTAATTATACGGCCCGCACCCGCACCGATGTGGTACTGAACGATGCCACCCAAGAGGGTCTCTTTGCCACCGATGCTTACATCACCCGAACCCAAGCCAAATCAGTCTTGTCATACCCTATTCTCAACGGCGGCCAGCTCCTAGGCATTCTCTACCTGGAAAACAATCTCGCTACCAGTGCCTTTACCTCCGATCGGCTGGAAGTCCTGCGCATTCTATCTTCCCAAGCCGCCATCTCCGTGGAAAATGCCCTTTTGTACCGCACCTTGGCGCAAAAAGTAGAAGAGCGCACCGCTCAACTCGCCGCCGCCAACCAGGAAATCACCATCCTCAACCAAATGCTGCAAGCGGAAAACCTGCGCATGAGCGCCGAGTTAGATGTCACCCGCCGCCTGCAGCAGATGATTTTACCCGACGAAGCGGAACTCAGCGCCATTCCGGGTTTGGAGATTGCCGGGTTTATGGAACCCGCTTCGGAAGTCGGCGGCGACTACTACGATGTATTAAACTACGATGGACGGGTGAAAATCGGCATTGGCGACGTGACCGGCCACGGTCTGGAAAGCGGAATGCTGATGATTATGACCCAAACTGCCGTGCGCACCTTGCTGGCAAACAACGAAACCGATTATGTCAAATTCCTGAGTACCATCAACCGCACGATTTACGATAACGTGGGGCGGATGAAAACCGATAAAAACCTCACCCTCTGCTTATTAGATTACAATGCTGGGGTTCTCAGGGTCAGTGGTCAGCACGAAGAAATCATCGTTGTCCGCTCTGGCGGCGAGCTAGAGCTGATTGATACCATCGATTTGGGCTTCCCCATTGGTTTGGATGTGGAAATAGCCGATTTCATCAGCCAAACCGAGATTGTCCTCAATCCAGGAGATGTGGTGGTGCTTTATACTGATGGTATTACCGAAGCGGAAAACATCGACGGGGTGCAGTATGGGTTAGAGCGCCTGTGCCAGGTGGTAGAGCGCCACTGGCAATCTTCAGCGCCGGACATCCGTCAGGTGGCCATTAATGACTTGCTACAGCACATCGGCGACCAAAAGGTATTTGACGATATCACCATTATGGTCCTCAAGCAGAAGTAACTATACTGATTGTCCTTTGTCCCTTGTCCCTTGTCACTTGTACGGGCGATTCCCTTTCTTGCCCCTACCAAAGGACTCAGGACAAATGACTAAGGACAAATGACCCATAACCCATGACCCATGACCCATGACAAGTGACGATTTATGGTGCAAATCTATGGAGATTTTAATCAATCTTTACCTGATGCCAGGGAATATTTGATTTTGGGATTTTACCTGAAAGAACCAGACGAGCTAGACGGGGCAAACCAGAAACATGGTTTCTCTAAGTCCCGATGGCGGACTAATGGCTTATCTGCCAATTTTTTGGCTGACTATTTATGTACTTTTTTACCGGTTGATGAAGACAATCTGGGAGAAGGTCGCCAGCGGGAAATTAAGTCTGCAGTCAGCTACATTGCTAATGAACTATTAGAAAACGCCATGAAGTATGCCGATTCTAGTTTATACTTGCCTATCACGGTTAAATTGCAATTATATGCCGATTCAATTGTGATTACCACTAATCATGGTGTCAGCGTAAAGCAGGGAGAAAAGCTGCTCAATTTCATCAAGAACTTTACCAATTTCTCTACGGAAGATTCCTATTTTGGCTATTTAGAAGAAAAAGCCACTGTCGGAAGTACCACGGAATCAGGTTTAGGCTTTGTCACGATGATGAATTATTATAATGCTAAGGTGGGTTGGGAGTTGTCACCGATGCTGGCAATAGAGAACACGGCTTTATGGGGTTATGCGGTAACGACTATGGTACAGCTTTCTTTATCATTTGATGGATGAATTTTACTGGTTATTGGTCATTTGTCACCAGGCCAATTGTCAATTAATAATTGACAATTGATAATTGATAATTGACAATTATAGTCATTTCACTTAAGAATGAGAATGGTTTTTTAGTTAAACCCCGACCCAATTGTGCTATCACCCCCTGCCCCTCGACCAGGTAGGGAGAGGGGAGGAAGACGGGGAGACGGGGAGACGGGGAGACTGGAAGACTGGTTCCTCTCCCTTTTTGGTCGAAAGGGGGTGGGGGGTGAGGGGGTTGGGGGATAGAGGGCCAGTTCTCTGGCTGGTCTCATTGTTATCTGAAATCACTATAACAATTATCAATTGTCAATTATTAATTATTAATTCAAATGACTAAGGACAAACAATTATGTTTCAATCGACGCGGCGGCGGTTGGCGATTTGGTATGCGGCGATGACGGCGGTGTTGTTGCTGCTATTCGCTACGGGGTTTTATTTGTATGTGCGCAATGCTTTGATTGAGCGAATTGATGATACCCTAGAACATGTGGTGGAGGTGGTGGAACGCTCCCTGGTGATCGAAACTATCCCAGAAACTATTGATTATGCCTCACCCCGTCTCCAAGTGAAACTAGAAGCTAGTTTTCGCCATAACCCAAAATCCCCAGAAGATGACCATATCGATTTAGAGTGGTTCAGCCCCACGGGAGAGTTACTCTGGTCCACTTTTAATGAACCTTTAGCGGTGGGTCTCCACCCTAACCGTCCTGGGGAGACAGTTCATATAAATGGTGATTATACTCTGCGCCAGGTGACGCGGCGGGTGGTGGATTACGCCACGGGTGGCGGGAGGCAGGTTTTGGGTTATTTGCGGGTTTCTCACCCTTGGTTTGAGGTGACAAAACCGACTCAGCAGTTAATCCTGGATTTGAGTTTTGGTAGTGGTTTGATGGCGGTGGCGGTGGGAGCGATCGGCTGGTTTCTCTCCGGTTTAGCAATGGCACCGGTGCGAGAATCTTACCACAGACTCAAACAATTTACTGCCGATGCCTCCCACGAGCTGAGAAGTCCCCTGGCAACAATCCAAACCCAAGTACAAGTGGCTTTAGCGGATAGGGATTTAAAATCTGATTCCCCCACTCGGGGACAGTTGGAAGTCATCGAAAGGCTCACCCGCCGCATGGGCCGACTGGTGGACGATTTACTGTTTTTGGCTCGCCGGGATAGTGGTATCGTCCAGCCAGTTTTCTCTCTTGTGCATTTGGATGAGGTGTTACTGGAAGTAGTGGAAGAAATGGAGCTTACCGCCGCTGCTAGTTGTGGCCCAGAGGGGGGTATCTCGCTGTCTCTGCATATTGCAGATACGGCTGTGCCCTGTCCCTACGGTGTGCGGGGGGATAGACAGCAGTTGGCGCGTTTGTTTGCCAATCTGATCAGCAATGCCATGCACTTTTCCCCCCCAGGAGGCACTGTGCGGGTGGAATTATGCCTTCCCTCTCCCCCAACTCCTCTCCCACCAGGGGAGAGGGGAGCTGGAGGGGGGATGGGGGGCAAAGGCTTGCCTCTACAGGTGAAGGTGATTGATACGGGAATTGGCATTCCGCCGGAGTCTTTGCCCCATATTTTCGATCGCTTTTACCGCGTGTCTTCGGCTCGGGAGTGGGGGGGACGAGAGTATAGTAGTGGCTCTGGTTTGGGTTTGGCGATCGCCCGCTCGATCGTGGAAACCCACCAAGGTAGCATCCGGGTAGAAAGTATTGTGGATATCGGTACTACCTTCACCGTGATCATACCCGCCGCCACGGAGGAGACGGGGTGACTGGGGGACCAGGGGAGTGTGGGGAGTGTGGGGAGTGTGGGGAGTGTGGGGAGTGTGGGGAGTGTGGGGAGTGTGGGGAGTGTGGGGAGTGTGCGGAGTGTGGGGAGTGTGGGAAGTGTGGGGAGTGTGGGGAGTGTGGGGAGTGTGGGGAGTGTGGGGAGTGTGGGGAGTGTGGGAAGTGTGGGAAGCAATCTTCCTCCCTCTCCTCCCTCTCCTCCCTCTCCTCCCTCTCCTCCCACCCCGTCTCCCCGTCTCCCCGTCTCCCCGTCTCCCCGTCTCCCGGTCTCCCGGTCTCCCCGTCTCCCCGGCTCCTGTAGAGAGGCGTGCCATCTACCTGGAGTTTCGGCTTGGAGGTAGATGGGTGTTGTCTCGGAAAAGAGGGCTGAGTTTAATTCTGTCCAATCAATGATATTTCCGGTTTGAATCTGGCTTGGGGCACTTTGGTGGTGATTGTGGTTGCGGGTGGCGATGACTTCCCAGGTGGTTCCTTGGATGCGGCCAATAATGCCGGTTTCCATGCCAAACCGCTCTAGCCCAATTGCCAAGAGCTTTTGCAGGCGGGTTTCTAAGCGGAGGTGGGACTCAGCGGCGACTTCACAGATGGCGCGGAGGGCGGTTTCTTGTTTTTGTAGGGATGTTTCTATGTGTTTGCGATCGGTGATGTCTTTGATGATGGATATGGCGCATTGTTGCCCGTCGATGTCGTGGCGTTCGGCGGAGATCAGCCCGGTGATGATTTTGCCTGTTTTGGTGCGAAAATCAAATTCTAGTTCTCCGAGGCTACTGGAGCGATCGAGCAGTTGCCGGAATTGGGCACGGTTTTGTGGATTGACCCATAGGTTTAGCTCGAGGGAGGTTTTGCCGATCGCCTCTGTGCGGGAATAGCCCATCAGGCGGCAAAAGCTATCGTTCACTTCCAGTAACCGCCCCTCACTCAGGGTGGCAATGGCGATCGCGTTGGGACTGCTGCGAAATACCTTGTAAAACTTCTCTTCTAACCCCAGCCGCGCCGCTTCTGCACGGTCCCGCTCGGCCAAAGCTCTTTCTAGTTGGGCATTTTGCTCTTTCAGAGAATCTGTGAGGTGGCGAATTTTCAATTGGTGTTCTACCCTCACCAACACCTCATCTAGCTGAAATGGCTTGCTGATGTAATCCGCTGCCCCCAGAGCGAATGCTTTCACTTTGTTAAATGCTTGTCCCAAAGCGCTCAGGAAAATCACCGGAATTTCCCGCGTTAACTCGTCCGCCTTGAGGCGCTTACAGACTTCATAGCCATCCAATCCCGGCATCATAATATCCAGTAATATCAAATCCGGTGGGTCAGCGCTCACCGCCGCCAGGGCATCCTCTCCGTGGAGCGATCGGCGCACCTGATATCCCTCCTCCGTCAGCAAAGACGACAACAGCAGCAGGTTGTCTGGTTGGTCGTCCACCACCAAGATATATCCTTTATCCTTTGTCCGAGGTCCTTTGTCCTTTGTCATTTGTTGTTACTGGCGGGATTGACTCTCACCCTTGCGCCATCCCATATGACTATTGTCACCCGTCATTTGTCATTTGTCATTTGTCCTTTGTCATTTGTCCTTTGTTGTATCAATTGCATTAAATGCTGATTGCCAACCCGCAATAAAACCCGGCGATTAAATATTTTTCAGGAAACTGATACTGGGAGCAAACAAAAATTCTCCCCCCTTCAGGGTGACAAAATTATAAAAATCAAATTCTATCTCCTCATCCTTCCCCCATTCAGTTGGCCACTTTTGACCAGACGGATCTTGTTTATTACCCTGGCCGATGACCGCATCTAATCCGGTGGTGTAGGTGACGAATTGCTGATGATTAGCCCAATTTTTTTGAATAAACATAAACTGGTCAAAAATATCGCTTTGAAACCCAATAAATAGCAAACCCACGTTCTCTCCAGCCGCTGGCTGTAATTTCATTTGTTGCAAATGGGCTAGTTGCTTCTGAAATTGCTCCATTTTGCCCAGAGAATTATCTCGCGTTTCCGGCATTTCTCCATAGCTGACAGCACGCCGAACAATGCGGTGCTGGCGGTGGTCTTCTAAAGCGTGATATCTGTCGTTTTTGTCCCCTCGCGGGTTAGCTTTGCGGATATGAGCATGAAAAGGGCATTTACTGCCTTTTACATCATCATCGTAATTGAAATTATTGGGAACTGGCTGGGCATTTTGTTCTGAGGCAGCCAGCACTACCGGTGTTCCATCCCGGAACCGTCCAATGGCTAAGGCTCCCGCTCTTTCCGCATCTTTTCCCGATAAGCACAGCTTTTCAGCCAAATTTTTCTCCGCAGTTCGGAAACCTTGCACATCTTGTTGAAGTTTGCGGTAAACACAATAGCTGCCATAGCTATCTTCCCCTTTACCCAAAGGGTCTTTTACCAGCAATAATTTTAAGGGAGCGCTGGGGTTCCATTTGTCGAATCCTTGGGCTGTGGCAGCTTCGATATCTCCTTTCAGAAATAGCGGCTGACTGACTCCATCGCGAAATCCAAAATGTTCTATAGCTTCTCCTTTACTATTTTTCAAAATCATCCCGACTTCCGTATTCACTACTTTTGCTATAATTTTGACTTCAGCACCAATTTTGATCGCCTGTTTTTGCAGATTATCCAAATCATTATCACCCAGCATAATTAGGCCATGAATTTGTTGTTGAAAACCAGCTTGCCATTGAGGCAGCGGCGGGTCTTTTAAAATTTTGCCAAATCGCTGCATACCAACTTTGAATGCGGCGCTGGGAAACTCCCGGCTCCCCCCAGCTACCAAATCAAAACCTAGGGCTTGATAACCGGAATATGATAACATAAAATTTGCTGAGATGCCCCCACCGCCATTGTTGTTTTTTTCTGGCAGATTACCCCCCGCTTCTAATTGTTGTTTGGCCGATCGCACGAATGCGGACGCAAATTGGCGAATCCATTTTTTGGCAGCTTCCGGATCGGGATTGAATTGCAGAAAAATATGTGCATAGTAGTTTTTCTCATGGCTTTTGAGGATATTTTCTTGCAAATCCTCTAGCATACCTTGATATTGCGGGTCTTTGGGATCGATATTGGTTTGGGTTAAATCTATTGACACAGATTCTGCCTCTCTGGTTTGGCATTCTAGATGACATTATACGGGCAAGGACTGAAAATCAGTTCAATTGCCTATGCCCTGAAACATACCAGTTTAGAGTCCCTCTGTCAATCCGAGTTTATCCACATTGGTATCAGGTTTCTGGCATCCTTACCTGGGAGTTCCCGGTCAGCAAAGCCTTTCTGGGCTTCAGCTTGGCCTATTTTTAGATTTTTAGTTAAGTTTTGTAAATAAACCTTGACGGTCAAATACTTTGTCAATAAGATGGCAAACATCTATCAGCCCGGTTTCGGGAATCGGTGTAATCGACTATTGGCAGCCGAGGTAAATGATGAATAAACCACCATATCCGCCAGATCTAGCCGATGCTTGGGCTCGCGTCTTTGGTTATGCTTGGCAGGAAGACCACAGGGATTTTTTGCAGGGACTGAGGAAAGATCCAAAAAACACTATTACTAATGTAGTCAACCAAGGTACACCAGAACAGCTCCAAGGTCCTTGTGCTACGATTCTGGAGTATGTCAGCAGCGACAACTGCGAATATGGCTATATTGCGCTGCCTAAGCTACCGGAAGGTTTACAGGGATTAAGCGAAGAGGCACTATATGCCTATGCCAATCAAAGCGAACTCTATGGCATTATGAGGCAAAGTTGAGTCATTGGTTATTTGTCCTTTGTCACTTGTCACTGGTTACAGAACAAATGACCAATGACCAATGACCAATGACTACTTTTCTGGATAAATAGATACATACATCACAACCAAAAAGGTAAATTATGGCAACACTACCTCCTGAAGAGTTAAGAGATGCCTGGGCTCGTGTTTTTGCATATGCTTGGAGTCGGGAAGAGAGCCAATTTTTGCGCCCGTTGAATAAAGACCCACGCCAAACCATTACTGAGGTAGCAGCAGCTCGCAGCAATCAATATCCTGCCGAGTTAGTAGAATCTTGCCAGACAATTCTCAGGTATGTGAATGATCCTAATTCAGAAGAGGGTTTCTTGGCGCTTCCTCCTTTGCCCGATAGTTTCCGGCAAGGACATTTAGGTTTAAGTGAGGAACAACTCTATACCTATGCTATCCAAGATGGATTGTATGGGGTTTTGAGGGTGTGCTAAACTTTTCCAATTGCCTAGCTTTTTAGATAATTAATCTAGAAAGCTAGCGATTATATACATTTAGATGTGTTAATTAATCTAATGTGATGAAAATTTGTCTTGATTTTTGAGATGTTATATAAACCACCAATAATGTAAATAAAATCCAATTATTATTATTTAAATAAAATTATTATTTATTTGAATTAACAATAATCCGCTAATTAATTGGCCATGAAAAACCCGATGTTTAAGCATTGCTTTCGTTGTGAAATAGTGACGGAAGGAGTGTTTTTAATTTCAGAAACGGAGCAATTTTTGTTAATGGGCGAGGCTTACATCTACGTTGCTCCGCTTCTGGATGGTAAGCACGGGGTAGGAGAAATTATCGATATATTGCAGGAAAAAGTATCGGCGGAAGAAGTCTATTATCTACTCGATCGCCTGGAAACCAAAGGCTATATTATCGATGGCAGCACCTCTATGCCTTCAGATGCGGCAGCATTTTGGCAGATGCTGGGAACAACTCCAGAAATGGCGGCCAAATGTCTGGAGAATGTGACGGTTTCTGTGCTAACTTGGGGTAATATTGACCCAGAACCGTTCCAAACTCTCCTCACATCTTTGGGAGTGAAACTAGGTGAGAAAGGCGACTTCTCGGTAGTGCTAACAGACGATTACCTCCAAGCGGGTCTGGAAGCGTATAATCGCGAATGTTGGCGCCGTCGGGAGCAGGGCAGTAGCTGGATGCTGGTGAAACCCACAGGCATTGAGGTCTGGATTGGTCCGCTATTTATCCCTGGTGAAACCGGATGCTGGGAATGTTTGGCGCAGCGACTGCGGGGACACCGTAAACTAGACCGCTATATCCTTGGGCAACAAAACACCCGCAACCCAATCCCTACCAGCATCGCTGCGTTGTCATCTACTCGAACTACTGCAGGAGCGATCGCCGCCACTGAAACCGCCAAATGGATTGCAGGCACCCACAGTAAAACCCTGGCGGGCAATATCCTGACTGTGAACACTATATCCTGGGAGCAACGCCACCACCGCTTAGTCCGGCGTCCCCAATGTGCTTGCTGCGGTAATGCTTCGGCGGTGTCAAACCTTCACTCAACGCCTCTGGTTCTCTCCAGTCGGCCCAAATATTTTACCCAGGACGGCGGCCACCGCAGCCTCTCCCCCGAACAAACCTTCAAAAAATTAGAACATCACATCAGCCCCATCACCGGTATTGTCGGCGTTTTACAACGCACCTCTACCTGGGAAGGGGAAACGGGATTGACGCCATCTTATCGGGCCGGTTACGCTTCCCTGGAGGCAATTGATAACCTGGAGGCACTGCAAGAAAATCTCCGCACCGAAGCCTACGGCAAAGGGAAAAGTGACGCTCAGGCCAAAGTTAGCGCTCTGTGTGAAGCTCTGGAGCGCTATGCTGCCATCTTTCAAGGAGATGAAGCCCGCATCAAAGCCCGGTTTCCAGACTTAAAAACCGCAATTCACCCCAACGCCTGTATGCTGTTCAGCCCCAGCCAGTTGGCCAACCGGAAGCCATTTAACAGCGGCTCGTTCAGGTTTGATTGGATACCCGATCCCTTCGATGAAAACGCCGAAATCGAATGGACTCCAGCCCGGTCTTTGACATCGGGGGAGTGCCACTATGTGCCTACTGCCTACTGCTATTCTGGTTATGCCCAACAGCATCAAGCCCGGTTCGCTCGGGCTGATAGCAATGGTTGCGCCGCTGGGAGCAATCTGGAAGAAGCTATTTTACAGGGTTTGATGGAACTGGTAGAGCGAGACAGCATCGCTATTTGGTGGTACAATCGTTTGCACAAACCCGCTGTGGATTTGGCCAGCTTTGATGAGCCCTACTTTCAGGAAATCTACACCTATTACCAAAAGCTGCGGCGGGACCTCTGGGTGCTGGATATTACTAGCGATTTAAATATCCCTGCTTTCGTCGCTATTTCTCGCCGTCAAGATACCGCCACTGAGAATATCTTGCTGGGGTTTGGGGCACACTTTGACCCCCGCATCGCCCTCCTGCGATCGCTCACCGAACTAAATCAGTCCTTACCTGCGGCATTTTTTGGCATCATCCCGGTCGATCGCGCCTACCGCGATCGTGACCCCGAGGCCCTCCAATGGTGGCACACCGCCACCTGCGCCCATCACCCCTATCTCCTCCCCGACCCAACCGCCACCCCCAAAACTGCCCGTGACTATCCCCAAACCAGCAGCGATGATATTTACACTGACGTGATGATGGGTGCGGAAATTCTGCAAAAAAAAGGAATGACCACCCTAGTGGTCAATCAAACCAGACCCGACCTCGACCTAGAGACAGTTAAAGTGATTGTCCCCGGTTTGCGGCATTTCTGGCCCCGATTTGCGCCTGGTCGCCTCTACGATGTCCCCGTGCAGATGGGGTGGCTCCCCCAACCCCTCACGGAAGACCAGTTAAATCCCCTACCGGCTTTTTTCTAACCTGGAGACGCCAGAGGAGGCAAGGAGGAGGAAAAATTCAATCAGGATTTACTATGTTGAACGGATATAAAATTATTGATGCCGATTGCCACGTTCTCGAACCGATAGAGATGTGGGAAACCTACCTGGAACCAGCTTTTAAGCAGCGCGGTCCGAGCCAGCGGCTGGAAATCGACGGGGAGAAAATTTATTCCCAAATCTCCGAGGCTCTGGCGGAAGAAGGGCGAAAAGTCATCCTGCGAGACTACAATAGCTATGGCATCTACCGTTACGACCCCGAATCCCAGCTTAAAGCCGTAAAAAAGATGGGAATTGATATCTCTTTTCTCTATCCCACAATGGGTCTGTGGCTGTTTGCCGTAGATAAAATGGATTCCCAATTAGCTGGTGCCTTGACTCGCGCTTATAATAACTGGTTGCGAGACTTTTGTCAGTACGAGCCCCAAATCTTCCGAGGGGTGGGAGCCATCAATCTCCACGAACCTGCAGATATGGTGCCAGAATTGCAACGCCTAGCGGAGTTTGGTTGGAAAGCGGTGTTTTTGCGCCCCAACCCCACCAAAGGGAGATTGCTTTCTGACCCCGCCTATGAGCCATTTTGGAGTGAGTGCGAGCGTCTCGGCGTCGCGGTGAGCATCCACGAGGGGAGTCATTCTCGGTTGCCTACCGCTGGTGCGGACCGGTTTCACACCCGCTTTGCTCTCCACGCCTGTTCTCATCCTCTGGAAATGATGATGGCCCTGCTGGCTTTGATTGAAGGCGGGGTGTTAGAACGTCACCCGCAACTGCGGGTAGGGTTTCTGGAGTCTGGGTGTGGTTGGCTGCCATATTGGTTGTGGCGTCTGGATGAGGAGTACGAGCAGTTAGCCTGGGAAGTACAAGATAATGTGAAAATGAAGCCGTCAGAGTATTTCCGCCGCCAGTGTTTTATCTCCTTGGAGCCAAAAGAGCCTTACCTGCAGGAGATAATCGATTATATTGGAGTGGATAATTTGATTGTCGGTTCCGACTTCCCCCATATCGACCACCGACCCAATATCCTTGGGGAAGTTGTCGCCCTGGAAGACCGCCTATCCCCGAAAACCGTGCAAAAAATTCTTTGGGACAACCCCTCGCGTTTTTACGGATTGGGATAAAATATATGTTCCCTGCTTTAGGACAGGATAATTTATCTTGCTTTTGATGCGCTGAGTCAGAGAAATTAGGCGATCGGGATCAGCAACAAGATGGAAAATGTCACAATAAACTATCTGTTCGCATCAACAGGAACAATTGAAAACATATCTTTTTTCCCTTACCCGAAGGAGCTAATTACAAATGCTGCTCATCCCTGGATACCAAATCAATGAACAAATATATGAAAGCACCAATTCATTAATTTATCGGGGGAAGAGGTTAGATCCAGAACAAGCGGTGATCGTGAAAATGCTCAAGCAAGCCTATCCACCGCCGGAAAAAATTGCTTGGTTTAAGCGGGAATATGAAATGACCCGGAGTTTGAGCCCGCTGGGGGTGGTGGAGGCATACAGCTTTTACAGCGATCGCGATCGCTGGGCAATTATCCTGGAAGACTTTGGCGGCGAATCCCTCAAACAGTTACTCCCGACCAAGAAGCGACTAACTGTGAGCGCCTTTTGGTCTGTAGCCATCCAAGTAGCAGATAGCCTCGGTAAAATACATCTGCGCCATATCATCCACAAAGATATCAACCCCTCTAACATCGTTTTCAACCCCCAAACCGGCCAAGTCAAACTAATTGATTTCGGTATTTCCACGGCTCTGGACAAAGAAAATCAAACCCTGCGCCACCCCAACGTATTAGAAGGCACCCTGGCTTACATCTCCCCGGAACAAACCGGTAGGATGAACCGCGCTATTGACTACCGCACTGATTTCTACTCCCTCGGCGTCACTTTTTACGAATTGCTCACAGGGCAGCTACCCTTCCCAACTGACGATGCAATGGAATTAGTGCATTCCCACATCGCCAAACAACCCACCCCACCCCACCTCATCAACCCCGAAATTCCCCAGACTCTCTCGGAAATCGTCATCAAACTGATGGCTAAAAACGCCGAAGAGCGCTATCAATCAGCATTTGGATTCAAGGCAGATTTGGCAGAATGCCAGCGTCAGTGGGAAGCTCAAGGACAGATTCACCCCTTCCCTCTGGCACAGCAGGATATTTCTGACCGCTTCCACATCTCCCAAAAACTGTACGGTAGAGAATCGGAAATTGCCACCTTGCTCGCCGCCTTCGCTCGCCTCAACAGTAACAGCGAAACCAGCTCTGCCAGGGCAGAAATGATGCTCATTGCTGGTTATTCCGGGATTGGTAAGTCCGCCTTAGTTCAGGAAGTTTACAAACCCATCACCGAGCAGCGGGGCTATTTCATTTCTGGCAAATTTGACCAATACCAGCGGGACATTCCCTACAGCTCCCTGGTACAAGCCTTTAGTGGGCTAGTCGGCCAGTTGCTCACAGAAAGCGAAACTCAAATCGCGGCTTGGCGCAGCCAAATCCTCGCCGCCCTTGGGGATAATGGTCAAGTGATGATCGATGTCATCCCCGAATTAGAACTGATTATCGGTTCTCAACCACCAGTCCCTGACCTTGCCCCCGCCGAAGCCCAAAATCGGTTTAACTTGGTCTTTCAAAGTTTTATCAAAGTTTTTACCATAGCCGAACATCCCCTGGTCGTCTTTCTCGACGATTTGCAGTGGTCTGATAATGCGTCTTTACAATTAATCGCACTGTTGATGGCGGCAGCGGATACTAAACATCTGTTTCTCATCGGTGCTTATCGAGATAATGAAGTCAGCTTGGCTCACCCTTTGATGCTGACTTTGGATGAGATTCGCCAAAGCGGCACCGTGGTGAATCAAATTACCTTGGCACCTTTGGATTTGGCTAATGTTAATCAGTTGATTGTTGATTCTTTCCACGACTCTGGGGAAACTGCCGCACCGCTGGCCGAATTGGTTCTTAGCAAAACCAATGGTAATCCCTTTTTCATCAATGAGTTTTTGAAGTCCTTATATAGCGAAAATCTCCTCAATTTTGAGGCTCAAGAACTCCGGTGGGTGTGGGATTTGGCGCAAATTCAAGCCCGGAACATCACGGATAATGTAGTGGAATTGATGGCGGGCAAGGTGCAAAAATTGGGCGCCGAGACCCAAAAACTGTTGCAACTAGCGGCTTGTATTGGCAACCAATTTGACCTTCAGACCTTAGCCATTGTATCGGAAACTACGCCGGAGAAAACGGCAGCAGACCTCTGGCCAGCAGCTACTGCAGGGCTGATTTTACCTCTGAGCGATACTTACAAGCTGATGGCAATGGAGGTGCAGGGGTTAGCAGAGGCAGTGACGGTAGAATACAAGTTTGCGCACGATCGCATCCAGCAAGCCGCCTACTCCTTGATCAATGCCACCGACAAACCAGCCCTACACTGGCAAGTAGGTT
>Ga0209172_10005242_pt1 | contig 16030 bp, 12 predicted proteins | sample LarsenN4metaG_FD_184113 | JGI IMG/M metagenome (GOLD analysis project Ga0209172, IMG submission 184113) | Hot spring sediment bacterial and archeal communities from British Columbia, Canada, to study Microbial Dark Matter (Phase II) - Larsen... ... | reverse complement strand
GAGCCGCCGGCGCAGGAGCACGCGGTTGCGGCGGAAGCCGCTGAAACCCGGGTCGAGCCGCCGCAGCGGCTCCGTGCCGGCATAGCCTTTCAGCCGCTGGCTGAAGAAGCGGTACTCGACGTACTGCGCCAAGCCTTCGTTGGCTTCTTCGCCGCGCTCGAAGCGGACGAGGTCGGCCGCCAGCAGCCGGCGGCGCACGGCGCGCACGGCGAGAAAGCGTTGCGCCAGGCCGCGGGCGTGCCGCCGGTCGCGCTCTTCGAGCGCCTGGTCGAGCAGCAGGGCTTCGAGCGAGAGCCAGGAGTTGTTGTCGAAGGAGAACTCCGGGTAGCGGCCGAAGACGAGCACCAGGATGTCGCCGGACTTCTGCGGGGCGATGCGCTGGCGGTAGGCGTGGAAGAATTCGTGCAAGCAGACGGCCAGGGCGTCTTCGGCCTCCGCGGTCATCATGGTGTCGTAGGTAATCATCGAGGTGATGACGCCGTTGAGCGGCAGGGCGGTGTTGGCCAGCATCCCCGAGGTGTTGGTGGAGACGTAGACGGGGGTCGAGACCAGCGGCGTCTCCACCCGCGTGAAGTGCGCCGGCGGGTTCGGGTGCTGGATGAGCACGGCCAGCCGCCCCTGGTCGTGCACGGCGATGGGGGTCGAGAGGATGTCCCAGCCGGGCCAGTAGTTCTTCCCGTAGAGCCGGCCGAGCTCGCGCAACTGCTCCAGGCGCGCCAGCAGGACGGATTCCCGCGCCACCAGCTCTTGCGGCGTGCCCTCCGCAGCCTTGGCGTAGGAGGGCGTGGCAGCCGCCGCGCGCGGCGGGACCAGGGCGCTGGCGGCGAGCACGAGCAGGACGGAGACGAGGCGGCGCACGCGCAAGTTCAGGCGAAGACCCGTTGGAAGATGTCGTCCACGTGGCGCAGAGCGTGGCGAAGGTCGCAGGCCGCTGCGATTTCCTGCGCCGAAAGTTTTTCCTGGATGCGCGGGTGAGCGAGCGCGGCCTGCTGGAACTCCTGCTTCGATTCCCAGACTTTCGCCGCCGCCTCCTGCACCCAGGCGTAGGCTTCCTCGCGGGCCACGCCTTTCTGGATGAGGGCGAGCAGCAGGCTTTCGGAATAAATCAGCCCGCGGGTCAGCTCCAGGTTCTCCCGCATGCGCTCGGGGTAGACGCGCATTTGCTCGAGGAGGGCGGCGGTCTTGTCGAGCAGGTAATCGAGCAAGATGGTCGAGTCGGGCAGGATGACGCGCTCGACCGAGCTGTGGGAGATGTCGCGCTCGTGCCAGAGCGGAACGTTTTCGAGCGCCGCCTGGGCGTTGGCCCGCACCAGCCGCGCCAGGCCGCAAATCTGCTCGGCCACGATGGGGTTGCGCTTGTGGGGCATGGCGGAGCTGCCGCGCTGCCCGCGCCCGAAGTGCTCTTCGACTTCGCGCACTTCGGTGCGGTGGAGGTGGCGGATTTCCAGCGCGATCTTCTCGAGCGACGTGGCGATGACCGCCAGCGTCGCCAGGTAATAGGCGTGGCGGTCGCGCTGCACGATTTGCGAGCTGACGGCTGCGGGTTCCAAAGACAAGCGCTGGCAGACTTTCTTCTCGATGTCCGGCGGCAGGTGCGCAAAGGTGCCGACGGCGCCGGAGATTTTGCCCACGCGCACTTCGGCGGCGGCGCGCTCGAAGCGCTCGCGGTTGCGCTGTGTCTCGCTGAACCAGTTGGCGAGCTTCAAGCCAAAAGTCGTCGGCTCGGCGTGGACGCCGTGGGTGCGACCGATCATCGGAGTGTCCTTGAACTCGTGGGCGCGGTTTTTCAAGGTCGCCGCCAGGCGCTCGAGCCCGGCGCGCAGCAGGGCGTTGGCTTCAGCCAACAGCACAGCCTGGGCGGTGTCGAGGACGTCCGAGCTGGTGAGGCCGTAGTGGAGGTAGCGCCCCGCCGCGGCCGCTTCCGGCGGGAGCTTTTCGACCACGGCCATGGTGAAGGCGATGACGTCGTGGCGGACCTGCTGCTCGATTTCTGCGACGCGGGCGGGCGCGGGCGGGCGGGCGTGAGCGCGCAGAGAGCGCGCGGCCTCCGCGGGCACTTGATTGCCAGCAGCCAGAGCTTCGGTGGCGGCGAGCTCGACCTCAAGCCACTTGGCCAGCCGGTTTTCGTCCGTCCAGATGCGTCCCATGGCGGGACGCGTGTAGCGGGCAATCATCGTCGGGTTCGTCTCACAGGCGGACTCGCCATCATACTTGATTTCCCGCCGGCTGACAAAACGCCGCCAGGCGGGCCGCGGGCTAGTACCGTTCCAACTATTCGAAACTATATCTATTGAAGAATTCGTCGCCTCTCGATGGCAGAGTATCACCCTTGCCTCTGGTTCGAAAAAGTTGGAACGGCACTAGTTGGCGGCGGCCGGGGACTGGTAAGGCTTCTTGCGGAAGGCCTGGGCGAGGCGGGTGACCTCGGGGTAGGCGGCCAGCTCGATGACTTTCTGGTATTCGGCCAGGGCGAGGTCGCGCTGGCCGAGCCGGTCGAAGATCTTGCCGCGCTCGAGCACGGCGCGGGCCCAGACGCGCTTGCTGAAGTCCGGCACCTTCTCCACCTGCGCCAGCGTTTCCAGGGCGCGCTCCGGCTGGCCCTCGGCGTCTTCGACGAGGCCCAGCTCGAGCAGGGCGTCCTCCGGGCCGACAATGCGCGGGTTGTGCGGGTGGGCGATGAGGTCGGCCAAGAGCTCGCGGCCGACGCGCGCGGCCTCGGAGAAGTTTTGCTGCCGGCGGTAGAGCTTGGCGAGCTCGAGAGCGTAGATGGGGTTGCGGGGGTAGCGGGCCCGCAAGGCTTCAACGACGCCTTGGGCGCGGTCGAGCTGGCCCTCGCGGATGGAGGCCACCGCCAGCAGAATGCGGGCGTAGGGCGCGAGGAACTCTCCCTTCTCGGCGGTCTCCTCGAAGTACCCCAGGCCGCGCGGGCGGCTGCCGCGGACGCCGGCGAAAAAAAGAAAGACCCGGTGCACCCGCGGCAGGCTGCCCAGGATGTAGTCGTGGACGCCGAGGACGACGCCGGTGTCGTGCAGCTCGGGGTGGAGCGCGCGCAGGCGCTTGTGGTAGTTGTACGACCTCTCCCCCAGGCGCAGGCCTTCCAAATACTTCGCCTTTACTCCGGCGGCGTAGTTGGCCAGGTCGCCGTTGAGCAGGCCGGCGGCGAACAGGCCGTCGACGTCCCGCGGGTCGGCCTTCAACCGCCGCCGGGCCAGCTCCAGCCCTTCGCGGACGACGGCGTGGAAGCGCTGGTCAAGCTGCGGGTCGGGCGGGAGGCGCTGGTGCTTCAGGAACTCGTTGGAGGTGACGAAGAGCTGGGTCTGCAGGCTGCCCTGGTAGGCCAGGATTTCATAGAGCAGCGCGGACGCCCAGAAGGCCCGCACCGTGGCGCTCGCGGGCTCGGCCTGCGCCACCTGCTCGAACAACTCGCGCGCCGGGGCGAACTCCAGGTTGTAGACGTGGTCGAAGGCGGCGCGCAGCTTGGCTTCGCTCTCCGCCGAGACCGCGGCGGGGATGGCGGGGCGGAGTTGCGCGGGCGCAGGGGCTTGCGCCGGCGGGGGCGGCGACGCGGGCGGAGGCTCCTGCTGGGCGGCCGCGACCAGCCCCGCGCCCAGAACCAGAGCGCCCAGCACTCCGCTGCCGAGCCGCCGCGACACCGCGCCTTTCTACCCTCCTCGCCAGTTGGATGCAAGCGGTACTAGAAGCGCAGGGGCCCGAGCGGGACGCGCCGCTCGCTCACGAGCAGCTCCGGCGTCCGGCTCAAGGAGAGCGGGAAGCGGTTCCGGCGCCGCTCCAGCGCCTGCTCGGCGGCCAGGCGCGCCACTTCCGGCGAGTTGTTGTTCTCGCTCAAGTGCGCCAGCACCAGGGTGCGGGCGGCGCCGTCAAAGTCGCACTCGAGGAACTCGGCCAGGGCGGCGTTGGAGAGGTGGCCGAGGCGGCTCGCCACCCGCTGCTTCAGGTACCAGGGATAGGGCCCGCGGCGCAGCATCTCCAAGTCGTGGTTGGCCTCGAGCACCAGGCAGTCGCAGCCGCGCAACTGCTCTTTGACCAGGCCGGTCAGGTAGCCGAGGTCCACCGCCAGAGCCAGCTTCACGCCCTGGGTTTCGAAGCGGAAGGCGGCGGGCTCGTTGGCGTCGTGCGGGACGGCGAAGGGAACGACCTCGATGTCGCCCACGGTGAAGCGCTCGCCCGGACGGAAGCGCTCGACGCGGGTCCCGAGGCTTCCGGACGCCTCGGGCAGGGCGGCGCGCGTGCCCTCGGCGAGATAGACCGGGACGCCGAACTCTTCGGCCAGCGCCGCGGCGTGCGCGGCGTGGTCGGCGTGCTCGTGGGAGACGACGATGGCGGTGAGCCCGTTCGGGCCGAGCCCGGCGCGTTCCATCCGCTTCAGGGTCTCGCGCTTGGAGAGTCCGGCGTCGACGAGCAGGCGCGTGCGCGCGGTGGAGAGCAGGGCGGCGTTGCCGGACGACCCGCTGCCCAGGATGGTGAGCTCGACCGTGGCCCGCTCCTTTTCCCGAATTCTCGGGACGGTTTGAGTAGATGTACCAGAGCGGCGCGCGCGCGTCAACCCGGGAATGAGCGGCGCTTGACCCGCAGGCTGGGGCGGCGTAGGATGCCTTCGTTCAACTTTCTCTACGGGCGACGTCGCGACCTGTCCCGGGGGGACCCGGCGCGCTGCCGGACTGGTCATCAGCATGGCCGAAGAGACCGCCAAGAAGGAACCCGCCAAGAAGAAAGTCCTGGTGGCAGACGACGACATTTCCATCCTGCGTCTGGTCGAAATGATGCTGTCCCGCCACGGATTGACGGTCATCACCGCCCGCGACGGCGAAGAGGCGCTGCAGAAAGCCATCCTGGAGAAGCCCGACGCCATCCTGCTCGACATCAAGATGCCGAAGCTCGACGGCCTGGCCCTCTGCTCCAAGCTGAAGCACACCAAAGACACAGCCAACATCCCCGTGGGCTTCCTCACCGCCGCCAGGGAGGTCGAGTCCTACAAGCAGGCGCAGGAGCTGGGCGGCGTCCTCTACGTCACCAAACCCTTCAAGCCGGAGAAGCTGATTGACGCCGTGGGCCTGCTGCTCTCCGCCCGGGGGCAGTCCCCCAAGCTCTGAAGCCTCCCGCTTGACCCGCGCCGCGGTTTGCGAGAGGATGGAGCCGGAAAAGCTGAAGCGTCAGTTTCTCGGCGTGTTGTCAGGGCTCGCTTCGACTGGCCCGCGCTTTCGACCTGCCTTCAGCCACCCGAAGTAAATCACCGTCCCGCGACGCCGGGCGAAGGAGCCATCCCGTGAAGAAGCTTTATGTCGGCAACGTCCCCTATCAGGCCACCGAAGAAGAGCTGCGCAGCTTTTTCGAGCAGGCCGGGGTTACGGTGGAGAGCGCCGCCCTGGTCCGCGACCGCTACTCCGGCGAGCCCCGCGGCTTCGGTTTCGTCGAGATCATGGACGACAACCAGGCCCAGCAGGCCATCGACACCCTGAACGGCAAGGACTTCCTGGGCCGCAACCTCATCGTCAACGAAGCCCGCCCGCCCCGGGAACGGGGCTTTGGCGGCGGCGGGGGCGGCGGCGGCCGCGGCCGCGGCGGCGGCGGCGGCGGACGCGGCGGCGGCGGCGGCCGGCGGCGCTTCTAACGCCGTTCCTCGAGCCCCACAGCTTGAACCAGGGCGGGCAGACAGGAGTGTCTGCCCCACCGAAAAAGCTCCGGCAATGACCAGGCCGTGCGCCGGCCTGTTTTTTCTTGGTGGCGCAGACACTCTTGTCTGCGCCTGACTTCCCTGCTGAACTAGCGCCGCGGGCTCACGCCCAGCCGTTCCAGCTCTCGTCCCATCCGCCCGGTCAGCATCAGCCAGGCCATCTTATGGTCGGCCGCCAGCGAGAGCAGCGGGTGGCGGAAAGTGGCCGGGCGGTTGCGCTCGACAACGAAGTGCGAGAACCACGCCAGGCCGTAGGCCGCCACCGGAATCAGCCCGAGCAGCCACCAGGTGCGCGTCCACAGTCCCGCGGCCAGCAAGCCCAGCCAGGCGAGCGTGGCCGCGAGATGCAGCCTGCGCGTCGCCGGCCGGCTGTGCTCGGCCAGGTAGTGGGGCCAGAACTCGGCGAAGGTCGGCCTGGGCGCTTCGCTCAACAGCCTCTCGTGGCACCGGCGTCCCGCCGGTGGTAGCCCTGCCTCTTCTTCCTTATCTCTGGCCGCCAGGCAGTAGCACGGGCCGCGCCTGCGGGTCAAGCCCTTGACAGCCCGCCCGCGCGCCGCTACCTTGAACCAGTCGGGTTTTCCGCGGAGGGCAGCGAGTTCGCGTCCCGGCTCCTGGCGAGCCGGGAGAAGGAGTCTGGCATGGTCGCACGAACCTCCGCTCGCGCCCTTCTCGGGCTTCCGCTCGTGCTCGGCCTGGCCGCGCTCCTCGTCGCCCAGAGCGGGCCCTCCACGGTCGATCCCTCGGCCCGCGAGCTCCTCCAGCGCAAGCTCGCCCGCAAGCTGGAAAAGGCGAAGAAGCGGCCCCGGCCCTACGACCAGCCCGCCGAGGCCCAGGAGTTCTACGTCCTCAAGCGCGCGGCGCCCGGCGAGAAGGTCCTGCATCCGGAGAAATACCTGGAGGCGCTCGAGCACATGCGGCGGATGCCGCGCTACTCGACCCCGCGGGGAGAGTTCCTGCCGCCGCTGGCGGAGTCGAAAGACGGCGGCGGGCCCGGCGCGCTGGCCCTCGGCTCGTGGACCGCGCTCGGCCCCGGGAACATCGGCGGGCGCACCCGCGGCCTGGTGATCGACCCGAACTTCGCCGTCAACAACACCATGTACGCCGCCGGAGTGGCCGGCGGCGTCTGGAAGACCACCGACGGCGGCGCCACCTGGGCGCCGCTCACCGACCTCATCGCCAACCTGGCCGTAAACTCTCTGGCCATGGACCCGAACAATTCCAGCATCCTCTACGCCGGCACCGGCGAAGGCGTCTTCAACTCGGACGCCGTGCGCGGCGCCGGCATCTTCAAGACCACCAACGGCGGGACCAACTGGACGCAGCTCTCGAGCACCAACAACTCGAACTTCCACTACGTGATGGACATTGTGGTCAGCCACAACAACTCCAGCCGCGTCTACGCCGCCACCCGGACAGGTGTCTGGCGCTCCATCGACGGAGGAACGATTTGGACGCAAGTCCATTCCTTTTCTTCCGCGGCAGGCGGGTGCCTCGACCTGGAGATCCGCCGCGACCAGGCCAACGACTACCTCTTTGCGTCCTGCGGCACTTTCTCCCAGGCCAGCGTCTACCGCAACGTTGACGCCGCCGGCGTGGGCACGTGGAATTCGGTGCTGACCGACGCCAACATGGGGCGCACCCACCTCGCCATCGCCCCTTCCACGCCCAGCACCATCTACGCTGTTTCGGCCAGCATCACCGGCGGGCCGGGCGGAAACTACCTGGACGGCCTCTACGCCGTCTGGCGCTCCACCAGCAACGGGGATTCCGGCACCTGGACCATTCAGGTGCAGAACACCAACGCCACCAAGCTCAACACCGTCCTGCTCACGAACCCTGTCTATGCTTTCTTGACCGAGTGCGGTTTCGGCACCAGCGCGTTCTTCAACCAGGGCTGGTACGACAACGTCATCGCCGTCGACCCGGCCGACGCCAACCGCGTCTGGGTGGGCGGCATCGACCTCTTCCGCTCCGATGACGCCGGGGCCAACTGGGGGATGGCCTCGCACTGGTGGGCTGCGAGCAGCAACTTCCGCTTCGCCCACGCCGACCAGCACGCCGTTGTCTTCCACCCCGGCTACAACGGCAGCACGAACAAGATCATGTTCGTGGGGAATGACGGCGGCCTCTTCCGCACCAATGACGCCCGGGCCGCCACCGCCACGGGAGCCCTGGCGCCGTGCAGTACCTCGAACGGCAGCGTGGCCTGGACGGAGCTGAACAACACCTACGGCGTCACCCAGTTCTACCACGGCGTGCCCTACCCCTCCGGCACCACCTACTTCGGCGGGACCCAAGACAACGGCACCATCCGCGGCAGCGACGGCGGCGGCGCGGACGGCTGGGTGGAGCTTCTCGGCGGCGACGGCGGCTACGTGGCCGTCGACCCCTCGAACACCAGCATCCTCTACGCCGAGAACACCGGCCTCTCCATCCAGAAGTCCATCGACGGCGGCGTGAACTTCGCCGACGCCCAGACCGGCATCACCGGCGACACCGGTCTTTTCATCACGCCCTTCATCATGGACCCGAGCAACTCCAGCCGGCTGTGGACCGGCGGGAACTTCATGTGGCGCACCGACAACGCTGCCGGCACTTGGACGAAGGCCAGCACCCAGCTGCAGGCGGGTTTGCTGAAAGTCAGCGCCATCGCCGTCGCCCCCACCGACTCCAACCGCGTCTTGGCCGGCATCGCCCAGAGCCCCGGCAGCAGCAACGGCGGCTTCATCCACCGCACTGACGTCGGCACCACCAGCACTTCGTCCACCGCCTGGAGCAGCGTCCAGCCGCGGGGGGGCTACGTCTCCTGGCTGGCCTTCGACCCCACCGACTCGAACGTCGCCTACGCCACCTACTCCACCTTCACCGGCAGCCACGTCTGGAAGAACTCGAACGTCTTCGGCGGCGGCGCCTGGACGGCGATTGACGGCACTCCCCCCAACAACATCCCCGACATCCCTGTGCACTCCATCGTCATCGACCCGTCGAACACCCAGCGGATGTTCGTCGGCACCGACCTCGGCGTCTTCTCCACCACCGACGGCGGGGCGAACTGGGCGGTGGAAGACACCGGCTTCGCCCACGTGGTGGTGGAGGCGCTGGCCATCGGCAACGTCGGCGCCACCCCCAACGTCTTCGCCTTCACCCACGGCCGCGGCGCCTGGCGCACGGCCCTGCCGCCCCCCGTCCCGACGCTCACCATTGACGACGTCACCGTGGCCGAGGGCAACGCCGGCACGGTGAACGCCGTCTTCACCGTCACCCTCAACCCCACCGCCGGCGGCGACGTCACCGTGGACTTCACCACCGCCGACAACACCGCCAGCGCCGGCTCCGACTACAACTCGAACTCCGGCCAGGTCACCATCACCACCGGCAACAGCACCCAGACCATCACCGTCCAGGTGCTGGGCGACACGCTGGGCGAGTCGAATGAAACCTTCTTCGTGAATCTCTCCAACGCCACCGGCGGCGGCGCCACCATCGGCGATTCCCAGGGCGTGGGCACCATCACCAACGACGACGCGCCCCCGGGCATCTTCACCGGCAAGGTCAAGAACGCCGCCAAGCAGGCCGTCGTCGGCGCCACCGTCGGCGCCTACCAAAGCGCCGTGCTCAAGTTCTCCACCACCAGCGACTCGGCCGGCGTCTATTCGCTGCCCGTCACCGCCGGCACCTACGACCTGGTGGCCTCGAAGCCCGCCGACGGCTACCTGGACACCACCCGCGCCGGCATGGCCGTCGCTTCCGGCCAGACCTTGACCAGGGTCAAGTTCAAGCTCTACCGGCAGAGCTTCTTCCAGGGGACGGTCACGCAGAAAGGCACGACCACGCCCATTGACGGCGTGCTGATCGAGGCGCTCCAGGGCAGCACCGTCGTCAACTCCACCACCACGGCGGTCGACGGCACCTACAGCTTGCCGATTACCCAGGGGACTTACACCCTGCGGGCCTCCAAGACCGGCTTCGTCACCAAGAGCAAGCTCAACCAGACCATTGGCGACAACGCCACCGTGACCGGCGTCAACTTCCCCCTCAAGCCGGCGCCGTAAGAGGACGCGCGTGGACCGGGCCCAGAAGCAGCACATGCTGGAGGAGCTGAAGCTGGAGCGGGAATTCGTCCGCCGGGGCGGCTACCACGCCTCGGTGCGCAACCCGCGCCGCGAGCCCACCCACCTGCGCGACTCGGTCACCTGCCTGAACGTCAACAAGAGCGAAGACCTCGAGCCCTGTGACCGCTGCTTCTGGTACGACCTGGTGCCGGAAGAGCGCCGCGACCGCGAGATGCCTTGCCGCCACATCCCCCTCGACGCCCAGGGGAATACCGTGGATTCCCTCGACGCTCGCGGCCGGCGCGAAGAGGCGGAAGAAAAACTGCTCGCCTGGCTCGACCAGACCATCGCCCGCCTGGAAAAAGAGCTCGCCCAGGCCTGAAAGAATCAAGCGGAAGGAATCAAGAAGCCTTCGCCTGCGTGGAGTCCGCTAATTCGCGGCCCCGACGCAGCGCCTCGGCCGCTTGCGCGCGGCGGTCCTCGGAGAGGGTTGCGAGCGCCGCGTCCCAGGCTTCCGCCGGCAGCACCGGGTCGAGCGCGAGCCAGGCCGCCAGTCCGGCCAGAGCCGCCCCTGATGCAGTCGCGCGCCGGCGCAGCGGCGCGGCCAGCCGGCGTCCGCGCGCGCTGGCGGCAGCCGGGAAGAGCTCGAGCAAGCCGTCGTCGAGCACGACGAGCGTCTCCGCCCGGCAGCGCTCGAGCGTTCCGTTGGCCGCCAGCTCCTTCCAGCCGTCGGCGCTCGCCACGATGACCACGTCAGGGCGTTCCATCCCCGTGTAGTCAATCGGCCGCGGGCTCAAGCAGATTTCCGCCAGCGAGAAGCCGGTGCCTTGCGTCACCGGGTTGTCGTTTTTCTGCGTGGCGTACAGCCCGGCGGCCAGCGCCGCCCGGCAGAGCAGGCCGGCGGCCGATTGCACGCGCTCGCCCGCGCTCCCGGCCACCACCACGCGCCGCTCGCGCTCGAGCGTAGCCCGCGCGGCCAGGGGGACGACTTCCGCGGCCGCAGCTTTCTTTTCGAGGGCGGCGCGCTGCTGCCGGTAGAGCTCGGAAAAAGTCGGCCGGGGAGCGTCGGCCACTTGCCGGCCCATCGTCAGTCCCTGGCGGGCGACGAGCTCCTTCAAGCCGCCGCCGGTCAGGCGATTCAGGCGGGCGCCGTAGGCGGGGCAAATCTCGACGATTTCCACCATGGCGAAGCCGGGGTGGGCGATGGCGTCGGCGATGACCTCGGCCAGGTCGGCGTCGGTGGCGTACTGCCGGGCGAGGAAGCCGGCGCGGGCGGCGGCGAGCAGTTGGACCAGGTCGAGCGGCGGCGTCCAGTTGCCCGCGGGCGTGGTGGAGGTCACGAAGCCTTCCGGGGTGAGCGCGGAGTGTTGTCCGCCGGTCATCCCGAAGAGGAAGTTGTTGTGGACCAGCACGGTGACGTCGACGTTGAGTTGCGCGGCGTGCACCAGATGCAGCAGGCCGATCATGGCTCCGCCGTCGCCGATCATCACCACCGGCTTCAGCCCCGCCGGCTCGAGCACGGCCTCGGCCAGGGCCATGCCGGTGGCGAAGGCGGTCGAGCGCCCGTGGGTGGTGTGCACGGTGTGGAGGTAAGGGAAGAGCGAGTCGGCCAGGCCCACGCAGCCGATGTCGGTGGTGAGTACGACCGAGCGCGGCGCCAGTTGCAGGCGCTCGAGCGCCCGGCTCAAGTGACGCACCACCAGGGCGTGGCCGCAGCCGCGGCAGTAGGGCAGGGCCGCGTCCGGCGCCAGGTAGAGGCTCGACTGTTCCGCCATCACCCCTCCGCCGCGCGCACGGCGCGCCCGATTTCGCCGGGGCTGATGAGCCCGCCGATCTTGTTGACCCCGAGCACGCGCCGGTGGCCGAGATACGGCGCCAGCGCGGCCCGGTACTGCCCGGTCAGGTTCTCTTCGGCGACGATAACCGTGTCCACGCCGGCCAGCGCCCAGTCGAGCTCCCGCCGCGGCACGGGGAAGAGGGTGAGCGGCTGGAGGAAGGAGAGCCGGACGCCCTCGGCGCGCAGCCCCGCCACCGCCTGGCGCGCCGCCCGCGCGCTCACGCCATAACTGATGAGCAACGCCGGCGCGCCGGGGTCGAGGTCGGGCCGCACCAGCGCCATTTCATCGGCGTGGGCGGCGATCTTGCGCTCGAGGTGGCGCAGGACTTCGAGGACTTCGGGAGAGTTCTTGCGCAGGCGCCCCTGCTGGTCGTGGGCCGAGCCGGTGACGGTGACCTTGACGTCGCCGCCCACGGGAGCGAAGGCGGGGACTTCCTCGGCGCTGGCAAAGCCGTAGGATCGGTAGTCGCGGTCGCCGGCGAAGCGCGGGCGGGTGGCCTCTGCGGGCCGGGGCAGCGCTTCGTCTTCGACCACTTCGCTGGTCATCCCCACTTCCTTGTCGGAGAGCACGACCACCGGCGTGCGCAGCCGCTCGGCCCAGCGGAAGGCTTCGAGAGTGAGGGCGTAGCACTCGGCGGCGTTGCTGGGAGCGAAGACCGGCACGGTGTAGCCGCCGGAGGTCGAGAACTCCGCCAGCCAGACGTCGCCCTGGGCGCCTTGGGTGGCGCCGCCCGTGCTCGGGCCCAGGCGCTGGACCAGAGCCACCACCAACGGGGTCTCGGTCATCAGCGCGTATTGCAGCGTCTCGATCATCAGCGCCCAGCCGGGGCCGGAGGTGGCGGTCATGGCCTTCAGCCCGCGCAGGCTGGCCCCCACGCAGTAGCAGAGCGAGGAGATTTCATCCGGCGCGGAGAGCGCCAGGCCGCCCTGCGGCGGCAGCTCGCGCATCATCACCTCGTAGATTTCCGAGGCGGGGGTGATGGGATAGCCGGCAAAAAAGCGGCAGCCGGCGGCCAGGGCTCCGGCGGCCACCATTTCGTTTCCCGACGAGAGGCGACGCGGCATAAGTTCGGCGGCGGCCTTCACGCCTCCGCCTCGTTTGTTTGCACACGGCCTTCCCTTGCGGCCCGGGAGGGGGCGCTCTATATGACTGAATGTATGGGGTTTACAGCAGGGGATGTCGGCTCCAGGTGGCGGGGGCACAAGATGGCTGCGCGATTTGGGCCAACCGGGGCTTTTCACTCCCCGGCGGTTCAGCAGGCCAGGTCGTCGCGGGTGATTTCGAGGCTGTCGAGGGGGCCGAGCAGTGTGGCCCCGAGCAAATCCGGCTGGAAGAATTCTCGGGCCACGGCCTGGACATGGTCAGGGGTGACCGCATCCACCGCCGCCAGGATTTCGTCGGGGGTAAAGCTGCGCCCGAAGTAGATCTCCTCGCGGGCCAGCTTGGTCATGCGGGCGCCGGTGGACTCGAGCGAAAGCATCAAGTTGCCTTTCAGGTGCTCCTGGGCGCGGCGCAGGTCTTCGAGCGGCACCGGCTCCCGCTTCAGGCGGGTCAGCTCCACCAGGATGAGCCGCAGGGTCTGCCGGGCGGTTTCCGGGGCGGTGCCAGCGTAGACGGACAGGCACCCGGTGTCGCGATAGGCGTTGATGTCGGAGAAGATGGCGTAGGCCAGGCCCTCCTTCTCGCGCACGTTCTGGAAGAGCCGCGAGCTCATGCCTCCGCCCAGGATGCTGTTCAGCACGCTGACGGCGAAGCGCTGCGGGTGCGGCAGCGGGTGGGTGGGGACGCCGGCGCAGAGGTGAACCTGCTCAAGCTCGCGCTTGGTCCGCAGGCTGATGCGGGCGTGCGGCTGCGGCACCGGGTCCTCGCGCCCGTCCCGGTGCACCGCGAGCCGGCCGAACTTCTCCGCCACCAGCCCCACCAGGCGCTCATGCTCCAGCCGTCCGGCGGCGGTGATGAGCATTTGATTCGGGGTGTACCAGCGGCGGAAGAACTCGACGAGCTGCCCGCGCCCGATGCCCGCCAGGCTCTCGCGCGTCCCCAGGATGGGCCGGCCGATGGCGTGGTCGAGCCAGAAGTTCTGCGAAAAGATTTCGTGGACCAGGTAGTCGGGGTTGTCCTCCTCCATGTTGATCTCTTCCAGGATGACGTTGCGCTCCTTGTCGACATCGGGCTCGCGGAAGACGGGCGCGAGCGCCAGGTCGGAGAGCACCTCGAAAGCCCGCGGCAGGTGCTCGTCCATCACCTTGGCGTTGAAGCAGACCATTTCTTTGGCGGTGAAGGCGTCCATCTGCCCGCCCAGGGTGTCGATCTCCCGGGCGATGTCTTCGGCCGAGCGGTGCTCGGTGCCCTTGAAGACCATGTGCTCGATGAAGTGGGAGATGCCGGTGACCGGGGCCGGCTCGATGCGCGAGCCGCTCTTCACCCAGATGCCCACCGCCACCGAGCGCACGTGCGGCATGACCTCGGTGATGATGGTCAGGCCGTTGGGGAGCGCTTCTTTCCTGATCGCGTTGGGTTGGCCCATCCGCCTCCGGTCCTCCGAAAAACTTTGTAGCACATCCGCGCCGGATTTGCACCCGCCGCCGCCCCGAATAGGACAATGGTCTCATTGACTTTGGCGGGTAGCGTGTCACAATTTGCCTAGCGTCCGAGCCGCTCGGCGGTAGGCCCGAACCGACCCGGTTCCAGACAGCCCAGTTCCCCTTGGGCAGCACTTTCACAATCGAAGTGTTCAAAGAGAACGAAGATCCAGTGCAAGCGTCCTTCGCCTTGGGATCGGTCGTGGTAGACCCGGACGGTCTTGATGACCTAGGATTGTTCCGAGAGAAGGTGGTGTTGGAGTTCGACAAGGATACGCTTAGCACCAGTAGAGCCTTTCAAGCTCTGCATCGAGGCGAAACGATTCTCACCATCGACCCGACGGAGGACTCACTGCCCACGGTGCGGGTGAAGCTCGTGGTCTACCAACCGGAGCAACTGGCCGGTGACCGGCATACCCTGGATAGCAGTTTCTTTGTGCTCGCTCACCGCTACGGCGTCCCCCCGCAATTCATCAAAGCCCAGGTGGAACGGGAGGCCGATAAGACTCCGGATCAGAAAGATTACGTACGCGAGTCTTATCGCTACGAGCCGCTCAACCTGAAGACAGGCGACCTGAATGTTTCGCGGCGTGACAACTTGAGACAATTTGAAAGCCCGGACCAACCCTACGGCCTCTACCGGCTGGCGACCATCGCCGACGCCCTGAACCATACCGACACGGTCGCGGACAACAAAGACGACTGCCAGCAGCTTCCCGACCCCGACTCGCGCATCCCCAACCCGAGTTGCGTGGGTTTGGACCAGGGAACAAAGACCATTCCCGAGGACAAGTTGCCGCGGGTTCGGGCTGGCTTCATCATTCCGGTCCGCGACCCCTCGACGGGGAAAATCGTGACCGACCCGCAAACCAGCCAGCCGCTCACCCGTCCCATCCGGGACGGCGACGAGTTTATCTCTGCCCGCGACATTTATGAATTCAATGACACGCGGGGGGCTAAAATGAACTGGAGTAACCCGCAGTTCGTCCCCCGAGAGCAACTTGCGGGCCGCGTAGCGCAGCTGGAGTTCACCGCCCAGACGAGCCTGGCAGCTAGCTACGGGCTGTTCCAGTTTATGTACGTCACCGCGATTGATGAGAAGAAATGGCCGGGAACGCCCTTAGGCCAGAACCCAAGTTTGCTGTTCGACACGGAAGAAAACATCCGAGCCGGTGGCGGCACGCTTACCCTCGCCATGAGGAAGGTTGCGGACGATTATGGAGAGGCAAACAAGCTGAACGTGGACGCGGGGAGTCCCTCTACCCGCCAAAGACTGTTGGAACTTTTCAAGAACGGCTACAGCAGATACAACGATGCCGAAGGGTACGCAACAAACATCGTTGACGAAAGATCACCAAGCCACTTCCCGGTCGCCAACCGGCCAATCTTTCCTCCAGGAACAGGAGGTCAGGAGCAATGAACAGAAAGACTGTCCTCACTCTGGCCGCAGCCATAGTGATCTTCTTGGCGGGCATCCTTCTATCAAGGTTTGTCTCGCAGCAGACGAGAGCGGCCTCTCCCCCCGCCGTTGACCCTAAGCAAGTCGTGGATAGCATGTACCCGCCGGAAATGGCTCAAGCTGCCACCGAACGGGAGAACCGCGGAGGCTCGGCATTCTCTCGCAAATTCTGCTTCGTTGTGTATGAAAGCCTTGCTGATGGTAACCCCGGCACGATCATCGCTGCCTATACTGACGGGATCGGAGGCACAATCCGAGTGATCCGAGGCCAGGGGGATGGCAAGTACGGGGTGGTATTTGAGCCCACCGAATTCAGCTTCGGGGGGGGGCCTTGTGAAATGGGGCTTGTTGACTTGGACGCCGATGGTCGCAAGGAGATTATGGTCTCCTTTGCAAACTATCCGATC
>Ga0209172_10005235_pt1 | contig 16050 bp, 17 predicted proteins | sample LarsenN4metaG_FD_184113 | JGI IMG/M metagenome (GOLD analysis project Ga0209172, IMG submission 184113) | Hot spring sediment bacterial and archeal communities from British Columbia, Canada, to study Microbial Dark Matter (Phase II) - Larsen... ... | reverse complement strand
CTCGGCGAACATGGTCTGGCGGGCGTGCAGCTCGATGCCGGGCTGGTGGGCGGGCGTGGGCTTGCCGTCCTTGCCGATCCCGAGGTCGCCGGTGGCCACCCCCTTCACGCGGCCCTGCTCGTCGTACAGCACCTCGGCAGCGGCGAAGCCGGGATAGATCTCGACACCGGCCTCCTCGGCCTGCCTGGCCAGCCAGCGGCAGAGGTTGCCCAGGCTGATGATGTAGTTGCCGTGGTTGTTCATCTGCGGCGGCGTGGGCAGCCGGCGCGCAGCCGTGGCGGTGAGATGGAGGAAGCGGTCCTCCTTGGCAGGGGTATTGAGCGGCGCTTCCTTCGCCTGCCAGTCGGGGATGAGTTCGTTCAGCGAGCGCGGCTCGAAGACGGCGCCCGACAGGATGTGGGCGCCCACCTCCGAGCCCTTCTCGATCAGGCAGACGCTGACCTCGCGCCCCTGCTCGGCGGCAAGCTGGCGCAGCCGGATGGCGGCGGCCAGGCCCGAGGGCCCCGCGCCGACGATGACGACGTCGTAGCTCATGGTCTCGCGCGGCATGGGCGACCTTCCTAGCGATGCACGATCCGGCCCCCGGCCCCCCGGGCCACGGGCGAACCCGCGTGTTCTACCGCATCGCGGGGCGGGGACGAAACGGGGGCACTACCCCTGCCCCGGCCCGCTCGCCTCGTCGTCGTGGCCGCTGCGGTTGCTGTGGATCATCAGCAGGGTGAGGCCGACGGTCAGGGCCACGGTCAGGAGCGAGCCGAACAGGATCGCCACGACCATGTGGGGCTCGAACCCCCACCCCGAGAATCCGAACAGCGCCCAGATCAGGAGCGCGATCGCGGCCGAGGCGCCCAGCGTGAACAGGATGGCGGGCAGCACCCAGCCCTGGCGAAGGCCGAACGGGTTCATGGCGGCTCCTGGCGGCACGCCCCCAAGATGGGGCCGCGGGCGCCGGATGGGAAGGCGCGGGGCGGCTCAGCCCGCTTCGGCGGCGCCGGTCTCGTCGTCCGCGGCGTGGATGGCGTGCAGCAGGCGGTGGGCCCAGGGCGCCACCAGCACGCCCGCCGTGGCCAGGAAAACCACGCCGCTGAAGAGGGCATAGGCCGAGGCGAAGAGCTTGGCGGCGGGGCCGGGCATGGCGGCTACCGGGCCCATGCCCGAGAGGATCATCGCGGCCTCGAGCACGGCGTCGATCCATCCCAGGTGGGCAAGGCCGCGGTAGCCGGCGATGCCGATGGCCAGCGAGACGCCCAGGATGGCGAGGGCCACCAGGACGGACCGCGCCACGCGGCGCAGCCATAGACGAAACGGCAGCAGGCGCTGGGTTCGGTGCTCGAACACCATGAGGGGCCTCCAGGAAGTGTGGAGCCGCCAGGATGCGGCAGGACTCGGCCAGGCGCACGGGACCGCTTGATTGCGGGAGGTCCGGATGCTTGGGTGGGCGCATGATGGGCAAGGGTACGCGCGAGGAAGCGGCGGCGCTGCTGGCCTGGTATGCGGCGATGGGCGCGGACGAGGCGATCGGCGAGTCGCCGGTCGACCGTTTCGCCGCAAGGCGCGCCGACGCCGGGGCCCCGGGGCGGGCGCCCTCCCCCGCGCCCGGCACCACACCCGCCCGGGCGGCGGGTGCCGCGGGTGCCGCTTCCGCCCATCGGGACGCGGCGCGCGACCACGCGGCGCGGCAGGGGGCGGCGGAGCCGACATTGGCGGCGCCGGCAGCGCGATCGGCCAGCGAGGCGGTGCGCGGGGCGGCCGAGGCGGCGGCGGCATGCCGGTCGATCCCCGAGCTGGTCGAGGCGGTGCGCGCCTTCGAGGGCTGCGCCCTCAAGAGGACGGCAACGAACACGGTCGTCTACGACGGCACGCCCGAGGCGCGCCTGATGCTGATCGGCGAGGCGCCGGGCGCCGAGGAGGATCGCAAGGGCCTTCCCTTCGTGGGCCGGGCCGGCCAGCTGCTGGACCGCATGCTGAAGGCGATCGGCCTGGAGCGCGCCACCGGGGCCTACATCACCAACGTGCTGTTTTGGCGTCCGCCGGGCAACCGCACGCCCACGCCCGAGGAGATCGCGCTGTGCCTGCCCTTCGTCGAGCGGCAGATCGCCCTGGTGAAGCCCAAGGTGCTGGTGCTGGTGGGGGGCACGCCGGCCAAGGCCCTGCTGGGAACGGCCGAGGGCATCACGCGACTGCGCGGGCGCTGGTTCCGCTACCAGGGGGCGGGCCTGCCGGCGCCGGTGGATACCACGGCCACGTTCCACCCCGCCTACCTGCTGCGCCAGCCCTCGCACAAGCGCGAGGCATGGCGCGACCTGCTGGCGGTGCAGGCACGGCTGGAGGCGCAAGGGGGCGATTGAGCCCTCGCCCGCAAGGCAGGAGGGGTCGGGTGGGGGCGCGGACGCAGCGGGCGCAGGCGCGGTTCGTGGAGGCCCTCTTGCCCGGCCACGGCCAGGCGCCGCCGGGGGGGCGCCGCCAAGCCTTCGCAACCCTCTCCCCGCGCGGGCGGGGACGAGGGTTTCTTGTTGTTCAGGCGTATCGAGGGCAGGAGCGGCCATGACGGGGCGGGGGCTGGAGCGGGTGCCGGCGTGGGCGTTGCTCGTGATGGCGGTGGTGTCGATCCAGGTGGGGTCGGCGCTGGCCGTCCTCCTGTTCCCGACCTACGGCACGATGGGCACCCTCTTCCTGCGCATGGCGCTGGGCGGGGCGATCCTGTGCTTCGCCTATCGCCGCAGCCTGACGGCCGCCATCCGGCGGGAGCCTCTGGGCATCCTGGCCTTGGGCATCGTCATGGCCGGGCAGAGCCTGCTGCACTACGAGTCGATCCTGCGCCTGCCGCTCGGGGTGGCGGTGGCCATCTCGTTCGTGGGGCCGCTGGGCCTGGCGCTGGCCACCTCGCGGCGCGCGGGCGACGTGCTGTGCGTGCTGCTGGCGGCGGGGGGCATCGCGCTGCTCACCCCCGACATCGGCGGCGATCTGAACCCGGTGGGCGTGGCCTGCGCCGCGGCCTCGGCGGCCGGATGGGCGGCCTACATCCTCCTGTGCAAGCGGCTGGCGAACCGGCTGGAGGGGGGCGTGGGGCTGGCCCTGACGATGGCCACGGCGGCGCTGCTGCTGCTGCCCTTCGCGGGCGCAGGCGCTGTGACGGCGGCCGTGACCTACCCCGAAACCATCCTGACCCTGCTGGGGGTGGCGCTGTTCTCGGGCGCCCTGCCCATGCTGTTCGAGTACCTGGCCCTGCGCACCCTGACCCCCACGGTGTACGGGGTGCTGGTCTCCCTGGAACCGGTGGTGGCGACCCTGACGGGCATGATCGTGCTGGGCGAGACCCTGGGCTGGCGGGCGTGGGGGGCAGTGGCGCTGATCTCGATCGCCTCGGCCGGCGTGGCGTTGCTGGGGCGGAGGCGAGGGGTGCGATAGGCGCTCAGGCGCGCCCAGCCTGGGTTTGCCGGTGGGTTTCCGCGGAGGGGCGCGGCCGGCCTGGGAAATCCGAAGAGTCGAGTCTTTTCTTCGGCTTACGGCCGTTAACCTTAATTAACAGGCGAGTCGGGTTTGGCTTGCCCGGGCCGCCGGGGCGCGGCTAAGGTTCTCGAAACCAAAGCACGCTCGAGTCAATAGGGGGACACATGGCGACATCGTTCCAGGTGCCCGGACGCCTTCGCGTCGGCCTGCTGGCCGCCGCGCTTGCGTTCGTGGCAGCGGGCCCGCCGGGCGTCGCCTGGGCGGCCTCGCAGGAACCCGTGGCGGGCGGGCTGACCCTGGCCGCGGCCGTGCCGGGGGGCGAGGCCGAGGACGCGGTGGCCCTGCCCCGCATCCTCTCCGAGAAGGACGCCACCCTCTATGCCCGCATCTTCGCCCTGCAGGAGGACGGCCGCTGGGACGAGGCCGACCGCCTGATCGCGGCCCTGGGCGACCGCACCCTGATGGGCTACGTGCTGGCCCAGCGCTATCTGCACCCCACCAAGTACAAGTCGAGCTACGAGGAGCTGGCGGGCTGGCTCGCGCACTACAGCGACCTGCCCAATGCGCAGCGCATCCACCGCCTTGCCCTGCGCCGGCAGCCCAAGGGGGCGGCCGCGCCGCAGGAGCCCTCGCCCGGCAGCTTCGGGGTGGAGGTGGAGGACGCATCCGCCCCGATCGACGCCTACGAGGATGCCGGCCTGCCCAAGGCGCAGCAGAAGCGCCTGGCGAAGCTCTTGGGCCAGCTGCGCGAGCTGGTGAGCGACGGCGAGGTGCGCGCGGCCTACGACATCCTGCGCAGCCCCGAGTTCGACAGCCTCGCGGACGACGCCACCTTCGACAAGGCGGCGCAGCTGGTGGCCTTCCTCTACTTCCTGAAGGGCAAGGACGAGCAGGCCCTGAAGATCGCGGCCGTGAGCGCCCGGCGCTCGGGGGACACGGTGCCGCTGACCCACTGGACGGCTGGCCTGGCCGCCTACCGCCTGGGCAAGCTGGACACCGCCTTCAAGCACTTCGCCGCCCTGGCCAGGGCCGACGCCGCGACCACGCGGCAGCAGGCGGCCGGCGCCTTCTGGGCGGCGCGCACGGCCATGCTGACCGGCAAGTCGGGCGAGGTGTTCCGCAACTTGGCCCTGGCGGCAGGGCATCCCACGACGTTCTACGGCCTGCTCGCCCGCGAGTCCCTGGGCCAGCCGCTCGACTTCGCCTGGGACACGCCGACGCTCTCCCCGCGCGAGCGTGACGAGCTGCTGCGCTACCCCGAGGTCAGGCGCGCTCTGGCCCTGGTCGAGGCGGGCCAGCGGCGCATGGCCGAGCTCGAGTTCAACGGCCTGAAACCGGGCAACGACCCGGGACGGGCGCTGCTGGTGCTGTCGCTGGCCTCGCGGCTGGGGCTGGCGGCCACCGAGATCCGCATGGCCTATGGCTTGGCGGACAAGTGGGACACGCGCTACCAGGGCTCGCTGTACCCGGTGCCGGCCTACCGGCCGACCGGCGGGTTCACGGTGGACCGGGCCCTGATCTACGCCCTGATGCGCCAGGAGTCGGCGTTCAACCCGTTCGCCAGAAGCTCGGCCGGCGCGGCGGGGCTGATGCAGCTCATGCCGGCCACGGCCGCCTTCATCTCGGGCAACGGGGCGCTGGACGACAAGGGCAACACGTCGCTGTTCGAGCCGGGCCTGAACGTGGACCTGGGCCAGCGCTACATCCAGCATCTGATGGCCGAGCCCGATATCGGCGACAACCTGTTCATGGTCGTGGCCGCCTACAACGGCGGACCGGGCAATCTGCGAAAGTGGACGGCGGGGATGAAGCGCACCGACGACCCGCTGCTGTTCATCGAGAGCGTGCCGTCCAGCGAGACGCGCCACTTCATCCAGCAGGTGATGGCCAATCTGTGGCTGTACCGGGCGCGGCTGGGGCAGGACTCGCCCTCGCTGGCCGCGGTCGCGACGGGCGGCTGGCCGGCCTACGAGGGCCAGGACGTGCGCGTGCTGACCGCCTCCAATGCCGGGGATTGACGAGGCCCGCCCCTTCCTGGCGGTTCATATCGCCCTGCTGACGGTCTCGGACACGCGCGACGCGGGCACCGACCGGTCGGGCGCGGTGCTGGCCGAGCGCATCGAGAAGGCGGGGCATCGGGTGGCCGCCCGCGCCATCGTGAAGGACGACAAGGCCGCCATCGTAGCGCAGCTCCGTCAGTGGATCGCGGACCCGGCGATCGACGCGGTGATCGCCACGGGCGGCACCGGGGTGACGGGCCGCGACGTGACGCCCGAAGCCTTCCACGCGGTCTACGAGAAGGAGATCCCCGGCTTCGGCGAGCTGTTCCGCTGGCTCTCGTTCCAGAAGATCGGCACGTCGACGATCCAGAGCCGCGCCACGGCGGGCGTGGCGGGCGGCACCTACCTTTTCGCCCTGCCGGGGTCGCCCGGCGCCTGCAAGGACGCCTGGGACGACATCCTGGTCCACCAGCTCGACAACCGCTATCGCCCCTGCAACTTCGTCGAGCTGATGCCCCGCCTGCTGGAAGGGCGGCCCGAGCAGGCCAGGAAGAAGGCCTAGGCCGCGGCGCGGGCGGCGCGCACCTGGGCGACGCGCAGGAAGGCGAGGAGCGCCAGGTTGAGGCCGTTCACGGCGGCGGCGCCGACGAAGGCGGGGGTGTAGGAGCCCAGCCAGTCGAAGGTCGCGCCGGCCAGCCAGCCGCCGGCGGCCATGCCGATGGAACCCGCGAAGAAGACGAGGCCGATGCGCCAGCCGACCTCGCTGGGCGGGTAGAGCTCGCGCACCGCCACCGCGTAGCACGGGATCAGCCCGCCGAAGCCCAGCCCGAAGAGGGCGGCGGCGATGAACATGCCGACATCGCCGTGGGTGAGCGAGAACAGGACCAGGCCGACGGCCTGCAGGGCCGAGCCGACGATGATGCTGGTGGTGGCGCCGAGCTCGTCGGCGAGCGCGCCGATGCCGACCCGGCTACCGAAGCTCAGGAGCTGGATGAGCGAGAGCAGGAAGGCGCCGCGCGTCGGGCTGTAGCCCACGTCGGTGGCGTGGGCGACGATGTGGACGAGGGGCACCGCCATCGCCACGCAGCAGGTGAAGATGCCGGCTGCCAGCAGCCCGTGCGGCACGTCGCGCGGCAGGCCGGCGACACGGTGGGTGTCGGGCAGGCGGCTGGCCACGGAGGCGAGCGTGGGTGCCGGCGGGCGGCGCCGGACGACCAGCACGAGCGGCAGCATCACCGCCAGGCACAGGATGCCGCCCCAGAAATAGCTGTCGCGCCAGCCGAAGGCGACGATGGACCAGCCGAAGACGAGCGGCCACACCGCGCCGGCGATGCTCTGGCCCGAGGCCACCACGGCCACCGCGATGCCGCGCCGGCGCTCGAACCAGCGCGTGGTGTTGGTGATGAGCGGCGAGAACATGGCGCCGTTGCCGACGAAGCCGATCAGCACGGCCGAGATGACATAGAGCTGCCAGGCGGCGTCGATCCAGGTGGTGAGGATCATGCCCAGCCCGATGGCGATGGAGCCCGCCAGTGCCGGCCCGCCCATGCCGGCGCGGTCGAGCCAGCGTCCCATGAAGATGCCGCCAAGCCCGGTGCCGATCATCTGCAGGGCGGCGGCCAGCGAGGGTACGCTGCGCGGCCAGTCGAAGTCCTGGGCGATGGGTTTCAGCCCCACGGGCAGCAGATAGACACTGCCCATCGCCATCGTGATGAGCAGGAGCTGGGCCACGGCCACGCCCCAGGCGGCGGGACTGTCGACGCGGGGTTGCTTCATGGGGACCGGGGCGAGCTGGCCGACCGCGGGTGGGCGGCAGCGGGCGGTTGCAGGATATGGGCGCATCATCGCGGGGCGGGGGTATCCGATCAACCCCTGCGCGCGGGCTATGCTGCTGCGGCAGAAATGCAGGGAGAGAGGGCGATGCTGTTCATGGTGGTGGAGGACTTCCGCGGGCGCGACCGCCGGGCGATCTATCGCCGCTTCCGCGAAAAGGGGCGGCTGACGCCCGCGGGGGTGCGCTTCGTGGACAGTTGGGTCGCTGCCGATCTGGGGCGCTGCTTCCAGCTGATGGAGGCCGATGACGTGACCCTGCTGCAGCGCTGGGTCGTGGCGTGGAGCGACCTGGCCGAGTTCGAGATCGTGCCCGTGGCGCCGGGCATCGCCACCGGCGAGGCCATCGCGGCGACGGGCTGACGTTTCAGAACCTTGTTCCTGATGCGCGTCATGCCCGGGCTTGTCCCGGGCATTCACGGATGAAGCTGTCGGTTGCCAAGGCATGGGCGGCCGGGACTTCGCCCGAGCATGACGTTCGAACAGTGGGAGGGTCGTGAACGGGGAACGGAGAACCAGACATTCTCGTTCTTGATTCGTTCACGTCATGGCACTACGCTCTAAGGATGGAGCCGGAAACCTTCAGGCTGGGGCGCAAGGGGCGTGGGGCGCAGACCAACGCGACCAGCCGCTACGAGCCGCACACGCGCGAAGCGGTGGACGACGGCTGGGGCAGCCTGGACGAGGAGCTGCCGCCGCTGCGCACCACCGTGCAGGTGGATGCCACGCGCACGATCATCGCCACGAACGATTCGCCCGACATCGGCTTCGACCGCTCGATCAATCCGTACCGGGGGTGCGAGCACGGCTGCATCTACTGCTACGCGCGGCCCACCCACGCCTATCTGGGCCTGTCGCCGGGGCAGGACTTCGAGACGCGGCTCTTCGCCAAGCCCAACGCGGCCGCGCTGCTGCGCGCCGAGCTGGGCAGGCCGGGCTACCGCTGCCAGCCGATGGCGCTGGGCACCAACACCGACCCCTACCAGCCCATCGAGCGCGAGATGAGGATCACGCGCCAGGTGCTGGAGGTGCTGGCCGAGGCCAGCCACCCGCTGACCATCGTGACCAAGTCGGCCCTGGTGCTGCGCGACCTGGACATCCTGGCGCCGCTGGCCCGGAAGAACATGGCCAGGGTCTACGTCTCGGTCACCACGCTGGACCGCGAGCTGGCGCGCGTCATGGAACCGCGCGCCGCCACGCCGCCGCGGCGGGTCGAGACCATCCGCGCGCTGGCCTCGGCCGGCGTGCCGGTGGGCGTGATGGTGGCGCCCGTCATCCCCGGCCTGACCGACCACGAGATCGAGGGCATCCTGGAGGCCTGCGCCAAGGCGGGCGCGGAGGGGGCGGGATACGTGCTGCTGCGCGTGCCGCTGGAGATCAAGGGATTGTTCGAGGAATGGCTGCGGGCGCACCGGCCCGAGAGGGCCGAGCGCGTGTTCGCCCTGCTGCGCTCGTGCCACGAGGGCAAGGCCTACCGCGCGGAATGGGGCAAGCGCCAGAAGGGCACGGGTCCCTTCGCCGAGATCATCGCCCGGCGCTTCAAGCTGGCCAAGGGCCGCTTCGGCCTGGACCGCCCGGCGCTGCCGCTCGACACAACGCAGTTCAGGAAGCCTGCCGCCGACCCGCGGCAGATGAGCTTCCTCTAGGGAGCTCGGCGCGGACTGGGCCCTAAGCCTGCTCCCGCGTGGTGGGGTTGCCGATCATGTTGAGGAACTCGCGGCGCGTGGCGTCGTGGGTGCGGAAGGCGCCCAGCATGCGGCTGGTGACCATCAGCACGCCGGGCTTGTGAACGCCGCGGGTCGACATGCAGTGGTGGGTCGCCTCGACCACGACGGCGACGCCCTTCGGGCGCAGCGCGGCGTTCAGCGAATCGGCGATCTGCGAGGTGAACTTCTCCTGGATCTGGAGCCGCTTGGAGAAGATCTCGACGAGCCGGGCGAGCTTGCTGATGCCGACCACGTGGCTGCGCGGCAGGTAGGCGATGTGGACCTTGCCGATGATGGGCGCGATGTGATGCTCGCAGTGCGACTCCATGCGGATGTCGCGCAGCACCACCATCTCGTCGTAGCCGTCGGTCTCCTCGAAGGTGGCGTCCAGCGCCGCGATGGGATCGTCGCGATAGCCCGCGAACCACTCCTCGTAGGCGCGCGCGACGCGGCCCGGCGTGCCCTGCAGGCCCTCGCGCGCCGGGTCGTCGCCGGCCCAGCGCAGAAGCGTGCGGACGGCCTCCTCGGCCTCGGCGCGCGTCGGGCGCTGGGCGGCCTTGACCGGCGCTGACTTGGGCGCCGCCGCCTTGGGCTTGGCGGTGGCGGGGCGGGATGCGGGCTTGCCGGAAACGGCCTTGCCGGCCCGCCGCGAGGGGCGCTGTGCCACGATGGACCTCCGATGCTGGACGACTGGGGCGCGGGCGGCCCGGGGGCCGGCGCCCTGCCCCGCCGCGACGCGGCCGGGCCGAGGAAAGCCTAGTTGATCTGTCTCCGCTGGTGCGGGCTGTCAAGGGAGAAGGTCGGGACCTCGACCGCGAAGGTCTCGCCGCCCGGCGTCTCCATCTCGTAGCTGCCCGTCATGAAGCCGGTGGGCGTGGCGAGCGGCGTGCCGCTCGTGTACTCGAAGCTGCCGCCCGGCTCCAGCACCGGCTGCTCGCCCACCACGCCGGGGCCGCGCACTTCGTGCACGCGGCCGCGCGCGTCCGTGATGCGCCAGTGGCGGTTGCGGAGCTGCACCGTCTCGCCGCCCTCGTTGGCGATCCTGATGTGGTAGGCCCAAACGAAGTGGCCGTCGGAGGGATGCGACTGGTCCTCGAGGAACTGGGGCTCGACGACGACGGTGATGTTGCGCGTGGTCTTCTTGTACATGGCGTCCGTGAGGGGGAGAGGCCCCGCGGGCCGACTGGCCGGGGCCGGGAGTATCGCGGCCGGGATGGAGGTTGTCCAGGGCGGCCGCACCGCCCCGCAGGGCGCCCCGCCGTGCGGGTTTCGCGGGCGCTCAGTCCGCCTCTGACGCCTCGTCGGCGGCGACGTGGCGAAGGCCCTGCAGCGCGGTCTTGAACCACTCGACGTAGTCCTCGGCCGCGGGAAAGGCGATGTAGGCGGTGCGCGCGAACTCGGGCACGCCCTCGACGCGGTGCAGGCGGCCCGCCTTGAGGTGGCGGCGGACCATGCGGATCGGGAAATAGCCCGAGCCGCCGTTGCGCAGCACATAGGCCAGGCCCAGCTCGCCCAGGTTCACCGAGACGGCGGGCGTCTCCATGTCGGGGAAGGTCTGGCCGTGCTCGGAGCGGAAGTCCGGTCCCCAATCGACGATGACGTAGTCGGAGCCTTCCTGCAGCGCGCGCTTCGGGTTCGTGGTGACCATGACCAGGCGCTCGTCCAGCAGGCGCTCGATGACGATCTGCGGGCGGCTCTGCGGCGTGTAGAGGAGCGCGATGTCCAGCAGCCCGATGTTGATGCGCTCGGTCAGCACCTCGGGCACCGCCACCTCGGCGCGCAGCGCCACGTCGGGTACCGCCTTGCGCATCCAGGGCAGCCAGGGCTGCAGCACGCGGTCCCACAGGTCGTACTGCGCGCCGACGTTGAGCGCGGCCTTGTAGCCGGCGGGCAGGGCGATGTCCTGGCGGGCCTGCTGCCAGGCCCGCACCATGGCGACCGCGTACTGGTTGAAATGGTGGCCGGCGGGGGTGAGCTCGGTCCCCGCCTTGCTGCGCCGGAAGAGTCGCTGGCCCAGAAGATCCTCCAGCGTCTTCACGCGCATGCTGACGGTCGACTGGGTGACGTTCAGCCGGTCGGCCGCCTTCTTGAAGTTGCCGGTCTCCAGGACCTCGAGGAAGGTGCGGGCGAGCTCGATATCCATGCCGGGGCCGGGGCTCCTGGGAGGGCCGGACCGCCCCTGGAACGGGCGGGAATCCGGGTTTTCCGGGGTGACGACGAAGCTTGTGCAATGACGATGCTGACGGGGGTTAGTATATAGAACGTTGATTCCAACGCCCATCGAAATGGTCTGTTAACGGACGGCGGAACCACCCGAGTCGCCCGAACGTTCCGAAAACCTCCCCAATCTCCAGGTCCGCAGGCCGTCCGAGTCGCAGGCGGATGCGACGCTACGATAGTTCACGAAATCCGATTTTATCCTTCAAAAATTATCGCTTTTCATAATTCTCGTATGATCGTACTAAAGAGGCGCCGTCACGTTTCGACGGCTTTGCAACCGGAGTGGATCCAATGCCTGCTGCGAAGAAGCCCGCCAAGAAGCCCGCCGCGAAGGCGAAGTCGGCCAAGTCGGCCAGCGCCAAGGTGTCGGCGAAGGCGAAGAAGAAGTAGCTTCGGCTACGCCCGAAAGGGGCCGCTCGCGGTGACGCGGGCGGCCCCTTTTGTTTTGGGCGGATGTTTCCCGCGCGCATCGATGGGCCGGGCCCCGCTTGATCGGGGCCGGAGGCGGTGCGTATAAGGGGCCGGGCGCCGCGGGTATGATGTAATGGTAGCCTGTCAGCTTCCCAAGCTGAACGCGCGGGTTCGATTCCCGCTACCCGCTCCAGCCCCCTTCCCGCCGCTCTGATCGCACCCTCTGTCCCCCGGGGCCCGTCGCGTGCGCGCGGGCCGGCGTGCTAGGGTGCGCGCCTTCGAAAAGGGGGGAGCGCCATGCAGGTCCGGGCCGCCGTCGCGCACAAGGCGGGTGCGCCGCTTACCGTCGAGACCGTCGAGCTGGAGGGGCCCAAGGCCGGCGAGGTGCTGGTCGAGGTGAAGGCCACGGGCATCTGCCACACCGACGCCTATACGCTGTCGGGCGCCGATCCCGAGGGCCTCTTCCCCGCCATCCTGGGCCACGAGGGCGCCGGCATCGTGGTGGACGTGGGCAAGGACGTGACCAGCCTGAAAAAGGGCGACCACGTCATCCCGCTGTACGTGCCGGAATGCCGCGTGTGCGACTACTGCACCTCGGGCAAGACCAACCTCTGCCAGTCGATCCGCATCACGCAGGGCCGCGGGCAGATGCCCGACGGCACCAAGCGGTTCCGCATCGGCAAGGAGCCGATCCACCACTACATGGGCACGTCGACCTTCGCCCAGTTCACCGTGGTGCCCGAGATCGCGCTGGCCAAGATCCGCAAGGACGCGCCCTTCGACAAGGTGTGCTACGTGGGCTGCGGCGTGACCACGGGCGTGGGCGCCGTCATCAACACGGCCAAGGTGAAGCCGGGCTCGAACGTGGTGGTGTTCGGCCTGGGCGGCATCGGCCTGAACGTGATCCAGGGCGCCCGCATGGTGGGCGCCGACATGATCGTGGGCGTGGACCTGAACCCCAAGCGCGAGGCGCTGGCGCGCAAGCTGGGCATGACGCATTTCGTCAACCCGAAGGACGTGAAGGGCGACCTCGTGGCGCACCTGGTCGAGATGACCAACGGCGGCGCCGACTATTCCTTCGAGTGCATCGGCAACGTCACGACCATGCGCCAGGCGCTGGAGTGCTGCCACAAGGGCTGGGGCGAATCGACGATCATCGGCGTGGCCCCGGCGGGCGCGGAAATCGCCACGCGGCCCTTCCAGCTGGTCACGGGGCGGGTGTGGCGCGGCACCGCCTTCGGCGGCGCCAAGGGCCGCACCGACGTGCCCAGGATCGTGGACTGGTACATGGCGGGGAAGCTGAACATCGACGACCTGATCACCCACACCATGCCGCTGGACAAGATCAACGACGCCTTCCACCTGATGCACGAGGGCGCATCGATCCGCAGCGTGGTGATCTACTAGATCGCTGTTCGCGGCACGCCGGCACGGTTCGCGGCGGGGGTGGCGCCGGGGACCGCCGCGTCGCATACCCAGGATCCCGGCATCGCCCAGGAGGCCCCGTGGCACAGGAAGGATTCTTCATCCACCAGTTCGAGTTCGGCCCCTGGCAGAACTTCATGTACCTGGTGGGCGACAAGGCGACGCGCACGGCGGCCGTGGTGGACCCGGCCTGGAACTACGAGGTCATCCTGGACGAGGCGCGCGCCCTCGACGTGCGCATCACCGACATCCTGTGCACGCACAGCCACTTCGACCACGTCAACGAGGTCGAGGCGATGCTGACCCACACCGACGCCCGCGTGCACATGCTGGGCGAGGAGATCGACTTCGCGGCCTTCCGCTGCGAGAACCTGGTGCGCCACGCGCCGGGCGACCGCGTGAGGATCGGGAGGCACGCCGAGCTCACCATGATGCACACGCCCGGGCACACCCCGGGCTCGACCTGCTACCACGTGCACGGCACGCTCGTGACCGGCGACACGATGTTCGTGAACGGCTGCGGCCGTTGCGATTTCGTGGGGGGCAATCCGGAGACCATGTACCGCACGCTGCACGGCCTGGTGGACGCCCTGCCCGGCGAGACCGTCATGTATCCGGGGCACAACTACGGGCCAACGCCCGTGGCGCGGCTGGACGCGCAGCTCGAGACCAACCCCTACCTGAAGCTGCCCACCCTGGCCGACTTCGTGGCGCACCGCATGGCGGGCAAGACGCCGGGCACGGTGATCCCGCCGCCCGCCTGGCCGCCGCCGGAGGGGCGGCCCAAGAAGTAGGTCCGCCGCCGGAGGGGCGGCCCACCAGGTAACCCGACCGAGAGAAGGAGACCGTCATGGCCAGCCCGGTCAACCCGATCCCCGACACCCACAGGGGCCTGATCCCGCACCTCGCGGTGCAGGACGCCGCCGCCGCCATCGCCTTCTACGTCAAGGCCTTCGGCGCCCAGGAGATGCACCGCATGCCGGCGCCCGACGGCAAGCGCGTGATGCACGCCGAGCTGCGCATCGACGGGCACCCGCTGTTCCTGGCCGACGTCTTCCCCGAGTACGGCGGCAAGGGCCCGGCCGACCTGGGCGGCACGCCGATGACGATCCACCGCTATTGCAGGGACGTGGACGCCGCCGTGCGGCAGGCCGAGGCCGCCGGCGCCATCGTCGTCATGCCGCCCGCGGACATGTTCTGGGGCGACCGCTGGGGGCGGCTCACCGATCCGTTCGGCGTCCGGTGGGACGTCGCCACCCACGTCGAGGACGTCAGCCCCGAAGAGGTCTCGAAGCGCGCCGCGAAGATGGCACCGCCGGCGTGACGCGTCCGGCACCTCGCGCAACTTTCTCCAAGTCCCGGCCTCTCCACCCGTGCCATGGGGCGCCGGTGGGGAGGCCCGCGCCTTCCGGGAGACCATGATGGCAGAGACCAAGCACGGCTTTCTCGTCCTGGCCGACATCTCCGGCTTCACCGAGTTCGTCACCGCGGTGGAGCTGGAGCACGGGCCGCCGATCATCGCGGCGCTCCTCGAGGAGGTCATCCGCCGCATCTCGCCGCCGCTCGAGATCCAGGAGGTCGAGGGCGACGCCGTCTTCGCCCTCGGGCCGCACGGCAACGTCCTCCCGCCCGCGAAGCTGCTCGACGTCCTGCACGAGGGCTTCGTCGGCTTCCGCGAGAAGCAGCGCGAGCTCGAGCAGGACGAGAGCTGCTCCTGCAACGCGTGCGCCGGCGTCGGGCGCCTGCGCCTCAAGGCGATCGGCCACTACGGCACCTTTCTCGCCCACACCGTCGGCGGCCGCGCCCAGACCGCCGGGCCCGACGTCATCCTCGTCCACCGTCTGCTGAAGAACCGCCTCACCCGGAAGGCCGACTACGCACTCCTCACCCGCCAGGCCCTCCGGTACATGGAGGTCGACCCCGACCACCTGGGCCTCCTCCCCCACACCGAGCGCTACGAGTTCTTCGGGGACGTCGAATGCTGGGTCCGCGACGTGAGCTACGCCACCGCCATCGCCGCCGGCTGACGCGAACGCTTCGCCCGCCCGCGCGACGACTCAGAAGTACCCCGACGGCCCCTCGTCGCTCCGCGGCCCCGCCGTGCGGCTCGGGATCCACTTCCCCGTGATCATGTCGCGGTAGCCCATGCCCGGGGCGACCATCGGGTAGACGTGCGCGGTCTGGTCGACCATGACTTCGAGGAACGCCGGGCCGCCGAAGGAGAGGAACGCCTCGAGCGCGGCCTTCACCTCCGGGATGCGCGTCACGCGGCGGGCGAACTGGAAGCCGTCGGCCTCCACGGCCTTCACGAAGTCCTTCTTGTGGAGCGTCTTGTCCGAGCCCGAGTAGCGGTTCTGGTAGAAGAGGTCCTGCCACTGGCGGACCATGCCGTCGCCGAGGTTGTTCAGGAGCAGCACCTTCACCGGGATGTCGTAGGTGGTGAGGGTCTCGAGCTCGCCGTAGTTCATGCGGATCGAGCCGTCGCCGTCGACGTCGACGACGAGCGCGCCGGGATTCGCCACCTGGGCGCCGATCGCGGCGGGGAGGCCGAAGCCCATCGTGCCCATGCTGCCCGAGGTGAGGAACGAGCGCGGATGGATGAAGTCGAGGTACTGCGCGGCCCACATCTGGTGCTGGCCGACGCCGGTCGCGACGATCGCGTTGCCGCGCGTGATCTGGTTCAGCGTCTCGAGGACGTATTCCACCTGGATGAGCGACGACTCGCGGTTGTAGTTCAGCGCGTGCTTCTTCTTGAGCTCCGCGAGATAGGCGCGCCACTTCGCGAAGCTCTTCTTGAAGCCCTGGCCCGCCTCGAGGAGCTGGCCGAGCCCGCGCTTCGCGTCGGCGACGTGCGCCCAGTCGAAGTTCTTCACCTTGCCGATCTCGGAGGCGTCGACGTCGAGGTGCGCGATCTTCGCGTTGGGCGCGAACTCCTTCACCTTGCCGGCGACACGGTCGTCGAAGCGCGCGCCGACGGCGAAGAGGAAGTCGCAGTCCTCGACGAGATC
>Ga0209172_10005234_pt1 | contig 16058 bp, 7 predicted proteins | sample LarsenN4metaG_FD_184113 | JGI IMG/M metagenome (GOLD analysis project Ga0209172, IMG submission 184113) | Hot spring sediment bacterial and archeal communities from British Columbia, Canada, to study Microbial Dark Matter (Phase II) - Larsen... ... | reverse complement strand
GGCGGTGTCACCAACGACATCAAAGCCCGAACAGTACTGATATCTGGACAAACGACTCTCTCACAAGTCAACGCACTTACCGGCGCCGATGTCCGCCGCGTGTTCCAATACTTCGACGGACTCGGCAGATCCATTCAAAGTAGCGAAGTAGGCCAGTCTCCCACTTCTAAAGACATCGTTACTTATCAGCAGTACGACCAATATGGCCGAGAACCGAAACAATACATCCCCTATACCGCCACAAGCAACAGCGGCGCCTACCGGACTGACGTGGCAACCGCTCAGGCTACTTTCGCCAGCACCTGGGGCTCGGGCGGTTACGGCTACGCCGAAACCGTGTTCGAAGCCTCACCCCTCAACCGCGTCAAGGAACAAGCCGCCCCTGGCACTACCTGGCGTATTGGTTTGGGTCGTACAATGGAAATGATTTATCGCGGCAACACCTCGGCTGAAGCCGTACGCGATTTCACGAACAACAACAGTTTCAGCGACAATAAACTTTTCGTGAATGAGGAAACCGACGAAAACGAGCGCAAAAAATACACCTACACCGACAAACTCGGTCGTGTGGTGATGGTGAAACAACAAATCGCCAACACGCCCACCGTCGAAGACGACCACTGGGCGCGCACCTATACTATATATGACGACTTTGGCCGCGTAGTCGCCGTCATCCCGCCTGAAGCCGCCAAAAAAATGAAAACCTCCGGCTCTTGGGACTGGACGCTCAGCACCTACGCCAGCATGATATATAAATACGTCTATGACAGCCGAGGCCGCATGACCTCCAAAACCGTCCCTTCCGGCGGCACGACCAGCATCGCCTACGACCGCCTCGACCGCCCGGTGTTGACCACCGATGCTAACGGCTTCAAAATATTCACCCGTTACGACATACTCAGCCGCCCCGTCGTGAGCGGTCGCTACAAAGGCGCAGCCTCACCCGGCGCTTCAGACCCTCTTTATGTTAGCCCTAATACAAACGCCCCAACACATTATTACTCCAATAATGCCTTCCCTACTGACAACAACATCCACGTATATAAAGTTATCTACTACGACGACTACGATATAGACAACAACGGTGGTGCTTTAGGTTCGAATGAAACATACATTAATCCTAATGAGAGCGGCTATGAAGTCACTGCTTTTTTGCGCACAAAAGGGAAAACCGCTGCGACAAAAACGGTGATACTAAGGCAAGACACCATTGTGCCGACTAATTTTTTGACCACCCGCACTTACTATGACAAGGAATACAGCCCCATCCAAATCAACAAACAAAACCACCTCGGCGGCTCGGACATCATCTCCAACGCTTACGACTTCGCCAACCGCCTCACCAAAACCCGCCGCGACCACACGGCCACGCCACCCGGTGGCACTTTGAAAACTTATACCATCCGGGAAGAGTACGTTTATGACCACGCCAGCCGGCTGCGTTTCGCCCGCCACAAAATCAATACCAACAACTGGGTCGTCACTTCCGCACCCCTCTACGACGAGCTCGACCGCCTCGCCGACAAGCGCCTGCACGCCTCCAACTATGACGGCACCTCTGCGGTGACGCTCTCTTCCAACTTCAACTACCTGCAATCCCTCGACTACACCTATAATATAAGGGGCTGGCTCACCAGGATCAACAACGTAGCAAATTGTTCTGCCCAGCTCTATGACCAATTACCCGATTTATTCAGCTTGCAATTATCCTACGATTCCATAGTAAACTCCGGCACACCACAGTACAACGGCAACATCTCTTCCATACAGTGGCGCACCTACATCAACAGCACCTGCCTAGCGCAGCAGCAATATCGTTTCACTTACGACGGTGCTAATCGTCTTACTACTGCAGAGCACTACACCAACAATAGCGGTTCGTGGACGTTTACCAACAATTACACTGAATCGGGCATCACCTATGACCTGAATGGAAATATCTTGTCATATACGCGGCGGGGCTTGACTTCCGGTACGAGTACTTTTGGCGTGATAGACCAACTCACATATACGTTTGGCGACGTGGCTCGCCCTGACCGGCTCACCAAGGTAGTGGATGCAGGAAGTGCTACAAAAGGCTTCAAATACCTTCCCAACCTTTTGGGCAACCACTATTTTTACGACAACAACGGCAACCTGACCCAAGACCGGCACAAAAACCTGAATTTCGACTACAACTACCTGAACCTGCCGGATTCCATTTTCATCACCGGGAGTTCCTATATTTCCATTACCTACACTGCCGACGGAGAAAAACTGACAAAAACAAGCCCCGCCGGAACGCGCAACTATGTCGCCGGAATCGAGTACCTTGGCGCGAACTTGGAGGCCATATATCACGCCGAAGGGCGCTGCACCCCCAACGGAGCGACGGCCTTCCACTACGAGTACACGCTGAAAGACCACTTGGGCAACGCACGGGTGAACTTCCGCGCCAACGGAACGACGGTGACTTTCCTCGAAGAAATGCACTACTATCCCTTCGGGATGCTGATGGAAGGCATCGGCACGGCGGCGGTGACGGTGAACAAGTACAAGTACAACGGCAAAGAGCGAAATGAAGACCTGGGGTTGAACTGGTATGATTACGGGGCGCGGTGGTACGATGCGGCGCTGGGGCGGTGGTGGAGCGTGGATCCGTTGGGAGAGATAGCACCAGGCTGGACACCCTATCGTTATGGATTTGATAATCCAATACTGTTTTTTGACCAGTTCGGAGCTTTTGAGACAAAAAAAGAAGCGAAAGAATATGCCAAACAACATGGCATTAAGACAGGATGGTTCAGAGATAATAAAATTGTTAAAAATGAGGACGGCACTTATTCGATTGACAATAAAAAAGAAGGCACATCGACATATTACGAACCTGCTTTTGGGAAAGTTGGTACAGCTACGGTAATTCAAGAACGTGGGATACACCTTAGAGACATAGGTATAGATGGGTACAATGATTTAAGCAACCCGTATTCAGAGAACTATAATCCAAATGCTGTTGTTTTTACTGACGGATTAGACATTGCCTATGCTATTGGTAGTTATTTATCTTTAGCATCTCCGACAGGTAGAACTGTCAAGGCGGGTCAGGCAGTAGTAAATACAGCGAAAGAAGTAGCTGTCAAGAGTAAAACTGTATTAGGGCATATCGAGGATGGTTATATTGAAGTGGCAAAAAAATTAGGAGCAAATTATTTTAATCCCCAAAAGTGGAGTAAGGCTGCGAATCAGGAATTTTTGGATCAAGTAATAGCACGTGGTGATGATGTTATACTTACTAGGCCAATAAGTCTAATACAAGAAGGACGGGTATTAGAATGGGAAGTTCAATACCTTTTAAAAAATGGGTATAAAGAATTAAATCCAACCACATTGGTAAAACAATAAAACGATGCTAATTCAATCTAAACTTATTTCTAAGTTTCCCGATATCCATAAATACTTGGAAGGCAAGGGCTTTTCTCTGTCAGAGGCAAATCCCTATCCGAATGTTTACCTGACATATCAATCGTCTTGTTTCAATTTTCGATTTGGCCAAGACCCTAATCGATTCGTTTGGATGGCCATTTCGAGTATTTTTGAAGATGATAATTGGTATGATATGCACACAATTTACAACTTAATAACCAATAACAGAGATTTTAAAAAAATATTAAGTCATTCAAAAAGATTTTCATTTTTTAAAGACAATTTTGCACAAATTGTAGAATTGTTTAGTGAACAAAAATACCCCACTTATACAAAAAAAGAATTAGATTCTCTTCGGGAACAAAGCGCTAAAGTGCGGTTCAACTTGTAAGCCCCTCCGCTTGCTAGTCTTCCTCTCTGTCCCGCCCGTATCCAAGTGTGCCCTTGTTGTCACGATGCCGTCCATTCGGACATCATCTCCAACGCTTACGACTTAAAACTCGTCGCGACCACACTGCCACGCCGTCCGGCGGTACTTTTGCCGGAATCGAGTATCTTGGCGCGAATCTGGACGCAATTTACCACGCCGAAGGGCGCTGCACGCCTAACGGCGCCACGGCTTTCCACTACGAGTACACCCTCAAAGACCACTTAGGCAACGCAAGGGTGAATTTCCGCGCCAACGGTGTGGCGGTAGTTTTTATTGAAGATATGCACTACTACCCCTTTGGAATGCAAATGGAAGGGATAGGTGTGCAAAATCCAGCGAACAAGTATCTTTACAACGGCAAAGAGCGCAATGAAGACCTGGGGTTGAATTTGTCGGACTATGGGGCGCGGTGGTATGACGCGGCCGTGGGTAGGTGGTGGAGCGTGGATCCGCTGGCAAGTGGTACAGTTAATATATCGACCTATGCTTACGTTTTAAACAATCCGATAATTTTGATTGACCCCACAGGGATGGAATCAAAGTTTTATGATAATGGCAATATGGATTTGGAAGGATCTGATGCACAGAATTATTTTAGAGGTCTGCAAAAAGCATACGAAAAGCAAAAAGGAAACAACATATATGTCTTAGCGCTGAGTGGAGCAGACAAAGATGTAATGAAAGGCTTAGAGACAACGCTTGGGCAATTTATCAAAGATGCAACTTTGACAACAAACATCGTCATGGTCAATGATGCTGAAAACTTTGACATTACCAAAATCCAAGTGACAGATGCCGTTGCCGTTGTAGGAGGCGATAAAAAAGAAACAGTAGAATTCATCATGAAGCACTTAGATAAAGGATATATAGGAAATAAATTTAGGGAAGAGTTAAATGGTGAATTTTTAAGTACCCCATCTTGGGATATCTTAGAGAAAAGTGATGCTGGCAATAGCGGTTGGGGCTACTTAATTGCCACTTCTACGAAACAATACGATTATCATATAATAGATAGGAAGATGATAGATGTGGCAAAACATTTTAATTTTTTAAATATGACTGATGCAGTTGCTTTTTCTATTTTACACGGAATGGGACATAACTCAGGGATCACTCATAGTGTAAATGGGCGAGATGGAGGGTTTATGACTTCTAAAGTAGCCGACTTCATGGATTATCATAAAGGTAATGTTTCAGCACTAATAAAAGAGACCGTTTCGGATCACCCATCGGTGATAACAACGATAAAGAACAGATTTAAACCAATCAACAATCCATAAAATGCTTTTACACAATAAGATTAAATTCTTTTGTAAATTTGCCATAATTTCTTTGGCAATAGGTGGGTGTATTTATGATGTTCAAAAGCCTACCCCAAAACCTGAAAACTTCCAGTTTGTCTTTAACAACGATACCGCAAAGGTCACTTTTTTAATAGATTCATCTTTGGTAAAAATGGAATCCTTGCCTCAATGGGGATATTTAAAACGATTTGGATATCAAAATGATAAAGTAGAATTATATTTCAATTTTTTTGAAGACCAGCGTGATCGCGCCTCTCAAATTCCTGATAGCATATTAGTTAATGGCACAATAAGCAATTACAGATCACTCGGCTACAAAGGAAGTATCATTTATAGAAAAAAAATAATAAAAAATAATTTATATGGAGTATTAGTAGAATACAAACATGAAAATGGAAGAGTATGCTTCTTTATAGGTGAATTCATTGAAAATCATTTATCGTTTTTAGTCGAGGTTTTTCAGCATGGAACAGTTGAATACAAGACCGAGATCCTCAATGATATAGTTAATTCATTGAAAATCACAGTAGCGGCCGATTAGGAGGCCCCCGTTCTCGCAAGTCTTCCGCAACCAAATAAACGACAGCGTTCTTTCCTGCACCCGTTCTCGCAAGTCTTCCAAAACCAAATAAACGACAGCGTTCTTTCCGCGTGTGATGTCTCTCACTACAACCATCTTCCTACCTGGCCGCGCTTGCGCCTTAAAGCGTACAACACGATGTTCCGCTTGTATTTTGGTCGACAAATTTGCTAATACAAGACATCATGCTGTACGTTTGCAGCAGGTCACAAGACCATGCTGCAGCGCTTTGGAGAGGTTTGGAGGAATGAGGTGGAATACCAAGTGCGGCGGAAAAAAGACTACCTATACTTCTATGGCAAGTATGAGAGTGGTAGTAATCAAAAAGAATCTATCGTCAAAATCCCTGTGTCTTATTTCAAAAAATGAAGAAACTTTTGATTCTATTTTTTGTAATTTTTCTTTCTTGCACTATGGATAAAAATCCACCGTCAAAGGTGCTAGAAATAAAAATTAATTATAAAAACTTGGCCGGGATTGAGCGGGCAAAATTTGATTTTTATTACTTAAATTTTGATAAAGAGATTTACGATTGCTTGAATAAAAAAAGAATATCTTTTATTTCTTATGATTTCGATGTACAGTACTGCAATAATGATGATGATGATTTACTCTGCTTTATATATATCCCTTCAGTTAAAGGGTGCGACGAAAATGAAGTAGTGTACAATATGACCCACATTAACGTGCTTAAATATGACTCAAATGGTTTGGTAAGGGAAGTATTTTCTGGTTCAGCGAAATTTGAGAATCCCTCTTTGATGTTCTCTGATGGGTATGAAAAAGCATTTCTAGATGTCTTAAGTACAAAAAAGGATACGCTTTCATCTTGGCTAAAAAAATTTTTTAATTGACCCTCCCGTTCTCTTGCTGGCGCGATGCTACGGTATTGTGACAAAATATCAATCGGGCTGTGCCCGGTCTTAGCAACCGAAGCCCGCCAACCGGAGCCTCGCCCAATCCGTTCTCGCAAGTCTTCTACACGGCGTTCTTTCAAGTTTCCAAACTTGAAGGCAACATCACAGCAAGTCTCCGACTTGCACAGCCGGCAGGGCTGCACAAAGTTCAGCGTGAGAAATCACTTTTAAGCCCCACCGAAACCCGCAACTATATCGCCGGAATCGAGTATACTGGCACACCAACTTGGACGCCATTAATGGAGCAAATACTTTCCACTACATACACGCTGAAAGGACAGCGGTGTGCCTGATTGAATTTGACCTGATAGATACTGACGGCAGCAACGCGCGGAAAATATTTTCCTTGAGTAAACAAAGCGTCACATTGGTGCTGTTGTTGATTCCTCCATCGTCCCATTTTCTGCTTCCGCCGACGCCACCACTGCCACATCTGCGATGTCGTCGCCTTCGTCGAGACGGATAAGTTTCACGCCCTGCGTAGCCCGGCCCATCACGCGAAGTTCGTCGGCTGCTGTGCGAATCGTCACGCCCGAAGTAGTTGTAATCATCAGGTCATCGGAGTCGGTTACAGTTTTAATGGCGACGAGATGGCCGGTTTTGTTGGTCACATTCATGGTTTTGATGCCTTTGCCGCCACGTCCCTGGGTGCGGTATTCGTCCAAAGCCGAGCGTTTGCCCATGCCTTTTTCCGACACGACGAGAATGGTCGCGCTGGTATCGGAGGGATCAATACAAACCATACCGACCACAGTATCATTGTGTTGCACCTGAATACCACGTACCCCGGCAGCCGTGCGTCCCATCGGGCGGACATCTTTTTCATTGAAACGAATCGCCTTGCCGCTTTGTATGGCCAGGATAATTTCGTTGTTGCCGTTGGTCAGTTTGGCCTCGATGAGTGCATCGCCCTCGTTAATTTCAATGGCGTTGATGCCGCCTTGACGCGGACGCGAGTAGGCTTCCAAAAGGGTCTTTTTGATCTGACCGCGTTTTGTACAAAAAATGATGTAGTTGTTGTTGATAAAATCTTCATCATCCAGTTTTTTGACAATGATGAAGGCGCGGACTTTGTCTTCTTTTGGAATGTTGAGCAAATTCTGAATCACACGCCCCTGCCCCACTCTCGTACCTTCGGGAATTTCGTACACTTTCAGCCAGAAGCAGCGACCGCTTTCGGTGAAGAGCAACAAGGTGTTGTGGTTAGTGGCGGTGAACATGTGCTCCACAAAGTCCTCGTCGCGGGTACGCACGCCCTGTGCGCCGCGACCGCCCCGGCCCTGCGCGCGGTATTCGGAAATCGGCGTTCGTTTGATATACCCGGCATGACTGATGGTAATGACAACTTCTTCGTCTTCAATCAAATCCTCCATGCTGATATCAGCCTCGTCAATTTCGATCGTGGTACGACGCTCGTCGCCAAAACGCTCTTTGATTTCCAACGTCTCGGATTTGATAATGCCGCGCCGCAGCCCTTCGTCGGCCAGTATCGCTTTCAACTCGGCTATTTTTTTCATCAACTCCTCGTATTCGAGTTTCACTTTGTCGCGCTCCAGCCCCGTCAGTTGTTGCAAACGCATGGCGAGAATGGCTTTTGCCTGAATCTCCGTAAGACCAAATTTCGACATCAGGCCCTCGCGCGCTTCGTCGGCATCTTTGGAGGCGCGAATGAGGGCGATGACTTCGTCCAGATGGTCGAGCGCGATAAGCAAACCTTCCAGAATGTGAGCGCGCTCTTCCGCTTTGCGCAATTCGTACTGGGTACGGCGCACAATGACTTCGAGGCGGAATTTGATGAACTCGTCAATCAAGTCTTTCAAATTCAGTGTGCGTGGCCGGCCATTCACCAGCGCGATGTTGTTGATGCCGTAGGAAGTTTGCAGCGGGGTGAGTTTGAACAGTTGGCTTAGCACCACGTTGGCAGCGGCATCGCGTTTGATTTCGATAACGACGCGTACGCCTTCGCGATTGGAGGTATCGAACACATCGGAAATGCCCAGAATTTTCTTCTCATTGACGAGTTCGGCAATTTTGGCAATCAAAAGCGCCTTGTTCACCTGGTAAGGCACCTCGGTCACGATGATACTTTCGCGGCCTTTGTCGTCAGTTTCAATTTCCGTTTTTGCCCGCACGATGACGCGACCGCGACCGGTACGAAAACCTTCTTTTACACCTGAAAGCCCGTAAATAATACCGCCAGTGGGAAAATCCGGGGCTTTCACGTAGTGCATCAATTCCTCCACGTCAATCTCCGGGTTGTCAACGGCGGCGATGATAGCGTCGCACACTTCGGAGAGGTTGTGCGGCATCATGTTCGTCGCCATACCAACCGCAATACCCGACGCGCCATTGACGAGCAGGTTGGGGAATTTGGTGGGCATGACGCTCGGCTCTTCGAGCGAGTCGTCGAAATTGAGTTGAAAATCAACGGTGTCTTTGTCAATATCGCCTACAATTTCGTCGGCCACGCGGCGGAGGCGCGCTTCGGTGTAACGCATGGCGGCTGGCGAATCGCCGTCCATCGAGCCGAAGTTGCCCTGCCCGTCCACGAGGGGATAGCGCAGGCTCCATTCCTGGGCGAGGCGCACCATCGTGTCGTACACGGAGCCGTCGCCGTGCGGGTGGTATTTACCCAATACTTCACCGACGATACGGGCGGATTTTTTGTAGGGTTTGTTGTAGCCCAGGCCCAGGTCGAGCATTCCGTAGAGGACGCGGCGGTGAACGGGTTTGAGGCCGTCGCGGACATCGGGCAGCGCACGGCTGACGATGACGGACATGGAATAGTCAATGTACGCGACTTTGAGTTCTTCTTCGATGTTGATGGGAACGATTCTCGAATCTTGCATCTCTTTCGTTGGATGGTGGACGGTCGGCAGCAGACGGGTGTTTTTTGATTGGAAATTTGAACAGTTGAGATTCTATTTCTTCAACCGCCCACCGAGAGTCCCGTCCACCGGTGAAAAGGTGCGCGAAGGTACGAAAAATGAGGATTTATTACGGTCTGGAAATTTCTCTGCATTGTTATACCCTGATTTTTTTACAAACCGCCTGTTCAAAAGTCATCTGTTTGACAATTCCTCGATTTTCACTTGGCGGCTCGCAGGGTCGCTCTACATTTGGGAATCATTTTTCTCTTGCTCTCCTAATCCGCCTTCCCCCCGCATCTACTCCGGCGGCTCTCTGCCGCATCCATGAACAGCTTTTAATACCATCTTATTGAAGCCGATTTGGCGCACACGCCCGATGCAAGGATGCGGATACTTTCTGTGCGCATTTGTGTCATACGACGACCGATTACATTTTCGGACTTTAACAATTCTTTCGACTCAGCCCTGTTTCGGCTCTTTCATGTTTTTGAAAGGGGTAAATTGGGGTTTTGGGGGCTTTGTTTTGTAATAACCGTGCTTCGGCACTCGAGTAACCACTTTTCAATCTTCACTTAAATTTCTCGCAGATGAGGACTTTGACACAATTTCAATCTCCGATGTATCGGAAAATCTGGTTAATGCCGCTTCTTTTTCTGTGTATGACAGCGTTTACGGTCATCCAGGCTCAACCTACTATCACCTGTCCTGCCCCGCAAAGTATTGACGCAGATAATGACTGCGAAGTAGCTTTGCCAGATTTTACAAGTTTGGCTGTTACCACCGGCAATGACGTGACTGTATCCCAGTCGCCGGTCCCGGGAACATTGATTGGTTTCGGTCAGACCTTAGTTACACTCACCGCAACCGACAGCGCCGGAGCAACGGCATCCTGTGTAATGGAAGTATATGTTGTGGACGTGACGCCGCCCATCGTCACCTGCCCGCCGAGTGTAACGCTCAATACCGACCCGAATACTTGCACGGCTGTTGCGATGTTTATTTGCCCGGTCGCACCGGACAACTGCTCCGGCTCCGCCAATCCTGAGCAAATTCTCGGCTTGCCGAGCGGCTCGGCTTTCCCGCTGGGTGTAAACGTGGTTGGGTTCCAGGCTACCGACGCATCGGGCAACAGCGCCTCTTGCACTTTCACCATTACAGTAGAGGACAACGACCCGCCTTATCTCTCTTGCCCTTTTAACATTGTCACAAACACCGATCCCGGCCTTTGCTCCGCAGTTGTGAACTGGTCTAACCCGACCACCCACGACAACTGCGGTGTGCCAACATTGATACAAACAGGCGGTTTGCCGAATGGCTCGGCTTTCCCCAAAGGCGTTTCGGTTATTTCATACCAGTCCACTGACGATGCAGGCAACAGCACTACCTGCAGTTTCTCCATCACAGTGAATGACAACGAATTGCCCGTCATCACCTGCCCGGCCAACATTACGGTAGGCAACGCCTTGAACCAGTGCGGCGCAAACGTGGCTTATCCTGCTCCAACTTTCAGCGACAACTGCCCCGGCGCGACCATCGTGCTTGTAAGCGGTTTGCCAAGCGGTGCATTTTTCCCTGTTGGTACCACTACGAATGTTTGGAGAGTAACGGACGCCTCCGGCAATACGGCTACCTGCTCCTTCACTGTCACCGTAAACGACGTACAGCCGCCGACTATCACTTGCCCGGCTAATATCGTACGGAACAACGACCCCAACCAGTGCGGCGCCATCGTCACGTACCCGACACCAACTTTCAGCGATAACTGCCCTGGCGTCACGATTCAGCAAATAGCAGGACTGCCGAGCGGCTCGTTCTTCCCGGTTGGCACGACGACCAATATTTTCAAAGCGACCGACGCAGCAGGTAACATGTCCACTTGCAGCTTCAATGTGACTGTCAACGACGTACAACCTCCGGTATTTAACAACTGCCCGGGCAACATCATGAAAGTGAATGATCCGGGCGTTTGCGGCGCAGTCGTCACATGGCCGAAAATCACAGCTTCCGACAACTGCCCCGGCGTGGTCGTTACGTTCGTAAGCGGCATGGCGAGCGGTTCGCTCTTCAACGTTGGCATCACCACCGTCATTTACAAAGCCACCGACGCTTCGGGCAATATGGCAACTTGCAGCTTCAACGTCATCGTGACGGATAACGAAGACCCCAGCATCACCTGCCCGAATAACATTGTGAAAAACAATGACATCAACAAGTGCTCGGCTACTGTTGCCTTCCTCGGCACAGCAAGCGCAACCGATAACTGCGGCGTGACAAACGTCACCAACAATGCTACCGGCAACGTTTACCCCGTCGGCGTGACTACCATCACCTGGACGGCAGTGGACGCCGCCGGCAACGCCGCGACTTGCCAGCAAACAATTACCGTCAACGATGTACAGCCGCCGCAGATCAACTGCCCCGGCGACATCTACGCTGTGAACGACCCGAACCTGCCCTGCCAGGCCGAAGTGGATTACGACATCACGGCCAGCGACAACTGCCCCGGCGTCACCATCGAATCCAGCGAATGGCCGCCTTCTGAAAACGGCTTCTTCTCCATCGGTACCACGACCGTGATGGCTACCGCTACCGACGCTGCAGGCAACCAGACCATGTGCAAATTCTGCATCCACGTAGAACCCGCGCCCGAAATCTGCAACGGCCTCGACGACGACTGCGACGGCTTAGTGGATGAATCCGACGACGCATGGCGCCAGGCTGACAAGCAATTGGTCAACAACGGCCAAACCGGCGACTTCTACGGCGCAAGTGTTGCAGTGCAAGGCAGTTATGCAGTAGTCGGTGCGAAAAACGCCGACGGCAACGGCGCCAATTCCGGTCTGGCTTATGTGCTTCAAAACAACGATTCAGACCCCGACAATTGGGAACAAATCGCCGTGCTTCAGGCCAGCGACGTGGAAGCCGACGACCTGTTCGGTTCGAGCGTTTCCGTACACAGCAATCTCATTATCGTGGGCGCTCCGATGGACGACGACCTCGGTTCCAACTCCGGCGCAGCTTATATTTTCGCCAGAAATACGTCCAATAACACATGGAATCTGGTGAAAAAAATCAAGGCTAACGATGGCATCGCAGGCGACAATTTCGGCGCAGCCGTCAGTGTAAAAGGCGATAAAGTGCTCGTAGGCGCAAGCATGAACGACGAAAAAGGTCTGAACGCAGGCGCGGCTTATCTTTTCGCTAAAAATCAGGGCGGTACTGACAACTGGGGTCAGATTGCGAAAATCACAGCCACTGACACTGAAGCAGGCGACATGTTTGGCGCCAGCCTCCAACTCGACACAGACTTCGCTATCGTGGGCGCTGCGCTCGAAGACGAAAAAGGTGTAAACGCAGGTTCGGCTTATCTCTTCGGCAAAGACCAGGGCGGCGCTGATACTTGGGGACAGGTGAAAAAACTCACCGCCAACGACGGCGCTTCTTTCGACAACTTCGGTATCAGCGTCGGCATCGACGCCAGCACCGTAATCGTAGGCGCACACCAGAACGACGACAAAGGTTCCAACTCCGGTTCGGCATACATTTTTGAACGCAATGCAGGCGGCGCCGACAACTGGGGCCAAGCCCTCAAAATGCTCGCGGAAGACGGCACTGCCAACGACCAGTTTGGCTTTACCGTAGCCATTGACGGCGATTTCGCCGTAGCAGGCGCTCGTTTCGACAACCACAAAGGCACTAATTCCGGCGCTGCTTATGTGTGGGAACGTCAGAGCGGTGTATGGGAGCAGGTCGCTAAACTGTACGACACACAGGGCGACAAAAACGACCAGTTCGGTTCGGCGCTCAGCATCTACAACCGCACCATCCTCGTCGGCGCTTTGCGCGACGACGTGGCAGGCAAAACAGACCAGGGTTCGGTCAATTTCTTTGTGGCCGGCTGCGACGACGACGACAAACCTTTCATCGGCAATCCGGCGGACAATCCGGTTTCGGATGACAAAAAGTCTGCTGTGTTTGAAGTGAAAACTTATCCGCAACCCTTCAGCGATGTACTGAACATCGAGGTAAACATCCCGGCTGCTGCCAATGCCCGCGTAGTAGTCTGGAACGTGTACGGCCAGGAAGTTGCCACAATTTACAATGGCGCGCTGGAAGGCAAAACTACCTTGCGCTGGAATGCCGAAGGTTTCCCCACCGGCACCTACTACCTCCGCGTAGAAGCAAATAATGAGACGGAAGTGAAGTCAATTCTTCTCGTCCGTTAATAGTCCTTCGGTTTTTTTCTAAACAACACAACCGCTCTCCCTGCACACGGAGGGCGGTTTTTTTTATGCTAAAACGGAGCCTGACTACCCGCGAAATCAGCGTCACTTTTCCGCGAATACCTGCGGGAAGCAAACATCACAAAAGAAATCCCGAACCTCTCTTGACAGAGAAATTCGGGATAATTGATTTAAAAACGTACAATCGTCGAAGTCGTTTAGGTTGTTCTTTCAGGATTCTTTTCCCGCTGATATCCGCAGATTTTTTCGCGGATTATCGCTGATGATTTGTGGGGCATAAATCAATATCCTGCGAAATCAGCGTCATTTTTCTGCGGGAATCTGCGGGAAGTAAACATCACAAAAAAAATCCCGAACCTCTCTTGACAGAGAAATTCGGGATAATTGATTTAAAAACGTACAATCGTCGAAGTCGTTTGGGTTGTTCTTTCAGGATTCTTTTCCCGCTGACACCCGCAGATTTTTTTTCGCAGATTGTCGCGGACAAAATCACTATCCTGCGAAAATCCGCGTCGTTTTTCTGCGGCAATCTGCGGGAGAAATGAATGCTTACACCCTCGGCAGCAGCACTACTTTTTTGGAAATAGCCTTGCCGTTTTGCTCGATGGTCAGGACATACGTGCCCGGTGTGTTGCCCTCGAGATTGATACGTTCGCTGAAATACCCGCTGAACTGCTCGAGTACATTTTGATACACCGTTTTGCCTGCCACATCGGTGATGCGTACCGTCGTCGGTACAGCCTCCGCTTCGAAGGTGACATTCAGCGGCCCTGCCGTCGGATTCGGGTACAAGTCGAGTTTTTCCAGGCGAAGCGGGTTGTTCTGGTTGAGCGGTTTCTCTACTTTTTCAGGCTCCGGCTCGTCCGCAGCGATGACTTCCACTTTTTCCACTACCGAAGTCTCCGCGTCTTTCGGGCAGTTTTTGAACTGCGCCGCGATGTTGAGTTCCGAGCCCTCACGCAACACGGTGAGCAGGAAAGCGTCGCCCGGCTTGTGTTTGTTGCGTTCGCGCAGCAGTTCAACGTGCGAATTGACCGGCACATCATCGAGCGCGATGATAACATCGCCCGGCTGCACGCCGCTTTCTTTGGCAGGCGTGCCGTCCACGATGCCTGTGACGCGCACGCCGCGACCGTCCGTAGCAAGGTCGCCAGTGTAAACGCCGATGAAAACGGCGCAGGGGTCGCGCTCGACTCGATGGCTCACAAAACTGCGGTCGGCGCTCAGCGTGAGTTCCGTTTGCAGCGTCTGGCCGTCGCGCTGATAAGTTACCGTCACTTTGTCGCCCGGTTTGTAGTCAGCCAAAGCCGCGCGCAGCGTACCGCCGCCAGTCACGGCTTTGTCGTTCACCCGGACCACTACGTCGCCGGATTGCAGGCCCGCCGCCGCCGCGCCTTTACCTGGAATCACGCTGCCGATAACCATTCCCGGCAGGCTCATGTCGTCATTTTCGTACACGCCGAGGATAGCGCGCTCTTTCATTTCCATTTGCCCGAAACGCTGCATCATTTGCTCCCGCATTTGGGACATCCTTTCTTCCATTTGTTCGGCGACGAGTCTTTCCTCTTCGATTTGTTCCAGTTCTTCGGCGCTGCATTCCTTGAAGCGGGCATTGATGGTCATTTCGCTGCCGTTGCGCAGAATAGTCAGGGTAAACGCTTCGCCTTGCTCGTGTTTGTCGCGTTCCGTCACTAATTCTGACTGGCTGCGCACAGGCACGTCGTCGAGCGCCGTGATCACATCGCCAGCCTGGACGCCGTAGGTCGTAGCGGGGGTGTTGTCCACCGTATAATCTACTTTCAGCCCGCCGGAAACGGTGCTGGTGCCAACCCCGATAAAGACTCTGCAGGGGTCGCGGTGGGTTGAATATTTAAAATGGAAATCGCTCGAGGTGTTGTCATTTTGCCAGCGAATGACTTTGATGGTCGGTTCCTGTGCGGAAAGCGATGCCGCGCAGCAAAAAGTCAGAAATGCAAACAAGACCCCCAATTTTTGTAAGGAAGAAAGATTCATGGCTGAAAATTGTTTTGGTGAAAGACTGGCTTCAAAGACCAAAACCGGGCAGGGACGTTGCACCGCAGGATTTTAATTTTTACCGGCAGGAGTTTTTACCGACGAATGGCGGGATGGCTGTCTTTTTCGACAGGGTTACACACGTTTACGGAACCTTGATTTCACTGAAAAAACTACTACGTGGACTTTCGACAAGTTTCCAACTTTCCGAAAGTTTGATCCGAACGCCGCACCTCCACCTCGTTTTGCGCAACGCGAACTTTCCGAAAGTTTCCAACTTTCGGAAAGTTGGATGCCG
>Ga0209172_10005232_pt1 | contig 16067 bp, 10 predicted proteins | sample LarsenN4metaG_FD_184113 | JGI IMG/M metagenome (GOLD analysis project Ga0209172, IMG submission 184113) | Hot spring sediment bacterial and archeal communities from British Columbia, Canada, to study Microbial Dark Matter (Phase II) - Larsen... ... | reverse complement strand
ACAGGCCACGCTCCCTCCCGGCGTGGTGCGGGCTGGCGTGTATCGCGTGGGCCCGGTCGTGGCGCCGGCGGCTGCCGTGGCGGGAGCGGTGTATGACGCGGGGCCGTTCCCATTGAGCACCCCCGCCCTGGCGCCGGGCGACGGACGAGACGCCAGCACGGCGATGTGCTCGGTCTGTCACTCGCTCCGGTACATCACCATGCAGCCACCGTTGCCCGCGCCGACCTGGGAGGCAACGGTGCGCAAGATGATCGACGTGCACGGAGCGCAGATCCCGGAGGAAGTGGCGCGCCGCATCATCGCCTACCTCCAGGCGCAGTACGGACCGGTCAGCTCCGAACGATGATCAAGAACTTGGAGCCCACCCAGAACTTGTCCGGCTCCGCGATCTTGAGAACGTTCCCTTTGATCCGCCCCTTCTGATCCGGCGGTGTAGCCAACGCCGCCACGTCCTGACGCGACGCGACCCGGTATTCCGCCTCTTCCGGCAGGGGGATCTCGGTCATCGCGTGCTTGTCGATGGGGGTGAAGAGCGATGGGTCGAGATCGCGCGCCGGCACCAGGGTCTTCCCGGCCTTCCCGAAGATGAACAGCACGCGCGAGCCGCCCTCCTCCTGCACGATGCCGCGCGCCAGGAGTTCCTTCTTCGTCCCCACCACGTAGTACACGGTGTTGCTCTCCTGTTTCAGCGACTGCACCGTGTCCGTGAGCGCGGCCTTGGCCACCGTCAGCGCGGCATTCTCTTCCGTCAGCTTTTGGAGTCGATCGTTGAGCTCCTGGATGGTCACGCGCTGGCTGGCGATGGTGCTCTCGTAGTTGGCGATCGTGGTCTCCAGAGTCGCCTTGAGGCTGTCCGACAAGCTGGTGAGGCTCCCGATCCGCCGCCGGCTGTCCGCGAGCCGCCGTTCCGCGGTGGCCAGCCGCCCGGTGACGTCGGCGATGCGGGCGAAGATGGTGTCGCGCGTGGCGGTCCGGGGTGACTCGCTCTTGACCTCCAGCTGCCTGCCCTCGACCTGCGCCTTGGCCAGCTCGGCGCTGATGTCGCTCAGCACGCGCGACTGTTCGGCCACTTCCTTGACGAGGCTGTCCTTTTGGGCCATGAGCGCCAGCTGCTCGGGGGTGGGCCCTCGCTGACAGGCCACCGCCCCAAGGCTCACCAGCGCGCAGCTGATGCCCATCGCCTTGCTCAACCGTACCATACCGTAGTCTCCTGACTCGTGTCGAGTGGGTCTCTCAGTACCCTGCCTGATACCGAAGTATAACCTGAGAGTTCCGAAACCCTCCCTGCCCATTTATCTTCCGCCCCCCGCAGCACCTAGGTGCAGGAGTCGGTCTATGAAGGCGACGGATATCCGGCGCGGCCACATCGTGATCATCGAGGGCCAGCCCTGCCGGGTGATGGATTTTCAGCATCGGACGCCGGGCAATCTCCGCGCGTTCGTGCAATTGCGACTGCGGAATCTGGTCACCGGGAACACGTTCGACCAACGGGTCAGCGCCACGGACTTCGTGGACGAGGCCCGGCTCGAGACCCGCGAGTGCCAGGTCCTGTACCGCGATGACACCGGGGTGCACGTGATGGACGTGCACAGCTACGAGCAGTTCACGCTGGATCAGGAAGCGGTGGGCGACTCGGCGCCCTGGCTCGATCCCGAGATGCACTTCCAGCTCGAAATGCTCGACGGCCAGCCGATCGGCATCCAGCTCCCGGCGGTCGGCGAATACACCATCCTCGAGACCGCGCCCGTGATGCGCACCGCGACCAAGACCGCCAGCACCAAGCCGGCCAAGCTCAACAACGGCGTCACCATCCAGGTGCCCGACTTCCTGGGAGAAGGTGACCGGGTGCGGGTGGATCCGCGCAGCGGCAGCTACCTCGAACGCGCCAAGTAGTTTCATCGTTTTTTCATACTCTGACCCGTAGCTTTCCCGCCGACTCCCCTCGGCGGAGGCCGGCGTGTCGGATCGGTTTCTGGGGCTCAAGAGTCTCATCGGCAACACGCCGCTCCTGGAGATCGACTGCACCTTCCGGGGACGCCGGCGGTTGGTGTACGCCAAGGCCGAGCACCTGAATCTCACCGGCAGCGTCAAAGACCGGATGGCCTGGCACATTCTGCGCCGGGCCCACGCCGACGGCACACTCCGCACGGGCGCGCGGATCGCCGAGGCCACCAGCGGGAACACCGGCATCTCGTTCGCCGCGTTGGGCCGGGCCCTGGGTCATCCGGTGGAGATCTTCATGCCCGACTGGGTGAGCGCGGAGCGGATCAATCTGATTCGGTTCCTGGGCGCCCAAGTGCATCTCGTGAGCGCGGTGGAAGGTGGGTTTGTGGCGAGCATTCAGCGCGCCGAGGAGCTGGCCGCGGGGGATGAGAGCGTATTCTTGCCGCGCCAATTCTCCAATGCCCGCAATATCGAAGCGCATGAGCACACCACCGGGCCCGAGATCTGGGCCCAGCTCACGTTCCGGGGAATCGTGCCGGATGCGTTCGTGGCGGGCGTGGGTACCGGAGGAACCCTGATGGGCGTGGGACGCTACCTGCGCGGCATGGTACCCGGCCTGCGGCTCTTCCCCGTGGAACCCGCCAGCTCGCCGACGCTCTCCACCGGGCATTGCGTGGGTCGGCACCGAATCCAGGGCATTTCGGACGAGTTCATCCCGCCCATGGTGGACCTGGACTATCTGGACGACGTCGTCGCGGTGGACGACGGCGACGCGATCCTCCTGGCCCAGCGGCTGGCGCGCCAACTCGGCCTGGCGGTGGGGATCTCGTCCGGGGCCAACTTCGTGGCCGCGCTCAAGGTCATAGATCTCCTGGGCGATGGTGCCGTGGTCGTGACGGTGTTCCCGGACGACAATAAGAAATACCTCAGCACCGACCTGATGCGTGAGGAGCCGGTGCGGGATGGGTACCTCGCGCCGGACGTCAAGCTGGCGGGCTTCCGTTCGTTCAAGCGCAGCTGCGACACCTGTTGTGACCCCGAGGAGTGCGCCGACGGCGTCCCACTGGCGCTGGTGGCGCCGGGAGAACCCATCCCGCAATGCCCGAGAGGGCTTCCGAGGCCGATCCCGGCGGACTACTTGACCCACGTTGCGGCGCCCCCTCCTCGTCCCGCCTGTCCGCTGCGGAGCAGTTCCGGCTAGCTGACGGCGGATGGGCGGTCAGGCGGTCGAGAGGTCGGGCGACTTTTCCGGGCAGCATGTACTTTAGGTCGCGTGGAGCCGCGGGAACGCGTCATCCTGGTGAACGAGCGCGACGTCGTGGTGGGCGAGGCGGAGAAACTCGAGGCCCACCGGACGGGCGCATTGCATCGGGCTTTCTCGGTGTTCGTTCAAGACGGCGCCGGGCGAGTGCTGCTGCAGCGTCGGACGGCGTCGAAGTACCACTCGGGCGGGCTGTGGTCGAACACCTGTTGCGGGCATCCCCGACCCGGGGAGGACACCCCGGCAGCGGCGGCGCGGCGGCTGCGAGAAGAAATGGGGTTCGTCTGCCCGCTTGAGCCTGCCGGCACGTTCGTCTACCGCGCTCGGCTCGGCGACCTGGTGGAGCACGAATACGACCACGTCTTCGCCGGCGTCTTCGACGGGAGCCCCCAGCCCGATCCTGCGGAGGTCGCGGAGTGGCGCTGGGTGAGCGTGGACGAGCTGGAGCGGAATCTCGCGGCCCACCCCGGGCGCTACACCGTCTGGCTGGCCCCAGCCCTGGAGCAACTGCGGAGCAGCCGGTCCCGAGGGGGTTGATCCCGGGCACCCGTCCGCGGTTCGCTCCGACTCGATGAGGAGGTCCAACATGCGACGCATGCGCGCAGTCCAAGCGTTCACCAGGGGCGCCTTCTTAACGGGCACCCTGATCATCGCCGCGCCGCCCGTAGCGACCCAGCAGCTCCCCACCGGCGTACGTCTCGAGCCTGCGGGCACGTCTATCGATGTGGGCTCGTTGCCGCTGGCGATGCTCCTGTCGCCCGACCGGCGATACGCCGTGCTCCTGCTCAACGGCTGGCGAGAGCAGGGGATTCAAGTGGTGGACCGTGCGGCCGGTCGCGTGGTGCAGACCATCGAGCAGCCGGCGGCGTTCCTGGGCCTGGCACTCGCGCCGGATGGGCAGACGCTGTACGCCTCCGGCGGTAATCAAGACGTGGTGTACCGTTACGTCTGGGTGCGCGGTCGCGCCGCGTTGCGAGACAGCCTGGTGATCGGCGTCAAACGCCCGCGCACCGGTGGCCAGCGCTATCCCAGCGGCATCGGCGTGTCGCCGGATGGGAAGACGCTCTACGTCGCGGAGAACCTGGCCGACTCGCTGGCGGTGGTGGACGTCGCCACGGGACGCGTGAGCGCGCGCTTCGCCACCGAGCGCTACCCCTACGGCGTCGCGGTAGCGCCCGACGGCACGGTCTACGTATCGGCCTGGGGGGGGCACACGGTCTCGGTGTTTCGGCCCCGGTCTGGCCGGTTGGAGACCGCCGGCCGGATCACGGTGGGCCGGCATCCTTCCGCCCTGCTGCTCAATCACGACGGCTCCCGCCTGTTCGCGGTCTCCGGCAGTACCGACCGGACGGCCGTGGTGGACACCCGGGCAGACAGGGTAATCGCTGAGCTGCTCGACCCTCCCCCGGAGGGGCCCGACGAGGGCAGCACGCCCAACGCGCTCGCCCTCTCGGCCGATGGCGCCCGGCTCTACGTGGCCGAAGCGGACAACAACGCCGTGGCTGTGTTCGATCTGTCGCCTGAGACCGGTGGGTACGCTCCGCGGCCGACTTCGCCAAGAACCGATCGCCTCGCCGGCCGGATTCCCGTAGGATGGTACCCGGCGGCGCTGGCCCCGGCAGGTGATACGCTGCTGGTGGCCAATGGGAAGGGGCGGGGCACCGGCCCGAACCCCGACTTTCCGACGCCGGACGTGCGACGCCTGCCCGGTGAGCCCAGTTACACCATGGGGCAGCTTTCCGGAACGCTCACCACACTGGCGCCCGCCGAGATGGGCGGGCCCGCGCTCGCGCGGCACTCGGCGAGGGTGGCGCGGGCCAACCGGTGGGACCAGCGCCTTAGCACCAGGCCGCAGTATCCGCCGTTCCAGCACGTCATCTACATCATCAAGGAAAACCGGACCTACGATCAGGTGTTCGGCGACCTGCCCGAGGGGGATGGCGACTCGACCCTGGTGTTCTTCGGCCGCGCCAGCTCGCCTAACCACCATGCCCTGGCCGATCGCTTTGGACTGTTCGATCGGTTCTTCGTCAACGCGGAGGCGAGCCCGGACGGGCACAACTGGTCCATGGCCGCATACACCACGGACTACCTCCAAAAGACGGTGCCGTCCAACTACTCCGGCCGTGGTCGCTCGTACGACTGGGAAGGCACCAATCGCGGGAGAGTGCCATCGGACGACGGCCACGACGACGTCAACGAGCCGGCCAAAGGGTATCTCTGGGACCTGGCGCAGAAGGCGGGCATCACGTTCCGCAACTACGGCGAGTTCGTCGTGCCCGAGTACGTGGCTGAGGGGGAGCGGATGCCAGCCGGCTACCGGGGCAACAAACCGTTCCTCGCTGCGCACACCAACCGCCGGTTCCCCGGTTACGACCTCAGGATTCCGGACCAGGTGCGCGCCGACGTCTGGATCGCCGAGCTAAAGGAATTCGTGGCTAAAGGCGAGCTGCCCAAGCTCCAGATCGTTCGACTGCCGAACGATCACACAGCCGGCGGTTCGGCCGGCCAACCCACTCCCCAGGCCTACATGGCGGACAACGACCTGGCGCTGGGGCGGATGATCGAGGCCCTCAGCGGGACGCCCTTCTGGAAGAACACCGTCGTGTTCGTGCTGGAAGACGACTCCCAGAACGGCCCGGATCACGTGGACTCGCATCGGTCGCCGTTTCTGGTGATCTCGCCCTACAATCGCCCGGGCGTGATCCACCGCTGGACCAACACCACGGACGCGATCGCGACGATGACCGAGATCCTGGGGCTGGGCTCGCTATCGCAGTTCGATTACTTCGGCCGTCCGCTGCGGGACATCTGGGCGGCGACCCCGGACCTGACCCCCTATCGGGCGCTCACGCCCGCCGTACCCCTGGATCAGAAAAACCCCACGTCAGGCCCGGACGCCGAGGCCAGCCGCCTCCTGGATCTGCGGTTCGAGGATGTCGCCGACGAGGATCTCTTCAACCGCGTCCTGTGGCGCATCATCAAGGGCCCCGCGGCGCCGTACCCGGGGATCACGCGCATGTCGGCGCTGGAGTGGAAACGCGGGCAGTGAGGCCCGGGTCGGGCTCCTTGAAGCGATGAGAGCGCGGGCGGGTCCCGGCGCGCGCGAACTGCTAGCGCGCAACGGGACCCACCTGCCCTCTCACGGTACCGTCACCGGCCGGCCTTCCAGGTCCAGCAGCACGATGGGCGCGATCCCCGTGGCCTGCAGCAGCGGCTCCACCACGGCCCGGTCCCCCACGATCACGATGTTCAGGTGCTGGAGGTCCACGTACTTCCGTGCCACCCGCACCAGGTCGTCGCGGGTTACGGCGTTGATCTTGGCGGGATAGTCCTGGTAGAAGGTCTGCGGCAGGTCCTGCGTGAAGATGCTCGACACCGACCCGCCGATCCCGTTGACCGAGCTGAACCGGCGGGGCAGCGACTGGATCAGCGATTCCTTGCCCTGCGTGATTTCGTCGTCGGTGAACGGCACCTCACCTTGCACGCCGCGGAACTCCCTCATGAACTCGATCAGGGCGCTGTCCGTCTTGGCGGTGACAATCCCGCCGCCGGCGCGGAACGCGCCGGGCCCGCGTCCGAACGCGAAGCTCGAGCCCACGCCGTAGCTGTAGCCTTTGACCTCGCGGATGTTGTGATTGAGCCGCGACTGAAACAGGCCGCCAAGCAGGTTGTTCATCACCAGGAGCGCGTAGTAGTCCGGCGTGTCGCGGGCGGGACCGGGCAGGCCGATGGCGAAGACGGACTGCGCCGCGTTGGGCTTGTCCACCAGGTGGATAGTCGTGGCCCGTGGAGGCGCCAGGGCGGGGTACTGCCAGCTGGGGCGCGCGCCGCCGGCAGGCCAGCCCGCCAGCGCCTTCTCCACCGCCGCCTTCACGGCCGCCGGCTCCACGTCCCCCGCCACCGAGATCACCGCCCGGCCCGGCTGGAAGTAGGCTTGGTGGAACGCCACGATGTCGTCTCGAGTGATGGCCTGCACCGTGGCCTCGCTCATCACCCGCCCGTAGGGGTGCTCGCTGCCGTAGGTCACCTTCGCGAACACGTTGGAGGCGATCGCGTTGGGTTGGTCCTTGGCCTGTCGCAGCTGCACCAGGGTGCGTCCCCGGATGCGCTCCAGCGCCGGGGCGGGGAAGGTGGAGTTGGTCAACATGTCCGCCACCAGCGCGAGCGCCGGCTCGAACTTGTCCTTGAGCGAGGTGAACCCGATGCTCCCGCCCTCGCCGCCCACCGACGCCTGGATCTGCGTCCCCAGCAGCTGCTGTGCTTCCGACAGCTGGTCCGCCGTCTTCGACGTGGTTCCCTCGCTCAACATCTGCGCCGTGAACGACGCCACGCCCAGTTTGTCGGCGGGCTCGAAGTTGTACGATCCGCCCACGAAGTTGATGCTGAACCCCACCAGCGGCAGGTCGTGTTTCTGGGTCACCACCAGCTCCGCCCCGTTGCTCAGGGCGGTACGGGTCCAGGCGGGCACGCGGATGGTGGGCGCCGGACCGGGCGTCGGCGGGATGTTCCGATCGAAGCCGGCCTGCGCGGCAAGCGGGGCGCCGTGAGCGACGACGGTGACGGCGAGCGCGATCGCCGCCCGCCGAGGCGAGACGAGGTGGCTCATCATCGGGCCTCCATGATGTAGTGCCCGCCGTCGGGCGAGACGGTCACCTTCTGGCTCAGCTCCGGCTTCGATGCCTGCTCGAGCTTCCCCTGCGGCACGATGCTCAACACCACGCGCCCGGGGCCCAGGTAGATGTTGGCCACACGCTTCACATCGGCCGCGGTCACCGCCTTGAGCCTGGTGTACTGCGTCCGGTAGTAGGCCGGGTCGCCATGGAACACCTGCCCGGAGATCAGGATCTCGGCCCGGCCCAGGTTGGACTCCAGCGCGGAGACGAATTCGAACTCCAAGCCCGCGGCGGCGCGCTGCATCTCCTCCGCGGTCGGTCCCTCGCGCTTCAACCGCTCGATGATGGAATCCGCGCCGGCCTCCAGCTCGGTCAGCGTGTGGCCCGGCCGTGGCGTGATGAAAATGACGAAGCTCCCGAACTGCTCGCTGGCGCGATGGAAGGCGCTGACGCTCGCCGCCGACTGCTGGTCGTACACCAGCGCCTTGGTGATTCGGGCCGTCCGGGGTCCGGAGAGGATCTGCGCCAGGAAGTCGAGCGCGTGCGTGTCATCGTTGGTTTCCCCAACTCCCGGCCAGGCCAGGTACACCCGCGGCACCTGCACCCGGTCCTCGAACACCAGTCGCCGCTCCGCGCTCAACCTGACGGGCGGCACCGAGGGCCGAGTGATGGGCGCCCCCTTGGGCAGGTCGCCGAAGTACTTCATGACCCAGGCCTTCACCTGCGCGGGGTCGAAATCCCCGACGATCGCGATCGTGGCGTTGGACGGCGCGTAATACAGCCGGAAGAATTGCTTGACGTCCTCGACCGTGGCCTGCCGGAGGTCGGCCATGTAGCCCACCACGGGCCAGGCGTAGGGATGTGACTCGGGCAGGGTGGCGGCGGTCAGGATCTCGAAGGCGCGTCCGTAGGGCTGGTTCTCGATGCCCTGGCGGCGCTCGTTCTGCACGATGTCCCGCTGGGCCACGAACTTCGCCTCGTCTAGCGCGTCGAGCAGAAACCCCATCCGGTCCGACTCCAGCCACAGCGTGCTCTCCACGTAGTTGCTCGGCACGTTCTCGAAGTAGTTGGTCCGGTCGTTGGAGGTCGAGCCGTTGTTGTTCCCGCCCACCCCCTCGGTGAGCCGGTCGTGCATCCCGTAGGGGACATGGCCCGAGCCCGTGAACATCACGTGCTCGAACAGGTGGGCGAAGCCGGTGCGGCCGGGCACCTCGTTCTTGGACCCCACGTGGTACCACACGTCCACCGCGGCCTGGGGGATGGTCCGGTCCACGGACAGGATCACGTTGAGCCCGTTGGGCAGCGTGTATCGCTCAAACGGGATGTTGATGGCGTTGCCGGCGTCGCTGGGTTGTTGCGCGGGTGCCAGGGTCGGAAACGCCATCGCGGCCGCCAGCGCTGCTGGCATCAGAAGCCTGGTTTGCATTCTCTTCTCCCGGTCAACCTGGGATCCAGATCTCGTTCGCATCGAAGACTTGGGCGCGGCCCGGCACACCCGACGCCTTGATCGCCTGCGCCATCGCCGCGGCGTGTGCGGCTGCTTCAGCCACGACAACCTCCCGTTTGCGGCTGCGCCGGCGGGGCGGCTTCGCGCGGCCAGACGTTGTCGCTCGGATTCCGGTCGGGAAAACGGCAGTAGGGATCGAAGCTGATCCTCTCGATGGGCCGCCCGCCGAAATCCAACACCGCCGTGAAGCTTCGGTTCCCCGAGAACCACACGTCAACCGGATAGGTCACCAGCGCCGTGACGGCGTCGAGCATGGCGGCGTTGGGCATGGGCCGAATCGCCGGCCCGGTGGGCACGAACTGCACCTTGAGGACCACGGGAGAAGGCATCTGGCCGTCTTGCCGCACCACCACCGTGGTTCGGACGCCCTCGGTGCTCACGCTTTGAATCGAGCCGTCCACCGATTCCGTTGTGAACAACCAATAGTACCAGAACCAGCCCAAGTCGTGCTTCAGCGCGTTGCTCATGAAGAACATGTAGTCCCACGGCGAGGGATGCTTGAACCGCCACGCCTTGCCCCACTCGGCGTGCGCGCGCCGGACCGCGCTATCGCCCACGATCCCGCCCAGCATGGACAGCATGAGCGGGGTCTTGGAGTAGGTCTGAAAGCCGTACATCGGTCCCGCGTAGTTGGCGTTCCACATCATGGGCGGCTCGGCTTCGGTTCCGCTGATCCTGCCGTACGACTGGCCCAGACCATCGAGATTGGGCGGCGACTGCCGCGTGTCGGCGGCCGAGAGGATGTTCATGTACTGATTGAATCCTTCGTCCATCCATCCGTACCAGGTCTCATTGTTGCTCACCATCATGGGCCACCACTGGTGTCCGGTCTCGTGGTCCGCCGCGCCCTGGTTCGAGTTGATCACCATGGGGTACTCCATGCCGGCGCTGGGGCCGTCCTGGAGCGTGAGCTGCGGGAACTCGTAGGGGAACCAGAGCTGGGAGTAGAACTCGAGCGCGTGTCGAGTGATGGGCCCCGCGTTGGCATAGAACCGCGCGCGCTCCGGAAGGAACACCATGTGAACAGGCACGGGCCCTTTGCCGGGAATGGTGGCGCGGGTGGCCTGCCAGACGTACTTCTTCGCGGTGGCCCACGCGAAGTCGTTGACCGTGTCGGCCACGAAGTGCCAGACCAGGCGATCGCCGGCCGCGGTGGCGGCGCCGGGCCCGATCTCATCGGGGCCCACGATGGTGCGTATGTCGTCCGACTCGAGTACCCGCGCCAGCCGCTGGCGTGCCGCGGGCGTGAGCACCTCCTCCGGGTTCTGGAGCACGCCGGTGCCGCTCACGATCCAGCCGGCGGGAACGTCGATCTTGACGTCGAAGCGCCCGAAGTTGTTGTAGAACTCCGACGGCCCGAGATACAGCTCGGTATCCCAACCACGGAGGTCGTCGTACACGGCCACGCGCGGATACCACTGCGTGGGCTGATACAGGGTATCGCCCCAGCGCATGGTCATGCGGTGCCCCTGGCCGGGGCCGCCGGGCAGCTTGAAGCTCCAGTCGATCTCGAGCGTGGCGGTGGATCGAGCGTTGAGCGGGGTGGGAAGGGCAATGCGCGCCAGCGTGGTGTTGAGATCCCACGCGCCGAGCTCGACCGGCCGTGCGGGATCGGGTCCGCCCCTCGCGGGCGGCGGCGCCGGAGTCAGGTTCACTGCTCGATCGTTGAGCGTGATCTTCGTGATCACCATGCCGTCGGTGTTCTCGGCCGGAACCGAGGAAGCTGCCCGCGGCGAGCTGCCGAGGAAGATGTTCGGGTCGAGGCGCAGGAAGATGCGGGTGAGCGAGTCCGGGCTGGTGTTGTGGATCACCACCGTTTCGCGCCCGCTGATGCGGGACGTGGCCGGATCCAGGCGGGCCGAGATGGTGTAGTCCGTCCGGAGCTGCCAGTAGTTCGGGCCGGGGCGGCCAGTGGAGTCCCGCGTGCCGCCGGCGAAGGCGCGGCGGATGGTGCTGGTGAGCGGGATGTCACGGCGGATGGCGCGCTCGGGAGGTGATCCACTCTGCGCGGCGCCGTTGGTCCCGAGGAGAGCGAGCGCGGCGAGCGCAACGAAGGGCGACCTGCTTCGGACCATCATCGGCGTCTCCAGGAATTCGGGAGCAGCGCGCCTCTCGGCGTGAGCGCGTTCCGGCGTGCCGCCGGTGTGCACGCCGCAAGCAACGCGGCGACACCGGCACCGGCGGCCACGCGCTGGAGGAAGGCGCGCCGATCCAGGAACGGCATTACGGGACGGGGCAGCCATCCACCCGAGCGCACTTGGGATCGAGCGGCGGCAGCCCCAGCCGCCACAGCTCGGCGTTGACCGCGGCCAGGTCTCCGGCCCAGACCTGAGCCAGGCGATCCAGATACCCCTTAAGCTCGGTGATGAGGATGCCGAAGATCTCCGGCATGTTGTTGGTGGGCCGGCCGTCGCCCCGCTCCGCCATGGACATCAGGTTGGCCAAGCGGTTGTTGACCTTGATGGGGAAGTTGAGCGGGTCCTGATTGCTCTGGTTCCGCACCTGGTAGATGTTCTCCTCCACCGCAGACGCGTTGGCCCGGAGGGTCTCGCCGGTCGAGCGCAGCCGGGCGTCACCGGATCGCTTGAGGCGATCGTCCAGCTGACCTTTGACCCGCCGGATGTCGATGACCGCGGTGTTGGCCTCGTTGACCTTGTCCCACACTTGACGCGAGAAGGCGTATTGGGCGTGGAGATCGGCGTCGGTCACGTCGGTGATCCACGGGTTCCGCTCGACGGTGACCGGGGCGGTGAGGGTTCGGCCGTCCACCGAGAGCCGCAGGGTGTAGCGGCCCGGCGGCGCCGCCGGAGCGTTGGTCCTGACACCCCACATGATCATGCCGGGGAAGGTGAGGAAGGGCTGGATGCGCAGGTTCCATGGCAGGCGGTTGAGTCCTGCCGCCATCGGGAGCCATTGCGCTCCGCCCCCGGGCCCGCCCCCGCCACCCCCTGCCTGCTGAGTGGCGGCGGCCCGCGGCCCCGGCGGCGCCGTGTCAGGTTCCCAGGTCCGGAGAATCGCGCCCGTCGAATCGAGCAGCTCCAGCAAGGCGCGTTGGGGCCTGGTCTTGAGCCACCAGCTGAACGTGATGCCCGGCCCGGAGCGCACCGCCGGGGGAGGCGTGAACAGCCACGCATCCGCGGCCAGCCGCTCCGGGGACGTCTGGCGGAGCGGCGCGATGTTGTCCAGCACCCAGAACCCGCGGCCGTGCGTGGCGATCACCAGCTCGTTGCCTTCCACGATCAGATCCGACACCGGGACATCTGGGAGGCCCGGGTTCAACGCCTGCCATGACGCGCCGTCGTCGTACGAGAGGTAGACGCCGTGTTGCGTGGCGGCATAGAGCAGTCCGCGGCGGGTGGGATCCTCCCGCACCGCGTGCACGTAGGCATCCGGGCGAATGCCGCCCACGATCTTGGTCCAGGTGCGCCCGTAGTCCGACGTCTTGAAGATGTACGGCGAGAAATCGTCGAGCAGCGGCCGGCGCACCGAGAGGTAGGCGGTGCCGTCATCGAACGCCGAGGCGTCGATCTGGCTCACCCGGCCGAAGTCGGGCATCTCGCGCGGCGTCACGTTGGTCCAGGTAGCGCCGCCGTCTCGCGTGACGTGTACCAGGCCGTCGTCGGACCCGGTCCAGATCACGTTCACGTTGCGCTTGCCGGGCCCCACCGAAAAAATCGTGGCGTAGACTTCGGGACCGTTCATGTCGCCTGTGATCGGGCCGCCCGACTTTTCCATGGTCGCGGGATCGTGCCGGGTGAGGTCGCCGCTGATCGCATCCCAGGTCTTGCCGCCGTCGCGGGTGCGCCAGAGGCGTTGCGACGAGACATACAGGGTCCTGGGGTCGGCCGGCGAGAAGATGATGGGGAACGTCCACTGCCAGCGCTCGCGAATGTCCTTGGAGGGCTCGCCCGAGTAGAACCAGGGATACGGATTCACCTCGCGGGAGGTCCCCAGGCGGCGGTTGAACTTGTCGACGTAGCCGCCGTTGTTGGTGCCGGAGTAGAAGAGGTCCGGGTCCAGCGGATCAGGGGCAATGTAGCCCGGCTCGCCGCCGCCGGCCGGGTAGGAGACCCGCATGCCGCCCGCCGTGATGTCGCGCTGCGGGCCACCGGCGCCGCCGCCCCCGCCGCCCCCGCCGCCCCCGCCGCCTGCGCCGCCCCCGCCGCCGCCACCCAAGCCCCCGCCGGCCCCGAATCCGAACGCGCCCGCGTTCCAGTTGAAGGGCGTGCAGATGGTGCTGTTGTCCTGCTGCGCGCCGCAGACGTGATAGGGAATGTGCCTGGTGGTGACCACGTGGTAGAACTGCTCGGTGGGGTAGTCCTCGGCGGTCCAGCTCGCGGCGTAATTGGTCGAGACCGCGCCGCCGCCGTCGTTGCCCACCACCAGGTGGTTGGAATCGTCGGGATCGATCCAGAGGTCGTGAAAGTCACCGTGAGTGCCGTTGGTCACCGACGTCATGGTCTTGCCGCCATCCGTGGAGCGGAACATCGTGGTGTTCTGCAGGTAGACCACGTCGGCGTTCCTGGGATCGGCGAACACGTGGGTGTAGTAGAACGCCCGCTGGCGGATGGAGCGCGCGTCGTTGATCAAGGCCCAGGTGGCCCCCGCGTCCTCGCTTCGGAACAATCCGCCGTTCTCGTTCTCGACCAGCGCATAGACGCGGTTCGAATTGGCGCCGGATATCGCCACGCCTATCTTGCCCACCATCCCCGGCGGCAGGCCTGGGTTGCGGGTGATCTCGGTCCAGGTCTCGCCGCCGTCGGTGCTCTTGAACAGGCCGCTCCCGGGGCCGCCGCTCGACATCTGGTACTCCTTCCGGTACGCCTGCCACAACGCCGCGTACATGACGTTGGGGTTGGTGCGATCGATCGAGATATCCACGGCGCCGGTCTGGTCGTCACGGTAGAGCACCCGGCGCCAGGTCCGGCCGCCGTCGGTGCTCTTGAACACGCCGCGCTCGGCGCTCGGCACGCTGTACTTGCCGAACGAGGCGACGAAGACGATCTGGGGGTTGGTCGGGTGGATCCGGATCTTGGCGATCCCGTGCGACTCCGAGAAGCCCACGTGGGTCCAGGTCTTGCCGGCGTCGGTGCTCCGGTAGACCCCGTCGCCCGGCATGATGTTGCCGCGGATGCAGGTCTCGCCGGTGCCGATGAACACGAGGTCGGAATTGGTCTCGCTCACCGCCACGGCCCCCACGGAGGCGCTCCGGATCTGCCCGTCGGTCACCGGCGCCCAGGTCTCGCCGCCGTCCGTGGTCTTCCACAACCCGCCGCCCACGGCGCCGAAATAGGCTTCGTTCGGACGGCCTTTCACGCCGCTTACGGCGATGGAGCGGCCGCCTCGATCGGGGCCGATGTTGCGCCACCGGTAGGCGGCGAGCAGGGTGGAATCCAGGACCATGGGGCGTAACGCCGTGGCGGCCGGCGTCGCGGGTGCCCGCTGCGCCGGGAGCGTCGGGGCGGCGCCGAGCAGGGCCGCGCCCAAGATGGCTGGAGAAACGTGGAGGCGCGTCATGAGCATCGTCCGAGTGAAGGAATCGGTGCGGAAACGCGAATGACGATCGAGTAAGCTTTTACACCGCCCGCCGGGCGCAGTCAACCGGGCGCCACGTCGCGCGTGCAGGAACCTCTGACTTGGGCAGAGGTTCCCCAACCGCGCTCGCGCTAGAACCGCGCGCCCAGTCCCACCCTGAGCGTCCGCGGCGGGACCCGGGCCCGCACCCGGCCGTAGTCGCTGAACCCGCCAACCGTATTCACGACGGTCTGGATTCCCGTGACGCTTTGCTCGCCCAACACATTGAACCCGTCCACCGTCAGAACCCGGGGGCCTTGCCCTTCCGGGGCCGGGGCGTCATGCTCAATAACGCCTCACCGTGAGGTCTTCATGAACACCCGATCGTTGTTGCTTCTGCTGGGGGCTGCCGTCCCGGGCGCGGCTGGGTCGCAGCAGATGCCCATGGCCCACAAGGACGGCAGTGTCAGCTCGACCCGCCCGGTGTACGAGATGGCCAAAGGCTGGCTCACCCGCGCCGCCGAACAGGTGCCGGAAGAGCACTACAGTTTCAAGCCGACGCCTGAAGTCCGCACCTTCGGCCAGCTGATCGGGCACGTAGCCGACGCCCAGTACATGATGTGCTCCGCCATCAAGGGAGAAACCAACCCCGCCAAGGGCAGCTTCGAGAAGACCACCGACAAGGCGGCGCTGGTGCAGGCGCTGAAAGACTCGTTCGGTTACTGTGACGGAGCGTACCAGATCTCCGAGATGAAGGCGATGGAAGAGATCAGCCTGTTCGAGGGCATGAAGGGCAGCCGGCTGTGGGCGCTGGTGTTCAACGCGGCCCACGACTGGGAGCACTACGGGAACGTGGTCACCTACATGCGGCTCAAGGGAATGGTGCCACCGTCGAGCCAGCAGGGGATGTAGCGCAGATCCGGGGTCCCTCGCGCCGGTCGCCCGGCGCCGGTGTGTCGAGTTGCTTCGGCGTCGGTAGCATGTACCTCGCTAGAAGAGCCACGAGTGCCGTGTCTGGGCGGTGCGCCTGACGCATATTGAGAGCGCGGCCCTTACTGCTACCATGGAGTGGTCGAACAACCATGGACCTGAAGCAGCAAGGGGCGGCTCGTCGCGGGGAATGCGGGGGGTACACGTCGCCATCGAGGAAGGCACGCAGGCGCAGTGCTGCACGACGTGCTCACGCCGCTGGTGGATCAGGTGGTGGTGGGTGATCGCCGCGGCG
>Ga0209172_10005231_pt1 | contig 16069 bp, 11 predicted proteins | sample LarsenN4metaG_FD_184113 | JGI IMG/M metagenome (GOLD analysis project Ga0209172, IMG submission 184113) | Hot spring sediment bacterial and archeal communities from British Columbia, Canada, to study Microbial Dark Matter (Phase II) - Larsen... ... | reverse complement strand
AGTTTTGTCAAAAAATTATCACAGAATTAATGCGAATTAGAAGGAATAAGCTCCCATTTTTTCAGCGGGGTCTGAGGGCTATGTCCTTGATTCTATCAGGCTTTTGAGGTGGTTGTCACCCCGTCAGGGCGGTTCGGCTTCGCTCACCGACCTGGTGACGGGGTGACGGGGTGACGGGGGAAGATTACTCCCCACACTCCCCACAGTCCCCACCTAGTCGAAAGGGGTTGGGGGATAGAGGACCAGTTCTCTGGCTTGTCTCATTGTTATTTGAATTGACTATAGAATAAAGTTTTGTCACAAAGGGCGGGACACTGCATAAATTCTGAGAGTGACTCCTAACTAATAAGTAGTAGGCTAACTCAGATGTTTGAGGTCCCGTATGAAGCGATCGCCCGGTCAGTCCGTTTTTTGGGCGCGCCGATTTGCCCAACCCCATCCAGGAGCCCCCGACGGCGGGGGAGAGGCGTTTTCCCCAGAACAGCCTCAGCAAACATCGGCGATGAACCCAAAACATCGTCAACATCCGTCAGAGTGCGACAACTGGATATGTCCCCACCTAGGCCCCCACTGGAAACTTGCCAAAATCCGAGGGGCCGATCAAGTTGTGTTGCTGGGCGGAACCACCAAAATCAAATTTTCCCCAGCCGAAGGATTTGCCTTACAGCACTTCACCGGAAAACTCACTATTGCGCAAATCCAGCAGCGGTGTCAAAAACAATTTGCCCAGAGCCTATCTGCCAACTTCGTCGGGGAACTGGTGCAAAAACTGATTCAACTGGAAATCTTAGCGATCGGCGAAGACAGCGACACCTACAGAGAACCAGCCATCCTGCCAGCATCCCCAGATTGGATCTGTCCCGACCTCACCCCCTACTGGCAGATTGCCCCAATACCCGAATCCCAGCAAGTAATTCTCAAAGCCATTGATGGCAACCTGCGCGTCTTATTTTCCGCCGCCGAAGGTTATGCCCTAGAATACTTTACCGGCATTTTTACCGTTGCCCAAATCCAGGAACTCTGCCAGCAGCATTTTGGCGAAATTATCCCACCCAATTTTATCAGAGAATTACTACAAAAACTCATCAAACTAAATATATTAGAACTTACAGAACCGCCAACAACCGAAGCAAATCACCAGGCAAACGTCCCCCAACTCAAAGCCGAAGTCCATTGGATAGACCACCCCGATGGCTACTGGATTTTGCGCAATCCCGAAGACGTAACCTTTCTCCAACTCAGCGACAGAGACAAAAACATCATCGACCAAATCGGCAGGCGATCGACCCGCGCCATCGTCGAAGAATTCTGCATTTCGCAGCAATACCTCAACCACCTGCTGCAACTACTCGCCAGTACCGCCATGCTCCAAGGCACCACCCCCCCACCGCCACCCAAAGGCAAATTCAACCCCATGAAATTGCTCTACTTTCGTCTTCCCCTGTGCAATCCCGACCCGTGGTTAAGCCGAAATATCGACAGCATCCGCTGGATTTGGACAAAACCCTTTGCCCTCATCTTATTTACCATCTTAGCATTTTCCACCATCATCGGCATCCATCAACAAACCGAAATTATCCAGAGCGGCAAACAACTAATGGCTGCCCACGGAGCCGGTTTAATGATACCCTTTGCCCTCCTCTCCATGTTCGTCGTCACCATCCACGAACTCGGCCACGCCTTCACCCTAAAAAACTTCGGCGGCATCGTCCCCCAAATCGGACTCCTATTGATGATGTTCATGCCAGCCGCTTATACCAACACCACCGATTCCTACTGTCTATCCAGATTTAAACGAGTATTAGTCGTAGGCGCCGGATTACTTGTGCAATTCACCATGTGGGCAATTGGTTTAGGCTTATGGAATTGGACAAACCCCAGCAGTGGACTCCATACCATCAGCTATTTACTGATGGTAGCATCCTTAGTCACCGTCGCCATTAACCTCAATCCCCTCGCCAAATTTGACGGCTATTACCTCGCCGTAGCCATGACCGGGATTAACAATCTCCGCAGCCGTTCATTTGCCTTCTACGGCAATCTCCTCCGGGGCAAACCCACCAGAGAAACCCCCGGCGATGCCCTAATTTTAGCCATTTATGCCCCATTTAGCCTCGTCTATATCTATCTAGTATTTGGCTTTTTACTCGCCCGAATCGCCGATTGGAGTCTCACCCATATTCCCATCACCGCTTTGCTCCTCCTCACCATCTGGGCAATTTACTTTTTTGCTCCCAGCGATAACCGTTAACTCTTATCACGAAACAGGACATTTCCCACCATGAATGCAGTCAATAAACCCCAAAAATCTCCCCTGAAAGTGGTGCCGCCGAAATCACCCACCCCAGCACCCATAGAGACACCCACCGCACCACCGGCACAAAAAACACCCACCACACCGGAGCCGAGCAAATCATCCCCTAAACCCAAGGCAGATGGTAAATGGGTGATTATGGCATTGATGGTTGTGGGAGTGGGAGCTATTGCCGCCATGCCATTTCCTAACTATGTGCGGGGAGAAGCCGAAATCATCGACCAAGAAGGAGCGCGCAAAGCTATTAATATGCCAGTATCAGGCATGGTGAAAATTAAAGTCAAAACTAATCAGTTGCTGACAGCGGGGGATGTGGTCGCCGAAGTTGCCAGCCCCGAAATAGAAAATCAAATGGCCGATGCGGAAAGACAGCGCCAGCAAGCCTTAGCATCCCTAGCAGCAGCAGAAAATTACCTCCCCATTGCCGAAAAGCAACTAGAAGAGGCGAAAACAGCAGAGGCAATAGCACGCAGTCGCGCTGACAAACAGCAGCAGGAGATTGCTGCTATCTCAGAAGAAAAATTGCCCAAAATTCGGGAGATAGAGCGGGAGATTGCAATTATAGAACAGGAAATAGCCAGTATCCGCAATAATGATATTCCGCGCATCCAAATCGATATCGTCTCCATTCAAAAAGAAATTGAAGGAATAGAACTTAATAACTATCGCTTGAGTGAACAATTACAAGACGTAGAAAAATCGCTGGCTAAATTGCAAGGATTAGCCGCTGATGGACTATTTCCATCGGAAGACCCAAGAATCTTAGAGTTGAAGAATCAGGAAAATAGCCTGACCAGTCAGATTGAACAGCAAACAATAATTCAAAGTTCAGTCAACCAGCAGGAAATTGAGGCTAAAAAAAGCGAAATTCGCCAAAGTGAGAGCTTAATTGAACAAAAATATCAATCAATTGCGGCGAAACGAGAGCAAATTAAAGAAGTGGAGAAGCAATTACAAGATTTATCATATGAGCGGGAAAACGACATCGAGCAGCAGGTAGCGGCGCGGCGGCGTGCAGAGGAGGAAGTAGAGGCAGCGCTCAGGAAGGTGGAAAGTGAGAAACAACTGCTAGTGCAGGCAGAAGGGGAACTGCAAAGACTGGAAACTAGAGCTGCCGAATTGATTTTGAGAACCCCAGTGGGTGGCACAGTCTTGACAGCAAATCTAGACCTACTTAATAATACCACAATCCAGGCCGGTGAAGAAATCCTCAGAATTGCTGATTTGAGGCAGTTGCCCGGGGAGGTTAAGATTGCTCAAGAAGATGCAAATCTGATAATTACCGGTCAGCCAGCTATTTTTAAACTCCGGGGGAGTTATAGTTCTGAATATCAGGCTACAGTCCAAGATATTCCTCGTGTTATTGTTACTGATGAATCGGGAAAACGGGAGTTAAAGGTAAAAATCTCGATTGAGAATCAGGCGAATCAACTGCTGCCCGGTACGGCGGGATATGTGCATATTGAAACTGGGGAGATGCGAGTTTATCAAAAAGTGTGGCTAGAGGTAAACAAGGTGTTAAATTTGGGCAAGTATCTGCCTTGGTGATTTTGGGATGGAGAATTGAGTTTAATCTGGCTACTGCTATAAATTTTGGCTTTTTTCCTACAGAGGAATAATTGTTATCGCCAAATGGGAGCGGGTCACTCTCCCGGTGAAATATGACTGAGGCTTTGTCACCTGCCGATCGTCTCCAGGTCCAGAAGCGTCACCGGGGGGTTGACGGTGGGTCAGAATAGATGAAGAATAAGAGTTTACCCACAGTCGGAATTAAATTTATGCACGCTCTTTCCGTTCCCACTTGGATGATTCATATCTCCAGTGTTATTGAGTGGATTGCCGCTATCTGGTTAATCTGGAGATATGGCGAAGTTACGGGCAAACGCTACTGGTGGGCTTTGTCTGCTGGGATGCTTCCGGCTCTGGTTAGTGCGATGTGTGCCTGCACTTGGCATTATTTTGATAATCCCACGTCTTTAGAATGGCTTGTTACTTTGCAAGCGGCGATGACTGTGGTGGGTAATTGCACTTTGTGCGCTGGTGCTTGGTGGGTGTGGCGCCAAGCAGGTTCCGGGCCAAATTCCTCCCCATCCAATTAATCGCGCTCCGGCTTTAATCGTAAGTAAAATCGATGATTTCTAAAGATACCTTGTTTGCGGTTTCCCTGTTTCCTTACTTGGGTTTTTTGTGGTTTTTGACTCGATCGGGTCAAACTCCCCGCTTAGCTCTGATTGGCTTTTACTGCACCTTAGTATTTGTCGCTGTCACCATTCCCGCTGGCATTTACGCGAAATTGGTCTATCACGACACCTTGGCTAATGTGGATTTACTCCACGGTGGGGCGGAATTTTTCCTCACCCTGGCTAATATTTTAATCGTCCTGGGGTTCCGGCAAGCCCTCCAGTCTGTGGAAAAGTGATTTTTCCTCTCAGATAAAATCCCACCCCCAGATCTGTCAAAAATCGGGATACTCCCGGTCAACTTCTCAGGTCTGGGGGTGGGATAGGCAGAGGGGGAGACTGGGGGACTCGGAGACTGGTTCCCTGGTCTCCTGATCCCCCGTCTGCCTGGATTTAGCGTTCTTGGGGCAGGTAGGCCATTGGGTTGGCGGCTCCCTGTCCGGGGAGATGGATTTCAAAGTGCAGGTGGGGGCCGGTGCTAAAACCGGTGCTGCCCATTTCCGCTACTTGATCACCCTGGTCAACTTCTTGTCCTTCTTGCACTACAATTCGGTGGTTGTGGGCGTAGAGGGTGGAGCTGCCGTCGGGATGCTCGATTTCCACCAGGTTGCCGTAGCCGCCATCGTTCCAACCAGCAAAGGTGACTTTGCCGGGAGCAGCGGCGTAGATGGGGGTGCCGATCGGGGCGGCGATATCAATCCCTTTGTGCATCCGTCCCCAACGCCAGCCGTAGCCGGAAGTCATCACCCCTGGAGCTGGCCAAATATAGCCGTTGAACATAGGGGGACTGGCGGGCAGATATTTATCTGGACCGGGTAGGGGCGGAATCTGGGGAGATACCATGCGCCCGGGGGTGAGATCCATCTGATAAGCCTCGTATCCCAGAGGTGCCACTGCCACCACCTGCTCTGCGGGCTGATTTTGAGCTGGGGCAGGTTCGGGCTTGGTGGCTACAGGCAGGGTGGGGACTCGGCGCACTGGAGCCTGCACAGGGGGTAACGATACCGCCGTCCGCTCTTGTGGCGCCCGAATGTTTTGGTTAATGTCTGCCTGGAGGGCTTCGTTTTGGATTTCTGAGCTGGACTCAGGATTGAGGTTGGGCAGGGGCAGGAACTGGTCGATCGCCCAGGCAGTGACAGCGGTCGGTACTTTCAGAGCGCCGGTTTCTGGCTCAGAGGCAGCCACCGGTGCGGGCTGGGACTGGTACTGCTGCTGTAGTTTTTGAATATCAGAGCGCAGACCTTCCGCATAAGGGTTTTGGCCTGGTTCCGGGGCAGCCGCCACCCGATCGGTTTCGGCGGGCTCAGAACCTGCTGCAGGCATAGCCTCAGTGGCGCCAACCTCATCAGTAGCGGGCTCGATCGCCTCCGCACTGCCTGTAGGAGTTCGCTCACCGTACTTGTTTCTCAGGCGGCTGAGGTCAGCGCGCAAATCCTCCACATAAGGATTGAACAGCGCGGCGGTGGTCAGTCCCTCATCCTCAGAAGCCGGAGGATTCATCGGCGAATCCGCTGCGATTTCCCACGGACGGTCCTTATCTTGGCTCGGTTTATCCTGTTTCAGGGGTTCGGCTGTTTCTTCCTGCACTGGTTTAGCCGCCACAGAGGTGGGCAGAGGCAGGGAGATGGTGGGCTGAACTGGTAACAGGCTGGTGGTTCCGGCGGGGAAATTCACCGTCCCCTCGGTGGTGCTAGCGTTCCACCCCTGGTTATCCTCAACGACATTTGCCGTTGGGCTCAGAGGGATTTTCAGTTCCCGATCGGGCTCGATGAAATTGGGTTGAGCGATTTGATTGGCATTGATGATGTCTTGGACGGAAACGCCGGTTTCTTTGGCGATTTTGTCCAAGGTGTCACCAGGCTTGACTTTGTACAAAGTCGAGGTGTTAGCGGTATGATCCGCTGCTTCTACCACCACTGCCCCAGTCATATCCGGTGCCTCTAACTCCTCGGCGGCAGCGGTGGTGGCAGTGGTTGGTGGTGGGGTGGGCAATTCCGGGATGACACTGGTTGCTGACTCAGTTGCAATGGGCGCCAGTGCCTCTGGTGCGACTTCCTTTTGTGCTTCTAATGGTGTGGTAAATGTTGTCGGCTGTGGTGCGACCTCTGGAAGCATCAGGCTGGGAGTCGCGATCGCAGAAGGCTGCAAAGGTGCCGATATATTGGTTGGGATAGATTGCTGTGGAATGCCTCCAGCGGGAAATCTGCGGTTGTCGGAGCTGGGGCTCGATGTTAACTCTCCTAATGTGGTTGATGCTTGGTTGGGTAGGAGATCTGGCGCCGTTTCCGGGGCGGCTGCGGTTAATTCCAGTGGTGCCGTTGTCGCTGGTGTGGCAGTAGCGGCGGACTCCAGTTCTGGGTTGAATGCCTCCTCGGGGGCAGTAACCGTGGTCTGGGTTTGGGTGGCTAAGGTTCCAGCTTGGTTGATGTCAAAAGAGCGATCGACACCGGTGGACATGTCTGTGGACAGCCACGGTGCAGGAAAGCTGGTGGGTTCAGTTACTGGCAAGGCTGCTTCCAGATTCAGAGAGCCAAAAACCGGCTCCAAGTCTGACGGCATTGCTCCTGCTTCAGCAGTTTGGTTCTCTAACGCCGGGGACGATTCCGCTAATGCTAGGGTTGGCGTTTCGCTCCCCACCGGAATGGAGGCGACAGCTTCCAGAGCTGGATCTGCTAGTTGAGAATTAAGGGCGGTTTCTCCCAATTCGGGGGCGTTCGTTGCCACGAGGGGTTCACTAGCCATTGCACCATTTTGTTGGGGCATTAGGATGCTAGAAGCGCCCATCGACATGGCAGCCAGCGCCAGGGTGGCAGCCGAGGTGCGAGCCCTACGATGACTCTGTGCAAGAACTGATTTGAGCATCAGTTCCGGCGGGATGGCCTGATTGCCGGCGGCACAGAAAGTAACAGGCTTCATATTGTGCGGATTAACTCGTTTCAAACAACGACCTCCTTATGAACAGCGCTTATATATGCTTTAGTCGCTCGATATACCAACCACTCCGCTCCACATCACCTATCAGAGAACCGCGTCACTTAACATTAGGGCTTACTTAGGTAAGATTAGCCCGAATTTATGATTTCGACAAGCCACAGCCTATCAAAAAAGTTTATGAGTGTGTTCTACAGCCTCCGGCGCAGTGGTTTTGTGGTTTGGGGTTTGACTTCCCGCCGAGCGGCGGTAAGCCCATCTCCTGGGGTTGCTATTTCCCTCTCGACTTGCTGCCCATCCCGGCGCGGCTGTTGTTGGCTGTTGGTGTTTGCACTCCCGATGTGTGTGTTGCCATCGCCCCTGCCCTCACGGTTCAGTGAGCGCGATGTGGCGATGGTGCCAAAGTATAAGCCCTTTTCATGGTTTCTGCACGACTCAGACTGTAACGATCGCCAATCTCTATCGATGCGATCGCCTTTCCGCTTCAATTGTTGATACAAATTTCTTATCGGAGCCCTGCCCAGCCTCATAGCACCCATGTTCCTTTCCCGGCGCGGGTCCTGAGAATTGCCACCGGGGTTGATCACTAACAAGCATCGATTTAGCTCCAATTTCTGCCTGTGGAGTTATTGACTATCTCTAAGCCTTGGTCAATCTTACCACATCCACATATTTTTCCCACCATCTGCCTCATTTCCAGAACCTACGGTTTATACACAAACTTCTGTGACGCCGATTTTCCATCCCCCCTCTCCCTTTTTGGGAGAGCGGGGTAGGGGGGTGAGGGGCTGAAGGGGTGGTCACAAAGCCTCTCTGTGTATCAACGGTAGCTTCCAGAACCGAGGCTGGGTGGGCTCCCCTAGCCAAGGTAGCCCAACTGGCGCCGAGCTTCAAACAGCCCCACCGCCACGCTCACTGACAGGTTCAAACTCCGCACTGCTGGCTGGTGCATGGGGATACAGGCGGTGGCGTCGCACGCCGCCAACACTTCTTTTGATAAACCCGTGGTTTCGCTCCCGAATAGCAGCCAGTCATCCTCTTGGAACTGCAATTTAACGTAGTTACTGCTTCCTCTGGTGCTGAAGCCAATCCACCTCCCGCCTAGCTCTTGGTGGGTTTTTTGAAAGTCTTCTAGGGTGGGATGGTATTGCAGTTTCACATAGGGCCAGTAATCTAAACCGGCTCGCTTCAGGTAGCGATCGCTGATTTCAAACCCCATCGGTCCTACCAAATGCAGCGGCGTCCCCGTCGCCGCGCAAGTCCGGGCAATATTCCCCGTATTCGGGGGAATTTGCGGATTTACTAACACTACTCGCACCATTTGCTTCTTAGCTCCCTAAAACTCCCAATTGCTTTTGCTTTCTTCTCCATCCGCCCCCAAACCACCCCTACAGGGGCTCAGCCCCGGAGGGTCCCAACCACAAGCCCACCTATAGGTTTTTCTAATCACTATCCGCCTCTGGCAATTGATTAGATATTCTGATTTTTCCTGGGGTCCGATCGGGCGCCGAAAAAAGATTAAATCATACCCTTTCCCATTAATTTTAAGTGTTAATTCCAATACAAATATCTAATTAATCCTCCCCTAATTCCCTTTTCTGGGGGCAATTGATCAATTGCCCCCGGGCGTCATCCTGCCAGTTCCTTCATGCCACTAAAGGCTGACAGAGCTTATCTTCCAGTTCCTTTTCCATCTCGAGCATTAACTGCATCCTCTGGCGGATAATACTGCGGGTATCCATACCCTCGGTGTGGAGTTTCAACCACTGTTGCGCCTCGTTCCCTTCCCGCAAGATTTTTTTCAGCGGTGACAAAAAGCAGTGAAATCCCAGTTTCTTGGCGATCGGGGACAGTTCCTGATAAATTTCCTCAATCCAATCCCGCGCTATGATGGTCCTGCCATCTTGCCAATGGCGCAGTTTCGCATCCAAACTATCCCTAGCCGCCGCCGTTTCATTGGCATCTGTCAGCGCCAGCATTGTCTCTTCCCGATCGCTCCCAGGCAATTCGCTACTGATGAGGGGGTCCAAATCCGGGTTTTCTAGCAACTGCCACAAACGGGCCTCTAAAAATGCCGTCATCGCCAGCAAGGATATGGGACTTGATATCAGGTCACAAATCCGCAACTCTAACCGGTTGATGTCATAGGGACGCCGATCGCCATTAGGACGCACACTGGACCACAAATGGCGCACATTCTTCATCGTCCCCAGCGCCAACTGCGCCTCGGTCCACTCAATAAAATGCTTGTGACTGGCAAACAGCGGTACATGCTTCGGCGTCTTGGGAAACATTTGCCACCGCGTGGAGTGATACCCCGTCACCTCCCCATCCAAAAACGGCGATGAGGCACTCAGAGCCAAAAACAGGGGGGCCTCCACCCGCACCAGGCGATAGGCCCGCATCAGCAGCTCCGGATTCGGTATCCCGATATTAATGTGAACGCTCGCCGTTACCACATTGGTGCCGTAAGTTTCCTCAATATAACTGTGGTAGTGATTCGTGGGGTCCGAGCGATAAAACACTTTCGTATCCCCCATCGACAAACAGCTACCGGGGAGCAATGTATAATCCCCCAGAGTTTTTAGGTAATTGCGCACCAGCAATCTCGGCTGCACCAACTCGCACAACAGCCGGTCATAACCACATAGGGGGGCCGTGGTGTATTCCACATTCCGGCTGTCCGGTTCCCGCACAAACCGGTTTAAGGCTGCCACGATTTTATCTGACAACCCCACAATGTCACCCTCGGGAGTCCCCGTGTACATCTCCACCTCGAAGCCTTTTGTCAGCAGCACGGTGGTGTCCTCCTATCACTTCCTATTTATCTAGTATCCCGAAAATCTCCTCCCTTTGTCCTTTTCCTAGGGATTTTGCCCGGTTTTTGGTCCCGCCGTCCCCCCGTCTCCGGGTCCTCCTGCCTGTTTAAATCACTTCCGGATCAATCCCCAACTCCCGCAATTTGGCTTCTAGGATCTTTACCCGCCCTTCGGCTTGCTCCCGACGCCGAGCGAGTTCTACTGGCGACAGGAACCGCTCCCCATCTGGATGATAAATGACCAGGCCATTTTCCCCCAATTCAAACCGCACCCCCAAACGGGGACTCACCCAACCATTCACCGGCTCGATTTCCGCGAGTCGATCGCCCCTGCTCACGCTCCCTACCAATTCCCCCTTTTCCGGGTCATAGATATAGTATTCCTCCACCCCATATTCCTGGTAAAACAACATTTTTTTACTCATTTCCGCCACCGTATTAGAAGGAGAAATAATTTCAAACACCACCAGCGGCGGTATCCCATTCTCCTCCCACTGCTTGTAGGAACCTCGATCGCCTTTGGGGCGACCAAACACCACCATCACATCTGGAGCTTGGCAGCGTCCCATCCCCTCCACCGGATACCACAGCAAATCCCCCGCCACAAACACATCCGCATTTTCCGCGAACAAAATCTCTAAATTCTCCTTAATCAACACAATCCAGCGAAATTGCTTAGTGTTATCTGCCATTGGTTGGCCATCACTTTCTGGATAAATCCTAACCCCGATAGGTTCTGGCTTGATTGATGTTTCTACTTGGACAACCATGCCGCAGCTTCCATCTCTATAATATTGCTCAGCTAATTGTAGCATAACCTCCTCTGCTCAATTGAAAATTAACAAATATTACAAGCCTTGCCAAATGCCGCTAAATAAATTATGATTTTTGCTAGGCCAATGAAAGCACCAAAACAACCATGCCCCGGATATTTGACAACATCGAGTTAGAACTAATCGAAGCCCTCCGCCACACCCTACCTCATGCCTATAAAGCCGATTTTTGCGTCGGTTACTTCCATCTGCGCGGTTGGCGCCAAATTGATGACTTAATAGAAAAATTTGTGGGCGGCGAATTAGGCTGCTGTCGGCTCCTGATTGGAATGCAAAAATCAGCCAAAGAACAAGTACAGCAAGCATTATCCCTCAGTAAAATCCAGAATTTAACCAGCCTCCAAGCCGCCCTTAACCTCAAAAAACAAATTGCCCGCGAATTCCGAGAACAGCTCACCTGGGGCGCCCCCAGTAACGCCGATGAAGCCGGTTTGCGGCGGTTGAGTCAGCAGCTTAAAACCCAAAAAGTCATCGTCAAGCTATTTACATCTTATCCCCTTCATGCTAAACTGTATCTGCTCTATAGCCAAAATAGCTACAACAACCCCATTACCGGATTTTTGGGCAGTAGTAATCTCAGTTTAGCGGGATTGCAAAAACAAGGAGAATTAAACATCGATGTCCTAGACCATGACGCCTGCCAAAAACTAGAAAATTGGTTTCAAGACCGGTGGGAGGATACATTTTGCCTGGATATCTCTAAAGAACTTGCCCAAGTTATCGATGAAAGCTGGGCGCGACCAGAAATTATCCCACCTTACCACATTTATTTAAAAATCGCCTATCACCTATCACGGGAGGCGCGAGCTGGTATGTCTGAATATACCATACCAGAGGAGTTAGAAAAACAACTTTTGGACTTCCAAAGTGCGGCGGTGAAAATTGCTGCCAAAAAACTCAACCGGCGCGGGGGGGTGATTGTTGGTGATGTGGTAGGATTAGGGAAAACTCTGGTCGCTACTGCGATCGCCCGGATTTTTGAGGAAGACTATGGCTACAGTACCTTAATAATTTGCCCCAAAAACCTGGTGACAATGTGGGAAAGTTATGTTGAGCAATACGAACTGCACGCTAAAGTCCTGTCTCTGAGTATGGCGACGAAAGAACTGCTGAATATTCCGGCTCGGTTTCGGCTGGTAATTATCGATGAAAGTCACAACCTCCGCAACCGGGAAGGAAAACGCTATCGCGCTATTCAAGAGTTTATCAACCACAGCGATAGTAAGTGTATTCTCCTGTCGGCGACTCCCTACAACAAAACTTATCTCGATTTGTCGAACCAGCTTCGCTTGTTCGTCCCCGAAGATAAGGATTTAAATATGCGTCCTGAGCAATATTTGCGGGATATTGGCGGTGAAGTGGAATTTCAGAAACGCCATCAAGCTGCTATCCGATCGCTCGCCGCTTTTGAGCAAAGCAAATATCCCGACGACTGGCGTCAACTTATGGCTTTATACATGGTACGCCGTACCCGCAGTTTTATTATCCGCAACTACGCCGCCACAGACTCTCAGGGGAAAAAATATCTCCAATTCGCCGACGGGAGCCAATTCTATTTTCCCAACCGCCAGCCCAAAACGGTGAAATTTTCTCTGGGGATTGACAATAATAATCCCTATGCTCAACTATATTCCGAGACGGTAGTCGATATCCTAAGCCAGCTCAACTTACCCCGCTATGGTCTGGGGAACTACATTGACGACGAAGCCCAAAAAAATGCCAGTCCCGAAGCCCAAAAAATTATCACAAACCTCTCTCGCGGTGGTCGTCGTTTGATGGGATTTTCTCGGACGGGTTTGTTTAAACGGCTGGAAAGCAGCGGTGAATCATTTATCGAATCGCTCCGGCGTCATATTCTGCGCAACTACATTTTCTTGTATGCTCTAGAAAATGGCTTAGATATCCCCATTGGCACCCAAGACGCGGGCCTGTTGGATACCAGAAGTTATGATGAAGATACGGATATGGATAGCGACAGTGACGCCACGGATCCGCTGATAGATGCAGCAGGGATGCAGCTACAGGCAAAAGATATTTATCAGCAGTACGCCAACCAGTATCAATCGCGGTTTAACTGGTTGTCTGCTAAGTTTTTCCAGCAAAAATTGGCTGAGCAGTTGCGGGAAGATGCGGAGGCTCTCACCCAGATTATCCAAGAAAGCGGCGATTGGCAAGCGAAGACTGACCAAAAGCTCGCCGCTTTGGTGACATTGGTCACGGCAACTCACCCCCAGGAAAAAATCCTGATTTTTAGCCAATTCGCTGATACTGTGCGGTATTTAACTATCCAGTTGCAAGCTCTGGGAATTGCTGGGGTCGCGGGTGTAACTGGGGATACAGATGACCCCACTACTATTTCTTGGCGGTTTTCTCCTGAAAGCAGCAATAAACGCCATGAAGTGCCGCCACAAGATGAGTTACGTATCCTTATTTGTACGGATATTCTCAGTGAAGGTCACAACCTCCAAGATGCGGCGATTATTGTGAATTATGATTTGCCTTGGGCGATTATTCGCTTGATTCAACGGGCAGGACGCATTGACCGCATTGGCCAAAAAGCTGACAATATTCTCTGCTATTCTTTTTTACCGGCTGAAGGGGTGGAGGATATTATTAAGTTGCGCGATCGCCTCCGCCAGCGGTTGCGGGAAAATGCCGAAGTTGTCGGCACTGATGAGGTATTTTTTGAAGATGAACCGCAAGACCAGGTTATTTTGGATTTATATCACGAGAAATCTGGGGTTTTAGATGACGAGACTGATGGCGAGGTGGACTTGCTCTCAGAAGCCTACCAAATTTGGAAAAATGCCGTTGATGCTGACCCATCTTTGCCAGCAAAAATCGAAAATCTGCCCGATGTGGTTTATGCAACTAAACCCCATCAACCCGATAAGTGGAAACCGGAAGGGGTTTTATTGTATATGCGCACAGAGGAGGGGAATGATGCTCTAGTTTGGGTGGATGCAGAGGGTAATAATGTCAGTCAGTCTCAGTTGGAAATTCTCCAAGCCGCCGCTTGTGAGCCGGATACTCCATCTCTCCCTAAGCGAGAAAATCACCATGAATTAGTCAAAATTGGTGGGGAACTGATTGCCCAAGAGGAGAAAAGTCTGGGGGGACAGTTGGGACGGAAAACCGGGGCTCGTTATCGCACTTATCACCGTCTGGAAACCTATGGTAAAAAACTGCCCGATAATGCCTTGGCGGCTGAGTTGAAAGCTGTAATAGAGCAAATTTATAAATATCCCTTGCGTCAGTCCGCGATCGACTCTCTCAACCGCCAACTGCGCAGCGGAATTTCTGACCAATCTCTCGCTGAATTAGTCCTCAACTTCCACCAGGATAATCGTCTCTGTTTGATTCCTGAACAGGGCGACACCCCCCAACCAGCTCAAATCATCTGTTCTCTGGGTTTATCTGGTGGTTGATGTCATTTGTCATTTGTCATTTGTCATTTGTCCTTTGTCCTTTGTAGAAAGAAACCGGGTTTCTTACGAAAAATCTCCGTCTAGGTACGAGACATTTCTATAGAAACCCGGTTTCTGGGGGTGGAATATGTTGGTTTTCGTTCCTAAAATATCAGGGCGAAGCATCCGCTTACAAGGTTCTTGGTTAGGATATATAGGTTAATAGTGCGGATGCTTCGCCCCTACTATCTTGGTCTCCAGAAACCGGGTTTCTGTGAAAAATGCTTCGCCCCTACTTGACTTTTACTGCCAGATGGAATCCCAACTCATCCAGTAAAGCACTCAGGTAATAAAGTTGCTCTACTTCTTTTCTCTCGGCTAGTAAGATATCAATTTTTGTATGGAGGATTTGGGCTTTTTCTGATAACTTATTCATGCGGCTGTAAGCCTCGATAACATCTTGGATAGCTAACCGTAATACCTCCGGATCGCCTTCTTCTAAACAAGCCTCAATATACAGGGCTGCTTCTTCAGGATTTTTTAGAGATTCAATCAATGTTTCCTGATAACTTACACTCCTAGGCATCATCTCTACTCCTATAATCTTGCCAGTATTCTATAGCTTTATCAATGTCTTGCTCTTGAGTGCTTTTATCGCCACCACACAAGAGCAGCACTATGGTTGTGCCTATCTGTCCAAAGTATAGTCGGTATCCTGGTCCGTAATCAATTCTTAACTCGCATACTCCTTCGCCAACTGAGCGATAGTCTCCCAAATTGCCGAGCCTGACCTGGTTGAGCTTGGCGCTAATTTTGGCTTTAGCTCTGTTATCTCGTAGAGAGTCACGCCACCCAGAGAAAGGGTTTTTCCCATCTGCTGTGATATAAATCTGAATTTCTCTTGGTTGTGCTTCCATGTTTTTTCTAAACTGCTTAGTTGCTATTATAGCATTTGTAGTGTCGTCATATGCACTCTACCTGGTGCAAAGAAACCGGGTTTCTTAACTAAATCTCGGTTAAGATGCAGAAGCTGTCGCAGAAACCCGGTTTCTATCCGTCGCTGTGCCCCTACGGGTGGTTGAGATTTGGGTGGGGTTGGGCACGGCGTGATTGATATTATTCGTCACATTTGTTATCTTGACGATGCCGTGCCCCTACGGGTGGGTGTGGGTGTAGGGGCACGGCGTCTTTAATATTTGGGTGCAATGAATAATCTTAATCTGCGCCACGCTTGTCCGTGCCCCCCCCCAACGATATGGGGATAATTTGTCCGGGAATAATATTTATGATGCGGTGCCATTTCGTGGGGTTGGGCACGGCGTGATTAATATTATTCGTCACATTTGTTATCTTGACGATGCCGTGCCCCTACGGATGCTTCGCCCCTACAGACAAATCATTAGTCATCCCAACAACCCCAAATGTAAAATTTTATAACAAATTTCTATCCATCACCCCCATCATGCCATAATTACCCCATCACAACACCACTCAGACCATGACCATCAATTTTAGCAAATCTCGCCAGTTCCTCCGGTCATTTAAATTTACCGAGTTATTCGTGAATGAGTTGGGATGGAACCCCC
>Ga0209172_10005229_pt1 | contig 16073 bp, 6 predicted proteins | sample LarsenN4metaG_FD_184113 | JGI IMG/M metagenome (GOLD analysis project Ga0209172, IMG submission 184113) | Hot spring sediment bacterial and archeal communities from British Columbia, Canada, to study Microbial Dark Matter (Phase II) - Larsen... ... | reverse complement strand
AGCCTTGTTCGTGATACCAACTAAAGGTAGGGTACGTCCACACAGAGGATGTCTCGGATCTGTAACAGTTACGGTTTGTGCTGTTGAAAATCGATGACTAATTGGGGTATTGAGTTGGTTGGGGTTTTGTCAATCAAGTCGGGGTCAAATCGATAGATCTCTTGGAGAAAGTTGCCTCCAATCACAGATGCTTCTAGCTCCCGAATATAATCCTGAGCGATCGCACACGCTTGTTTCAAACTGTCTGCATCCCCTTTGTCAATCAGCCGTTGCAACTCCAAACGGACGCCTGCAAGCCGCGCAACTGGACGCAGCAGGCCGTAAATGCGGTAGATGCGATCAGTGGTGATGCTGATGTGTTTGAGCGCTTTCGCTCTCGCTAACTCAGAGTCAACACTCGGCCAATAGCGGGTTGTATAGAAAGCTTTTTCATCTTTGTGATACCACTCTTCTGAACGGGCGATCGACGACGACACCGTGTTGTGTAACTTCCAGAAAAATAGACGAAGTGAAGCTCCATCCGTCACCGTAGAGAGTTTGTCATCAATTGACATTTTAAAGTCGGTTTCTTCGGCCTCCCGACCCAGCAACAAGTACTCAACCGGGTACATCTCGACCTCACGGTTTTGCACCACATAGGCATTCAGGTGGTGACGGCAATAGGGGCAGGGATACATCGTTGCAAACAGCTTGAAAAAGTCCTTAAAAAGGGCGATCGCGGTAGCTTGCTGTTCTGCTGGCTGACTGGCAACAATCTCAGCAGTAGTGTGAAAAAAGCGCCACACTGCCGGACCCAGGTAGTAAGGAAAGCTAACCCGCATTTGTGAATCTCTTACATCACTGCGATCGAGGTACACATCAATGAATGCAACGTACTGCGACAAAGCCCCCGACTCGCGGCCAAACTCCAGACGTTCACGTCGCTTCTGAACCCCATTGAGATAATGGTTGGTTAATCGCCACGCTTGCTGAATCCGCAGTTTTTCGGCAGGGGTGCAGTTGAGAAAGTTCTCAGCTACATCGGCCCCATAGCGGGCAAAACCACCCGACACCCTAGTCTGCTCATACCATTCGTTGAGCGCCGCCTCATTTGGAATGGTGTTGGCCTCAATATCCGAAGCTGTACTCACGCTAAAAGCCGCCAACAGTTTCGGCATGAAGTCTTCATACCAGTAGACAACAGGCATCATTGCGCCATCCACTGTTTCTAAAGCGTTGTGGAGAATGACACGGTTCCACTTGGTCAAGTAAGCTTTGGGATCACCGGCGATATGGGCAGGCGGTGGCGCAAATTCTTGCTGAAGCTCTTGTTCGCGCAAGCGGTTAAGTTCATTCAGGGCCAGCACCCCTTCAACAATATCGCCGACGCTCAGTTTCTTTTTCTTGAGGGTGATGGCAAACTCGACTCCGGCTGCAAATTTTTCGCGGGCATTGATGGACTTACTACGAGCTGCCAGTATGACTTGCTCCTCGGTCAGCATTTCTGGAGTCTTTTCGATGGTTGCCCAGTTTTGAATACGTTCCTGCAAACGGTTGTATTCATCGGTAATCGATCGCACAACGGCATCCAGCACGGGATAACAATCTGGCTCAACAATGCCCAACCCTTTGTAAAGGGCGATCGCGGTTTGAACAAAAGCGACAAACTCAGTGATGCGGTAGGGCAAGTTTCTCACCTGCAAGTGGGTTTCGTGGTTAGCCGAAAAACTTTCACGAAAGCAACGGTAAGCAGCCCCTTGAATCAGCCGAAACAGCCCAATCTGCATTTGTAAGCGAGAAGTTCCCCGCACTTGCTCATTGTGAGGGTGTTGAGCCAGTAACTTCTTTAACTGGTTGAGTTCGTTATCTGGCAGGTCAGTAGATGTCTCCTGAAAATCTGGCAATGTCTCAGTCTGGAGTGAACTGGAGCCGCTTGAAGTGGAAACGGCAGGTACAGAAGACTGGAGAAGACTCGCTTGCATGGCTTTAGGAGAGTCGATATAACCCGCTGCTTCTGCTTCTTCGGGGACGAGTTTGCAAAACTCCTCAAAACCGATCGCCCCATCTCCATCTTCATCGACCTCTTTCACCATTGCGTCCAGCTCAGCATCCGTTAGCTCAAACTGATGCATCACACTCCGCATCTCATCGGCAGTGATATGACCTGTGCGATCTTTGTCAAAAACACTAAAAGCAAGTTTCAGACGGCTCTCCCGATCGCCCTGGCGAGAGATCATCAGCGATTTAAACTCTTCAAAATCAATCGTGCCAGACCGATCAATATCCACTTCTTTGATTAAGTCGCGCAATTCAACAGGAGTCGGATTTTGCCCCAGCGATCGCATCACACTGCCCAGTTCCTCAACCGAGATACCACCGCTGCCATCTTCGTCAAAAATGCCGAATGCTTCCCAAAGTTTCTCGATTTCTGCTTCTTGCATCAACATAATCTTTAAACTCTTACGTTCCCGTTGATTTTATATTTTTATACTTTGAGAGACTTAAATACAGGCAAAAATTTTAGAACGTTTAAGGAATCACGGTTCTTGCCCTACTGGGACTACCCCCTGCAAAGGATGAAATAAAATCGAATGTTTTGCCAGCTGAGCGGGCGATCGTGGCGACTGCGCGAAGGCTTCGACTCCTGAGAAATCTTGATACGAAAACCAAATAGACATAGCCCTCCCTTCTGAAGAAAAATGATTTCCTTCAGAAGACTTAATCAAGGATTCCTGCATTTGTCTCTTTCAGCCCCAAACAGTAGTCGCAATAGTGGGTGGAAGCGAGAAATTTAGGGATGGATATTTCTTCAGAATTTCGTTTTTAATTCTACTGAGGCTGTCAAACAGCGATTAGCAGGCGATCTGATTTTTGCCCCGCTGGATAGATTCGAATCAACTAAGCAGAGTCCACAGGTGAAGAGCGTGTTGATATGAGTTGAATCAAACAGGAATCTGCTTATAACTGCTCAAGCATGAGACTAAATAAAACAGCCGGTGGGATATGTTGGACAGCGCCATAACCCATCAATCCTTTGCAGCAATGCCCTGCTTCATCCGACAAGAACTTGGAGTGATTCAGGTGATCTTGCTTACGGAGCTGCAACACCATTGGCTGCATAGGTACCTTGTCCAAAGCTTTGCCACTTGCCTTCAAGCTTTCCTGCTGATAGTAGCTTCGCTAGGGCTAGCTTTGCCCGTTTGTAGTCGGCTGGTGATAGGTTGCCATACATTTCTAGCATCAGATCATCTACATGAACGGGTTTGTTCGCACGCGTTAAAAGTTGGTCAGCAATGTCGCCAAATGTCTTGCCCTGATATTTCTTGAATAGCAAATCGCGCAATTCTTTGGGCTTATTAGAAGGACTTCTTGTGCGGCTGATCGGAGTGGAACTGGTCTGTTTTGCTTTTGTAGGTCTGTTTTCTGCCCGTGTGGTCGCTTTTGCTTGCGTTTGAGGCTTTGAGCGAACATCCTTAGAACTTTCTTTGGGCTTTTGGCTGGTTTTAGCAGGCAAACGCTCCAAAGCACTGGTAAGGGCGTTCAGCGAACCTGAAGCAACAATCTCCTGATTGTTCTCCGTAGTTCCATCTTTTAGCACTTCGGTGGGTGGGGCAGCCACTTTCCGAGAGCCTGCTTTTGCCAAACCTAAACTGCTGGCTTCAGCGAGTAATGTCTCAAGTCCCCGAAGTTGAGTCGTCTTTTGCTGAACTTGCTGGTTCATCCACTCTAGTTCCTCCGCTAAGTGATCTTTCACTTTTTGGAGAGATGCAACTAGCGCGATCGCTTCGTCAGAGGGCAATGTTTGTAGGTAAGCCATTGGAGTTATTGTAGGGAACTATAGTTGTTTTGATTCTATGACACCCTTTCCAAATTCAATCAAAAATATGACGAGAAGTGATACTAAACGAAACACTTTTCAAGATAAACGGATGTGATTGTGAGGAAACGTTGAGCAAACGCCTTATATGCTTAGAAGTTACGAATACCGTCTTTTAGGTTCCAAAATCGGATTGTAACTAAGCTATAAGTGAGGATAAAGCAGGGCACGTAAAATCAGGCCATCAACTTCTAGACTTGTGAATTTGTCTGGGCGATCGCGATGCTAGAACTTTACCAAGCTAGGGATTTGAGCGATCCACACTATTTGAGCTGAGTTAGCTCAGTCAGCCAATGTTTAGAAGACTTAACAAAGACATTAGAAAGTGAGATAGCTTGATTTGACAAATATAGTTGCTGAAATGATTACAACGTAATTATGGATCATTTTTGAAGCAGCTGTAACGCTGTCTCGATCGCCTGCTCTTTCTGCGGGTCACCCCCTGCTGCGTAGGGGAGTTTAGTCGGTACTTCAATATCTGGCATGACTCCCTGCCCTTCTAAGCGGAGGGTTTCATCGACCAAAACATCGGTGACAGCTACATACAAGGCACTCCCATCTGACATTGGAAATGCCCGACCTGCCACCACCGCCCCAGCAGTTTTCGCCCCAACAACGGGGCCAATTTTGTACTGCTTAAACGCATACGCCAAAATTTCCTTCGCGCTGCGGCTCCCCTCATTCACCAACATCACCACGGGCTTATTCCAGTGCGACTGAGTCGTGTTCCGAATTCCACGGCGCGGCAGAATACTGGTAACACTTGGCCCCCTTCCGGTAAAGAAATTGAGGACTGTTAAAGGGGCACCACCCCAACCTCCACGCAGATCCAAAATGAAGGCATCGACATCTTTTAAGCGACCATAAAGCAGCTCCTCTTCCAGCAGTTGCTGATATTGCTCTCCAGCATAAGACCAAACATGCATGTAACCAAGCTTACGATTTTGTGTTTGAATCACTTCAACACTTGCTTTTTGGGCATTGAGAAACATTGACAGCGCATCCAACTCTGTTGGTGCCACGGTGAGCGTTTGTTGGCGATCGCTATCTGCAGTTCGCTGAATCACCATTTCCACCGTTGACCCTTTAGCAAAAGACTGGATTGGATGAAATGGACGATCACCAACGCTAAGAATGCGATCGCCCACTTTTAAGCCAGCTCGCTCAGCCGGACTGCCATCTAAAACACCACTGACAAACGTTTGCCGATCAATGACTTGAGTAAAAATGCCAATTCCTCGGTAAGAGATTTTGCCATTAGGGAAGAAAGATTTGAGTTGCGCCTGGATGTCAGGTGAGATCGGCCAAAAGATCCCTAAGATCTGGTAATAGGCAGGTTCTTCGGAAATATAGAGACGGGTATGAGAAGTGTTTAACTCTGCCAACATCGTATTAATGACAGCGGCTGCTTGCTCGCGATCGCGGGTCTGCTGTACCTGCGGCTGGTATTGCTTGCGGAGTGCCTGCCAGTTGACCCCGTTAAATTTTGGATCGTAGAAGTTGTCATTGATTGTTTGCCAAACCTGATCAAACAGTGCCGATGAGTCAAATCCTTGAGCTGCACCCTTTGAAGAATTTGCAATGCTGTCTAATGAGTTGAAGAGTGTTAGCGTTGTTAGAAGTGCAAGCAGGCTGAGCGCGATCGCCCAACGAGAAACTTTAAGAATTGCTTTTGTTGGTTTTCGCAGCATGGATATGGGAGAGAGAAAATCGGCTCACTGAGTGCCTGGGAGGGCAACGGTCACATCCAGCCTAGCGTAAATTTTTCTGATTAAGGGGCACAGTGTACTCGAAAAGGATGACAGGCATAGAGAACCTATATCAAACTCTAACTCGCCTTAAGTAAATTGAGATGGAATCAAGTTATCTGCAACACTTTAGATAGACTTTTGATAATTAATTTCAATCTGTTCAGGATTAACTTCTAAAAGCAGTTCGTTACCATACTGTAAGCCTTCAACAAACGGTAGGATGAGTTCTATAATTTCTGGATTTTGAAAATGTTCTGGCTTTGTTTCTGGGTGAGGATAATAGATCAGTCCTTCTACGCGTGAGCCATTGCTTAAAGTAACTCGACAGTCAAAGAAAGAAAAGTCTTCAGACGGTCTTTCCAAAGCCCACTGAACATTACGAAATGTATATTTGGCCTGTTTGATCGCGTATTGATGGGGGTGGATGGAGACATTGATTGTGCCAGGGAAATATTGCTCTAGATTTAGACCTCTCGCGGCAAAAGCAGGTTTTTGCATTTCAATTGTCCCGCCTGGAAATCGAGGATCGCCTGCTCTCCCAGAAGCGACACCATACCCTTGCTGAATAATTCCCTTAATCTGCACCCAATGACTCATAGAAGACTTTGATAAAGTTCCATAATGCTACCCAACATACGCCAAATATACTTGAAAGTCGCAATGACCGCACTATGCTCAAGTATGAAATCGCTGGATTGTGAGAAAAATCATCATGTTTGCCGTATCTGGATTGTCAGGGTTTAAGTTTTCTGATCTAAGAGCTGAACGATCGCACGCACTAATGCGTCTGGTCTAACTGGCTTCGGAATATGTTGCTGGAATCCGGCTGCTAGTGCCTGCTGATAATCAATTTCGCCTGCGTAAGCTGTCAACGCGATCGCAGGAATTTGTCCACCCAGCTCTGGAGGAAGCGAGCGCACCCTTCGCATTAGCATGTAACCATCCATCTCTGGCATACCAATATCGCTGATCAAGACATCAAACCGAGATTGGGTAATGGTTTGGAATCCAACTTTAGCCGAAGCCGCTGCTATGACCCTTGCCCCTGCCTGCTCTAACAGAAAAACGACTAACTCGCGAGTATCGTCATCATCATCCACCACTAAAATCTGAATGTCTTGCAAATCAGGCGGAAGTTCTGATACTGGGTGGGTGCGAACGGCGGGTTGCTGGGTTGGCATGAGGGGTAACTGGACGGTAAATGTTGCTCCCAGGTTTTCCCCAGGGCTATCAACTTTGATCGTTCCTCCATGTAACTCAACCAAGTGTCGGACAATCGCTAGCCCTAACCCCAACCCTCCAAACTTGCGGGTTGTAGCGCCATCCTCTTGGCGGAAGTAGTCAAACACGTGTGGCAAAAAGTCAGGCGCAATTCCTTTACCAGTATCACTGACAGTAATTTGAGCGTACGTGCAAGAAGATGGAGAAACGGACGAAGCCGCAACAGCATGAAAGGATGGAGAAAGACTATCTGGCACTGGTCTGCTTTTACTTTGGTCAATGCCCCCAAGCTCTACCTGCTTTAACTGAACTTCGACTCGACCTCCGCCTGGTGTAAATTTCACTCCGTTTGAGAGCAAGTTCCAGACAACTTGCTGTAAACGAGTGGAATCACCCAATACCATCCCCACAGCCGGATCGAGCTTTGTTTCGATTTGGATGCCCTTCGCATCCGCTGCCAAGCGCACCGTTTCGATCGCAGCCTGAATCGTCGCTGATAAATTGACAGGACTGACAGCAAGACTGAGCTTTCCTTGTAAGATTCGAGAAACATCCAGTAAGTCTTCGATTAGCTCTGCTTGTAACTGGGCGTTGCGTTCGATTGTGGCGAGGGCTAGTTGGGATTTTTCGGCGTTGAGCTTGCCTGTTTGCAGTAACCTAGACCAACCCAAAATTGGATTGAGGGGCGATCTCAGCTCGTGAGACAACACCGCTAAAAATTCATCCTTGATCCGGTTGGCTTTTTCAGCCTCGGCCCGCGCTGCCTGTTCCTGCTGTAGGACGAGATCGCGGTGCTGTTCTAACTGTTTTTGTTCTTCAATATCCGTTGCGGTGCCAAACCATTTGATAATTTGTCCGGCTTCATTTTTTAGTGATACAGCCTGGTGCAGATGCCAGCGATAAACCCCGTCAGCCCCACGCATTCGACCTTCGGCATGATAATCTGTGCCAGCTTGTTGAGCGAGCAGCCAGTTTTGGCTGAGCATCGGCACATCATCAGGATGGACAACGGCTTCCCATCCGCCTGTTTGAGCTTGTTCTAGCGTTAGCCCGGTGTACATTGACCACCGCTGGTTTACATCTAACAACCTCCCATCGGCAGTTGATGTCCAGACTAATTGAGGAATCGACTCTGCCAAATACCGATATCGTTCCTCACTCTGGCGCAGGTCTGCTTCAGTCTGTTTGCGATCGCTCACATCAGTATGCACACCAATCCACTCTCGAACAGTGCCATCCGCCTCAAACACAGCCACCGCTCGCACACTCATGTAACGGTAGACACCATCATAGCGACGCAAGCGATGCTCCATCTCGCAGGGAGTTTGACTGCGCAGAGTCGATGTCCAAATTTCTTTCGTTGTTGCCCGGTCGTCAGGGTGAACGGCATCAAGCCAACCCCAACCCTTGTATTCGTCGAAGGTTTGCCCTGTAAATCGGCTCCAACCGAGTTGCTGAGTAATGAATTGCCCGTCTGGGGCTTGAGTGTCCCAAATGATTTGGGCAGTCGCTTCTGTCAGGGTGCGATAACGCTGCTCACTCCGCCGCAGATCAATTTCAGCTTGTTTGCGATCGCTAATATCATTTACCAGTGCCACAAACCCTTCAACTGCTCCCTGGCTACTAAAGCGGGGGACATAGGTGACATCAACAAAACGACCACCGCCCTGCTTGTAAGGCAACCAGCTTTCAAAGTTCACCTGCTCACCGGTTAGAACGCGCTCAACATACGGGCGAATTTCTTCATAGGCAGTGTCACCTAACACATCTCTAAGGTGTCTACCATAGTTCTCTGAAGCAGGTCTTCCAAACCACTCCTCATATCCACGGTTGTTAAACCGATAGCACTGATCTGCGTCTACAAATGATATTAAAGCGGGAACTGCATTTGTCACTAAGCGCAGTTCGGCTTCTCGTTGTTGCAACATTGCTTCGATCTGTTTGCGATCGTGGATGTCAAAGCAAGAGCCGATAAAACCTAAAAATTCTCCATCAGGTGTGAAACGAGGTACACCTGAGTCAAAAATCCAGCGATACTCACCGTCATAGCGTCTGAGACGATACTCCATCTCAAAGGACTGGCAGGTATCAAAGGCAGTTGTGTAGGTTGTGAGACAGTCTTGCAAGTCATCTGGATGGACTGCCTCTGCCCAACCGTTGCCCATCTCTTGTTCAAGTGTGCGTCCGGTAAAGTTTAACCAGGATTGATTGAAGTAATTACAGAGCTGATCAGTTCCCGCCATCCAAATTAAAGTTGGGGCCGTATCAGCCAACTGCCGAAAGCGCGTTTCACTCTCTTGCAATTCTGCTTCAGCTTGTTTTTGCTCCGTAATGTCGCGTGAAATGACGACAAGTTTGGCAACTTGATCAGAAGCATCTCGCAGGGGTGTGATAATTACATCCCACCACCTTGACTTTTGTTTCAGTGTTGGACAATAGCCCTGAAATCGACCAATATTACCTGCTTTGGCGGCTGCGATCGCCGCATTCAGATCTGCCTCCTTGGCGTGCCAAAAAGAAAACCAACTGCAACCAACAACCGAATCTAAATCTTCTGCCTCAAGCGTCAATAAGCCACCTGTATTGACATAAAGAATTTGTCCATCAAGTGATACAAGTTTGATGCAATCACTACTACTATCTAAAATACTTTGCTTTAATGCTTCACTTTCTCTTAGTGCAGCTTCTACCTGGCTATGTTCTGCTTCAACACGTTTGCGCTCAGTAATATCAAATAAAACACCTGTGGAACGAATTGCTTCACCATGAGAGTCATAGGTAAAAGTTCCAAGTGCCGTCAACCAAGCAGTCTGCCCATTATCGGGGCGAATTACTCGATATTCTGTTTGATAGGAACGATGCTCCTGTCGCGATCGCTGCCATTCTTGCAAAACTCGCTCTCGATCATCGGGGTGAATACATTGAATCCACATGCTCTCAGAAGCTTCACCCGTTGGTGTCGGTTCATATCCCAGCATTGTGAAATGCAACTCTGACCAAATCGCCTTACCTGTTAGCAGATCGACATCCCATGTGCCCAGTTGAGCGCTTTCGACTGCGAGTCGCAGGCGTTCTTCACTCCGACGTAAGGCTCTTTCAGCTCGCTTCCGTTCAGTTAAATCGATCGCAAAGAACACACCGCTGTCGGCTGTTCCCGTAAAAGGATCGCCACCGACAAGAACAGGGACACGTCGCCCAGTTTTATGGATGTACTCTTTCTCATAAGGTGAACTAACTCCAGTTGCTTCAATCTCAGCCAGCGATTGCTCATCTAACTCCAGTTGTTCCGGCGGAGTCAAGGTATACCAGCTCAGCAAACCTGCGGTCAGTTCTTCGCGAGAGTAGCCAATCAAATTAAGTAAGGCATCGTTAGCATGAGTAATGCCACCTGAACGATTCCAGATGCCCATGCCGATCATATTGCAGTCAAAAATGCGGCGAAATCGATGTTCGCTTTCCTGAAAGGCTGCTTCTGCTTGCTGGCAATCACCTTCGGTATGTTTCAACGCTGTAATGTCAACAACTGAGCCAACGTAACCTAAGAAATGGTTAGTATCACTAAACCAGGGCAGCGCTGAGTCAAAGACCCAACGGTATTCACCATCATGGCGTCGCAACCGATACTCGCGTTGTACTAATTCATGCGCTTGGTGGGCTTGTAGATTCCCTTGTTGAACAAAATTAAGATCTTCTGGGTGAATGGCTGCAAGCCAGCCATCATCAAAGGCTTCTGCGAGAGTTTGCCCTGTGAACTGGCACCACTTTTGATTGACCCAAACCCCTTTCCCGTGGGGATCCGATACCCAAACCATTACGGGTAAGTAGTCAGCAATGTATCGAAAAGATGCCTCACTGCTGGTTAAGGATACACCTGTCTGCGATCGCTCAACCACCAACTTAGAGTCGTCTGGCTGGATAATCGCTGCAGGAGACATGAAACATCCCGTCACGAAGACTCCAGCAACATGTTCTGATTCATCCCAAAGAGCGTTATAAGACCAGTTAAAACGTGATTGAGAGTTACCATTTAGTTGATTAACAACACACTCACGTTGTTGCTGAAGCGGTTGCCCGGTGCTAAAAACGTACTCAATATCGGCTCGCACTTCAGTCCAGACATTACCCCAATTTGAGTTGAGTGGTTGGCCTGGAGCAATGAGTGTGTTGCTTGCCTTGAGTAAGGCAGAGTAAGCGTCGTTATAAAACAGTAGGCGATCGCGCCCCCAAATCAAAAACATCGGGGAGCTTGTATTCAGTAAAATGCTCAGAGCTGTTTTTAAGCTGTGTGGCCAGGTGGTTGTTGACCCCAAAGGATGCTGGGAAGGGTTAAGGCGATCGCTAGCAGAAGCAAAGCGTGCACGGATCAACGCGCCCATCTCGCCCCCACCGATCAGCCAATTCTCAAAAAACAACCCACCCTTGTCAGCCATAGCCATCCTATTTCGTTTTGAAAGCTACTAGCTAATCATTATCTATCAAAGGAAAGAATCTACCTTCAGCCAATAGAACGAGTTTTGCAACACAAAACACCAACCATAAAAATCCTGTCTGAAGTGAAAAATGAGGAGGAATATTACCATGATAGTTCTCTTATTTCACGCACTATCTGGAATTGTCACAACAGATTAAAATTGCAAGGTTCATTGCTTTTTTGAAGTAAATAAGTGATAAGTTTTACAACTTTTTCAGGTTCTATGGGTTTAGCAAGGTGTGCTTGAAATCCTGCATCAAGGGCTTGTTGTCGATCCCGTTCTCCAGCATAAGCTGTCAAGACAACAGCTGGAATATTGCCGCCTTGTTCTGGTGGTCGCGATCGAATCTGCCGCATCAAGTCATAGCCATCCATATCGGGCATCCCCACATCGCTGACTAATACATCAAATTGCTGTTGCGAAAAGACTTGTAATGCTTCTATCGCGGATACGGCACAGACAACGATCGCCCCGCTCTGCTCAAGCGTGAAAGCGACCAAATTGCGAGTGTCTGTATCATCATCAACCAGTAAAACGTGGCAACGTGCCAAGGGGTGCTGTTGCGATGAAACTGAGAAATGTAAATCACCCTGCTCAGGTTTGGTTTCCGACATCCCCTTCTGTTGCAGTGGAATTCGCACGGTAAAAGTCGCACCCTGACCTTCTCCTAAGCTGTCAGCGTCTACGGTGCCACCATGTAACTCAACCAGATGTCGGACGATCGCCAGTCCCAGCCCGAGGCCCCCAAATTTTCGGGTGGTTGTACTGTCTGCTTGCCGAAAATATTCAAATACATACGGCAAAAAGTCAGGATGAATTCCGCGTCCAGTATCTTTGATAGTAATTTGAGCGTAAGGGTAAGACTCTTGCGCTGGGGTGCTTGTAGTTCCTTCTGGTGCGTTGCTTTCGACCTGTTCCAACCGGACTTCAACTTTTCCCCCTGCCGCTGTAAATTTCACCGCATTGGTTAACAAGTTCCACGTAATTTGTTGGAGTCGGGCGGCATCACCAAGAACTCTCCCTATCCCTGACTCAAACACTGTCTGAATTTGAATGGATTTTGCTTCAGCGGCTAACTGCACGGTTTCGATCGCAGCGCTAATAGTGGTTGGCAAATCAACAGGAGCCATTGCTAGATTAAGCTTGCCCCGCAAGATGCGGGACACATCCAACAAGTCCTCAATCAGTTGAACCTGAAGCTTGGCATTTCGTTCGATGGTTGCTAACGCGTAATCAGTTCTTTCGGCATCTAAGCGGCCACTCCGTAGAAGATTTGACCATCCCAAAATGGGGTTGAGCGGCGATCGCAATTCATGCGAGAGAACTGCCAAAAATTCATCCTTAATTCGGTTCGCTCGTTCGGCTTCTTCTCTGGCGGCTTGTTCTCGCTGCAGCAACTTTTCCCGCTCTTGATCGGCCTGCTTACGATCAGTGATGTCCATAACGATTCCAGACATGCGATAGGGCTTACCCGCAGCATCGTAATAGCCTCGGCCTTGAGCTAAAATCCAACGCATTGTGCCATCAGGATGCAACGTTCGATATTCTTCGTTAAAGTCGCTCTGATTTTGCAACGCTGTTTTAGAGGCTGTTTGCACCCGCTCGCGATCGTCTGAGTGAATAGCAGCTAAATGCCACTCATAACTTACTGGAACGTCGGGGGACAGCCCAAACATTTGTTTGCACCGCTCATCCCATGTTAGAACTTGCGTTCTCAAATCCCAATCCCAAATGCCTTGTTGCGCTGCCAAAAGCGCTAGTCGCAGCCGCTCCTCGCTATCTTGTAAGGTGACTTTTGCCGCTTTACGCGTTGCTTCCAAAGTTTTTGCTGCGGTAATATCGACGGCTGCCCCATAAATGACTTGCTCCTCAATGTAAGTTTGGGCATTCCAAAGAAACCAACGATAGGAACCATCCTTGTGACGATACCGATTTTCAAATGCGACGGTCTGACTACCCGAAAAAAGGCTGTTCGCCTCTGCCAAAGCTGGCTCAATATCGTCTGGGTGGAGAAAGTCAACCCAGGGGCGAGTCGTCATTTCTTCCAATGTCCATCCTAAAGTCCGTTCAAATGTGGGACTAACCCAACGAAAATAGCCGTCATTTCCCACAATCACCAACAAGTCTGAACCAAGGGCCAGAAAACGCTCTCGCTCTTGCTCAACGCGTTTGCGCTCAGTGATGTCATAGGACATTGCCAAAACGGCTTCAACCTCCCCGCGATCGCCGTATAAAGGAACGCCATGCGAAATGTAATAGCGGTTATGACTATGGTGTTCGATTTGATAAGGCTCACCCTTCAGCGCTTGGCGGTAGCTTTGCTCATAACGATCAGCTAGTTCAGGTTCAAGGGCTTCCCAAAGCGTTTTACCCACCAAATCGGCTGAGGTCATACCAGCACTTGCAAGCGCTTTACCTTCAGCAAGCTGATAGCGTAACTGGTGATCCACAATAAACACGGCCCCACCTGGGAGGTTAGAGGCGACAGCCCGGAGACGATTTTCACTCTGGTGCAAGGCGAGTGCCTCGCGATCGCGTTCCAGCGCAATACTGGCAATCTGGGTGCCAAAACTGGCGAGTTGATACTCCCAGTTAGAAGGCTGACGTACTTCGGCAAAGCACAACATAAGTGAGCCAAGCGGTAAGCCCTCTTTACCAAAGACTGGGGCAGAGTAACACGCTAAAATGCCATGACTGATACAGTGATCTCGCCAGTACTCTGACCAGCGAGTATCGTTTTGAATGTCAGCGCACCCAATTGATTTGCCCTGGTAAACAGCTTCACCACAGGTGCCGATGCATAGATCATTAATAGGTGCATCCTTGAGGCCCGCGCCAAAAGTGGGGGCAAAACCAGGGGTAATTGAACGGGTAAAGCGGCATCGGTCTGCATCAGCCAGCAAAAAGCAAACTTTTGTCCCAGGGGCTAGCCGCGACATTGACGTACATACTGCTGAGAGACACTGATCGAGGGTATGACCCGTCGCAATCAACTCCAAAAGTTGTTTTTGTTCAACCAGTAAATGTTCGGCTCGTTTGCGATCGCGCCGTTCCTCAGCCTCTTGTAAAGCACGATTCACCGCTGGAACTAATCGTTCTAATCGTTGCTTAAGAACGTAGTCAGTTGCTCCCTGCTTGAGCGTTTCGATCGCCCGTTCTTCGCCTAAACTTGCAGAAACAAAAATGAAGGGGGTTTCAGGATGCCGCTGATGAGCGATTTCGAGTGCTGCAATACCATCAAAATCAGGTAACGAATAATCGGCCAGAATCAGGTCAAAAGCTGTCGCCTCCAGCGCCCTGATAAACTCATCACGGGTAACAACGTGCAAAACTTCGTAATTAATGCCAGCTTGTGTCAAAGTGGCTTGCACAACCTCAGCATCGTGTGGGCTGTCTTCAAGCAAGAGAAATCGCCAGAGTGCCATCATCCTTCCTCCTGCCAGTAGAAACTAATTTATTACGTTATGTTTAGTGTTACTGTCTCCCGAATCACAATTACTGAAACAATAGATCGCTTGTTTTTTAATCAATGAATTAGATTTTTTTCCTATAGACATATTATTTAGACAGAGCAATTGTCTATCAATTGAATGAAGTTCTTATCTATCTTAAGATAGAACTCACATAACTGGAAAGCTCTGATATATCAATTAAATGTAGTTTCGATATTTTTTATTGATAGATGACAGGTAAATCCTAACGAAATGGGCGATCTGAAGAGATATAAGTTGATCGAGTAAAAGATAGAACGTGTGAAAAATCTTAACTTCTCGTAACCTCTATTGTCATTCCAGCTTGTTTTAACCGTTGTGCCAAAACGTCTCCTAGTCCGGTCGCGGGGGTTAAGATTCCTCCCCGTTGTTGTCCTCCAGGCAAGTCATTGGCTTGTAACGCTAAACTTAGTGCCGACTCACAAATAAATTTCACCGTAGCTCGGTTACCGGGGTCGCCCTGATCTCGAATGAGTCCTTTCACCTTTTGTCCATCCGTTCCCGTTCCAATTAACTCGCAAGCAAACCAACCTTCATTCATCGTTTGCTCCGAAGGGCCTGTCCCCGGTTGTGGCAGCATGGGCGTAAAGAGCGATCGCACCGTTCGCTGCTGTAAAGCTCCGGCAAACAAAGCCAACCCGGCTGTGATACTCGCCGCTTTAACCCAGGCGAGAGGCTCATCAAACTTGAGATACTCTTGATAGGTAAAGTCAGCACCATAGGGTTCTTGCCAGGTTTCATATAAAGCAGAGCTACGACGAACAATACGGGTATTCACCATTCCCATAAAAAAAGGCGCAACCCAGGTGTTCAGGTCAGCATCAAAGCTGGGGAACTGTGGATCACGATTTTGCTCTATGTCAGTTTGAGCGTGAGAAGGTGACGGGTTAAGTAAAAAAGGATTGCTTAACTGAGCCGTTTGACCAGAGTCATAAAGATTGAAAGCAGAGGCTAACGTGCCGCCATTAAAACCACCGTAAGCCTGAAAATAAGCTTTGACTTGCTGGCAACCAACGCCGAATTCATGCTGGAGGTAGCGAACAACGAGATAAGTCCCCAGATCAGAGGGGATCGAATCAAAACCACAACAGGGAATGATGCGAGTGCCGTCAGAAGCCGCTTGAGCATGGTAACGGTCAATTAGAGTTTTGACCCCTGGTTGACTGACAGAAGAGTTTGAGGATGAAACAAAGGCTGGAAGGGAAGGAGAGGCTGATCTATGCTGAGAAGTTACCACACCTAACAGCAAGAACAATGACTCCCACTTCCCGACTCTATGATG
>Ga0209172_10005226_pt1 | contig 16080 bp, 13 predicted proteins | sample LarsenN4metaG_FD_184113 | JGI IMG/M metagenome (GOLD analysis project Ga0209172, IMG submission 184113) | Hot spring sediment bacterial and archeal communities from British Columbia, Canada, to study Microbial Dark Matter (Phase II) - Larsen... ... | reverse complement strand
CCCGCTGTCGAACGACCTCCACCGCCCCCACGCGAAATCCGCGCTCCACCAGCGCCTCGGGCGACCACCCCTGTACCAAGTAGTACAGTATGCGATCCGCCTCCTCGTAGGTGATGCCGAGGTCCCCCTCGTCGGTCTGGCCGTGAACGAGGTCCGCCGTCGGCGGCTTACGCCGAATGACCTCGGGGACGCCCAGGTACTCGGCGAGTTGCCGCACCTGCGTCTTATAGAGGTCGCCCAGCGGGTTGATGGGCGGCGCGTCGTCCGCGTGCCAGGTGAAGTATCCGAACAGCCGCTCCGTCTTGTTGCCCGTGCCGATCGGTAAGCCGGGCAACTTTGCGCTCTGGTCGAAGAGGATCGCGGTGCGGCAGCGAGCGCAAACGTTTCCGACTCTGCGCGGGGACGCGTCCGGCTCAAACTGCTGAACGTATCCGTCTACCATCGGCGTGATGTCAATCTCGCGCCAGGGCGCGCCGAGCGTCTCGGCGACCAGCCGACCATGCTCAAGGCTCTCGGGCGAACTGACTCGATAGGGCAACAGGAACGCGTGGGTGTTCTCCGCGCTGAACGCGCGGGCGCAAAGGAACGCCGTAACAGCCGAGTCCACCCCTCCCGATACGCCGACGACCGCTCGCCGCGACCCTCGGCGTCGAATGCACTCGTCCCGCAGAAAGAGCACCAGCCAGTCCGTCAGAGCAGCCGCATCGACGAGCAGCGCATCGGAGGAGTCGGGCTCCCAGCGGATGGCTTCGATCACCGGCAGGTCGGCTATCGCGGTGGGCATGTTTCCTCGTCCACCTCTCGCAACTCGCGAATGACGTCCTCCAGGAGGCTCGCGAGGTCGGCAAGCATCGGCGAGATGTTGCGCGCGACAGCCACCGCTTCATGGTCCACTTCGACCCGCAAGATGTGCTCGACGCCGACAGGCCCTTCGCCGACTACCTTGCCAAACGGGTCCGCGGCGATGCTGCCTCCCGCGAAGCCTTTGCCGCCCTCGAAGCCGACGAGCATGGAGTGCAGCGCCCAGACGCCGTGCTCCTCCGCCATTCGCCGCACGATTCGGTGGTAGGACTCGAGGCTCTGCGGCTTGCCGGCTGTGAAGTCGCGCGCGGGGGATGCCGCGATGCTCACGATGGTTTCCGCCCCCTTCAGCGCAGCGACCATCGGTGTGACGCTGTGCCAGATGTCTTCGCAGATGAGCATCGCCATCCTCCCGAAGCGCGTGTCGTACGGCTGGATCTCCTTGCCGCGGGCGACGAACCGCTCCTCGTCAAACACGCCATAGGTTGGAAGAAAGAACTTGCGATGAGTGTGGGCGATGCTTGCGGTGCCTGAATCGAGGCAGAAGTGCGACGCGGAGTTGTAGATCAAGCCGCCGCTCTCCTCGTAGTAGCCGAGGATCACATCCACCGGCCTGCCGAGGTCGCCGACCGCTTGGGTAAGCCGCCCCGCCAACTCATCAGCGGGCAGTGCGACCTCAATGACCCCGCCCTCGAGGAAGTAGCCCGTCAAGACCGCCTCCGGGAACACGACAAGGTCGGCGCCTTCGCTGGAGCAGCGGCGCACCGCCTCGGCTATCCGTTGCAGGTTGGCAGACACGTTCGCCTTTTCGGGCGCGATCTGCACAAGCGCCGCCATCGTCGGCATGGCGCGAGTTTACTCGCTATCGGCGAACGCCCCCGCCAGAAAAATGCAGCCTCCCCGCTGGGGAGACGGGGAGGCTTGGCTGGAGGTGGGATGTTCCAGGGGCTACAGCTTGTGAGCCTTTGCCGGGCCGGGCTTCACCTTAGCAGCAAACGCTGATGGGTTCTTATCGAACGCGCCTGTGCAGTCCGCGCAGCAAAAGTAGTAGCGAACGCCGTTGTAGTCGCGGAAAGCGGCGGCCTTGCCGGGCTTGAGCGTCTCCTCGCTGACGGGGCACATGGCGGTCGCTTCCTGTGCGGGAGCAACGAACTTCTTGGGCTCCTTCTGGAAGGCGGCGGCGTTCCCCGGCGTCACGAAGCGATACAGCACGCCGGCGTGCAGCACATCGTGGGTCTTGGCGTCCTTCGGAATGATCGTCCGGGCAACGACATCATAGAGCGAGTAGCCGACCGCGTCATCCGCCTCGGCGTGGCGCTTCAGGAAGCTCTCAGGGTTGTCCGAGAAGGTACCGATGCACCCGGCGCAGCAAAAGCCAAAGACGTTGCCCTTGTACAGAACTTTGGGCTCAGAGTCTGCAGCCGGGTGACCCATGACGGGACAGTTCGTTGCGGGTGCCTGGGCGCCCTGCGAAAGTGCGAGACAAGCGATGAGTAAGGTGGTCATTCAGTTCCTCTCCTACCTGGTTCAACGCTCGGAGCGCCCGCAAGGTTCCTTCAGAGCAACGAGACCGGGTCCACGTCAACGGTAACGCGCACGTTCGGATGCGTCAGGCGCGACTCGGGCACTGTGGCAACCCCGACATCGTCCGTTGGGTCCAGCTTGACCAACGCGTGGTATCGCCACCGCCCCTTGACGCGCTCGAGCGGGCAGGGCGCCGGACCCAGCACCCGAACCACGTGGCGCCTCAGGTCATCGGCGATCTCAGTCGCCAGGCGCTCCGCCGCCCTGCGATCCTCGGACGAGGCGAGCACGTTCACTAGGCGCGTGAACGGTGGGTACAGCGCGTCCCGCCGCTCGCCGATCTCCCGCTCGAAGAACGGCTCGTAGTCCTGAGCCGCGGCGAACTCGACCGCAGGATGCTCGGGCTGGAACGTCTGAATGACCGCCATCCCCTGCCGAGCACGCCCCGAGCGACCGCAGACTTGCGTCAGAAGTTGGAACGTCCGCTCGGTGCTGCGGAAGTCGGGCAGGCAAAGCCCGGTGTCGGCGGTTACCACGCCGACGAGCGTTACGCCGGGGAAGTCGAGCCCCTTCGCGACCATCTGTGTACCCACTAGTACATTAATCTCCCCCTCACGAAGCTTCCTGAAGACGGCTTCCACCGCTCCGGCGCGGCGGGCGACGTCTCGGTCCACGCGAGCGACGACGGCACGAGGAAACGTCTCCCGCACAGCCTCCTCAACCTTCTCCGTCCCGATGCCCAGAGGGCGAAAGCGGTGGGAGCCGCACTTGGGGCAGACATCCGGGGCTGGCTCCTGGGCGTTGCAGTGGTGGCACCTGAGGCGCCTCGCTCCCTTGTGGAACGTGAAGGTGACGGAGCAGTTTGGACAGCTCGGTACATATCCGCACTCCCTGCACAGCAACGAACCAGCGTAAGCGCGCCGGTTGAGAAACAGAATCGCCTGCTCCCCTCGCCTGAGCGTCTCAGTGAGAGCAAGGTGCAGGTCGGGCCCAAGAATCGACGGTTTGCCGGACCGAAACACCTCCCGCAAGTCGCTCACTACAACTTTCGGCAGGGAGAGGTCGCCCACGCGCGCCGGCATCGAGAGAAGGCGCAGGTTTCCGGTGCGCGCGCGGTGGAACGACTCTACGGATGGGGTCGCCGAGCCGAGCAGCAGCCGCGCGCCGCTCTGTTCCGCCCGCATCTCGGCAATCCGCCGTGCGTCGTGGTGGGGGGTACCGTCTTCCTTGTACGCGCTGTCGTGCTCCTCGTCCACGATGACCACGCCGAGGTTTTGTGCCGGCGCGAAGGCGGCGCTTCTTGCTCCGAGCGCAATCTGCACCGCGCCGGAGCGAACCGCTCGCCACTGCCTAAGCCGCTCGCCCTGGGACAGCCCGCTGTGGATAACGGCGACGCGGTCACCGAAGCGCGCTCGCAGGCGCGTGATGACCTGCGCCGCCAAGGCGATCTCGGGCACAAGGTATAGCGCCGACCGCCCACTCTCGAGAGCGTCCCGAATGGCGCGCATGTACACTTCGGTTTTGCCGCTGCCGGTTACTCCGAACAGAAGGAACCGCCCACGCGGACTGGACGTGATGACGCTCATCGCTTCCGCTTGGTGCGGAGTCATCTCGGGGAACTCGGTCGCCGCCTCTTGGAGTCGGGGCGCCTCTTCGAGGACGCCCTCTTTGACGAGCGCCTTAACCGTAGCCGTCGAGACCTCCGCGAGAGCGGCAATCTCCTCGACCGTCCACGCGCCTTCGCCTGCCTGGAGCAGCGCCTCGTAGCACCGCAACTGAGCGGGCGTCTCACCGCTCGGCTGCTGGCCGCGTGGCGCAAGCCGCAGCCGGCGCTGCACGGGCTTCCTTTCCGCGGGGAGGACGGTCTCCTTCCGCGCCAAGCCCTTGCGCACCAGCGCAAGCATCACCGCTCGGCTCAAGCCGAGCGACGTCAGAGCGGACTCGGGCACTTCGCCCTTTTCACGGAGTGCGTCGAGCGCCAGCGTCTGCTTCGGCGTGAGTTTCTGCTGCCCGTCGAACTGAACCAGGCGGTACACCGTCTTGAGGCGCGACCGAAAACCGGGCGGCAAAGCGACTCTGACGACCGCGCGAACCTGCGAGAGCGTCTCCTTGGCGGTTCTGCGAATCGTCTCGAGCAACTCCGCCGGCAGGGACAGGCCTTCGACGACGGACTGGATCGGCTTCAGGTTCTCTGGAGGGAAACCCAGTTGGTTGGGGGCCACGTCCCGGACGCCAACCACGTACCCGGCGACGACGCGGTTGCCGAACGGCACCAGGACGCAGTCCCCAGGGGTCGGCTCCGTGTCGCCGAAGCCGTAGGTGTAGGCGTCCTCCAAGCCGGCGGGGGGAACGTCCGGTACAACATCCGCAACGCGGAGGAAGTCAGGCATCGGCAAGCGATTCCCGCTTCAAGTTGTCCAACAGCACCAGCGCCTCGACGGGGGTGAGTTCCGAGGTGTTGATCTCGCGCAGCCGCTTGAGGACCGCAGGCTCCTCCGCCTCGAAGAGACGAAGTTGCAGGCGGGACTCGGAGACGCGGCCCGGGTCGGGGGCGTCCGACTTCGCCTCAAGGTCTTCAAGAACCTCCGCGGCGCGGCTGAGCACGCTCTTCGGCAGACCCGCCATGCGTGCCACATGAATTCCGTAGGACCGGTCGGTGCCTCCTTCGAGCACCTTGTGCAGCCACACGACGTTGTCCCCCTCCTCCTTCACCGCGACCCGGTAGTTCCGCACGTTCGGCAGGCGCTCGCCGAGCGCGTTGAGTTGGTGGTAGTGGGTGGCGAAGAGCGTGAAGCAGCCGACGCCAGCAAGGTACTCGCAGATGGCCCAGGCGATCGCCAGCCCATCGAAGGTGCTCGTGCCGCGCCCGATCTCATCGAGGATGACGAGGCTGCGTTCTGTGGCGTGATGCAAGATGTTCGCCGCCTCGGTCATCTCAACCATGAAGGTGCTCTGGCCGCTGGCGAGTTCATCTCGTGCTCCGATCCGAGCGAAAACCCGGTCCACGACAGTCATTTCCACCACTTCGGCGGGCACGAACGACCCGATTTGCGCCAGAAGCGCGATGAGGGCGCTCTGCCTCAAGTAGGTGGACTTGCCGCTCATGTTGGGCCCGGTTAGGACGACCAGGGAGTGATCCTGCGAGAGGTCGGCATCGTTCGGAACGAAGGCCGAGAAGCCGAGGTGTGCCTCCACGACCGGGTGTCTTCCTCCTCGCACCATAAGCCGCGGCTCGCCCTGCGCAAGGATCTTCGGCCGCGTGTAGCGGTGACGCGTGGCAACCTCGGCGAACGACTGCAGCACGTCGAGCGCGGCGATCGCCCGCGCAGTTCGCAGCAATCGTCCCGCAAAGGAGGCGACCTTGGAGCGGAGCTGGACGAAGAGGTCGTATTCGAGTTCACACGCCTTCTCCTCGCTCCCCACGACCTTGCTCTCGTACTCCTTCAACTCCGCCGTGATGTACCGCTCTGCGTTGGTGGTTGTCTGCTTCCGGATGTAGTCGTCGGGCACGCGCTCGATCTGCGTCTTCGGAACTTCGAGGTAGTAGCCGAACACGCCGTTGTAGCCGACACGCAGGCGTTCGATGCCTGTTCGCTCGCGCTCCGCCGCCTCGAGGCGGGCGATGTACTCTTTGCCCTCCTTTGCGAGGGCGCGGAGGGCGTCCAGTTCGGCGTCGTACCCGGTTCGAATCATCCCGCCCTCGCGCAGCGACACCGGAGGCTCTTCCTGGAGCGATTGGTCCAGTTCGGCAGCCAGTTCGCCGCAGGGGTCAATCTCCTCCTGGAGCCGCTCCAGCAGTCCGACTCCCGCTGTTGGCGGGACTCGGCGCAGCGCGTCCTTCAACTCGGGGAGCCTGGCGAGAGATTGTTTCAGGCTCACCAGGTCCCTCGCGTTCGCGGTGCCTGTGGCGGCACGGGCGACGATGCGCTCCATGTCGTACACCTGACGGAGCACCCCGCGAATCGCCTCACGGGCGAGCGACGCCTGGTAGAGCGCATCGGTTGCCGCAAGGCGCGCCTCGATCTCGTCGGGGTTGGTCAGCGGTTCGAGAAGGAAGCGCCTCAAGGTGCGCAGTCCCATCGGCGTCTGCGTCGCGTCGAGGGTCTCGAGCACGGTCATCCTTCGCCCGCCGTCCGAAAGGTTCTGGACGAGTTCCAGGCTCCTCACGGTATGGCCGTCCAGCCGCATGCTGTCGCTGACGGAGTAGGTAACCACGCGGTCAACGTGCTCTGCCTTGATCTCGTTCTCGTCCAGGTAGGAGAGGATGGAGCCGGCTGCCTGCGTCCCTGCCTCCCACTCCTCGAGGCCGAACGGCGCGAGGCTCTTGGTCTTGAACTGCTGCAGCAAGCGCTGCCTCGCTTCGCCGGGCTTAGGGGAGCGGACACGCGTAACGATCGCGTTGGTCAACTTGCCGATCAGCTCGTACAGTTCCTCCGCCTCCTCCGGGAGAAGGCACTCCGCGGGGCTGAGCCTCGCAATCTCCTGGAGCGTCTGCTCCGTGGCGTCTTCGCCGGCAACCTCGGTGACGAGGAACTCCCCTGTGGAGAGGTCGAGGAACGAGATGCCCGCACGCTCCTCGGTTGCGACGGCGGAGGCGAGGAAGTTCGAGCGCTCCTGGTCCAGAATCTCGTCTTCGACCGCGGTGCCCGGCGTCACGACGCGGGTTACCTCGCGCTTCACGAGACCCTTCGCCTTGCGGGGGTCCTCGACTTGGTCGCAAAGGGCGACCTTGAAGCCCTGCTTGATCAGCCGCGCCAGGTACTTCTCGACGGAATGATAGGGGACGCCGGCCATAGGGACGCGGCCGTGCTTGCCGTCGTCCCGCCCCGTGAGAGTGATGCCGAGGGCGCGAGCGGCGACTTCGGCGTCCTCGCCGTAGAACTCATAGAAGTCGCCGACGCGCATCGCAAGCAACACGCCCGGATAGCGCGCCTTGGCCTCGAAGTATTGCCTGAGCATCGGCGTTTGCGGCTTCACCGCGCTCAGTATGGCTTGAACTTCGGGCGGAGCGAGTGCCCTGGCGGGTCGCTCCGCTCGTGCGCCAGGTAAAAAGAGGTACGAGTGGCGCTGCTCATACATTGGCTGGTCGGTGCGATTGCGCTGGTGATTTCGTCGCTGGTGGCGCAAGCGCTCGGCTTCGACCTGGTTGTAGACACCGGCAGGCCGCTGCTGCTGTTCATCGGCGTGGCGGTGCTCGGGCTCGTCAGTGCGACCATCGGCCGCGTCGCCAAGTTGATCACGCTGCCGCTCGCGTGCCTCACGTTCGGCCTGGCGTGGGTCGTGGTGAACGCCTTGCTCTTCTGGTGGGTCGGCACGCTCGGCTTGGGCTTCGAGGTAGGCGACTTCTGGGCGGCTGTGGTAGGGAGCGTCCTGATGAGCGTGGTCGGCGGCATGCTCCTAGGCATGACCACGCATGAGGGGAAGAGGTGATCTCGGGGCGCAGGATCAAGCGCTGGCTCTCGAGCGGCGGACGGCTACGGCGTGCCGTCCTGGTCGCTTTGCTGGGCGTTGCGCTGCTGACCGTCGGGTTCAGCCTGAGTCTGCAGGCGATTGTCGCTCCGGTTGCCGAGACGATTCAGACGTGGTTCGACGGAATCCTTTCGCGCTGGTTCGAGGGACAGGACCTCGCGAACGCGCGGCACTACGCCGCGGGAGCGTTCCTCATGCTCGGCGTTTGGGCGGTGGTAAGCGGGTTCAAGCAGTTTCTGGGCGAGGTCATTCGGATGCTCAACCCCGCCCTTCGCGGGCCGATGATGGGGCACATCGTGCGAAGGCAGCAGTTGATGGCGGGCCCTTCCGTGGTCGCTATCGGCGGCGGCACGGGCCTCTCGACCCTCCTGCGCGGCGTCAAACAGAAGACCAACCGGATCACGGCGATCGTCACCGTAACCGACGATGGCGGAAGCAGCGGGCGCCTCGTTGCCGACAAGAAGATCCTCCCGCCCGGCGACATCCGTAACTGCCTCGTCGCGCTCGCCGACGCCGAGAAGGCAATGACCGACCTGTTTCAACACCGCTTCGAGATTGCGTCCGGCTCCTTGAGCGGTCACAGCACGGGCAACTTGCTCATCGCCGCCATGGTGGACCTCACCGGCGACTTCGAGAAGGCGGTTACGGAGATCAGCAAGGTTCTCGCCATTCGTGGCCGCGTCCTCCCGGCAACGCTGCAGACCGTTCGCCTCCGCGCCGAGATGGTGGATGGCTCCGAGGTGTGCGGCGAGACGCAAATCGTGAACTCGCCACTTCAGGTCCGCCGCGTCCACCTCGACCCCGAGGACGCGGAACCGCTCGACGAGGCGCTTGAGGCGATCGCGGCGGCGGACATCATCGTCATCGGTCCCGGCTCGGTGTTCACCAGCGTAATCCCGCCGTTGCTCGTGCCGGGAATCGCGGAGGCAGTGGCGGAGTCGGACGCGATCAAGGTGTACGTGTGCAACGTGATGACTCAGCCCGGCGAGTCGGATCGCTTCACGGCGAGCGATCACGTTCACGCCATCGAAGCGAACGTCGGGCGGCGCGTGTTCGACTACGTCCTGCTGAACAAGGCGATGCCGAGTCAGCACTTGCTCGAACGATACGCGAAGTCGGGGCAGGAGTTTGTCGAGCCGGACGCCGACCGGATTCGCGCCATGGGTGTGAAGCCCGTGCTGGCAAACCTCATCTCGGAAACCGACCTCGTGCGGCACGACCCGATGCGCGTCGCCGACAGTATCCTACGGCTGGCGCGGTGATGGCGAAGGGGATTTTGGTGATACTATCCGGACCGAGTGGCGCGGGCAAGGACACCGTCATCCAAGCGTGGGCGGAGGCGGACCCGCGCGTGAAGCGCGTCATCACCTGCACCACGCGCGCGCCGCGCGACGGCGAGGTGGACGGCGTGCATTATCACTTCCTCACAAAGGAGCAGTTCGAAGATAAGATGCAGCGCGGAGAATTGCTTGAGCAAGAGCCCGTGTACACGGAAACGATGTACGGCACGCCGCGAGACGGCGTGGAGAGCCTTCTCGCTGCGGGGCGCATCGCCGTACTGAACGTTGACGTGAACGGCGCAAAGGCGATCAAGAGACTCTATCCGGACGCTGCCACCGTGTTCATCCTCCCGCCCAGCAAGGAAGAGTTGAAGCGCCGCCTGATGATGCGCGACCCGGACGCCGACCCAAGGCGCGTGGAGGAGCGCCTCAAGCGCGCAGAGATGGAGATCGCGCAGTCCGGTTGGTACGAACACCGAATCGTGAATGACCAAGTGAGCGCCGTAGTTGCGCAGCTCGAGGAGATTGTGCGATGAGCAGGCTGGCGATCCTCGGCGTTACCGGAAGCATCGCTGCGTATCGCGCCGCGGATGTGGCAAGAGAGTTGATGCGCGCGGGTCTTGAGGTGCGCGCCTGCCTCTCGCACGCGGCGCTGCAGTTCGTTACGCCCGCCCTCTTTGAAGGATTGACGGGTCATCCGTGCCTCACGCACGCGTTCGATGAGCCGGAGCGCGGACGCATGGCGCACATTGATTGGGCGCGCGAGGCGAACGTTCTCATCGTTTGCCCTGCGACGGCGAACGCCATCGCGCACCTCGCGGAAGGGAAGGGGCTGGACATGTTTACAACCATCGCGCTTGCGACCGACGCGCCGCTCGTTGTCTGCCCCGCGATGAACCCTCACATGTATGCACACCCCGCGACCCAAGCGAGCCTCGAGACGCTGCGCGAGCGCGGCGCCTCCATCATCGAGCCGCAAGAGGGAGACGTCGCCTGTGGAGAACACGGCGAAGGGAAGCTCGCCGCAACCGAGCGCATCGTGAGCGAGACGCTCCTCGCCGCCACGAAGAGCGAACTGTACCGCGGGCTTACCATCGTCGTAACCGCAGGCCCGACCTACGAGCCGATTGACCCGGTGCGGTTCCTGGCGAACCGCTCAAGCGGCAAGATGGGCTACTCCATCGCGGAGGCGGCCAGGCGAATGGGCGCTGAGGTGCGCCTCATCACAGGACCCACCCACCTGCGCGCGCACCCGAGGGTGTCGGTCGAGCGTGTTGCCACCACCGAGCAGATGCTCGCCGCTACCCTGGAGGCGACCGCGGGCGCAGACCTGCTCGTCGGCGCGGCGGCGGTTGCCGACTTCCGAGCCGCCACACCCTCGAAGGAGAAGATTCGCCGGGAGGGAAACATGACGCTTTCGCTCGTGCCAAACCCGGACATCCTGGCGACGGTCGCATCACAGCGCCCCGAGCTGACGGTCATCGGCTTTGCGGCGGAGGCGGGATATGACGAGGCGGCGGCGCGACGCAAGATGGACGCAAAAGGGTTGGCGGCGATCTTCCTCAACGACGTGAGCCGCCCTGACATCGGCTTCGACAGCGAGGAGAACGAAGGCGTCTTGCTTCTTCGGGGAGGCGAGTCGGTGAGGTTCGACAAGGCGCCAAAGGCGCGCATCGCCTGGACGCTGCTCGAGGAAGTTCGCCGGCTGCTTTAGGCGGACCGCTCACCGCACGGCGATCCGGAAGTCGGCGAAAACCGGCAGATGGTCCGAAGCGAGGGTGCCTTCGCCTCGGTTGCCCTTCAGCCCCCACAGCGCATCCGCCCCTGCATAGATGCGCGCCTCGCCGCCAACCACAACGTCTGCAAGCGCCTTCGACACGAGGATCTGGTCGAACATCGTTTGAACGATGACGAGGTCGTTCGGGTAGCTGTAGTCCTTCCCGCGCCAGCGGTCGTTCTCTTTGCGCGCGCCGCGCACGGCGGGCTGGATCGGCGAGCCGCGGTACAGCGCGTACACCTCCATCGTCACCATGTCGCGCGCAAAGAGCGGCTCGCACAGGTTGACCAGGAACCGATCCTCCTCGTTCTCCATCCTTCCGACCGCCAAAAGGTCGCCCGTTTCGAGGATGTTCAGGCTTGCGTCGTCCGGCGTGTCGTTGAAGTCTCCGAGCAGGATGACGTTCTGCTCTCCGCGCGCGCGAATCCAACCTGCAAGCAGGCTCGCGCCCGCGATGCGCTGATAGTCGGTCTGTCGCCTGCCTCCGCTGCGGCTCTTCAGGTGGACGACGTACACCGCGAGTTGCACGCCCGAAGGCGTCGCAACGTACACGCGGAGCGGATCCCGGTAGTCGGGGAACGCCTCATCATACGCAGCGCCCTCGAACAGCGCGTCCGCCGTCGCTTGAATCTCCAGAGGGGCGCGAACCGCAAGCGCGAGGTTTTGCGTGCCGCGCTCGATCGTCATCGCGACTTCATAGTCCGCCGGAAGGATCGCGCGGAGCGACGCGACGTTCGAAACCTCCTGGAACGCGATGATGTCGGCGTTCAGGTTGCGAATCACGCTCGCGAGGTTGGCGAGGCGCTCGTCCGGAACATCCTCATCGAGGAACATCACGTTCCATGTCGCGACGCGAAGCCCCTCCTTCGGAGGGACGGCGCTCACCTCCGTTCCGCATTGCGACTCGAGGAACAAGAACGTCCCGGCAGAAACGAGAAGGAACGCAACAAGAGGGTACAGTCGCCGCAATCGCCTCATCGCCGCTTCGAGAGTACCTCGGCTATGGCGCGAATGTGCTCGGGCGTCGTGCCGCAGCAACCTCCCACGATCCAAGCGCCCATCTCCGCGACGCGCTCCGCGTGCTCGGCAAAGGCGCTCGGCGGAACCTCTTTATCGAAGCGCCAGCCCGTCTCCTCATCCGGCACGCCGTTGTTCGCGTAGCACCCGAGTGGGACCTTTGCGCGCTCGACCAGCGGCGCGAGTGCGCGCTCGATGACCTCGATGCCCGCGCAGTTGACGAGGAACGCGCTCGCGCCCTCGTTGTACGCGATGTTAAGCGCCTCGCCCACTGCCTCGCCGCTCAGGAGCAAGGCTGCGTCCTCGTTTGATGGGTTCACCGACACCCAGAACTCGGCTTCGACGCCCTGCGCCGCGCGGATGGCTGAGCGCGTCTCCGCCAGGTTGTTCATCGTCTCGATGAGCAGCAGGTCGCTCCCCGCCTCCATCAGCCAGTCTGCGAGTTCGCGGAACTCCTCGTCCGCCTCTCCAGGCGAGAGGTCGGGGCGATAGCAATCCTCGAGCGGCGCAATCGAGCCTGCAACACGCACTCGCCGGCCCTCCCCCTCGCGTCTTGATGGGAATGCCGCGTTGGGGCCGGCCTCTCCCTCCCCGCTCGCGGGGAGGGTCGGGGTGGGGTCCTCCGGGCTGCGTCCCAGCCACAAGCCCCGGCTGGGGTTCGCGGCCGCCTCGCGCGCGAGTTGCACGGCGCGGGCGGTGAGCCTGCGCGCGGCGGCGCGGTCCTTCCCGACCTTCTCGAGGGTCCGCCGCTGCGTCCGGAAGGTGTTCGCGGTCAGCACCTGTGCGCCCGCCTCGACGTACTCGAGGTGGATTTGCAAGACGAGGTCGGGGTTGTCGAGGAGCGCCTGCGCCGACCAGAGCGGCAGCGTAACCTCCGCCCCCCGCCGCTGCAACTCCGTCCCCATCGCGCCGTCGAGAACAACCACGCCCTGATTGTAGCGAGTGGGAGGGCTGCCCGGGTGGTGGGCGGTCACTTCGCCGCTTCGCCGCCACAAGAGAGCTTGAAAATCGCAAAGAGGGCCTCGCCCGCCACCCGTGCTAACAGCAACGCAATGACCAAGCGCAGAGAGACAGGGCGCCGGTTTCGGTCGTGGCACGGGTGAACTCTGCGCGCGCCGGATAAGGGCTTCGAGCCCCAACGAATTCACCCATGCCACCCACGACCGAAACCTCAGCCAGTCAACCAGCTTAGGGTATACAATCCTTCCTAATGCCGCACGGCTGGGTGGCATGGGTGGTGGGCGGTCGCTTTGCCGCTTCATCGTCACAAGCTGGCTCGCAAGTTGCGGAATGCTTCTCCCACCCCCGTGAAGCCGGCAACGCAATGACCAAGCGCAAAGAGACAGAGCGCCGGTTTCGGTCGTGGCACGGGTGAATTCTGCACATCCCGGACGGGAGCTATTGAACCTCAGCGAATTCACCCATGCCACCCACGACCGAAACCTCACCTCCAGCACGCCCAGGCTAACAACAGGCTGGCTCGGCGTGAGAATCCTCCCCAACGTGAAAGCGCGAGAGCGGCGGGTGGCATGGGTGGTGGGCGGTCACTTCGCCGCTTCATCGTCACAAGCTGGCTCGCAAGTTGCGGAATGCTTCTCCCACCCCCGTGAAGCCAGCAACGCAATGACCAAGCGCAAAGAGACAGAGCGCCGGTTTCGGTCGTGGCACGGGTGAACTCTGCGCGCGCCGGACGAGGGCTATTGAACCTCAGCGAATTCACCCATGCCACCGACGACCGAACCGGCTCCCCTTACCCCGCCTGGTCGAAGATGCCGCCGCCGGCTGAGGGGCGGTAGGCGCGGCGGGCTTCGCGAAACGCCCGCGTGGACTGCATCCCCTCCACCGCCTCGAACGTCGTCCGCTCGATCAGCGACTCGAGGTCCTTCTCCGCCGACTGCACGGCCTCGAGCGTCGAGACTGCCGAGTCAAGGTCGTCGCACGCCTCAAGTTGCGTCAGCAGTTGTTCCCGCCGGCGAAGCAGTTGGCCTGCGGTCTCCCAATCTCCGAACTCGACGGCGCTCGCGGCGCTCAGCGTTACGGCCAGCAGTGATTGCGCGATTCGTTCTGCGGGCTCAGGGTGTTGCAACGGTGTCCTCCTCGATGCGGCGAGACGCTTCCGCCCATGCGTCGCGCAGGGGCGCGAGCACGCGCCTGGCGTGAAGAACCGGTTCCGCTCTGTCTTGCAGATTCGCCTCGATGAGCCGCGCCATGCAGAAGGCATAGATGCTCATCAGGTTGCCTCCAATCTCTCCGCCCTTGTCGAGGTCAATCCCCGCTGAGAGTTCGGAGAGGATGCGCTGGGCGCGGAGCAGTTGATCGTTCTGCTGCTCGAGGTTTCGCGCCTCGATCGCCTCCTTCGCCTTGTCGAGCGATTGGAGCAGCCCGTCGTAGAGCATGACGACCAAGTCAATCGGCTTGGCCGTGTCAACCGCCTGTCGGCGGTAGGCGTTTGCTGCGCGTCTAGGGTCTAACGACAAGAGGTGTTCCGGTCCTCCGCCTTCACCCTTAGTATCGGCAGGCGCGGCGCCCGCCTTCAGAGAGCCCCGAAGAACGCAGGGGCGGGTCTGCCGACTCGCCCCTGCCTAACTGTGCGACTTGCGCGCCGCTACGGGCGGTACGAATAGGTCGCCGCTTGGCGAATCACGTACCGGTCGCCCCTGCGCTCCAGCAGGAACCCAAGCCACGTGCGCTCGGTCGAGTTCCAAGCGTCAACGAACTCGTGCCGCGCAACGACCCAGATGTCGCCGTCGTCCGTGCGCTGAACGCGCTCGACGACGAAGTTCCGCGTGTAGACCGACTGCAGCATGTCCGAGGTCATGTCGTAGTAGTCGTCGCTGCTGAGCGAGTACGCGTAGTCGCCTTCGAGATAGATGTCAACGGTCGTGCCGCGAGGCACCAACTCGTCGAGGCTCCTGGTGTCGGAATGGCGGAACGCATCCACCAGCCGACTCACCGCGCGGTCAACGCTCGAATACGACGCGTAGCCGTAGTTCGAGCCATAGCCGTAGCTGTACCGAGTGTCGTAGCCACAGTACACCCAGCGGACCGGATCCGAGATGATGACGAACAAGCGCGGCGTCAAGATGACGATACGGCACGAATTGATGTACGGCGGGCACGTCCAGTAGTAGTAGTACGGCGAGAAGAAGCAGTCGTACGGTGTCGGCGCGAACACGTAATAGGGGTAGCCATAGTGATACGGCTGCCACCACGGGTCGTAGTGGTAATAGCCCACACGAAGGCCCACACGGTACTCCTCCGACCGCCGAACCTGATACGGCAACGAGCCACGGTTGCTCGAGCCGCGCGAATCAACGATCACAGGGCGGGGGATCGTCGCCACGCCGGGACTGCGCGAGTCGGAGGGCCTGCCGAGGTTGAACCTCTGGTCCCCCTGCGGCCCCTTCGAAGGCATATCGCGCGGGCCGGTCGTGCGAGGCACGAAGACCGGGCCGTCATCGCGACGCCGCTCGTCGGGACGATACTCGCGCGGAGTCGGCTTGCCCATGAGGTAGTCCGACCCGCCGCGGAGATGGTCGTCAGACCCGGACGAGCCACCGCGCTGCGGCGGGGGATTCTTGTCCGGTGTCGAACTCGGGCCTTTACTCGGAGGCGGGGACTGCTTCGGCGGCGCCTTCGGCGGGCTCTTGTCCGGTATCGAACTCGGGCCTTTGCTCGGAGGCGGGGACTGCTTCGGCGGCGCCTTCGGAGGGCTCTTGTCCGGTGTCGAACTCGGGCCTTTACTCGGAGGCGGGGACTGCTTCGGCGGCGCCTTCGGCGGGCTCTTGTCCGGTATCGAACTCGGGCCTTTGCTCGGAGGCGGGGACTGCTTCGGTGGCGCCTTCGGAGGGCTCTTGTCCGGAGTCGAACTCGGGCCTTTGCTCGGAGGCGGGGACTGTTTCGGCGGCGCCTTCGGAGGGCTCTTGTCCGGGGTCGAACTCGGGCCTTTGCTCGGAGGCGGAGACTGCTTCGGCGGCGCCTTCGGAGGGCTCTTGTCCGGGGTCGAACTCGGGCCTTTGCTCGGAGGCGGCGACTGCTTCGGCGGCGGGTTGTTCCCTGGTTTCGAAGGCCCCTTGGATTGGGCGATCGCGATCGAGCCGCCGATCAGGATTGCGGCAGAGACGATGCAAAGAATTCTCTTCATCTTTCTTTGGCTCCTTGCGGACGGTTTCCTTGCCCTCAAGTGTACTGCAAAAGCGCTCCAGATACCGC
>Ga0209172_10005225_pt1 | contig 16088 bp, 16 predicted proteins | sample LarsenN4metaG_FD_184113 | JGI IMG/M metagenome (GOLD analysis project Ga0209172, IMG submission 184113) | Hot spring sediment bacterial and archeal communities from British Columbia, Canada, to study Microbial Dark Matter (Phase II) - Larsen... ... | reverse complement strand
ACACCTCGACCGCGCTGATGGTCAGGCGCTGCAACGCCTTCCTGCGCTCGGTGCGGCTCGACAAGCAGGGCCACATCCGCCGCTACCGCCACAACTACGACAGCGGCTTCTGCATCGGCTGGATCAACGCGGCCATGGTGTTCATGAACTTTCGCGACAAGGACGGCCGCGAGATGCTGAACGTCTGCCTGCCCGAAGGCCTGCACAGCGTCGAGGTGGCGCGCACCTTCCTCGACTTCGTCAAGCAGCATCCCGACGACGAGAAGTACAATCCCTCGTTCCTGATCTACTGGTCGCTGCTCGACAAGTATCCCTGCCAGCGCTGACGGCGCGAGCGGCAAACCCCGCTACCGCAGCGCCCCACCGCGGAACCGGGACGTTGGCGGCAGTTCCATCCTTCGCGTTGACACGGCTGGGCGCGGGCTTACATTAACGCCTGTTCCGAGGGGTGCCCCGAAAGGGGCTGAGAGGCCGCGGCGCGAGCGGCAACCCTTTGAACCTGATCCGGGTCATGCCGGCGAAGGGACGGACATGCCGCTTTCCTCCGCAACAGCGGGACATTCCCCCAATATCACGGTCATCGGCGCAGGCGTCGCGGGCACCTGGCAGGCGCTCATGTTCGCGCGCGCCGGGTGGCGCGTCAGCCTGCTCGACCGCGGCGATGCGACTCTTTCGCAATCCACCAGCCATTGGGCCGGAGGAATGCTCGCCCCCTGTTGTGAAAGCGAAGCGGCGGAACCGCTGATCGCGCGCCTTGGACTGCGGTCGCTCGCCTTGTGGTGCGAAGAGCTGCCCGACACTCCGGTCAACGGTTCGCTCGTGGTCGCGCATGCGCGCGATCGTGCCGACTTGGAGCGTTTTGCCCGGCTCACCCGCGGCCATGAGCGGATCGACGGCGCCGCACTTGCCAGGCTTGAGCCCGATCTTGCCGGCCGTTTCGCCGAAGCCCTGTACTATCCGCACGAAGGGCACGTCGAGCCGCGCCGCGCGCTCGCTGCGCTGCACGAGCGGTTGCGCGCGCTGGGCGTGAGCCTCGCGTTTGATTCGCCCGCCGAGCCGGATACGCTGGATGAGGCCGTGATCGACTGTCGCGGCCTTGGCGCGCGCGGCGATTGCCCGGACCTGCGCGGGGTCAAGGGCGAGATCGTGGTGGTGGAAACGCGCGAAGTCTGCCTGTCGCGTCCGGTGCGGCTCTTGCACCCGCGCTGGCCGCTCTATGTCGTGCCGCGCGCGGGCCATCGCTTCTTCATCGGGGCGACCAGCATCGAAAGCGAGGACGAAAGCGTCAGCGTGCGGTCTGCGCTTGAGCTGCTGACCGCGGCCTATGCGGTGCATCCGGCCTTTGCCGAGGCCCGCATCGTCGAGATCGGCGCGGCCCTGCGCCCGGCGTTCCCCGACAATCGGCCGCGCATTGCGGTCAACGGCCGGCGCATCGCCGTCAACGGCCTCTATCGCCACGGCTTTCTCGTTGCACCCGCCCTCGCCGAATTGACCGTGGCCTACCTCATGCGCGGGGACATGGACCGCGAGGTGATCAGGGAGCGGGCTGCATGCGCCTGATTGTCAATGGCGAGTCGATCGAGGCGCGCGCCGCGCGGCTCGACGCGCTGCTCGACGAGTTGCATTACCTGGGCGGCCACTATGCCATCGCCGTCAACGATGACGTCGTGCCGCGGGCGCGCTGGGCGCAGACCGCGCTCAGCGAAGGCGACACGATCGAAATTCTCACTCCGCGCCAGGGCGGCTGAATCATGCTGACGTTCTACGGCAAGTCCTTCATCTCGCGGCTGCTGATCGGCACCGCGCTCTACCCCTCGCCCGCAATCATGCAGGAGGCGATCCGCGCCTCCGGCGCCGAGATCGTCACCGTGTCGCTGCGGCGCGAGGCGGCCGGCGGCAGGGCGGGCGAGTCGTTCTGGTCGCTGGTGCGCGAACTCAACGTGACGGTGCTGCCCAACACCGCCGGCTGCCGCAGCGCGCGCGACGCGGTGACGACCGCGAGGCTTGCACGCGAGCTGTTCGGCACGCAGTGGATCAAGCTCGAAGTGATCGCCGACGACGAAACGCTGCAGCCCGATCCGGTGGGGCTCTTGGAGGCGGCCGCACTGCTGATACGCGACGGCTTTGCGGTGTTTCCCTATTGCACCGAAGACCTGGGCGTGGCGATGCGGCTGCGCGATCTCGGCTGCCGCGTGGTGATGCCGTGGGCAGCGCCGATCGGCAGCGCGCGCGGCCTCGTCAACCGCGAGGCGCTCAAGCTCCTGCGCGCGCGCCTGCCGGATGTGACGCTCGTCATCGACGCAGGTCTCGGCGCGCCTTCGCATGCGGCCGCGGCGCTCGAACTCGGCTACGACGCGGTCCTGCTCAACACCGCGGTCGCCAAGGCGGCCGATCCGGTGGCCATGGCGCGCGCCTTTCGCTTGGGCGTGCAAGCGGGCCGCACCGCCTTCGAGGCGGGACTGATGGGGCCGCGTGATTTCGCCTCTCCCTCAACCCCGGTGGTAGGGACACCGTTCTGGCATGCCGTATCCTGATCGCTTCTATCCGGTCGTCGACTCGGTCGAATGGGTGACGCGGCTCGCCGCGCTCGGCGCCGGCACGGTGCAACTGCGCGTGAAGAACCTCGCGCACCCGCAGGCGCTCGCTCTCGTGCGGCGCGCGCTCGCGGCCGTCGCCGGAACGACGTGCAGGCTCGTGGTCAACGACTATTGGCGCGCGGCGATCGAGGCGGGCGCGGCTCATGTGCATCTTGGCCAGGAGGATCTGGCCGAAGCCGATGTGCACGCGATCCGCCGCGCCGGATTGACGCTCGGCCTCTCCACCCACGATGACGCCGAGCTTGAGAACGCACTGCGCCACAATCCCGATTACGTGGCGCTCGGGCCGATCTATCCGACGACGATCAAGGCGATGCGGTTTGCGCCGCAGGGGCTTGCACGCATCGGCGAATGGAAGCGCCGCATCGGCCGCCTCCCCCTGGTTGCCATCGGCGGGATTACGCTTGAGCGTGCACGTGCCGTCTATGACGCCGGCGCCGATTCAATTGCGGTGGCAAGCGACGTGACGCAGGCGGCCGATCCGGATGCGCGCGTGCGCGCATGGCTTCGCCTTGTCGCGGAATCGACCGCGGCGACAGCCGCAGCCGATGGGACCTCTGATGCGCGTTGACACCCTCCGGCGCAGGCTTACATTAACGCTTGTTCCGAGGGGTGCCCCGAAAGGGGCTGAGAGGCCGCGGCTCGCGCGGCAACCCTTTGAACCTGATCCGGGTCATGCCGGCGAAGGGACTGGGACCGTCATCCCCCAAGCCTGAAGCCGCAGCCCGGTTCGCAAATGCGTCCGCCTTGAACGGGCGCCATGGAGAGCACGATGAACAAGCCGCTGCCGCCCGCCGAATTCAGCGCCCCCAAGGTCACCACCGGCCCGCTGACCGGTTCGCGCCGCATCTATTCCGTGCCGGAGAGCGCCCCCGACCTGCGGGTGCCGCTGCGCGAGATCGTGCTCGATGCCTCCTCGGGCGAGCCGCCGTTGCCGGTCTATGACAGCAGCGGCCCCTATACCGATCCGAACGCTGCGATCGACGTGGAGAAGGGTCTCCCGCGCACACGCCTCGAATGGGTGAAGGAGCGCGGCGGCGTCGAACAATACGAGGGCCGCCCGATCAAGCCGGTCGACAACGGCAACGTCACCGGCAAACATCTTGCGCGCAACTTCCCCAACACGCCGAAGCCGTGGCGCGCGCTCGACGGCCATCCCGTCACCCAGCTCGAGTGGGCGCGCGCCGGCGTCATCACCAAGGAGATGATCTATGTGGCCGAGCGCGAGAACCTCGGCCGCAAGGCGATGCTTGAATGCGCGCAGGCGCAGCTTGCCGACGGCGAGAGCTTCGGCGCCTCGATCCCGCCCTTCATCACCCCGGAATTCGTGCGCGACGAGGTGGCGCGCGGCCGCGCCATCATCCCGGCGAACATCAACCACGCCGAGCTCGAGCCGATGATCATCGGCCGCAACTTCCTCACCAAGATCAACGCCAACATCGGCAATTCGGCGGTCACCTCCTCGGTGGAGGAGGAGGTGGAGAAGATGGTATGGGCGATCCGCTGGGGCGCCGACACGGTGATGGACCTTTCCACCGGCCGCAACATCCACAACACGCGCGAATGGATCATCCGCAATGCACCGGTGCCGATCGGCACGGTGCCGATCTATCAGGCGCTGGAGAAGGTCGGCGGCGATCCGACCAAGCTCGACTGGGAGGTCTACAAGGACACGCTGATCGAGCAGTGCGAACAGGGCGTGGACTACTTCACCATCCATGCCGGTGTGCGGCTCGGCTACATCCACCTGACCGCCAACCGCGTGATCGGCATCGTCTCGCGCGGCGGCTCGATCATGGCCAAGTGGTGCCTGGCCCATCACAAGGAGAGCTTCCTCTACGAGCGCTTCGACGAAATCTGCGACATTATGCGCAAGTATGACGTGAGCTTCTCGCTCGGCGACGGGCTACGGCCGGGATCGATCCGCGACGCCAACGACCGCGCCCAGTTCGCCGAACTGGAGACGCTCGGCGAACTCACCAAGATTGCCTGGAACAAGGGCTGCCAGGTTATGATCGAGGGCCCCGGCCACGTGCCGATGCACAAGATCAAGATCAACGTCGACAAGCAGCTCAAGGAATGCGGCGAGGCCCCGTTCTACACGCTCGGGCCGCTGGTGACCGACATCGCGCCGGCCTACGACCACATCACGAGCGCGATCGGCGCAGCCATGATCGGCTGGTTCGGCACCGCCATGCTCTGCTACGTGACGCCGAAGGAGCACCTCGGGCTGCCCGACCGCGACGACGTCAAGGCGGGCGTGATCGCCTACAAGATCGCGGCGCATGCCGCCGACCTCGCCAAGGGGCATCCGGCGGCGCAGCTGCGCGACGACGCGCTGTCCCGCGCGCGCTTCGAGTTCCGCTGGGTCGATCAGTTCAACCTCTCGCTCGACCCCGACACCGCGCGCTCCTACCACGACGAGACGCTGCCGAAGGAGGCGCACAAGGTTGCCCACTTCTGCTCCATGTGCGGGCCCAAATTCTGCTCGATGAAGATCACGCAGGACGTGCGCGACTATGCCGAGAGCCTCTCCGCCAACGAGAAGGCCGCGCTCTATCCGGAGGCGGCACAGCAGGGCATGCGTGAGATGTCGGAGAAATTCAGGGCCATGGGCGGCGAGGTCTATGTCGACGCGGATGCGGTGAAGGAGAGCAACAAGGCGCTGTGACGCCCACTCTTTCGGCCGAGGCGCATGATCCGCTGCGACGAACATGCGGATTTTCAGATTGCGCGCGGCCGATTGCGAAGGCATGGATCGAAGAAACGATCCGCGACCTGGACGAAACCGAGACGACGGGCCGCGCTCTCCCGTTCCTGAAATTCCTGCCTGACCGGAATGTGCTTTTGCGGGTGGTGACGCCCGCTTCCGGACCGGAGGATGTGACCACCGCCTATTTCGAAGGGACGAAACCATGCACACGATGATCGATGATGCGGCGAAGCGGCCTATCTCAATCTGACCGACCACCCGGTCAAGGACGGCGACGCGGTCAATCAACAGCCGACCCTCGCACGCCTGCGCATCGAAATGGCGGGACGGCTGTCGCCGCCGACGTGTTCAGAATGGCTTGAGCAGGCGCGGGAGACATCGTAATTTCGCGCGCGAAATTCGATAGGTAGCCCTTGAGCTCTCGTCCGGCTCCCCGGAGGCGGCGATGTCGAAATTGACGAATCGCATTACGGTCGAGCCTGGCAAGTGCGGCGGGCGTCCTTGCATTCGCGGCCTGCGCATCCGGGTGAAGGATATTCTCGACATGCTGGCCGGCGGCGCGACGCGGGCGGAAATCCTGCGCGATTACCCCTACCTGGAGGATGAGGACATCACCGCGGCGCTCGAGTTCGCCTCGCGCGCAACCGACCATCCTGTCTTCAGCGCCGCCGAATCGTGAGATTTCTCGTCGACGCCAACCTTCCGCCGGCGCTCGCGCACTGGCTGGCGTCCAAGGGTCATGTCGCCGACCATGTCTTTGACCTGGGCATGGCCAATCTCTCTGACGCCGCCATTTGGCAGCGCGCGCGTGACATGGATGCATGTATCGTGACCAAGGACGAGGATTTCGTGCTGCTGCATGCGCTGGACCGTGGCGGCCCCGCCGTGGTCTGGATCAGGTTCGGCAATGCCTTGCGCCGAGAATTGATGCGTCGCTTGCCGGAGTTCTGGCCTGCCGTGATTGCGGCGATCGAGCGCGGCGAGCGCGTCGTCGAAGTCGCGTAACCGACTCACACCTGCGGCGGCATGGCGACCGAGCCCACCGGAAGCTTGGCAGTCAGCCAAACCCATCGCCAGCCGCAAACGTTGGCTTCGATGCGCGACCCATCCTCCAGGTCGTGAGCCCCCTCAATCCCCAAACACCCACCGGATGATCCGCGCATCGCGCGCATAGCCGCCGTTCCTGGCGAACGGCTCCTCGTTCCAGAACTTCTCCGCCGCCGCGCGGTCGGGCAGTTCCAGCAGCAGGGCTGTGCCGATGTTGTCCGACCCGTCAGCGGAGCGGATCGGCCCGCGGAAGATGAAACTGTCGGCGTAGGAGGCGAAGTAGGACTCGTGCGCGTGCAGGTGCGCACGATAGAATTCCGGGCTCTCCGTCTTCGGTCCCGTGCAGAGGAACTGCTGCAGGCCCTTGCGGCGATGGTCGGCCGCCCGCTTCTGAAAGCTGTTCGACCAGCGGTGCACTTCAATCCGGGCGTAGAGGCCGGCCTTGTTCAGTGGCTCGTCGGCGACGAACCGGTCGGCCGCGGCGCGGTCGTCGAGCTGCATGAAGAACGATGAGCCGAGCGTCTCGCGCCCGTCGTCGGACACGAAATGTCCGTAGCCGACGACGCGCTCGCCGAAGCCCTGCACGTAGCGCTTCTGCGCCGGCACGAGCGCCCGTCGCTTCTCCCCCGCGCCGGCTTTGTCCCAGCAGTAGATCGCCCATTGCGCGGGCTTGGTCCGATAATAGTTCTTCAGCGCCTCCCCGCTCAGTCCGAAGCGGGGGTCGCCCGGCAGATATCCGCCTGGATCGCCCGACATGTCGTCTCCGCGTTCGCCCGGCCCCTGACTCGCACGCGCGCAGCGTAACCGCCGTGCCGCAGGCGCGCCATCACCTCATGCGGAAAAATTCCGCCCGCCGCCCGGCCCAACGTCGCAGGGAGCGGCGAGCCGCGACGCCGGCCGTTCGAGGGCACAGGCGGGCGCCGGCGCAATCCTGTTCGCGCCCTCTGCCCGCGCTCTCTCAGGCCAGAAGCCAGCGGAATTTTTCCTCCGCTTTCCGCGCGAACTCCGGGCTCGGCTTGTTGATCTCCGGGAACTCATCGCGCCAATGATAAGGCACGCAGGCGTCGATGATCAGCCGCGAGTTGACGAAGTTCCTCTGCGCGCGGTCCTTGGGCGACAGCCGCGGGTCCGACACCGCCCCCTTGCCGATGTTGACGAGGTCGATCGAGGTCGCCGGATCGCTGCGTGCCAGCGCGGCCCAGATCAGTTCCTCGAGGTTGCTCACGTCGATGTCGTCATCGGTGACGATGACCCAGCGGTTGCCGTCCACACCCGCCTGGCAGTGGCTCGCGACATGGCCGGCCTGCTTGGCGTGTCCGGGATAGCGCTGCTTGATGGCGACGCCGATCAGCATGCGCGATCCGCCGCATTCGTGCGCCCAAACCTGGCGCACGTCCGGCACGCCGGCCGCCTCGATGTTGCGCAGCAGCACCGCCGAGCGGGTGATGGCGCGCATGCGCGAGAACTCGTCCGGCAGGAACTGCGGCGGAAAGCCGAGGATGATCGGATCATTGCGGTAATAGATCGCCCCGATCTCGACCACCGGATTGACGCGGCCGCGCTCGGTGTAGGTGCCGGTCCAATCGCCGAACGGACCTTCGGGCTCGATGCGATCGGCGTTGACATAACCTTCCAGCACGATCTCGGCATTGGCGGGAAACGGCAGCCCGGTGAGCTTGCCGCACACCACCTCGACCGGCTTGCCGCGCAGGCCGCCCACGAGATCGTACTCGCACACCCCCTCCGGCACATCGGTGCCGCCCAGAAAGAAGGCGAGCGGATCGCCGCCCACCACGATCACCATCGGCATCTTTTCGCCGCGCGCGCGATACTTGGCGAGGTGAACGGCGGCATGGCGTCCGGGCAGGACATTGTGCCCGACCGTCTTCCTGTCGGTGATCATCACGCGATAGGTGCCGAGATTGACCCAGCCGGTGTCGGGATCCCGCGTGACGTTGTAGGAGCCGGTCCCGATGTAACGGCCGCCGTCCTTCTCGTGCCATTTCGGCGTCGGGAATATTTCGAGGTCGACATCGTCCTCGGTCACGATGTTCTCGAAGATCGGGCCGTCCGCCACCTCGACTGCCGGGATCAGATTGCGGTCATGTGCGTAGACCGCGGCAAAGGCCCGGCTCAGCGCCACCTTGTCGAGCGAGGTCGGAAAGCCGAGGCTCATGGCCTTGCGCCTGCCGCCGAACATATTGACGAGAACGCGAAAGCCCGGCGGAAAGCCCGGCACCCGATCGAACAGCAGCGCCGGCCCGTCGTCGCGCCGGCTGACGACGCGGGCAGCCATGCCGATGTCCTGCTGCCAGGAGGCTCCCTCGATGCGGCGCAATTCGCCGAGCCGCTCCGCCTCGGCGATCCAGTCGCGCAGGTCGTCGTAGCCAATCCAATGCCGGCGATTGTCGCCCGTGCTCGCTCGCGCATCCACTTGCGCGCTGCTCATCGTCTCTCTCCTTCGGCTCCTGCAGGGACCGTCCGGCACCAAAAACCGGCGCCGCCGCAGGCGCAACCCAGGGACTTTGCGGAGGCGCGGGCGCCGACATGCGGCCTGTCGCGCTGGCGGTCGCCGCTTTCCACACGCCGGGCGTGCTCCGGCGGCGATTACACGCCCGCATTGTGCACGGGTGGCGCCCGAATCCGGGCGGGTGCGTCTGCACGGCGCTATCGGACGGGAGTGCCCTGCGCTACCGCGGGTTCGGACGCCTTTCTTGACGACGCAAAGGATCTCCCATGCCCAAGCAAATCGTCACCTCAGACCACGCCTACAGGAGCCCCCTGCCGTTTGCACAGGCGACCGTGGCGGGCGGCTTCATGTTCGTATGCAGCGTCGGCTGCGACCGCGACGGCCGTTTCGCCGTCGGCGACGCGCGGGCGCAGACGCAGGCCTGCCTCGACAATATCCGCGCCCTGATCGAAGCGGCCGGCGGCAGCATGCGCGACGTGGTCAAGTGCACGGTGTATGTGACCGGCCGCGAGCACTGGCAACCGATGAACGAGGTGTTCTTCGCAAACTTCACGGAGGAGCCGCCGCACCGGGTCTCCTGCATCGTTGCGGGTCTCGGTTCGCCCGAATGCCTGGTGGAGATCGACGCCACCGCCTATCTCGGACCCGACCGATCGGCTGCCTGATCGATGCCGCCGAGACCCGCCTCCGCGATCGCCCGTGCAATGGTGTCGTCCGCTTTCGCGCGCGCCACGAAGTCACCGAGTTCCGCGAGGAGCGGAGCGCCCTTGCGCACAGCGAACGCGATCACGTTGCGCCCGTAGGCGTCCGCAAGCACGCGCAGTCCTGATGCGCGCGCGGCATAGGCGATCAGGCCCGGCCGGATGCCGGCGAGCACATCGGCTCCGCCCGTGCGAAACAGGTCGAACGCCGCATCCGGCGTGTCGGCATAGACACGCGCGGCCTGCGGGACCTTTCCCCGCAGCGCCGTGTCCATGGCGTGATGGCGCACGAGCGCGATCCGCACGCCGGGTCGATCGGCGTCGGCGATCATGCGCACCGCGGAGTGCTGCGGCACCATAAAAGTGAAATCGGCGGCAAACAGCGGCTCCGAGAAATCGACCTCCGCCGCCCGCGCGCGATCGATGCCGAGCAGCACCACGTCGGCTGCGCCCGCGGCAAGCGCGCGCACCGCATCAGGCGGCGCGGCATACTCGGCGACGGACAGCGCGGCGCGGACATGCTCGGCCAGAGCGTGCGCGAGCGCGATTCCCGCGCCGCGCAATTCGCCGCTTGCGGGATCGCGCCGGTAGAAGAACGAAGGAAACAGCGCAAGCCGCAGCGCGCGATCAGCGCCGGTAAGGGGCCTGGCTTGCGGAGCAGCGTCGATGGCCGAACCTCCCAATCGATCGGGGCCGCCGTCCCGCATCGGGCAAACGGCTGTTCGGAGACCCGTGTTCGTTTTAGGATAGCATGCATACGGCGCACGCGATCAACCAGCGCCGCAGGAGGAAACGCAATGTCACGGCTGACGCTCGCGCTGACCGCGGGCCTGCTCGCCGCGGGTCTTGGCGTGCCCGCAACGGCGCAGGACTATCCGACGCAGACCATCAAGATGATCATCTCGTTCGGCCCGGGCGGCGGCTCCGACATCATCGGCCGGATCATCGCGCAGCGCATGCAGGAGAAGCTCGGTAAACCCGTGGTGGTGGAGAACAGGGCGGGTGCCGGCGGCATGATCGGCAATGAAATGGTCGCCAACTCGCCCAAGGACGGCTACACGCTCGGCGTCATGACCGCCGGCCAGATCATCGCCCCGGTGATGACCAAGGCGCCGCGCTACGACACACTCAAGGCCTTCGACGGCATCGGGCAGATCGCCACCGCGGGCCTTCTGATCGTCACCCGGCCGGACTATCCCGCCAAGGACGTCAAGGACATCGTGGCCGCCGCCAAGGCCAATCCCGGCAAGCTCAATTTCGCGAGCCCCGGCTATGGAGCCACCCAGCATCTCGCTGCCGAGCTGTTCAAACAGGTGGCCGGCATCAACGCGCAGCTTGTCCAGTTCCGCACGTCGGGAGAGGCGCTCGCGGCGCTGCTCGCCAGTCAAGTGGACGTGCTGTTCGATACGATCACCGCATTGCTCGGGCAAGTCGAGTCCGGCCAGGTGCGGGCGCTCGCGGTCACCGGCAAGGACCGCTTCCCGGCGACGCCGAACGTGCCGGCGGCCATCGAATCGGGTGTGGTGCCGGGCTATGACGTCACCACCTGGTACGGGCTGTTCGGACCCAAGGGAATGCCCAAACCGGTCGTCGCCAAGCTCAACAGGACACTGAACGAAATCATCGCCGAACCGGCGGTGGGCGAGCGCCTGACCAAGGCCGGCGTTGTGGTCAAAGGCTCGACCCCGGAGGAGTTCGACGCCTTCATGGCCGGCGAATATGCCAAGTGGACCCGCGTGCGCGAAGCGGCCAACCTTCCGCAGCGGTAACGCCGTTTGCGGCATTCTGTCAGCCGGTTCGCCGGGCGGGCGCGCTGTATAATGCTCCGGTCGATCCAGAGCCGCGGCCACAAGCGGCCGATCGTTCTCCAGGGAGGAACGCATGAGACGGCAGCAGCACGGTTTCGCGACCGTCGCACTGACGGCGATGTGCGCGGTCGCCGCGGCCGCCACGGCGGCGCATGCGGACGCAGTGGCCGGCTTCTACGCCGGCAAGGAACTCACCATCCTGGTCGGCTACGGCGCGGGCGGCGGCTACGATACCAACACGCGCCTGTTCGCCCAGCACCTGAGCAGGCACGTTCCCGGCAAACCGACCGTCGTGGTGCAAAACATGCCGGGCGCGGGATCGATGAAGGTGGCCAACAACCTGTTCAATGTCGCCCCGAAGGACGGCACCGTGCTTGGCGTGTTCGCGTCCTCGACCGCGCTTGAGCCTTTGTTCGGCAACAAGGCTGCGGCCTACGATCCGCGCAAATACGAATGGATCGGCAGCCTGCACCGCGACATCGCAAGCTGCGGCGTCTGGAAGGGGGCGGGCCAAGGCATCACGTCGCTGCCCGATCTGATTGGCGCCAAGCGAACGGTGACCTTTGGTGCCACTTCGCCGACCGCCATCACCAGTCAGCATCCGCTGTTCCTGAAGAACATGTTCGGCGCCAACGTGAAGGTGATTTACGGCTACAAGGGAACCAAGGACGTGTCGCTGGCGATGATGCGCACCGAAGTCGACGGTAGCTGCGGCATGTTCGAGTCGTCGGTGCGGGCGGCCTTCGATCAGCACATCAAGGCGGGCGAGTTCAAGATCGTGGTGCAGTTCGGGCTCGACCGCAAAGTGCCCTATTTCGGTGACGCGACGCAGATGGCAACGCTGCTCAAGATCGACGAGCAGAAGCGCATCGCCAACCTGATCTTCCGCCAGACCGAGTTGGCTCGTCCGCTCGCGGCGCCGCCAGGGACGCCGAGGGAACGGGTCGCCGCGCTGCGCAAGGCGATGCTCGATACGCTGAAGGATCCGGCCATGCTTGCCGACGCCGCCCGCATGCAGGTCGAATTCGACCCGGTGCCGGGCGAGGAGGCGGCGCAGATGTTCGAAGACTTCTACAAGACGCCGCCCGACCTCGTCGCCAAGGCGCGAACCTATACCGAGCCGGACAAGAGGTAGCGGTTGCCGGATCACACCGCGCCGTCGGCGGTGCGATCCGGCAAAGGGCGTAGGGCGCACGTGGGCGCCGTGACGCGCTCGCACCCGGCCGGTCAGGCGCCGGCGTGACGGAGGGGACCGCGATGATCACGCGACGCATGCTGCTTGCGGCCGGGCCCGCCTTGGTCACGCCCGGCCTTTTCCACCTGCACGACGCACGCGCCGAGAGCTGGCCCACGCGACCGGTACGCCTGATCGTGCCGTTTCCCCCGGGCGGCGGCACCGATGCGGTGGGCCGCGTCCTCGGTCCACGCCTGTCCGAAATCTGGGGCCAGCAACTCGTGATCGAGAACCGCGGCGGTGCCGGCAGCAACATCGGCAACGAGCTCGTGGCGCGCGCCGCCCCCGACGGCTACACGATCCTGTTCGGTGCCTTTCCGCTCGGCACCAACAAGTACATTTATCCGACGCTCGCCTACGACCCGGTCGCCGATCTGGCGCCGATCACCTTGATCTGCACCTTTCCCAACGTGATGGTGGTGCCGAACGCATCGCCGGCGAAATCCGTCGCCGAATTCCTGACCCATGCCAAGGCAAACCGTGGCGACATCACCTTCGGTTCGGCCGGGATCGGCACGTCGCTGCACCTGAGCGGCGAATTGTTCGCGCGCATGGCGGGCATCGAGATGACGCACATTCCCTACCGCGGGGCAGGTCCGGCGATCACCGACCTGATCGGCGGCCGATTGAGCGTGATGTTCAGCACGGCGGCATCGGTTGCGCCGCACGCGCGCACAGGACGGCTGCGCGCGCTGGCGGTGACCTCGGCCAAACGCTTTGCCCCGCTCCCCGACCTGCCGACGATCGCCGAAGCCGGGCTGCCGGGCTTCGACGTGTCGTCGTGGTACGCACTTTTTGCGCCGATCAAGACGCCGCCCGAGATCGTGCGCAAAATTAATGCCGACGCAGTCGCGGCCCTGCGCGAACCGCAGGTGCGCGAACGGCTGGAAGGGCTCGGCCTCGAAGTCGTGGGCTCGACGCCGCAGGAGCTTGCGGCCTTCCTGAAAGCGGAAATGACCAAGTGGGAGCCGGTCATCAAGGCGGCCGGCATCACCGCGAAATGAGGCAGAACATCCTGCACTCGTTTCTCCGGTAGGAGATTCTGACTGCGCACCCCGGCGGCCGGCGATCAAAGCTTGCGCACGCCGATTGCCGACGGCGCCTGCTTTCAATCGCCCGCGGCGCGCCTATATTCGAGCATCGCCGCATCGCGTCGCCCCATCCGCAGGGAACCACCCATGTCCTCCAAGAAGCTGCACTTCAACGCCTTCATGCGGCCGGCCTCGATCCACACCGGCGCGTGGCGCTATCCGGGCGCCTGGCCGGACATGAATTTCAACTTCGCGCATCTCAAGCGCTGTATTCAGCGGCTGGAAGCGGCCAAGTTCGACGCCTTCTTCATGGCCGACCACATGGCCGTGCTCAACATGCCGATCGATGCGCTCAAGCGCAGCCACACCGTGACGTCGTTCGAGCCGTTCACGCTCTTGTCGGCACTGTCGCAAGCGACCGAGCGCATCGGGCTTGTCGCCACCGCCTCGACCACCTTCGATGCGCCCTACCACATCGCCCGCCGCTTCGCCTCGCTCGATCACATCAGCGGCGGCCGCGCCGGCTGGAACATCGTCACCACTTCCAATCCCGACGCTGCGCTCAATTTCGGCATGGACGAGCACATGGAGCACGACGAACGCTATCGTCGCGCGCGCGAGTTCTACGACGTGGTCACCGGACTGTGGGACTCGTTTGCCGACGACGCCTTCATCCGCGACGTGGAGAGCGGCATCTTCTTCGATCCGGAGAAGATGCACGTGCTCAATCACAAGGGCAAATATCTCTCCGTGCGCGGCCCGCTCAACATCGCCCGGCCGATCCAGGGCTGGCCGGTGATCGTGCAGGCGGGCGCATCCGACGCCGGCCGCCAGCTCGCGGCGGAAACCGCCGAGATGGTGTTCACCGCCGTGCCGAACATGGCGGCGGGCCAGACCTTTTATGCCGACGTGAAGGGGCGCATGCGCAAGGTCGGCCGCAATCCCGACCACATGGCGATCATGCCCGCCTGCATGGTGATTCTGGGCGAAACGGTCGAGGAGGCGCGGCAGAAGCGCGCCCTGCTCGACAGCAAGGTCGATTACGCCAATGCCATTGCCTCGCTGTCGATCGCGCTCGGTCACGATGCCTCGAAGTTCGATCCGGACAAGCCGCTGCCCGACGACATCCCGGAAAGCAACGCCTCCAAGAGCGGACGCGAGCGCGCCATTGCGCTCGGCAAGCGCGAGAACCTCACGGTGCGGCAACTCGCGCAGCGGCTCGGCGGCTTCGGCGGGCTCGCCATGGTCGGTACGGCCAAGACCGTCGCCGACGAAATGGAGGCATGGCTGGCCGGCAACGCCTGCGACGGATTCACCCTGCAGTTTCCCTATCTGCCGGGCGGGCTCGATGACTTCTGCGACCAGGTTGTGCCGGAACTGCAGCGGCGGGGACTCTTCCGCCGCGACTACGAAGGCAGGACCCTGCGCGAGCATCTCGGCCTGCCGCGACCGGAGAACCGTTTTTTCAAGCATGCGACCGCAGAACGCGAGATCGCCTGACCGTCCTTGCGCAAGGGTCGTCCCATGGCCGCGATCGAGAGCTTCCACGCCCACGTCTATTACGACGCCGCCACTCGCGATGAGGCACTGGCGCTTTGCGCCGCGGCAGCGGAAAAATTCGGCGTCAAGGTCGGCCGCATGCACGACCGGCCGGTCGGACCGCATCCGCGCGGCAGCTGCCAGCTCACCGTCCCGGTCGAAAAATTCGCCGCGGTGATCCCTTGGCTCATGCTCAACCGGCGCTCGCTCACCGTATTCGCACATGCGCAAACCGGCGACGCACTCAAGGATCACACCGCGCACGTGCTCTGGCTCGGTCCCTCCGAACCGCTTGACCTTTCCGCTCTCAAATAGCGACGCGCTCAGCCGGTGCGACCCAAGACGTTGGCGAGATCGTTGTAGATCGTGTGCAGGTGCTGTGCCTGTGCATCGACCGAGCCGAGTTCGATGACGAAGGAGTCACCGATGATCCGGTAGCCGAACGCGCGTTCCGGCGTGTTCGGCCCGTACCAGGCGAAATGCACCGCCTCACGGTCGCCTGCGCGCACGCGCGCCCGCTGCGCCGTCGCGAACGCGGACGGCAGGTGCTCGACGGCGTAGGTTTCGACGAGCTGCCAAAGCAGATCGCGCTGCGCCGAGGTCATGTCGGCGGCTGCCGCTCCCACCTTCCCGGCATTGGCGCGCTCGGCGCCGGCGGAGGACAGGATATTGCGCAGCGCGCTCTCCGACACACGCGCCCGCCGCTGCAGGTCCGGAGCGAGATCGGCGATGAGCCTGCGCGCCAGCGCTTCCTCCTCCTTCAACGTGTTCAGCCCGGCGTGGGGCCCAAGCGTGACGCGATTGGGATACGAAGAAAACGACGACGGCGTCACCGAAACGACCCGGTTGTCGCGCACCGCGACCGATTGCGTCAGATGATGGCCCTCCACGCGGAAGCCCCAGGGGCCGATCTCCGACGGCTCCCCGAACACGGCGAGCGAAAAACGC
>Ga0209172_10005222_pt1 | contig 16093 bp, 13 predicted proteins | sample LarsenN4metaG_FD_184113 | JGI IMG/M metagenome (GOLD analysis project Ga0209172, IMG submission 184113) | Hot spring sediment bacterial and archeal communities from British Columbia, Canada, to study Microbial Dark Matter (Phase II) - Larsen... ... | reverse complement strand
GCGCCGCTCAGGTGTTCGCTCGGCTGTTTGCCAAGCAACGCACAGTGCCGGCGGCCACCTGATGCTTTCAACTTGAGCGCGCAAAACACAACTATCGAGGTTTCTTATGTAACTGCGCGAAGTATATCTCATCTGCCGGCAATGCCTCAACCACACATTCCAAACCACCTCTGTCCGTCAGGTGATTGATCGTGCAGACGGACGATGTGAATACTGTTTGGTACATCACGATGATAGACCTGAATCTCATCAGGTTGATCATGTGATTGCTATTGATCTTGCACTATTGCCCTCAGCATGATAAAAGTAGCTCCCATCTTGGAATTGGGGCGAATGGAACAAGATCTACGATAATTTAGGTTGCAAAGCATGAATGGAATCCGTGAAACTGAAGATGTCTTTTCTCCCAATAAGCTGTTCTATCACATGGACAGAATGGCTCAATGGTGGCGAGGAGAGAATGTCTATCCGATAAATGTAGAGCTGAGCCCGACGACTGTTTGCAATCACTATTGCACCTGGTGCATGCACGGAGAATACTTCGGCTCGCACAAAGGAGATAACAAGGCTCTCAAACTCTATCCCGATGCCAGCATGATGCGATTCGACTTCTATCGCAAACTGGTCGATGAGCTTGCCGAGCTTGGCGTCAAGAGCATGACCTTTTCGGGCAGCGGCGAACCGTTCGTCAATCCGGAAATAAATGATTTTATTACTTACACCAAAGCTAAGGGCATTGATGTAGCAATCATTACCAATGGATCTATTATCAATGAAGAGCGCGCGAAGGTTGTCGTCAAGAATGTCACCTGGCTGAGAGTCAGCCTCAACGCCGGCACAGCCGAGACGCGGGCGCGAATACACCGCACATCAATTGAGGATTTTGATAAGACGCTGGCCAATATGAAGCGGCTGGCCGAGAAGAAGAAGGAGTTTGGCTCAAAGACTCAGCTCGGCGGGCAGATCGTCATCTGCCCTGAGAACTGGGAAGAGGTCTATCTTGCCACAGAGAAAGTCAAGGCCACAGGCTTCGACTATATGCAGATCAAGCCTGTCATCATGCACCCGATGTCTAAAGATCGCCAGTATGAGCGAGAGTTCTTCCTGCGCGCTATTGAACTCATTCGCACTACTAAGGAGCTTGAAGACGACAGATTCAAAGTATTCATCAAGTGGGACCAATTCAACGGCATCCTGGATGCGAACTACGAGCAGGACCGCTACGAGAAGTGCCTGGCTACGTTCTTTCCTGTGATCGAAGCCAATAAGCTTGTCTATTACTGCTCGCAAACGCGCGGACTGCCTCAGTTTGCCATTGGGGATCTGTCGAAGAACACTTTCAAAGAGATATGGGAGAGCGCCCATCGCCAGCGGGTCATTGAGAGCATAGACATAAAGAAGTGCCAGCCGCTGTGCCGCTGCCACCCGATCAATAAGACCCTCTGGGCGCTCAAGCACCCTAACAATAATCCGAATTTCGTTTGATGTGATCTTTAGCTTGCTCTTTCTCTGCTGAAGTTTAAAGCAATATTCTCCCTTGAAGGACTCTTGATCTATCACTTAAGAAAGGTAGGTGGTCGAAGTGACAAAGAAGATCAACGTTAAAATCAACGGCGCGACTTACCAGCATGAGGTGGAGCCGCGATTGCTGCTGGTTCATTATCTGCGAGATAAGGTCGGGTTGACGGGAACCCACATCGGCTGCGAGACCAGCATCTGCGGGGCCTGTACTGTGCTGATCAACGGCGTTTCGGTGAAATCTTGCACCGTGCTTGCAGTCCAGGCCGATGGCGCAGAGATTACAACCATCGAGGGCCTTGCCACCGATGGCAAGCTCCATCCGGTGCAGGAAGGTTTCTGGGAGCATCACGGTTTGCAATGCGGTTACTGCACGCCGGGGATGATAATCTCCGGTTACCAGATCCTGCTGAGGAACCCCGATCCTACGGAAGAAGAGATCCGCGGAGGATTGGAAGGGAATCTCTGCCGCTGCACAGGCTATCAGCATATCGTTGATGCTATCCAATATGCTGCGCACAAGATCAAAGAGAGCGCAACTGCTTGAGCAACAGCGGCGCCACAATGTACAGCAAGTCGGTCAGCTTGCTGATAGTGCGCGCCATCAGCAACCTGACAGGTTGCTGTACACTTTCGGAGGAGAGAAATTATGGCTGCTAAAAAATTTGTTGGAGAGCGCGTCAAGCGCACAGAGGACCCCCGCCTGATTCAGGGCCTGGGGCACTATGTTGACGACATCCGTGTGCCTGATACTCTGCACGTTGCCATTTTGCGTAGCATCCACGCCCATGCCCGCATCAATAGCATCCGAATTGAAGAGGCAAAGAGAGCGCCGGGCGTGGTGACGGTCATTACCGGCGAAGATATAAAAGACAAGATCGGCCTTGTCCCGGTAGCAAGCGATCTCCCCGGATTGAAGGTCCCCAAACATTATCCTCTGGCAGTGGGCAAAGTCTGCTACGTTGGTGAGCCGGTAGTAGCAGTCGTAGCTACCGATAAGTATCTGGCCCGCGATGCGCTGGATCTTATCGACATTGACTATGAACCGCTTGAAGCGGTGGTGGATCCGGAAGCTGCGGCTGCCGGAGCAACCATTATTCACGAAGAGTTTGGCGATAACATCGCCTACAAATGGCAACTGGCGGGCGGCGATATTGAAAAGGCATTCAAAGAGGCGGATCGCGTGGTCAAACAACGAATGGCGCATCAGCGCCTGGCCCCGATTGCCATTGAGCCTCGCGGCGTGCTGGCCCGCTATCTGCCCGGCGAGCAGGAACTGACCGTGTGGACTTCAACTCAGATACCGCACCTGGTTCGCACGCTGCTCGCGCTGCAAATCGGCATTCCTGAAAACAAACTTCGCATCATTGCCCCTGAAGTCGGCGGAGGATTTGGCAGCAAGCTGAACCTGTACGCCGAAGAAGCGATAGTCGCCTACCTGGCAATGAAGCTGGGCAAGCCGGTCAAGTGGATTGAAGGCCGAAGAGAGAACTTCGCTTCAACAATTCACGGGCGCGCGCAGGTGGGAGATGTTGAAGCGGCGGTGAAGAATGATGGCACTATACTCGGCCTCAAGTATACGGTCATCGCCGATATGGGGGCCTATCATCAGCTGCTCACCCCGGCAATTCCCACGCTCACGGGCCTGATGCTGGCAGGCGCTTACAAGTTCCCCAATGTCTTGATGGATGTCACCGCCGTCTTCACCAACAAGATGTCCACCGACGCTTATCGCGGCGCCGGCCGTCCTGAGGCGACTTATGTTATCGAGCGCATAGTCGATCTGGTGGCGTCAGAGCTTGAACTGGATCCGGTTGAGGTGAGGAGAAAGAACTTCCCTGCGCCGGATCAATTCCCATTCACGACTGCAACCGGCCTGACTTACGACAGCGGCAATTACCAGGCGGCTCTGGACAAAGCTCTTGAGATGGTCGATTACAAGAAGCTGCGCGAAGAGCAGAAGAGCGCGCGCGAGCAGGGGCGCTACATCGGCATCGGGCTCTCCACCTACGTTGAGATCTGCGCAATAGGGCCCTCGCCGGCCACGCCCGCAGGAGGCTGGGAGAGCGCGACCGTTCGCGTCGAGCCGACAGGCAAGGTGACCGTGCTCACGGGCGCATCGCCTCACGGCCAGGGCCAGGAAACATCATTCGCGCAGATTGCCGCCGATGCATTCGGTGTAGACATCAACGATGTGGTTGTAATTCACGGCGACACATCAATTGTCCAGTACGGCATCGGCACATTCGGGAGCCGCGCTACGGCGGTGGGGGGCACGGCGCTGGTGATGGCTATTGACAAGGTGAAGGACAAAGCGTTCAAACTGGCGGCGCATCTGCTGCAACAAGATGCGGCATCGCTCAAGTTTGAGGATGGCAGATTCTTTGTCGAAGGCAACCCTGACAAGAGTATTAGCCTGATGGAAGTCTCCGTCGCTGCTCATAACGCCAAGAACATACCTCCGGATATGGAACCGGGGCTCGCGGCTACTCACTTCTTCGAGCCGAAGAACTTCACCTTCCCCAACGGCGCCCACATCGCAGTGGTCGAAGTGGATGTGGAGACGGGCGACATCCGCATACTCCGATATGTGGCCGTTGATGATTGCGGCAAGGTCATCAATCCGCTTCTCGTTGATGGGCAGGTTCAGGGCGGCATAGTGCAGGGTTTGGGGCAGGCGCTCTACGAAGAGGTTGTTTATGATGAGAGCGGCCAGCTAGTCACCGGCACGCTGATGGACTATGCATTGCCGAAAGCGCACCACTTCCCGCGCTTCGAGCTTGACCGCACAGAGACGCCATCGCCGGTCAATCCGCTTGGGATCAAGGGAGTAGGCGAGGCGGGGACTATCGGCTCCACTCCGGCGCTCGTCAATGCAGTTATTGATGCGTTGTCGCCGTTCGGAGTCAAGCATATTGATATGCCGCTCAGGCCGGAGAAGGTCTGGAGAGCAATTCAGGAAGGGAGGCAGAGATGATTCCCAGCGCATTTGAATATTTCGCGCCAACTACACTAAGTGAAGCGATCTCATTGCTCAATACCTATCAAGATGACGCCAAGGTGCTGGCAGGGGGCCACAGCCTGATTCCGCTGATGAAGCTGAGACTGGCGGCTCCCAAATACATCATAGACATTGGACGCATAGCCGATTTGAGCTACATCAAAGAGTCCGATGGCAGCATCTCGATCGGCGGCATGACGACTCACTATTTAATAGAATCGTCCGATTTGCTCAAGCGCAAGTGCCCGCTATTGCCTGAAGTAGCAAGGAGCATAGGCGATGTTCAGGTGCGCAATCGAGGCACAATTGGCGGGAGCCTTGCGCATGCCGATCCGGCGGCGGATTGGCCTGCGGCGATCCTGGCGCTCGGCGCAAAAATTAAAGCGGCGGGGCCAAACGGCGAACGCACAATTAACGCCGGAGACTTCTTCGTCGATATGCTCACCAGCGCAATAGCTCAGGGCGAGATCCTGACGGAAATTACCGTCCCGGCAATCGGAGCGCGCGCCGGCTATGCTTATGAGAAGGTCCCCCAGTCGGCTTCCGGCTTCGCCATAGTTGGAGTAGCCGTCCAGATCTCTGTTGACGACAATAACATCTGCCGGAGCGTTGGAATAGGAGTTACCGGAGTGACTCCGAAGCCGTTCAGAGCTGCGGCAGTTGAAGATGCTCTGCGCGGCAGAGCAGTTGATGATCAGTTGATAGAGACGGCGTCGGGGAGGCTGGGGGTAAATGCCGAAGATGCGCTGGGCGATATTCACGCTTCAGCAGAATATCGCGTGCACCTGGCAGCAGTGCACACCAGGCGGGCGCTGAAGCAAGCTCTGGCGCGGATATAGTATAAGAGAAGCTACAATCAGCCGCGAGGCGACGACAGACAATAGCCTGGGGTGTGTGATGTGATTGGAGTGCATTTGGAGTGCGCCGACTTGTCATTTGGAGTGCGCCGACTTGTCATTTGGAGTGCGCCGACTTGTCGGCGCTTTGGTTGGTGGCGACTCGTCGCTGGCCACTTGCGCGAGTTAAAAACAAAGCGGCACCCCTGCGGTCGCACTACAGAGGCTTCATTTGGAGTGCATTTGGGGTGCGCCGACTTGTCATTTGGAGTGCGCCGACTTGTCGGCGCTTTGGTTGGTGGCGACTTGTCGCTGGCCACTTGCGCGAGTTAAAAACAAAGCGGCACCCCTGCGGTCGCACTACAGAGGCTTCGCCAAGACGTTGCTGGAAAGACCCGGCTAAAGCCGGTGCTCCAAACCATCAGGTCACCTTGGAGTATAAGTGAAAATAGAAGGCACCCACGTTTTAAAAGCTCGGCGCGACAGGATATGGAGCCTGCTGACCGATCCGGTTGTTCTTGCCAGGTGTATCCCCGGCTGCGAGAAGCTTGAGGCGACCGGCGATGATGTTTATGAGACGGTCTTAAGAGTCGGCATCGCTTCTATTAAAGGGGTCTATTCCGGCAAAGTGAAGATGGAAGATAAACAACCGCCTGCTCATTACAAACTCATGGTCGAAGGCAAGGGAGCGCAGGGGTTCGTCAAAGGCGTAGGAACCATTGACCTTGAGGAGAGAGAGGGCGAGACGCTGGTGAGCTACAAAGGCGATGTGCAGGTAGGGGGCACTATTGCCAGCGTCGGCCAGAGAATGCTTCAGGGCGCCGCCAGGATGATGGTTGCGCAGTTCTTCACTGCTATGGAAGCCGAAGCAGTTGCGCTGCCTACAGAGCCTCCTCCCAAACATAACTTTTTTCGAATCGCCCTGAGAGTGATCTCAGGGTTGCTCAAACGTCTTTTTGTGCGCAAGAGGGGCCCTGCGCAGACAGGCAATTGAAGTTGCCTGTTTCCGATCAAACTGCGCCGGCGCTGAACCGGCGTCAATATTGCCTCCTGAGACTATAACCCCTACTCGCGCGCCTTTTCGCAAATCGGCTTTCTCTTCCGGCAACACTGCCAGCGCAGCATCTCCTGCTGGTTCGACAAGTAGGTTGAATTCATCCCACAGCAGACGCATAGCGCGGCGCAAAGCGTCGTTGTGGTGAGCCTGGCGCGTAGCGATTACAGAGAAAAAAAATGGCGAACCCTTCATCAGGGTTCGCCGAGAGTGAGGAGGTTGCTATGAGAAAAATCTTGAAAGCGACAATCTCAAATTAAGGCTCAAGCATCAATACCAGAGCGCCGCAATCTCATGCCGCTAGTACGAACCGGTAGCAAAATTGGTTTCAAATTAGTTCCTGGATGCAGCTCCTGACTTTTGCAGAGACATCGGGAAGTTGCGGGCAAGTCCTGTTTGCAGGTATGCTAAGAGCGTATCTATGGTTCTTAAGAAAAACATTTTCCGGTTCGGGCGCAAATACTTCGGGCGCCAAGCGCCCTCAAAACAATTCAGAAATAAATTTGTTTTGAGGGCGCCCGACGCCCGAAGTTCTTGCCCCTCAAAACAGTCCTATTTTTAATTTGTTTTGAGGGCGTTGCACGCCCGAACCAACTGGCTTTTATTTTTGAATTGTTTTGCAGGCGCAAATACTTCGGGCGCCAAGCGCCCTCAAAACAGTCCTATTTTTAATTTGTTTTGCGGGCGCAAATACTTCGGGCGTACAACGCCCTCAAAACAGTCCTATTTTTAATTTGTTTTGCGGGCGCCCGACGCCCGAAGTTCTTGCTCTCAAAACCGCCCGAACCGACTGCAATCTTTTTCTTGAGGTCTATAGAAAAGGACTAAATTATGGCCTCAGAGGTGCAGAGTAACTACGTCTTGCGTCCGATGTCTAACGTCCGACGTCGGACGTAGGGCGAGGGCAGTTCGGATGTTTTGAGCGTCGGATGGATGACGAATCTATTTGCCATCTGCGGCGCTTTCCGCGTCTGCGGTGGACTGGATCAAGCGATGCTGTGATGGGGTTATAGAGCGATGGCATATAATGACTTACGTGGATTCATCAAGGCGCTGGAGAAGAATAAAGAACTCAAGCGCATAGACGTGGAAGTTGATTGCGATCTGGAGATCGCCGAGATAACCGACAGAGTCTGCAAACAAGGGGGCCCCGCGCTCCTGTTTGAGAATGTCCGGGGCTATAAGATTCCTGTTCTGATCAACACGCTGGGCAGTCAGCGGCGCATGCAGTTGGCTCTGGAGGTTGATAGCTACGAGGCTATTGCCGAAAGGATAACCGAGCTGCTCGATTTCAAATCGCCTCAAGGATTGATAGAAAAGATCAAGCTGATCCCCAGGCTGGCGGAGCTGGGCTCCTTCTTCCCTAAGATGGTAAAGGATGGGCCATGCAAAGAGGTGATCCTCAGAGAAGGCGAATTCTCTCTCTTCGACTTTCCCATCATCAAGTGCTGGCCGCAGGATGCCGGGCGATTCATCACGTTTCCTCTGGTCTTCTCCAGAAACCCTGTCACCGGCAAGCGCAACTGCGGCGTCTATCGTATGCAGGTCTTTGACGAGAAGACTACGGCAATGCACTGGCAGATTCACAAGCACGGCGCAAGCCATTTTCGCCAGCACCTGCGAGACGGCAGGCGGATGGAAGTGGCCGTTGCTATCGGAGCCGAGCCGGTGACCGCTTTTGCCGGGGTGCTCCCGCTGCCTGATGATCTTGACGAGATGCTGTTTGCCGGGTTTTTGCGAGAAAAGCCGGTCGAAATGGTCAGGTGCGAGACGGTCGATATAGAGGTCCCCGCCGAGGCCGAGATAGTGCTCGAAGGCTATGTTGATACAGATGAGATGAGAATGGAGGGGCCCTTTGGCGATCACACCGGTTTCTATACATTGCAAGAACCCTATCCGGTCTTTCACGTCACCTGTGTGACCCATCGCAAGAAGCCGATCTACATGACTACAATCGTAGGCAAACCTCCGATGGAAGATTGCTGGATGGCGCAGGCAATTGAGAGGATCTTTCTGCCGCTGTTCAAGAGGCAATTCCCTGAAGTGGTTGACATGCATCTGCCGTTCGAGGGGGTCTTCCACAATTTGATGATCATCTCTATTCGCAAAGCCTATCCCGGACATGCGCGAAAGATAATGCACGCTATATGGAGCCTGGGCCAGGCAATGTTTACCAAGTGCATTGTCGTGGTCGATGATGATGTCGATCCGCATGACATAAAGACGGTTGTCTGGCGCGTGCTCAATAACATCGATCCTGAGCGCGATATACAGTTCACTCTCGGGCCAGTGGATGTGCTTGATCACGCTGCGCGACTGATAGGATATGGATCGAAGATGGGGATCGATGGGACGAAGAAATGGAAATCAGAGGGGTTCACTCGTGAATGGCCGGACGAGATCCGAATGAGCCGGGAGATCAAAGAGATTGTTGATGCTAAGTGGAAGAGGCTGGGATTGTAAGCCACCGAATCAACCCGGATGGTTGCAGAATAGTGCGGCAACCAAACGATCTCTATTGTAAAATACTGGTGATGACAATCGCTGAATTAAAGAGCTTACATACGGAGCGGCAGCAAGCTATTCGCAGCCGCCTGGAAGAGTTTGCCGAGGTCTGGCGGAGCGGCGACAATGCGCGCATCTTCGAGGAGCTGGTCTTCTGCATCTTCACTGCCGGAGCCAGCGCGCGCATGGGGCTGGTCTGCATCGAAAAGGCGCGCCCATCTCTTTTAACCGGCACGCAGGAAGAGATCTGCTCTGCCATCTCCAGGTATCATCGCTACCCAGAAGCGCGAGCTGCTTACATAGTCCATACCAGAGACTATTTGCAGCGCGAGCTTGATTTCAAATTAAAGGAGAAGCTGGCTGGCTTTGAAGATATGAATGAGCGGCGCGATTTTATCGCTGCCAATCCCGGAATCAAAGGGATAGGGTACAAGGAGGCCAGCCACTTCCTGCGCAATATCGGATTTCGCGGCTACGCTATTCTTGATAAACATGTGCTGCGCAGCCTCCATGAGTTTGGCGTTTTAGACTCTCCTCAACCGCCTTCAAACAGGAAGAAGTATCTGGATATGGAAAAGAAGATGATGATCTTCGCCGATGAGATTGGCATTGATTTCGATGAACTGGACTTGCTGCTCTGGTCAAGCAAGACAGGGGAGATTTTGAAGTAAGGGGGATCTATGTTGGGAGTAAATCAAATTGGCGCTGGCGGCATTCTGGCTCTCTCTCTTTCAATAGCGATAGTTTCATCATCTCTGGCTCAGGCGGCTCTGGCCGAGAGCCGCTCCAATCAGTTCAAGCGAGCAGAGAAAGAGCTGAGGGAAGGGGACTACGAAGAGGCAGCCAAAATCTATCGCAAGCTTCTCAAAGATGATAATCGCGACAATCGAGCGCGATTGGGATTGGCGCTGGTTCTCCTCAAGCAACTGAACTATCAGGGGGCCTATGATCTGGCGGGGCAGGCAATTGCTTACGATCCGTTGAATGCCCGCGCGCATGCGCTGCTCGGCACAGCCCTTTTGCGATCGGGGGATTTCAAGATCAGCGTCGAAGAGTTTCGCACCGCGCTCCAGATTGACGAGAGAGAGGCGCTGGCAGTCGCCGGGCTGGCGGAAGTGGATTTTTACGAGAACCGTGTGACCGAATCGCTCGAAGGGCTCAGGCGGGCCAGCTTCCTTGATCCTTATGAGCCCGACTACCTGGTTTCGCTTGCCCGCTCAGCCTCGCGCCTGGAACGGTTCTCCACTGCGGCGGATGCTTATCAGCGGTTCCTTGAGATTGCCCCCAAGACGGATAGCGATCGCAGAGAACGAATCAAAGGATTGATCGCATTCTTCCGCTTCCTCGGCAACACCAAGCTTCATCGCGTGAGTGGCGAAAAACGCGCCATCATCCCGTTCAAGATGTACAACAACCGCCCGTTCATCAAAGTTAAGATCAACGGCAAAGATGAGCTGACATTCGTCGTCGATACCGGCGCGGGGATCTCCGTCATCTCTCAGGAGGTAGCCGACAAGCTCGGCGTAAAGCCGGTTGCCAGCGGCGGGCGGGCGCGCGCCGTAGGGGGCAGCGGCACATTCCCGATTGTCTACAGCTATCTGGATTCGATGAGTCTGGGCGGCATTCGCCTGGATGCGGTGCCTATCTACCTGCGCACCATCCACCACGCGGAATCGACGCCGGAAGAGTTCCGCGCTCAGGGGTACCTGGGATTGTCGATTCTGTGGAATTTCATTACCGCAATCGATTACAAGAATCAAACGATGGAGCTTGAAGTGAGGGACTCTCTTCTGCCTGTAGCTCGAGTGCCGCTTTCCGGGCTGGTTGCAGTTGGAGAGACGAAGAAAATCTATGTCCCATTTCGCAGCACAAATAACGGGTTGTTGAGCGGAGAGGTCAGCCTCGACGGCAGCGAGGTGCTGAACTTTATCATTGATACCGGCGCAACGACGACGGCGATTGCTATGTCGGCGGTTGAGAAGCTGGGATTTCACAACAAGAAGAGCGGCCCCCCTACGCACGTCATCGGCGCCGCCGGAATAGCGGAGAATGTTGATGTGATCCTGGTGAAAGAGATGGAGATCTCTGACCTGCTGCACAGGAATGTGCGCATGCCGGTGCTCGACTTTTCGGCGCTCAACGAGACCTCCGGCTTTAAGCAGTCAGGGATACTTGGTGGAGATTTCCTGCGCCATTTTCGGGTGGAATTCGATTTCCAGCGAGCGTTAATGGCTTTGACGCCTCAAACTGAGATTGTCAAAATTAAATACCGAGACGCTGAGCAGGTGAAGCAATGAAGCAGAGCCTCTATCTGGAGACATCGGTCATCGGCGCTTACCTGGATAATGGCGAGCCGTTCCGGCGCGATTTGACAATTCGCTGGTGGGAACACGAGCTGCCCAGTTATGAGGCTTATGTCTCGCTGCTCGTCTATCGAGAGCTTGAGCGATTGCAGGAGCCATACCGCACCGGCTATCTGAACCTGATTCGCGATCTGCCGGTGATCGAAATCTCTGACGAGGCAGCCATTCTGGCCGATGGTTATATCAGCCGGGGGATCTTTCATAGAAAATATATTGCCGATGCGCTCCACGTTGCGCTGGCTTCGATTCAGAAGATAGATTTTCTTGTGACCTGGAATTTCGGCCACATTGCCAGCGTTCATCGCCAGGCGCGCATCAGATTATTCAACACGGCAGCAGGCTTTTTTGTGCCTATGATAGTGACGCCGGAGTTTCTGGTGACGGAGTTGACGTGATGCGTATTCCGTAATGCGTAATGTACGACTCAAAGGAGCGGTAGTATGTGTTTAGCGTGGCCAGAAGCAGCGGCGCAGCCGCTAAAAGATATAAGAAGCAGGTGCCCCGGCGAGTCGGAGACTCGCCGCACATCAGCGCGGCACAGCCGCAAAAGCTACTGCGGCGCTAAACATATACTAGGTGAGTGCCGGCCGTGTGCAGCACCAGCGATGCCAAGCCGCAAAAGCTACTGCGGCGCTAAACATACACGAGCGGTAAATACTCCCGGAGTGCGCTGATGCCTCGGCAGATTATCAAGCATGACTGAGCGGGGCCCCAAATACTCCCGGAGCGTGTTGATGTCTCCGGACTGCATGTTGCATATCTAAGATCGTCGCATATCGAAGATTACGGATTACCCATTAGGCATTAATTTAGTATGTATCGCAGACCGAGATTCTTAGAGGAACTTCACGCCATCCGCGAAGAGATGTCGCGCGATTGCGATTATGATGTGGATCTATTTGCTGAGATGGTTCGCAGCGGCAAGCAGCCGCAATATGGGCCCGCGCGGAATCGTCACGGCGCTCGCGTTCGCGCGCCGAAGCGAGACAATTCCAACCAGATGCGACCTCGAAAAGAAGGATAGGTTTTATGAGAGGTATAAAGGAACTTGCATTAGTCTCAACATCTATTATCCTGGCTCTCAGCCCGGTTTGTCTGGCGGAGCAGCGCACCCGACAAACCAAGACGGATGCGCAGCAGAGTTCGCTCAAACAGGATCCCCCGCGCATTACCAGTAACGCGCCTGCAGTGACATTCGATGTCGCGGAGATTGCAGAAAAGATGAGCCCTTCGGTTGTCAATATCCAGGCCAGCGTCGGTCCGGTCCCCGGCCCGATAGGCAGCGGCATAATCATCGACAAAAAGGGATTGATCGTCACTAATCTGCATGTCATCTCGCTTTCAGATCAGGACCAGCGAGATGGAGCGCGGAAAGTAGTTCTCGCCCCCAATATCTCGGTCGTCCTGCCCGATGGCCGCACCGAGAGCGCCAGCGTCAAAGGATATGACGAAGCTACAGATATTGCCTTGCTTGAAGTGAATCCGGGCAAGGAGCCGCTGCCCGTTGCCAGGCTGGGAGACAGCGACAAGATGCGAGTAGGCGATTGGGTTGTGGCTATCGGCAGCCCGTTCGGCCTTGATCATACGGTTACGCTGGGGATTATCAGCGGCAAAGGCAGGAGCGGAATCGAAGGCGACTTTGATGATTTCTTGCAGACCGATGCTGCTATCAATCCGGGGAATTCCGGGGGGCCCCTGGTTAATATCAACGGCGAAGTGATAGGAATCAACACTCTAATCATCGTGCGCGGGCAGGGCCTGGGATTCGCCATCCCGATAAATATTTTAAAAGATATATTGCCGCAACTGCGCGAGCGCGGGCGGGTGGTTCGTGGCTACCTCGGCATCAAGACTTATGATACTAATCCATTCATGCGCAATCGGCTTGGCCTTCCCCCGGAAGTCAAAGGCGGCGTGCTTGTCGATACTGTCGCGCGTGGCACCCCAGGCGCCCGCGCGGGGTTGAGGAAGGGAGATATTATCACAACGATTGACGATGTGGCTGTTACTTCGGCGGGACAGTTCAATCGAACAGTTGCATTCAAGCCGCCGGGAACAAAAGTTAATTTGAAGATATACCGGGATAACCGCGAATATCCTATAACAGTGGAGATTGAGGCAGATAAGGGTAAGAGACAGGAATAGTGCCTTTTTCCTTTTTCCTTTTTTTGAATTATGAGTGGAGTTTTTGATGCTATAGGGCTCTCTATCGCTACAGAAGAAGAATACGACAGGTTGGTTGAATACGTCAGCGCCAATGGCGAGCGGACGAGCATCTTCCGTCGCGGGGCTTATGTTCACGGTCGATGTTTGAAATTAGATTCAGGGCTTGAAATATGGGCGACCCTTTATCAATCAGGCTCTGAAATCTTCTGTACCGATTGTCGGCCGGCATTTCGCAGTCAGCATATCAGTATTATAGAGCCCTGGGAACTGACCGAGTATGATAATCAAGGCGGCGCTGTTGTCAGCGGCTTGATAAAAGGCACTGAAGTAGAAGCTATCTTCGAGTTACAGAATCTTACTGAAGTTGGTTTATCGGCATTCCAGAACCCTTCGCTGAATGTCTCCCTTGCCGGACTTGCCTACTCGGCCCGCTGTAGCTTACGTCATTATAGACCTCGCTTTGTCTTGACCGAACTGGTGTCGAAGAGCTATCCCGCTTGCGAAAACGACTATACCCTTCGCGGCAAGGCGCTGGGTTGGAGGACTATAAGAAACAAGCTTACTGGAAATGAATTGATATCTGTTTACGTAGATGCAGTGGTAGTTAAGCTTGAAGTCCTTGTTAACAAGAGGGACCTGAAAGGTGAGTTAAAGATGGGCGCAACTTTCTCCGCCAATATCTGGCTGCAAGGATACGTAATGGACGAGAGAGCCGTTGAGGTTTACTATGAAGGCGTCGATCGCGATGCAACTGTAGGCGACTTCTGGGCTCACTTGAGAAGAGAGAACTGAGCGTCCGATTTCAGGTTCCAGGTGTTAGGTTTCAGAGATACGTAAGGCAACGCGCTATTAGGACGAAAGCACATACAAAATAGAGGGCGTTTTGTATCCATAGTTCTACGTTACGCATCGCGGATTACGCATTACCTATTGGGAGGTTTGCCTATGGCAGCAGAGCCACGACCGACCAGAGACCAGGCTGCAGAAGAGGCTGGTTTTGCCGATCTGCTCGGCAGATTAGCCAGTGAATCTTCGACTCTGGTGCGCGATGAGATTGCGCTTGCCAAGAGCGAGATCAGCGAAAAGGCTTCACGGGCAAGCAAGGCAGGTATTTTTCTCGGCGCGGGCACAGTGATTGGCCTTACCGGGTCTTTAGCCATAATGGCCAGCTTTGTTTTGCTGCTTAGCAAGTGGATAGACCCGTGGATCGCCGCAGATATTATCGGTGTGCTGTTGATTATAATCGCAGCGGCTGTTCTCTATATCGGCTTTAATATCGCGCGCAAGATCAATCCTAAGCCGGAGCAGACGATAGAGACTCTGAAGGAGAATAGAGATTTCATCAAAGAGCAGTTAAGCTCGTGATCAATTCGAGGTGGTCTGCATGCCACCGGAAGTTGCGAATTTCATAAGCTTGATGTAAAAATCGTTGAAGATCGCATTACGCTGCGCCAGCTTGAGGCGGAGGAGCTTGCGCCGCCCGGCAGGGAATGAATATTCAAAATTGTCGGCTACAACCGGCGCCTCCGCCTCTTCAAATACCCCCCAATCGCGGTTAATCGCTACTCCGATAGTTGCAAGCTCATTGATGGTTTTGTATTCTGAGAACCGGGGCGAGCCGTCGGGTTTGGGCAACGCGCGCAAAGAGAATAGATATTGCCCCAGGGGACCAAGAGCTATGAGCCGCTCCCTCGCTTCTTCAATTGGAAGCGCCATCTCCGCGCCGGCATCGCCGAGAATCAATCGCAGGTCAGAATCAAAGACTACTTGAACCGCCTTCAGATCATTCCCGGAATTGAGTGATTTCGCGCTCTGCGGCCAGTTGCTGCCGCCATGCCAGAGGACTATTACTTTCTTCTTTATCTCAGGTCGCTTCAAATAAGCTGAAGCGACATCGGTGAGCGGTCCGAGGGCTATGATGTAGAGCGGAGCCGAACTCCTGGCCAGAGCGCGTTCAATGATGAAATCGATTCCTTCGGCCTCCTGTGGTTTGGCGCGGTCCTGGAGCGGTTCAGGGGCCCCGCGCTTGAGCGGCACAACCTTTTCGCCGCCCATCAGCCTTAAAATCCTGCGAAGCTCCTGATAGCTCAGCTCTATATCAGGCTTGCCGTTCTTCCTGATCCCGCCGTGATGAGCTGCCACGAGCCCTTCGATATTGAATCTGGCGCTCAACATCGCATAGGTAACAGCGAATTGATCGGTTATATCAGCCGCGACATCGGAGTTGATGACGGCTCGCAGTGGCCCCTTACCGGCGGCAGGCAGCAAAGAATCAATAAGCGGTTTGTCTGCCTGAGTATATATACAGGACAGGATTACTACAGATGCTGCTAATGCGATATGCCTGAACTTCAACTGAAACATTCTATCTCCTAAGAGAATACTCCGGGAGCGCCTCTCATCCTTGCCTGCTTGTTTGCCGTTTAGCGCCGTCTGAGCAGGCAAGGAAACTAGTGCTCCCAGGCTTTTCATTATTTCTCTCGCGTCGTCGCTGACAGCATGAAAGACTCCTCAAGAAAATGTACAGTAAGGCGGTCAGGTTGCTGCCTATCGCGCACTATCAGCAACCTAACAGGTCGCTGTACATCTTAGGTTGCTGCCTATCGCGCACTATCAGCAACCTAACAGGTCGCTGTACATCTTAGGTTGC
>Ga0209172_10005221_pt1 | contig 16102 bp, 16 predicted proteins | sample LarsenN4metaG_FD_184113 | JGI IMG/M metagenome (GOLD analysis project Ga0209172, IMG submission 184113) | Hot spring sediment bacterial and archeal communities from British Columbia, Canada, to study Microbial Dark Matter (Phase II) - Larsen... ... | reverse complement strand
CATTGCGGGGAATCGACCGTCTCCCAATGGGCGCGCGAGATATGCGTTGATTCGGTCCCCGTTCGCGCCTGGCATAATCACGGTTTCGGCGTGAATGCCTTCGTTCATGTCGGTCGTATATTTCATGGTTTCTCCTTTTGGTCGGTCACTTTTCGATCACATGATTGCTGAACCCAAACGCCGCGACTTTGACCGGGCGGTAATCGAAGCCCAGATTTTCCACTCGGATGGTATGCTCGCCCGGCTCGAACCCTGTCACCTCAATATATCCTCCGTAGTACGCGAGCGATTTCCCGATCGAGGTTGTCAGACCGCGCCAGACTTCCTGTCCATCAAATAATACTCTTGCCCAACCGAGATAACCGGAACCCCAAAACTGCACGCCAATGGATGCGTAGGGGGTTGACGTGGTAGCTTCGATCCAATCTCCCTTCCACCATAACACACGATGCGTGCCAAAGGGTATGCTCTCTTCATGATAATTAATATGAATCCCTTCCGGGGACGGAACATTTTCCTTGTTTGCCACCGCAAAAAGATCCGGGGGTGAATCGAAGTAGTGACTGTCTCCGCCATGGACGATGACGGTCACAGGTAAATCCGTTGATGTGTTACCCAGCAACACCGGGGCATCGCTGCATCCATCAGGCTGTATCCCGCTTGCTGTGCAAGCCAGCCAGGGTTGTTTGGCGAGGTTTTCCATTCGAAGGTCGAACGCACAACCGTCGCTGATCGCGTTCAATGTGAGGTTTCCGTTTTCCAACGACCATTCATATTCGCCCACATCCTGCGGACAGAACGGATCGTTAAAGATCCTCAACTTGTTGCCCTCCACGCTGAACGATGCAATGCTCTTCCAGTTGGTGATCTGATAGAACACGCGCATCACCCCGCGGTCGAATTGTAACCTCCATATCCCTCCCATGGGTCGATAATCTGCGCATCGGTAGCATGTCCAATACTGCGGCGGCGATTCGTCAAGTTTTGCATAGGTTCCGTCCAACGGGCTCTGAACCGGCTCGGGTAACGGAAAACCATGCGGGAAGGGCGTTGCATTCATCAACTCATCCCACACGCCGGTTTGCATCACGTTTGTTGGCGTTGAGATGATCGTCGAGGCAGAGGAGGGTGGGATGCTTACCGTGGTGGGTTCCGGAAGGCTCGTGAGGGTAGAGCCCGCGCACGAACTCAACAAAACAGTTAAAGTGATAGAACAAAAAAATAACTGAGTTATGCTTCTCTGCTTCATTGAAATGACCTTGTGGCGTGATGTTGGATGTCGATGGGCTGATATAATCTTGCCTGCATTGGTTCGTGAATTATAAATCCCCGCACTCTCAGATGCAATTCGCACTTTCAAGGATGTTTCCTGATGGCTGAACGATTACAAAAAATACTTGCACAAGCGGGATACGGCTCCCGCCGGGCATGTGAAGATTTTATCTCCGCGGGACGCGTCCGCGTCAATGGTCAGATCGCCTCTCTCGGCGGGAAGGCTGACCCCCACGTGGACAAGATCACCGTGGATGGAAAACCCATCGCTGCGCCGGAACGACTCAGCTATATCGCGTTGTATAAGCCTCGCAATGTGCTCTCTGCTGTTGAAAAAGAAAAAGGCGACGAGCGCAGAACCGTCCGCGATTTGGTGGAAGCGCCCGGTCATTTGTATCCTGTCGGCAGGTTGGACTTTGAAAGTGAAGGCTTGGTATTGATGACGAACGATGGCGACCTGACGAATCGTTTGACCCATCCGCGCTACGGGCATGAAAAGGAATACCGCGTCCTGTTGGCGCGGCGACCCGACGCAGAACAACTCGAAGCTTGGAAGCGAGGCGTTGTGCTTGAAGATGGGTACAAAACCCAGCCAGTCCAGGTTCGTTTTGAATCTGCGCAGGGAAAAGGCGCGTGGGTTCGCGTGGTGATGGGCGAGGGGCGGAAGCGCCAGATCCGCGAAACGTGTAAACAGTTGGGTTTGCCTGTCGTGAGAATCCTGCGCATTCGTATTGGCGAGCTGCGTCTGGGGAATCTCAAGCCCGGTCAGTGGCGCTCGCTAGCCCCGCACGAAGTGGATGAGTTGAACGGCAAGCCGCCCAGAAAAATCACAAACCGGCGTTGAGCCGATTTCAAAAAACCAAGCCACAGAGTGCGCAGAGTTCTTTGAGATTTTCTCAAAGTCTCTGTGTTCTCTGTGGCTAAGCCAGAAGTAAACTGAACCGATCGCTATTTCTAACTCACGCGTATATCCCAGAACTTCTTCACAACCTTCCCCAACGCTTTCCTTACATCCTCTTTCGTCATACCCAGCACTTTGAAGGTGACGATCTTCGTTCCGGCTTCGGATCCTGTGAACATGCCGAGCGAGATGAAGTTGCCGCCTGCGCCTGCCACGGCTTTCGTCAGCTTTGCGAGTTCACCGCGCACATCGACGATGGTGGCAGTGACTCGCGTCGCCTTTTGCCTGGCTCCCATCATTTCGAGGAACACTTTGAACAGGTCTGTTTCAGTGATCATGCCGACCACGCGGCTGTCGTTCATCACGGGCAGCCCGCCGATTTTGTTATCTGCCATAACGCGCGCTGCGACTTCGATGGGCGTGCTCACATCCACTGTGCGAACCTTTTTGCTCATCACGCGGCTGATGGTGATCTTGCTCAACAGATAGTTCAATTCCCAAATACTGAGCGAGGTGACCGGGGATGGGGATGCATTCAACAAATCGGATTGTGAAACGATACCGACCAGTTTTCCGTTCGTGATTACCGGTGCGCGGCGGATGTGTTCACGCTTGAACAATACGATGACATCATGGAGCGAATCCTCCGGTGAGACCGTAATCACCGGGCGGGACATTCTTTCACTAACGAGCATATTGACCTCCGTTTCTTGTCGAAGCTATGAAGTCATTATATTCTTTGCCAGTGAAAAGAAAGTAATCAATTCGGGGTGATTTAGGTCATAATTACAAATCTCCCCGAAAGCCGTTTGCCTTCGGGGAGTGGCGTTTATTTTGCGAATTCTTTTAACACCCGCGCCATATGCCGCGCATGTTTGAGATACAAGTCGAGCCGTATGTTTTCGTTCGGCGCGTGTGCGCGCGTATCGGGGTAGCCGATCCCGGCTGTTGCCACCGGCAAGCCAAGATCATGCACGAACGGATAATTGGGACCCGAGCCGCCGATCATCGGTACGATCTCCATCGGGAATTCGTAAACTTCCTCGGACGTTTTCACCACGGTTCGAACGAACGGGTCATCTGGGTCCGTCCTTGCCGCGGGTTCGCCCCCAAGGAATTGAATCTGCACATCCTCGAACCCTTGCGCGTCGAGATGGGCACGAAGCTTCCTTACGATGTCTTCAGGCTTTTGGTCCGGCACGAGGCGAAAATCCACTTTGGCAGAAGCTTTCGCGGGGAGGACCGTCTTCGAGCCGGGACCCTGGTATCCACTTGTGAGTCCGCAAATGGTGCATGTCGGGACGAACACCTCTTCCATTTTCAGGTCGGTGCCGCCGGTGAGACCTTTGATGAATTTCTTCACGCCAAAGCGCTTTGTGTATTCTTCGGCAACATCGGGCAGGGCGTCCATCAGTTCGCGGTCACGCCGGGAAGGTTGTTTTATGTTGTCGTAAAAACCCGGGATGAGAATTTTTTCATCGGGTCCTTTCAATGTTGACAATGCCCACACCAGCCGCCACGCGGCGTTCTCAAGGATTGAACCACCCAGCCCCGAATGGACATCGGTGCTAAGCCGTTCGACCGAAAGTTCCACGTAACAGATACCGCGCAAACCGAGATATTGCATGGGCACATCGCGATGATCCACGCCGCCAAATTCCCAAATGCACGCGTCAGCTTTGAGCTTATCTTTGTTCTTCACGATGAATTCGTGAAGATGCACGCTGGCAGTTTCCTCTTCGCCCTCAATGATGAATTTGACATTGCACGGAAGTTCGCCGTCGGCATCGAGCAGGGCATCGATCGCGAACAACCTCGCGGTGATATGCGACTTGTCGTCGCTCACGCCGCGCCCGTAGAGTTTTCCATCGCGAAGCGTGGGTTCGAACGGAGGCGTATCCCATAATTCCAGCGGTTCAGGAGGTTGCACATCGTAATGATTGTAGAAGATCAGCGTTTTATCCGATTTTCCCTTTCGCTCGCCAAAGACGACCGGGGCGCCTTCTGTATCCATAACCTCCGCGGTGAATCCTCTTGCGTGGAGCATCTCTGCGACCATCGCCGCACATTCCTTCAAGCCGACTCCCTGCGCGCTGATGCTGGGTTGTGCGACAAGTTTCGTAAGCTCGGCGATGCTTTTATCCATGTTCTTTTCGAGATAGGAATCGATCTTGCTATAGTCGGACATATCAAACTCCTTAATTGAAGAATTGTGCAAGCCATTCCAGTGAATACCTGCCTGCATAAGCGAACAATGTCATTTTGATCAATTGGCCGATCCACACAAAAAACAAAAAAGTTCTTAATGGCATTTTGGCGATTCCCGCCGCGATTCCCGCGGCGTCGAAGAAGGGATTTGGGATCGCCGATAGCACGAGAATCGCCCAGCCGCCGTATTTATCCACCCAGGGTTTGGTGCGCTCGTACATATCCGTCCGTTCGATGACGGCTTGTCCGCTGAATCCGGCGAGATACCCGGAGAGTTCGCCGAGCGCTCCGCCGGTGCCTGCAGCGAGACCCACGCCGAGCGGATGGAACACTGCGCCCATCGCATAAATTACAGCCACGCCCGGAGCGGGGAGCAGGATGGTCGCGTTTGCCAGCAGGGCAATAAGAAAGATGCCGGGATAGCCGAACTCCGAGAATTGTTCGACGCGCTCGCGGATGCTGAAAACGTACCAGGTGATGGCGACGACTGCGACAAGGGCGAGTACGCGCAGAATATTCGTTTGAAAGTTTGAACGTTGGATCGTTTGAACGTTTGCAGGCTGTATGGCTTGGCTGTCGGTAGTCTGGATCGCAACAGGAAGCGCTCTCCTTTTAACGCGTGAGGAGCGCGTGGAGGTTTTTTTAACAACCTTCCGCGCGCCTTTTGTTTTCTTTGACGAAACTTTCTTATTCGCTTTCTTCGATGGTGACACGAATAATTTTTACCGCCGGGGCGTTTTTGTTATTAGGGTCGCGCGCAGGGATAGACATCAACACATCCAAGCCTTCCACCACCTGACCGAATACACTGTGGCGATTATCGAGATGAGGAGTAGGTCCATGAGTGATGAAAAATTGCGAACCGTTCGTGCCGGGTCCCGCGTTTGCCATGGAGAGGATGCCTTGCTTGTCATGTCTCAAGCTGGGATGGAACTCATCCTCGAATTTGTAACCCGGTCCGCCCATGCCTGTGCCTGTCGGGTCACCTCCCTGCGCCATGAAATTATTGATCACGCGGTGGAATATCACGCCATCGTAATATCCTTCGCGCGAGAGGAAGACAAAGTTATTGACCGTCTTCGGGGTTTTGTCCGCGAATAATTCTATGACCATGGTTCCCTTGTCGGTTTCCATGTGTGCCTTGTACTTTTTCTTTGAGTCGATCTGCATTGCAGGGGCGGATTTCCATTGTTTTGTCATTCAGTTTCTCCTTGAGTTTTTTTTGGCGCACTATGTTGTGCCTCTACTTGAGTAAAGCTTCAATTCGCGCCACGACCATGTCCAGCGCAGCTGTATTGTATCCTCCTTCGGGGATGATCACATCTGCATATCGTTTGGACGGCTCGACAAATTCGAGGTGCATCGGTCTGACGGTGGATTGATATTGTTTGATGACTGATTCAGTCGTGCGCCCGCGTTCGGCGAGGTCGCGTTCGAGGCGGCGGATAAAACGCAGATCGGCATCAGTATCCACGAAAATTTTGACATCGAACATTTCGCGAAGCTTCGCTTCTGTAAAGATCAGAATCCCTTCCACGATGATGACACTGCGTGGTTCGACAGTGAAGGTTTTGTCCGTCCGCCGGTCGGTGGAGAAATCGTAAATGGGGACCTGTACCGGCTTTCCGTTCCGGAGTGAGGCGATGTGTTGAATCAAAAGTTCTGTTTCGAGCGAGTTCGGGTGGTCAAAATTGATCTCTGCCCGCTGAACAGGGGGAAGTCCGCTCAGGTCTTTGTAATATGAATCGTGCTGTAGAAAGGCGATCTTGTCATAGCCGACTCGTGTGAGAATCGCCTGTGCGACGGTGGTTTTTCCAGAACCTGATCCCCCGGCGATGCCGATAACGAGAGGGTCTGGATGTTTCATATTCCAGATTATACGTGATTTCACTCGGTTGTTGATTGTTAGGTATAATATTCGGTTGATAAACCTATATGAAGAATCATCGAGGAAACTGCTTTGGCGTTCAACCCGATTAATTGGCTCTTGGGCTTGTTCTCGCTGGATATCGCGATTGACCTGGGGACGGCGAATACACTCGTCAACGTGCGCGGCAAAGGCATAGTGATCAATGAACCGTCTTGGGTGACGATCGATAAACGCCTGCGTCAGCCGCTTGCCATTGGCTTGGAGGCCAAGGAAATGATGGGACGCACACCTGCAAACGTTGCCGTGGTGCGACCCTTACGAGACGGTGTGATCTCTGAGTTTGATATTACACAGGTCATGCTCGAATACTTCATCGGGCGCGTCCACGAGCAAAGCGTAGTGCCCCTTCCGCGTCCACGCGTCGTGGTCGGGATTCCCACCGGCGTGACCGAGGTGGAAAAACGCGCGGTCTACGATGCAGTCATGGCTTCAGGCGCGCGTTCGGCATTCATGATCGAAGAGCCGATCGCTGCGGCGCTGGGTGCCGGATTGCCCATCGGCGATATCCGGGGGAGCATGGTGGTTGATATCGGAGGAGGAACCACTGAGGTCGCGGTCATGTCGATGAGCGGCGTTGTCGCGTCGCGTTCCCTGCGCGTGGCTGGTGATGAGATGGATCAGGACATCGTACAGTATTTGCGTAACAAATATAATTTACTTGTCGGCGAGGGAGTCGCCGAGCAGATCAAATGGAAGATCGGTTCAGCCTATCCTCTTCAGCCTGAAAAAACGATGGAAGTCCGCGGCCGTAATCTTGTGACAGGCTTGCCGGAAAGTGTGGAGATTTCATCGGTCGAAATGCGCGAAGCGCTCGCCGGTTCTGTGCAAGTGATCGTGGATACGATTCGCGACGCTCTGGATGAGATTCCGCCGGAGATCGTTTCGGATCTTATGGATATTGGAATCTGCCTCGCCGGTGGCGGTGGACTTCTGCAGGGGCTTGCCGACCGACTCACCGATGAGTTGAAATTACGCGTGTGGGTGGCGGAAGACCCGCTTACGTGCGTGGCGCGAGGTGCGGGTATGGTATTCGAGGATTTCGATAATTTGAGTCGCTACCTTGTTGGGCTCGAACGCGGAAGCACACGCCACACCGCGTGATCGTCGGATATGCCCTCTTTCGTGGGCGTATGTTTGAATTCCACCTATCGACATGAGAAATTTACTTTCCCGTACGCTTCAAACGACGATCATTTTCCTGGTCGTGGGCGGGGTGTTGGCATTGGCACTCGGTGGCTACTTCGGTCCCGTTTCGAATGCGGTATCCCAGTCGTTGGTCAACCTGCAAACCTGGTTCTCCTCCCGTTTTGTAGCGGTGCAAGATATGTTGACGGCACCGCGAGATGTTGCGTCTCTGCGCCAACGTAACGCGGAACTCGAAGCTGAAGTGGCTGAATTGCAGGCGCAAGTAATTCAGTTACAACAGCAGGTGGGCGAGACGGAGATCCTCGCCGCGCTCGTGGATTTCTCACGCGCCAACCCTGAAAACACCTACCTGGCGGCGGCTGTCATTGGCAAAGACCCAAGTCCATTCTTACATTATGTGATTATCAACCGCGGTTCGAATGATGGGATTCTGCGCGGGATGCCCGTAGTGACGAATCAAGGTTTGGTCGGGCGCGTCGATGCTGTCATCGCGGACGCGTCGCGCGTGCAGTTGATCACCGATCCAGCCTCCAATGTGAATGTCCGCCTTCAAAATGCGGAAACGGAGGCGTCGCTCGTTGGTTCGGTGACCGGCGACCTTTCGCTCGATCTCATCCCGCAGGATTTGACGATCGAAGAAGGCGATCTTGTTCTCACGTCCGGGTTGGGAGGCGGGTATCCCCCGGACCTGATCGTCGGGCAGGTGGTCAACATCCGCACGCGCGAATCGGATCTCTTCCAGCAAGCCACTGTCCAACCGGTTGTGGATTTCAACCGACTCCAAATCGTTTTGATCATTGTGAACTTCACGCCGGTCGATATCTCGCCGCTCCAGCCAGCCCCATAATTACGATGCGTAACCTGATCGCGATTCCGGTCATCATTTTGTCTGTGCAGCTGCAGTTATCCATTGTCAGCCGTGTGCCTCTGCTTTCCGGCACCGCGGACCTGCCGCTGGTCATGCTCGCCGCATGGGCATTGCAGGATGGCGTGGAGACCTCCTGGCATTGGGCGCTCGCTGTGGGCGTGCTGGTGGGGTTCGTTTCAGCCATTCCATTCTTTGTGCCCATTGCGAGTTATCTTTTTGTGGTATTCATTGCGCAGTTGTTGGTGAGTCGCGTCTGGCAAACACCGCTGCTTGCCATGTTTATTGTTTCGCTCATCGGAACGCTATTCCTAAATTTGTTTTCGTTGGGTACGCTCAGGTTATTTGGCATTCCAATGCCGATCAGCGAATCGATAGGATTGTTTGTCCTCCCCGGCACGTTATTGAATTTGCTTCTTGCGATTCCTGTCTTTGCCATCATGCGGGACCTGGCGCGTTGGGTCTATCCACTCCCGGAGATTGAATGACTTCAGATAATCGATATCAAGTCCAGCCATGGCGCGTGATCCTCGTTTACCTCGCAATTGCTCTGGTGGTCGTAGCGATACTCTCGCGGCTGGTTTCCCTTCAGATTTTTGGCGCACAGGAATGGGTGGATCAGGCAGTGGAGAATTATCGTTCTGAGATCAGCGACCCTGCGCCGCGTGGAATTATTTATGATCGGAACGGCTACATTCTTGCGCGAAACATCGCATCTTACAATGTAGTGATTACCCCTGCGGGTTTACCCGACGATGATGCCGATATTCAACGCATTTATCGCGAAGTCTCTGAATTGACCGGCGTGCCGGCAGGCGGACCCGTGACAGATGAATCTCTTGAAAATGCAAAATTGTTTTCTGCCTGTATACCGGGTCCAAGCATTGCGGATATGGTTGCGTTGGGCGATTCGCTTGCTCCGTTCGATCCTGTAAAGATCATCTGCAATATTAATGAGGAACTTGCACGGGTTGTCCGTGAACGGTCAGTGGATTGGCCTGGTGTCTCGCTTGAAATTGAACCAGTACGAGATTACCCGACAGGATCGCTCACCGCCAATGTGGTTGGTTTTCTTGGTCCCATCCCGGCCGCATTTCAGGAAGATTTTGAGGCACGAGGCTACGTTGCCAATCGCGACAAGATTGGGTATGCCGGCATCGAAACTTCGATGGATGATGTTTTGCTCGGGCGGAACGGCCTTCGCACCGTCCAGGTGGATGTAGCAGGTGAAGTGCTGCGAAACCTCGAACCGCCCATCCCGCCGCAGCCCGGATACAACGTGGTCACCACGATCGATACCCGTCTGCAAAAAGCCGCCGAAGCCGCGCTTGTGGATGAGATCAATTTCTGGAACACCTACTTCGGCACAATACGTATATCCAGTGGCGTTGTCATTGCGATGAACCCGAAAACGGGTGAGATCCTTGCCATGGTGTCATACCCCACCTATGAAAACAATCGTTTGGCTCGTTTTATTCCGGGGTATTACTACGAACAATTGGCGCAGGACCCGCGTAAACCTCTCGTCAATAATGCGATTTCCGCGGAACTGGCTCCGGGTTCAACATTCAAACTTTCAACGGCCACCGGCGCATTCAATGAAGGCGTCGTCGAGTTAGGGCAGATTGTTCAAACTCCGGGGCGTCTCGTGTTATGCGAACGTTTCTCACCGAACGACCCATGCACGGAACGTAATTCGCGTCCATTCGTGGATTGGATCTACGAACGCAACGGTGTCATTAACGAAGCTGGCTTTGGTTCATTGGATTTTCTCCGCTGTATAGCCTACTCCAGCAACGTGTGTTTCTATAAACTTAGCGGCGGATTCGAAGGAGAGATCGATGAAGGACTCGGGATCTTCCGCCTCGGCGAATATGCCCGGGCATTGGGATACGGCGCTCGGTCGGGGATTCAACTCCCCGGTGAAGAGGATGGACTCGTACCGTCGCCACAATGGAAGCGCATCAACACCGGGGAAAACTGGTCCACAGGTGACACGTATATTGCCGGCGTGGGGCAGGGATACGTGCTCGGTACTCCGTTGCAAGTGTTGATGTCCGGCGCGACGATCGCCAACTATGGCAAACTGATGCAGCCTACTGTCATCCGTGAAGTGCAGGATGAGGAGGGCAGGGTCGTCCCATTGTGGTTCGATCCTGAGCTATTTAGGATATTTGCCGTGCGTGAACTCACAGATGAACAAGGCAGGGCTGGGCGCGTATGGGTTAATGTTGTCGATGAAACGGATGTGTATTCATCTCCGCCTCCCGGGAGTTATCAGATTTCTCCATTTACCCCGAATATGAAATGGGATGCGACTGTCGAGCCTATCATCAACGAATGGAGTTGCGAGGCTGGTTACTGCGATCTCACAGGAAATACGAAGGTGATCCAACCCTCGACGATTGAGGCGGTCCGCACCGGCACGCGCATGGCGGTGTCGGAGGATCCGTTGGGCACGTTGCACGAAGTGTTTACTGAAGTGTTTCCATTACCTGTCGCGGTTGCCGGTAAAACCGGGACAGCGGAATATTGCGATGATGTTGCGCGCGAAGCAGACCGCTGTCGCTTTGGCGCGTGGCCCACCCACGCATGGACCCTTGCATATGCTCCGTTCGAAGACCCGGAGATCATCATCCTTGCATTCGCCTACAATGGCGGTGAGGGTGGCAGTGTCGCCGCGCCGATCGTGGCGCGAGTCATGCAGGCATACTTCGAACTCAAAACCATCGACCTGACTGAAAACGGCGGGGGCGGATAAATCACCCCGGTACTTCATGCTATAATCGCGGCAATTGATTGAACCATGGAAGAGACAAAATCTCTCGTTCAGATCAAAGGCTTGCGTGATGGCTTGCTCATCTCGCTTGATGACGCGCCCTGGGAGGAACAACACGCCGCGCTGATCGCTCAAGTGGATGCACAACCCGCGTTCTTTCAAGGTGCGCGCCTTGCTCTGGACGTCGCCACGCAAGTGCTGCACGTGAACGAACTTGTTGAATTGCGCGACCAACTTTCAGACCGCGGCATCTTTCTTTGGGCGGTGATGAGCGAATCGCCGACCACCGAGCAGACCGCTCAATTGCTCGGGCTCGCAACGAGGATATCCAAGCCGCGACCGGAAGAAACTCGAAAATTCTCGGTCGATGATCTGGGCGAAGAAACGGCTTTGTTTTTGAACCGCACACTGCGTTCCGGGACGCGGATCGAATTTCCCGGTCACGTTGTGGTGTTGGGCGATGTGAATCCGGGTGCGGAAATCATCGCCGAAGGTAACATCATCATTTGGGGGCGCCTGCGCGGCATGGTCCATGCAGGTTCGAATGGCAATGCAAATGCCGCGGTGTGCGCGCTCGATCTTTCACCGACCCAGTTGCGAATCGCTGACGAGGTCGCAACAAACCTGCGTCCGCACGAACCGCCTCAACCCGAAATGGCTCGTATAAACGAAGACGGTACACTTGAATCTGAGATCTGGTCGCCGGACCGGTAATCACTCTTAGGAACATCGAATGCCTGCACAAGTCCTCACCATCACATCAGGTAAAGGCGGCGTGGGAAAGACGACCGCTGTCGCCAACCTTGCCGTCGCGCTTGCCATGGAAGGCTCGAAAGTTGTTTGTATCGACGGCGATATCGGGTTGCGTAACCTCGATGTGATCCTTGGTCTCGAGAACCGCATCGTGTACGACATTGTGGATGTGATCGAAGGACGATGCCGCTTGAAGCAGGCGATGATTCGCGATAAAAAACTGCCGGAGTTGTATTTGATCCCCGCCGCGCAGACGCGCGATAAAAGCGCGGTCTCCGCGAACGACATGACCCGGCTGATGAAGGAATTACGTTCGGAATGTGATTTCGTGCTGATCGACTCTCCGGCTGGCATCGAGCGCGGATTTCGCAATGCCATCGCCGGCGCAGACCGCGTGCTTGTAGTCACCAACCCGGAAGTGAGCGCGGTGCGCGATGCCGACCGCGTCATCGGCATTCTTGAAGCGGAGGAAAAAGGTCCCGCGTCATTGATTTTGAATCGCTTGAACCCCACGCTCGTGAAAAGCAAGGATATGCTCTCGCCCGAAGATGTGCTCGACCTGCTTGCCATCGAACTCATCGGCATCGTGCCCGAAGATGAAAACGTCATCATTGCTTCGAACCGCGGCGCGCCGGTGGCGTATGATGCAAAAAGCAAAGCCGGGCAGGCGTTCCGCAATATCGCAAAACGCCTGAAGGGCGAGACCGTGCCATTCCTCGATCTCGAAGCGCAGGACGGATTGTGGGACCGCATCCAACGGCTGGCAGGGAGGAAGTGACATGGGCTTCTTCGATAAATTTTTCGGGCGCAAAGCCAGCGCGGACAGTGCGAAGGAACGACTACAACTTGTGCTGATTCACGACCGCACGGATCTCACTCCCGCGGAATTTGATTCGCTTCGTGACGATCTGATCGCCACCATCCGCCGCCACGTGGAAGTGGATGTACAAGCCATGCAGATCGGCGTCGAGCACGACGGGCGTTCTCAGCGGCTCGTGGCGGATATCCCGTTGAAACCCGCGCGGCGAAAGACAAGAAAGACGAAGTAGTTTTGCTGGCTTGTGCGGTAGTTGAACTGCCGCACGACTAGTGATCGTAATCTGCAAGAATCCCACACATGTTACGCAACATTTCATGGCGATACTTTGACTTCTGGCTGCTGGGCGCAGTGGTGCTTGCCACTGCGTTCGGCACGACCATGATTCGTTCTGCGGTGGCAGGGAACGAAGTGTTGCTTCCGCTCATCAACCGCCAGATCTATTTCGCACTGGCGGGCATCGTGCTTATCTTCATCGTGGCGGCGATCGATTACCGCTATTGGATGGCGTTATATCGCCCGATGTATATCGTGATATTGGCGTTCCTGGTCACCCTGACGGGGTTTGGGCAGACCGCTTTCGGCGCGCAACGCTGGTTCCAAGTGGGCGTGTTGTTTCTCCAACCCACAGAGTTTGCCAAGATCGTCGCGATACTCGTGCTTGCACGTTATTTTCACGCCACACAAAACCAGCCGCGCGACTTAAAGTGGCTGGTTGGCGCGGTGCTGTGGGCGGCGGGAATCATCGTATTGATTTTGCTCCAGCCAAACCTGAGTAATGTGGTCGTATTGTCGGTGATCCTTGCCGCGTTGTTGTGGTTCAACGGAATACAGGTGAAGCACGTGATCATTTTAGGCGCGGTCGCCATGCTGTCGCTGATCACTGTCGTGGGGTTAACTGCGGCTGGCATCCGAATACCGTTACTGCAGGAATATCAGCAGCAGCGTATCGCCAACTTTATTCTGCCGGACCCGGACGCGAGTTTCGGCGCGACGTATAACGTGCAACAAGCGTTGATCGCCATCGGTTCGGGTGGCGTCCTCGGGCAGGGATACGGTCATGGTACGCAGACGCAGTTGCGCTTCCTCAAAGTGCGTCACACCGACTTTATCTTTTCAGCGATCTCTGAGGAGTTCGGGTTTGCGGGTTCGTTATTGGTTATCATTATCATCCTGCTTGTCATCTGGCGGTGTTTACGCGCTGCGCAAAAAGCGCGCGATGTGGCAGGCATGACCATTGCCTATGGCGTGGCAACGTTGATCTTCTTCCAGGGCATGATTAACATAGGGGTAAACTTGAGCATCGTGCCGGTATCGGGTTTGCCGCTTCCATTCATAAGTTATGGAGGGAGTGGTCTTACCTCGCTGATGCTGGGCATCGGATTGGTGGAAAGCGTTGCCATGCGGTTCAGGCAACTGGAGTTTTAGGGATTTACCGGTGGTTGAGTAGTCCCGCATGATTTTCGCGGGACGTATCGAAACCACCGATTTACAAGGACAAATATAATTTGAATCAAACAGGTGGTTTCGATACGGGCTTCACCCTACTCAACCACCGGGTATGGAGATTATTTTGAAACCAGCACGCACACGCATGGCGCCATCGCCAACTGGACGTTTTCATCTTGGAAGCGCGCGCACCGCACTGTTCGATTATTTGCTCGCGCGAAAAACCGGCGGACAATTCATCCTGCGGCTCGAAGATACCGACCAGAAACGATTCGTGCCCGGCTCGGAAGAGGAGATCATGCGCAGTCTCGATTGGCTGGGCATCACGCCGGACGAGTCGCCGATCCATGGTGGAAAATTCGGTCCGTATCGCCAGATCGAGCGGCGTGAGTTGTACCAACAACGCGCGAACGAACTCGTGCAAAATCGATTTGCCTATCCGTGTTTCTGTTCGCCGGAGCGACTCGATCAATCGCGCAAGGAGCAGGAAGCGCGCAAGGTGGACCGGGTCCGATATGACGGCTTATGCCGCGCCATCGATCCTGGCGATGCCGCAAAGCGTGTAGCCAATGGGGAGAAATATGTGATTCGATTCAAGATGCCACAGGATGGTTCGACAACTGCGCATGACCACTTGCGCGGGGATATTGTGACGGAAAATAAATATCTCGACGATTCTGTCATCATGAAATCAGATGGATTGCCGACATATCATCTTGCCGCAATGGTGGACGATCATGAAATGGAAATCACACACGTACTACGCGGTTCAGAGTGGCTTTCGACGTTTCCGCTACACGTGAATATCGTGCGCGCTTTTGGATGGGAGGAACCCGTGTGGGTGCACCTCTCTGTATTCCTCAAGCCAAGCGGGAAAGGCAAGATGAGCAAGCGCGAATCAGCCGAGGCGATCAAGGACGGTTATTCCATTTTTGTGGATGACTTCAAAGGGCTGGGGTACACACCCGAAGGCGTGTTGAATTGGATCGCGCTTATGGGCTGGGGCGTTGCCGAAGACGACGTGATGACCCTCGACGATATGATTCAGCGCTTCAACGTCGATACATTGACTCCCTCGCCCGCGGCGATCAACTTCCAACGGTTGGACCATTTCAACGGCGCGCACATCCGCCTCCTGTCGACGGGCGACCTGTCCCGGCGGATCAAGCCGTACTTCGCGGAGGCAGGCTTACCCGTCGATGATGACGCGCTTCACAAGATCACTCCGCTCATCCGAGAGCGACTCGTCACACTGGATGATTGTCTCACGTTCGCGAGTTTCTTCTTCAAGGAGGAAGTGGCGCCGAATCCCGAAGAGTTGATCGCAAAGGGACTCGATGCCAGGCAATCCGCCGACATTGCAAGGAAGGCATATGATGTGTTTTCGTCGCTCCCGAATCTAACGCATCTCACTGCGGAACCACCTATGCGCGAGTATGTGGAGAGGTCGGGGTTCAATGCGAATCAGGTATTTGGGGTCATCCGCGTCGCAGTGACGGGACAAAAGGTGAGCCCGCCGTTGTTCGAATCCATGGAGATCATCGGGCGTGAAAAAGTATTGAAAAGGTTGCAGAAGGCGATTCAGATTTTGGAACAAATGTGATTCGTCATTTGCTGTTATACTTTCAAACGTAAAAATGAAATCTCTGTCACAGCGAAATATTTCTTCGCAGAGGCAGGTGATAAAAAGAAAGGAAGTTAACAATGGCACAAAAAGCAGGAGCAGGTCGCAAGGCAGGAGTCCCGCGCAGGACCACACGCACGGCGAGACCCGCAACATCGAGGGCAAAAGGCGGCGCGGACTTGTCCGCGTTGTTCAGCGTGGCGGCGAAAGCGCTTGCCGCGAATCAGCAATCGTTGAATCAGGCGGATGAGGAAAACCACAATCACGGCGATAATATGGTGCAGATGTTCAACATGCTCACGCAAGTGATGGCGGAACAGAAAGGCGCGCCGCCCGCACAGCAGTTGAGCCATGCCAG
>Ga0209172_10005216_pt1 | contig 16105 bp, 15 predicted proteins | sample LarsenN4metaG_FD_184113 | JGI IMG/M metagenome (GOLD analysis project Ga0209172, IMG submission 184113) | Hot spring sediment bacterial and archeal communities from British Columbia, Canada, to study Microbial Dark Matter (Phase II) - Larsen... ... | reverse complement strand
TTTCATCGCTTTACCCGGTTCCTGATCCGCTCTATCGAAGCTATTTATGGGGTCGTGATGGCTATCCCTACTCATCTCAACCCTCAATTCGTGATTTACTGAAATTAGCAGAATTGGTCTCGTTGTTAAAAATTATTAGTGGCTAAAAGAGGGTTGGTTGAAAAAGTCGTTTACTAGCCATTTCACAGTATTTGGGGTTAATATCAATACCCAGATATTTTCTACCAAGACGTTGAGCAACGACGGCGGTGGTGCCACTGCCAATAAAAGGATCTAAAACAACTCCATTTTCAGGGCAGCCTGCCAAAATACAGAGTTCAACCAGTTTTTCAGGAAATACCGCGAAATGAGTATCTCGAAACTTTGAAAGAGGGATTTCCCAAACGGTACGCCGGTTTCTACCTTTAGGATGAAATGCCTGGTCCCATCGTCCGTTATGTAAGTTTTGATTACCGGCATTTTTTCCATCTTCAGGCGTTCCATTGACTTTTCCAAAATGATTACGTCCGCCTTTCATCCGGCTTTTAGAAGTAAACGTGACGTGCGGTTCTCTGATGGCATCAATATCGTAATAATAATCATTGCTTTTAGTAAAAAAGAAAATGTATTCATGATCGGTGGTCGGTCTATTTTTTACAGAGGCAGGCATAGCATTGGGCTTATACCAAATAATATCAGAGCGGAGTATCCACCCATCCTCTTTTAAGGCAAAAGCCACTTGCCAGGGCATCCCAAGCAGATTGCCATCGAGGTACTTATCACCCAAGTTGAGCCACAAGGTTCCGTTTTCTTTTAATACCCGATAAGATTCCGCGAACACTGCCCTAAGATTTTGAACATACTCGGCCGGTGACTTTTCATTGCCAAATTGAGTAGATGTCTCATAATCTCGTTGCAGGTAATAAGGCGGACTGGTAACAATACAATTGATAGAGGAGGCAGGTAGGCTTTGAAGGGCAATTTTTGCATCACCCTGAATAATTGAGTTTATCCATTCTTCATTTTGAGATAGCATCACTATCCGATTGACCTCCATACAAGCCATCTGTGGAAATTATATCACATGATCACCTCCACCAAAAACCCCCGCCTCATCGAAGCCCGCAAGCTGGCCGAGCGCAAACACCGGCGGCAGCAGAATCGCTTTTTGGTAGAAGGGCTGCAATTATTAAGCCTGGCCGTCGAGGTGATGGACACGCCGCAGGGCCGGAAAAGGATCAAACCCCTCGAACTGTTCTACAGCGAAGACCTGTTCACCGGCGAAACTGCCCCCCGCCTGCTGGCCCAACTGACCCAGGCCGGGGCCGAAGCCATTCCCGTCGCCCCCCACGTGCTGGACACCCTCTCCGAGCGCGATGTCTCCCAGGGCCTGGCCGCCACCTTCACCCTGAGCAATTTAGAGTATTCACTCGACGAACTGATCCAACCCTCCAACCTTCCCACTTTCCAACCTTCCCACTTTCCAACCTTCCAACCTTCCAACCCTCCAACCCTCCTCCTCGTCCTCGACAAGCTCCAGGACCCTGGCAACCTGGGCACGCTCATCCGCACGGCAGATGCGGTCGGAGTGCAGGGAGTCATCCTGCTGGAACCGTGCGTGGACCCGTTCGATCCCAAAACCGTGCGCGGCACGATGGGATCGCTGTTTACTATGCCTTTTGCCCGCACGAAAGACGCAGCCGGAACGTTGACCCGGCTGGCCGAACAAGGATTTCGGCTGGTGGGGGCGGATGGACGGCAGGGCGAACTGCCCTGGCAGAGCGAAGTCCTGGTCGGGCCGGTGGCTTTGGTCTTGGGTAACGAAGCGCGCGGCCTCAGCCCGGAACTACGCCCGCATTTGCATAGCTACGTCCGGCTGCCGCTGCGCGGCCACGCCGAAAGCCTCAATGTCTCGGTGGCCGGAGGGGCGCTAATGTATGAGTGGCTGCGGGTGAATAGTGAGGCGTGAGGCGATGCAGTTAGGAAAGTGGTTACATATCTTCGTACCGCTCTCGCCAAATGACCTTTCGTTCTTCTACTAAACCCGACAGCAAAGTTGCCAGACTTACCCCTTTTGTCTCCATCATAGTTATAATTTTGTCGGATAATTGGGGTGTTTGAAGGTGCCTGGGAATGAGTAATACTGCTTCGCCAACCTGCAATAGGGTCAATGTATCCCCTTTAGCTACAGCAAGACTCTCCCGTACAGCCAAGGGCAAAGTAACTTGCCCTCGGTTTCGCAGACGAATAGAGTAAGTTTTAAGATCTACGATCGTATCACTTGGGGTAGGCAACATCTTCTTTTTACCCTTTCAGTATGAAAACCAACAGCTAATCTCGCTTTTAATCTTCAGTTAGGGCATGAGTGCGGCGCGCCCATGCTATGACCTCTCGTCGTGATGGTAGTTCTAACTTCGCCAGAATTCGGCTTATATGCGTCTCAACAGTCTTCAGCGTAACAACGAGTTCTTTAGCAATTTCAGGATTAGTATAACCTCCCGCTAGTAGCCTTAATACTTCCTGTTCGCGGAGGGTTAGTCGTTGCAATCGTTGAGTTATTTCTCTTCGCCAAGCCCAAATATACTGTAATTGATCAGGGGTAAACAGTCGCTTTCCTTTGGCAACCTGCCTCACAGTTTCAATCAATTTATCCAACTCCACTGTCTTCAGAATAAATCCGGCTGCGCCCGCTGTCCAGGCTCGAACCAGATAGACGTCCCAGTCAAAGGCTGTCAGGATCAAGACGGCTGTTTCTGGACAGTGCTTAACAATTTGCTGACAAACTTCGATACCACTGCTGTCTGGAAATTGCACATCAACAATAGCCACCTGTGGACGTATTTGTTGAGCCTGTTCTATGGCTTGGCGAGCTGAGCTAGCTTCGGCGACAATTGTAATGTCGCTAGCCCATTCAAAACCTCGGCGTAACCCATATCGTACTGCCGGATGATCATCGGCGAGCAGCACATTAACAGCCGCCGTTGTATCGGATTCTGCCATTGAGTTTGACTCTCCTTGCCTATATCCTCCTCCCTGTTGACCAATTCTCAATGTATATAGCGATTATACTACTACTTATACTCACTTGCGGAAGGGAACTTACATTTTTAGCGATAGGAAAATAGTCGTAGTTATAAAGCCAAGATAAAGAGATTTGTGTTTTAACGTCGTCAAGGTATCATGGCCTTGCTAAACAAGCTGTAATCAAGCCTATTACATAATATTCTTTCCATTTCCAAATTCTTGAGCGTAGTGTTATAGAAATAGGGGGATATATAATGAAGCGATATCACCTCGCTCAGAAATTGCATCACAACGTTGTACAACAACTCGTCAGCATCAACTATCAACTTACGGAGATTTGGCAGCATACTGATCGTCAACAGGATACCGAGTTGGTTTCAGCCTTACAACTGATTCGGCAGGAATTACTGGATGCGGTTAAGCAACTAGGTGAAGTAATCAGTGAGTTGCAACCGCCTGGGTTGCCAGATTTGGGGCTGACAGCTGCCCTCGAAGGAGAAGTGGCCCGTCTGGAACGTGAGGGTGGCACACAGATGCCAATTATTGAACTAGATTTAGACGAAAGTGGTACGACTCTGCCAGAGCCAACCGCTCTTTGCCTTTTCCAGGTGGCTCAAGAGATGCTGCGTAATGCCTTAAAGCACGCCCAAGCGGATCGAGTCATCCTCAATTTGCGGTTGCAAGACGATGAAGTAGTGCTTGGTATCGTTGACAACGGTCGCGGTTTTCAGGTACCGACTTATCTGAAACAATTGGCTCAGTTTCCTCGCTTCGGCTTAATTAAGATAGTCAAGCACGTGACCAAAGTTGGCGGCCAAGTAAGCTTTCACTCACAGCCAAGTGTGGGGACAGAAATAACAGTTCGTATTCCTCTTAACAAAATCGAGAGTGATAATAACCGAAACTATCAATAATTTACTAATGGATGCCATACTTACTCCTCACTACTGGTCAGGCTTTGGTCAAACTTTGGTCAAACATCATCGGCACAAAAATGATATGGTGGGGATAATAATCATCATTTTTTAGAAAATGAGAGGAGTGAGTCATGATCCGATGGGACAAAAAAAGAAGAGCTTTCAAAGGCATTAGACATCTCGGTTTTGACCTCATCATGATGAACCTGCTGCTGACGACAAGTATCTGCTTCTTCATTGGTGAAAACATCAGTAAAGGAGATGTTCCCATTGCTGCCAATACAACTATAGCAGCCTCAGTACAAACTAGAACTATAGCCGTAGAAGCTACACCGCCTATTTCCACAGCAATTGTTTCGTCTGAATCGCCGACTGCCACACCATCGCTCGTATCTCCCAAAATCACTATTAACAATGCTAATCAAATCACAGAATTAATTCGCTTGGGGCGGGGCACGGTTACAGTCGTCGCTATTAACCCAGAAGGCCACACTTTGGCAGTAGGGGGTAGTTTAGGGGTCTGGTTATACGATATCGAAACCTTAACCCCTCTACGATTGTTAGCAGGCAAAACAGAAGCCATACAAACTTTGGTTTGGTCACCAAATGGCAGCCGACTTGCGTTGGGGGGGTGGGATCACACGGTACGAGTATGGGATGCTACTAATGGACAGGAACTCTATCAAGTAATGGAACCCAGTTGGGATGGAGCGCCTATAATAGTCTGGTCGCCAGATAGTACTCGATTAGCAGCAGTAGATAACAATGGAACAGTACGAGTGTGGGAAGTAACTACCGGGCAGGAACTTTACCAGGTAGAAGGACAAGAAGATGGGATAAGTAGCATTGTCTGGTCTCCAGATGGGACTCGGTTAGCTCTGGGGAGTCAGTGGGATAGGATTACACAGCAGTGGAATACTATTCGGGTCTGGGATGCTGCTAGTGGGCATCAACTACAGGTATTGGCCGGCCATACAGATGGAGTGACCCATATTGCTTGGTCGCCGGATGGCACCCGCCTGGCTTCAGGCAGTTTGGACCATACTGTGCGAGTGTGGTCTATCGACAGTGGACAGGTATTACAAGTGCTAAACGGGGTAGCTGAATCAGGATCCAAAATACTCTGGTCGCCAGATGGCAATCAGTTAGCATTGGTGAGTACTCATAAAACGATACAAATTTGGGATACTGCCACTGGACAGGAATTGCAAAAGATGGATGGCCCAGCTGGGGTGAGTTTTGTAGGGGTTTGGTTGCCGAATGGCTTACAGGTGGCTTCCTGGAGCGATGATGGAGCGGTGCGAGTATGGAATACCCTTAGTAAACAGGAACGGATTGTAAAAGGGCATCGGCGTCAAGCAGGTAATGTGGCCTGGTCGCCGGATAGCACCTTATTAGCTTCTGGCAATGATGATGGCAAAGTGAGAGTATGGAATACCGCCAGTGGGTTGGAACAGATAATCCTGGAAGGCCCTCTAAATTGGATCCGTAGCATGAAGTGGTCGCTAGATGGAACCCGATTGGCGGTGGGAGGTGGAGATGTTGGGCACGGAATCATACAAGTGTGGAACACCATTGAGAAACGTAAACAGTTTGTGCTGGAAGGTCATACAGGGGGAGCAATAGCTTGGTCACCAGATAGCACCCAGTTGGCCTCAGAAAGTTCAGATAATGAGAATATTGGGATATGGGATATGGTCAGTGGACAGGAACTCTATGTCCTAGAAGGAGATATGATTAGTGGAGGACCTTTAGCTTGGTCACCAGATGGCCAGCGTTTGGCTTCAGGGGGATACGATGGCTCAGTGCGGCTATGGGATCTTACCAATAGTCATCAACTCTATACCTTAACAGGTCATGGAACTGAAATTTCAAGCTTGGCTTGGTCGCCAGATAGCACCCAATTAGCTTCAGGTGGCGGAGATGCAACTGTACGGGTATGGGATGTTGCTAGTGGGCGTGAACTATATATCTTAAAGGGTCATAAAAACGCAATATCCAGTCTAGCGTGGTCACCGGATGGCAAGCAATTGGGCTCAACCGGAGATGATACAATACGGGTGTGGGATACAACCAACGGGCGTCAACTCTACACCTTGAAAGGGCATAAGAATGCAGTAAGTGAAGTCTCTTGGTTTCCTGATGGCACCTTACTGGCTTCAGCGGGTCAGGATGGTACAGTGCGAGTATGGGATGCAATCATTGGACAACAACTCCAAACCTTGGTAGGCCATACAGACTCGATAAACAGTGTAGCCTGGTCGCCCAATGGTACACAATTGGCCTCTGCAAGCCAAGATGGAACCGTACGTATTTGGGGTATTTCTACCCAACAGCGCATTTCAATGGCTGAACAAATTTTCGAGCGAGGCCAGATGTTTTGGCGTAATGATACAAAAACCATTTACGTGCTCCCTATAAACCACCCCTATGCCAGTTATGAAGATACCTGGGATGATAGTCAACCGGCTTATAGTTGTCCTAGTCTTTTTCCTTCGCAGACACCTCCTACACCCAAACGCGGCTTTGGTAAGGTCTGGTGCGCTGAGTCACAGGTTCGTCAGCTTTTGGGTAATGCCGTTAGTGAGGAGCGCAGCTTTGAGGCTATTGTTCGAGAAGCGGAAACTGGAGTAACTTTTCAGACAGATCAGAAGATAATGTATGTATTAGAGAGTCAATCAAATAATTGGAAACAAGTAGAATAGGGGCATGATAAATGATTCTGAGTCAGATCTAATCTGTAAAAAGGGAGCATGGCTGAGTGATAGTCATACTCCCTAATTGAGAGGTATCAGGTATTTACCTTAGAGGGGGTAATGAATACTAACAAGGCTGCTCCTGCGGCTGATCGAATTCGGAATATGTAAAGGCACCAAAATTTGCCCACAGGGGATCGCTGTAATCAAAAGCGTGCCATTGTGAATTAGATGCTGCTCTGGCAAACCCCACAACGGCCTCAACTTTGGTGTTTGTGCCATGATATGCACCCGTTTCGACGAGCCAGGTGAAGAATTTGAGGTCCCTTTGTCTGTTGAAATCATTGTATCCTGATGGATACTGCCCGTTATGGGGAGGACCTGGAGGATTACTATTGCACTCATCAATTATGATGGGTTTGTTCGCAAAATTGTAGAGGGTCGCGGCATAAAGCCCATACCATTATTGGATGAAAAAAGACGATCTCTCATTGAGGTGCAACTTGCCCAATAATGGTGACAAGCATATTTTCGCCAGATAAGATTGCCCCACCGATCTTTGAGCCGTAGTGCGTATGTTGTACCAACTTTTGCATTTTTCATTGCGTTAACGAAACCAGCCTCATCACGCTCCCACTGCGCTAACGGAGGCGTCGCAGTTGGGATCTGAGTGATTCCGCTGGCATTAATCTGGCGTCTCATTTCGGCAGTAAAATTTGCAAAATAAGTTTGATACTGTGTTGCAGTAATAGTATCGCTCGGATGATTCGGCTCGTTGGCCGGGATGTGAGCCAGCCAGCGATCTAATCTACCGCGTCCCTGAAATTCATTAAAATATGTCACTGCCTCGTTAAGAATGTCATTTATTGGTTGGAGGTTATGATTTTCGTTCACGCTACGAGTGATGATTTTGCCAACCCAACCAGCACTTACCTGATCTAAGGCAGCTCTTAAGTGGGCGAGCGTTCGTACTTTTACTACAAAAACGCCCATTTGGACAAGGTTAGGGAAGGGTGCATCTGATATTACTTCAACTCCACGGATAGCCATGATATTTTACTCCTATCTGTACTTAATCTAACTTGGATCTGCCAGACAATGAGAGCAGTGCATTTAGTGTTAGCCGCGACCCTGAAGTATCGGCTGATAGATATAGCCTCAGCCTACTCCCCGACTGTCACCAAATACGCTTCTGATTTGGGCCGAAAACCTACGACTCTTTTATCTGGGAGCGTGTTTACGCTCTTGACATCATCATACCCCATCAGTCTGCTGATTTCATCAGGGGAACTCCCTGATCTTTGGTGGAGGAAATGACAGAAGCGTATTCTAAAGAGAGACGGGAGGAATTAAAAGGAGATAACTAATGGACCCAGCCCAACGCCTATCCACCCTGACCGAATCGGTCATCCGCGATATGACCCGCCTGGCCATCAAGCACCAGGCGATTAATCTGTCACAAGGTTTCCCGGATTTTGACCCGCCGCCGGCGCTGTTGGAGGCCGCGACTCGCGCCATTCAGGGGGGGCACAACCAGTACGCCATTACCTGGGGGTCGGCCCGGCTGCGGGCGCAGATTGCCGAAACCTACGGGCGCTGGTACAGCATGAACATTAACCCTGAGACCGATGTGACCGTGACCTGCGGCGTGACCGAGGCCATTATCGCCGCCCTGCTGGGGACGGTCAATCCGGGCGAGAAGGTCATTATCGTTGACCCGTCCCACGAAAACTACGTGGCCGGGGTGCGCTTCGCCGGGGCTGAGCCGGTTTTTGTGAGCATGCGCCCACCCTTATTCAATCTTGACGAAACTGAGTTGCAAGCCGCCTTTGCCCAGCAGCCCAAAGCGATTATCTTCAACACACCTCACAACCCCAGCGGACGAGTTTTCAGCCGGGAGACGCTGCAACTGATCGCCAACCTGTGCCAGCACTACAATACCATCGCCATTACCGATGAGATTTACGAAAAAATTCTCTACGATGGCCGCCAGCATATCCCCATCGCCACTCTGCCAGGCATGGCCGAGCGAACCATCACCACCAGCGGTTTGACCAAAACCTACGCCGTTACCGGCTGGCGGGTGGCCTGGGCCATTGCCCCACCGGCGCTGTCCCAACCGCTGCGCACGGTGCATGATTTTCTAACCATCTGCGCCCCCACCCCGCTGCAAGAGGCCGCCGTCACCGCCCTGACTCTGCCCGATGATTATTACGCCGAGATGAGTCAGGCTTACCACGTGCGGCGGGATAAAATGATGGCCGTGCTGGAAGAAGCCGGCTTTCAGGCGGTCGCCCCGGAAGGCGCTTATTATGTGATGGCCGATTATTCGGCCCTTCAGCCGGAGATGGATGAAATGACCTTTGCCCGTTGGCTGACCACCGAAAAAGGCGTGGCAGTGGTGCCGGGCAGCAGTTTTTACCGGGGCGACCCCAGCCTCAGCCGGGGGTTGGTCCGTTTTGCTTTTCCCAAACAGTTGGATACGCTGGAAGAAGCGCGGCGGCGGTTGGTGGCAGGGGGATAGGGGTTGGGGGTCAGGGTAGCAGAGTTACAGGGTAGCATGATTCACGCACCACGCACTACGCACCACGTTTTCATGCATCACGTTTCACGCACCACGCACCACGTTTGTCTTTTGCTCCATCACCACAACGACTTGCCGCCCTGCCCTTGCAGTGCCTGGTCAATGGCTTCGGCCCAGTCGGATCTTATGCTGGTATAAGCGCGAATAAGACCGTAGCTGCCGGCCAGCATCATATCGCCAAAGGGCGTAGCCAGGTAAGGGTTGAGGGCCGACCCGCGCAGAAAGTTGCGCCGGGGGCCGGTAATGGACAGGAAATCCAACGGGATGGGGTGATGGGCGAACATGACCGCGCCGTGACCGTTGCTGTCAAAAATTTCGGTGTGGCTCAAGTTGCCCTGGGCCAGGCGGCGCAGATAGCCTTCCAACTGCGAAGGGGTGATTTCGCCGGTGTGATGTTCAAACACGCCTTCGATCCCGCCCGCCGGGTCGCCGTTGGTTGGACCCAACCGAAAGGCCAGGCAGTGAAAGTTGCCGATGTTAGCCACAATCGCCGGGCGAGTTTGGGCCACGTGCGGATCTTCCAGCGCGCCGAGCACAGCGGCAGGGGCCGTGTCCATCAGCAGCACCGGCAAGTCGGGCCGGGCGGCGCGGGCGGTACGGGCGGTGGCTTCCAGGCGGGTCATCATCGGCGGGACTTGTTCGGCGGGAAAGGCAAAGCTGGTCAAACTGTTGCGGGTCTGAATGCGCGTTTCGATGTATTCAAAGCGAAAAAGGCGGTCGCTGACGCCGGGCGGGGCATTGCCGTGGTCGAAAACAGCAATGGCGATAGCGTCGAGGTCGTGGTTCAAATCCACGCCGAAGCGGGCAAAAGCGGCGGCGATGGCCCGATAATCGAAGTCGCCCATTGTCAGGTGGATGGCCTGACCGTTAATAGCAGTGGCTTCATCTTCACCGACAATTGTCGCGCCCATCGCCTCGACGCGGGCGGGATCGTCGTCAAAGGTGCGGGCGGCGTCGGGCGTGACCCACAGCGGATAACCGGCCTGGACGTGATCGCGGGCAGCCCAGGCGCAGGGACCGCCCCCCATCAGCACCCCGCTGAGCACTACCCCAATCCCTTGTTGAGTGGCAGCACGGATCTGCTGGGCCAGCATCACCGTTGGCGAGGGCAAAACCAACTTGTAACAATTTTCAACCTCTTTGTCGCTGTCAAACAGCAAAATATCCTGGGTGCCGGTCCCGACATCCACGGCAAGGATTTTCATGAAAGCTCCTACGGAGCGACCGGGGACCGCACCCCCTCCCTTCCCTCCCCCTCTTAGGGGGAGGGTTAGGGTGGGGGTTGGTCGGCGGTCAGTTCTTCACTTTCTTGGGTAATTGCTTTTCCACGTACAGCTTGCCTTCGGGGGTGACGGACATGGAGCCGTTTTGGTTGGCTTTGATCCAGCCGCGATGCTCGGCGGTCAGGCGCAAACTGTTCTCGATGTTGAGGGGGGCGCGAATTTTGGCCTCGCGGTAGCAGGTATAAACGTGATCCAGGGTGATGGGTTTTACTTTGAGAATGTGCTGCAAGTAGTACAAAAAGACCAGGTTGCGCTCTTCGTTGGTGATGGGCAGCTTGGCATCCATAAATTCAACCAGGGCGGGGTGGCCGCTGGTGTGCCCCAATTCCAGGGTTTGGATGTAAGTGTAAGTGGGGGCGGGCGCTTTGGTTTCGGCGGGCAGAGCAGGCTCAGGTTCAGGTTGGGGTGGGGGAAGCGCAGCTTCGGGCAGCGGCTCTGGAATAACCTCGCTTACCGGGGCCGTTGGCGCAGGAGTGACCTCATCAGCTGGCGGTTCAACCGCCACAGGGGTAGTCTCCCGCCGGATTTTTGGACTGCGTGGTGTTTTAATCCGTTTCGATTTGGCCGTCAACGCTGATTCTTCGGCGGCGGTTTGACCGTTCGGCTCGACAAAATGAGCTTTGAAGTCAGTGTAAATGGCCTTGACAAAGGTTTCACTGCCTTCAACCTCCAGAATCCCCTGGGACAAATCTATTTTTAATTTAGTTGTCATGGCTTGGCCTCTGCGTAGATTAGTCGGCACTTTATTATAGCACAAATTGGCTGCATCTATCAATATGCCATCAGTCTTAGAAATCGTTCGCTCATAACGTTTCAGCTTGAGAGATTAGAGATTGGAGATTTAATAATCTCTAATCTCCTGGCACAGTGAAGTCACTTATGGACGAGTCCTTTTCCATCAAGCGCGAAATTGTAAAACAGGCCAGGTGGAGTAAAATCAGAAATCTATGGCTGCTCGCATTGGCATTGATTATACGGCGGCGGTGCAACAGGCCGCCGGCATTGGGCGCTACAGCCGTGAGCTGGTCAAGGCGCTGGCCGCGCTGTCACCCGAAAAAGAAGCCCCAGCATACCGTCTGTTTGTGGCCTCGGCAGGACGAGTCTCCCTACCGGCGCTGCCCGGTCCTAACTTTGCCTGGCGGCCCACCCGACTGACCGAGCGCTGGCTGGCCCGATTGTGGTACCGGCTGCATTTGCCGCTGTGGATTCAAACCTGGACCGGCCCGCTCGATCTGTTCCACGCCACCGACTTTTTTTTGCCGCCGGTCAAGCCCGGCACGCGCACCCTGGTCACGGTGCATGATCTCTCTTTTGTCCGCCAGCCGGAAACGACCATGCCGGGGATGAGCCGCCAGTTGAATCAATGGGCGCCCCGCTCCGTCAGGCAGGCCGACCACGTCATTGCCGTTTCCGAAGCTACCCGGCAGGATTTAATCGAATTGTATCAAACTCCACCGCAAAAAATCAGCGTGCTTTATCACGGCGTCACCACCGACTTCCAACCGGTGACTGCCCCAGACCGGCTGGCCGAGGTGCGCCAGAAGTACGGCTTGGGGTCGCAGCCGTTCATTTTGAGCGTGGGGACTATCCAGCCCCGCAAAAACTACCAACGTTTGATCCAGGCGTTTGCCGCTTTGGACCCCGCCCTGGCGCTGGTCATCATCGGCAGTAAAGGCTGGCGTTATGAAGCCACGTTTAACGAAGTTGCTCGCTGCGGACTGACCGGGCGCGTCCATTTTCTCGGCTTTGTGGCCGACGCCGATTTGCCGGCTATGTACAGCGCTGCCAGCCTGTTTGTATATCCGTCGTTATACGAAGGTTTTGGTTTGCCGGCGCTGGAAGCAATGGCCTGCGGCACGCCCGTTATCGCCTCCAACCAATCGGCCCTGCCCGAAGTGGTCGGGGAGGCCGGCCTGCTGATAGACCCTCACGATGTGGAAGCATTAGCGGCGGCTATGTCGCGCCTGCTGGCCGATACCGATTTGCGCCAGAAGTTAGCTCAAGCGGGACAAGCACGGGCGGCCCAGTTCACTTGGACGGGGATGGCCGCGCAATTGTTGGATTTGTATAAAACTTTACTGAGTTGACTATGCATATCTGCCTTGATGTTTCTCCCACAGCCCAAAAACACGCCGGCCTGGGGCGTTATGCCGGCGAAATTGCCCGCGCCCTAGCCGAACACAAAGAGCGGTTCGACCTGTCACTATTTTACAATGATGACGGTCAGGCGGAACTGCCCGATTATCTGGGCCATCTGCCCCGGCGCACGGTTAAGCTGGGCAACAAACCCTGGCGTTTGGCCGTGCTGCTCTCGCAGATGACGCGCTGGCCGTTGGACCGGGTTTTTGGGGCGACAGATATTTTTCACGCTACCAATCACCTGCTGGCTCATTTCAGCCAGGCCCGCACCGTTTACACCCTGCACGACCTCATTTTTTTGCGCTACCCGGAGTACCATTTACCCTACAACCGCTGGTATCTAACCTTGAGCATGCCGCGCTATCTGCGCGCCGCCGATGTGATTATCACCCCCTCCGAATGGACCAAACAGGATGCGCTGCATTATTACAGGCTGCCGGAAGCAAAAATCAAAGTGATTTACGAAGCGCCGGCCCCCTCGTTTCAGCCGGTTAGCGACCCCGGCCGCCTGGCGCAGATTCGCCAGAAGTATCGGCTCCCCGCCCAGTTTATTTTGCACGTCGCCACCATCGAGCCACGCAAAAATCTCAGCCGGCTGCTCGACGCTTTTCAGCCGCTCCTGGTGGATTGGCCCGATTTGAAACTGGTTTTGGTCGGCAAAAAAGGCTGGCTCTACGAGTCATTTTTTCAAAAACTGCAAGCGATGGGGCTACAGGAGTGTGTTATTTTTCCCGGCTATGTTGACGAAGCCGACCTGCCGGGCTTCTACCAACTGGCCGAACTGTTTGCGTTTCCATCCCTGTATGAAGGCTTTGGTTTAGGCCCGTTAGAAGCAATGGCCTGCGGCGCGCCGGTGATTAGCAGCAATAGTTCCAGTTTGCCGGAAGTAGTGGGCGAGGCCGGCCTGCTGCTTGACCCGACCGACACCGCCGCCTGGAGCCAAGCGCTGCGCCGGGTTTTGGCCGACTCGGAACTGCGGCGCGATTTGCGCCGGCGGGGGTTGAGCCAGGCGCAAAAGTTTTCGTGGCAAAAAGCCGGCGCTGAGTTAGCAGAAGTTTATTGTTCTTTGCAGCCGGAAATAAAGACGCGCTCGGCCTGCTAAGGATTGTGGATTAAATAACTTCTACATTTTGGTTCATGTCATTTCGAGCGATAGCGAGAAATCCCTACTACCCTGGCTTAAAATCAATGTTGAAGGGGATTTCTCCCTTCGGTCGAAATGACATGCGGAAATTATCAAATTTCTATTCTAAGCCGGGCCAGTCACCACCGGCAGGGTTGGGTCGGTTCCCCACTCCTCCCAGGAAGCATCATACAGGGCCAAGTGACGATACCCGGCCAGGTACAAGGCGAACAACCCTAACGAAGCCGAGATGCCGACGCCGCAGTAAGTAATCACGCGCTGCTCCGGCTGTAGGCCAACGGCCTCCGCCTTGCCTCGCAGCGCCTCGGGGGCCAGATAGGTCCATTCCGCCGGATCGAGGTTGGTCGAGGCATGCCAGTGGAGCGCGCCGGGAATGTGTCCCGCCCGTATAGGCCGCCGCGCCCCAATGTCCACTTCTGTTTGGCCGGGGGGTAAATACAAACTACCGTGAGGCGTCCAGACCGCCTGGCCCAGGTATTGTTCAGGGGGGCGCGTGTCTACCAGGCGGGTCTGGGAGGAACTGCTGCCACAAACCTGCTCGATTTCGGCGGCGGTAGCCAGCCAGTGTGCTTGAGGGCGGGGTGTAAAGACAGCCGGGGTTGGCTGCGGCAGGTCGGTACTGAGCGGGCGATTTTCGGCCAGCCATTTGGTCAGACCGCCGTTAAGCACGGCAACCTGTTCGTGGCCGTAATAACGCAGCGCCCACCACAGGCGGGCTGCGCCGGAGTAATCGGTTTCGGCGTAGGCGACCACAGCCGTATCATCGCCAATGCCGGCAGCGACCATCAACTCGGCAAAACGGTCTGGCGGCAAAAGTAGATCGCGCACGCCCTCGCGGGTGTAGCCCAAGTCGCGTTGCCAATCGAGATGGACCGCGCCGGGAATATGGCCGGCCCGATAAAGGTCGCGGCTCGCCCCATCGCCACGCCAGCGCGCATCTACCACTCGCAGGTGGGGTTCGCTCAAATGAGCTGCCAGCCACTCCGTTTCAACCAGAGGACGATTGACAAAATCAAACATGGCGTCTGACTCAGCGTAGCAGCGTTAAAACAAAAAGGGCCGAGTTGACCTGGCCCTTTGGACTACTTGAGGCGACGGCCGGATTCGAACCGGCGCATAAAGGTTTTGCAGACCTCTGCCTTACCACTTGGCTACGTCGCCAGAAAGAAATAGTATCCGCCTTAAGACAAAAACCTGCGCGTTTTAAGACGATCGCTTTTCTTATTGTTTTTCTATTTTACCACGTCTTCTAAGGCCGTCAAATCTTCCCCAAGCGTTGGGAGCATTTCAGTTTGGGAGCAGCTTTACTTCTGCTCGGCCTGGATTGTCAACTCCAGGCCCCCAACTGCCGGCTTTGGCAATCCGGCAGGAGCAGTCAAAAAACTCGCCCCAGAACTGAAATACACCCGAACGTCAATTAGCTGGCGGCCTATGCCGGCTCTGCCCCCGACCCGACCACCCTGGTCCCCCTCCTGGAAAAACTCCACGAGCATCAGGGCTTCTTCCCGCCTAAAGTTGCCGGCGACCAAATCTACGGCAACGGCAAAACCCGGGCCGAGGTCGCCCAGGTCAGCCAGGGCCAGACCCAACTCATTGCCCTCGTCCCCGATTACGAAAAGCGCACCGACCGCTTCGTTCCGTCCGACTTCATCCTGTCCGAAGATGGCTTCAGCCTGACCTGCCCTAACCAGATCACCCTCCACCAAAATCTACTTCCTGCCCGATAAGGATGGTTACGAATTCCGCTTCACCCACAAAATGTGCCGGGGTTGTCCTTTCTGGCTCTCCGCCGAACAATTAGCCGCTAACCCGACCCTGCCTCACTGCCGCACCCCTGACTGTAAACCCAAATCTCACCGCCAGGTCTTCATCAGTTTCTACCGTGATGAAACCCTGGCTGCCATCGAGTACAACAAAACGGACCAGTTCAAACTAGAAATGAAGCAGCGCCCCCTCATCGAGCGGGTCATCTTCAACCTGACCCACTTCTTCGGCGCCCGTTATGCCCGCTCCACCGGCCTGCCCAAAGCCAATTTCCAACTGAGCATGGCTGCCGCTGCCTTTAACCTGCGCCAACTCATTCGTTTACCCAGGCGTCCCAAACCTGCTGCGGCTTAATCGCCGCCTCGGGCCGGAGTCTGCCTGCTGACCGCTTCAAAACCGGCCAGCCCGACCAATTTTGACCGATTTTGGGCCGAATAATGGCCAAAAGTGTATCCGTCAACGAAATATTGCAGTGAAGGTAAAAATGGGTAAGATGAAGAACAATGAAAAAAGGACGTATCTACTACCCACGCACTACCGCTTCACAACGCAAACGGTTATTTGAAGTTTGGCAG
>Ga0209172_10005214_pt1 | contig 16108 bp, 14 predicted proteins | sample LarsenN4metaG_FD_184113 | JGI IMG/M metagenome (GOLD analysis project Ga0209172, IMG submission 184113) | Hot spring sediment bacterial and archeal communities from British Columbia, Canada, to study Microbial Dark Matter (Phase II) - Larsen... ... | reverse complement strand
CCCGAGTGCAAGGCGAGAACGCGTTCAAGACGGTCGATGTCCCGCTTCCACGTCGGCACCCACGGAGCACCCGACACGGCGGCGTACGCAAACGACAACAGAAACAGCATTCCGATCCCCATCACGATCCACCACATACCATGTTGAATATGAGGGCTTTATGATATCATGGACGCATAAATCATCCACAAGGTATGAACAACACACTCAAAAAGATGCTTGCGGTCGGTGCCACGATTGCGCTCCTGGGCGCAGGTTGCGCTGGCTCGGCTCCAGCCCAAGATTCTCCGTCCGCTGTCGTTAACTCCTTCATGACCGCGGTGCAGAAAGGCGATAAAGAAGGCGCGCGATCGGTCGTCGACATGGAGGGCGAATTCGGTCAGAACTTCGATGATGCCTGGGAAGAGATCAGCTCGCTCACCGTTACGGAGTACACCGTTGGCTCCGTGGACGGAAACGAGGTGAAGGTGGAAATGACCGTTGAGGAAAACGGTGAAACGGATGAAAGCGTCGAAACCTTCGAGGTCGTCGAGCGCGACGGCAAGTGGTGGCTCGTCGAGCCCTAAACCTCCGCGAAACAAAAATCCCCTTCTCTCGCGAGAGGGGGATTTTTGGTCGGGCCGGCGGGACTCGAACCCGCGGCCTCTACGTCCCGAACGTAGCGCGCTACCAACTGCGCCACGGCCCGATCAATGTGGCGAAATGATACATCGCGCTCGATTAGTAGTCAATTCCTTCCCTGGCTTTTACGCCGACGTAAAAATAATGCTTTTCCAGCCCGACATGGGACACGAGATGGGCCCGATCAAGAAAGGCCTGGGGCGCATTGCGGCCGGTGAGAACCAATTCCGTAGAATCCGGTTTCGCATCCAGTGTTGCCAGCACCTCCTCTTGCGCGAGCATACCCAACGACGTGGTCGAATTGATTTCATCGAGCACAACTAAATCCAGACCCTTCTCAAACATCTCGCGCGCGGCATCCATCCCTCGGCGCGCCTCGTCGCGATCGAGTTGAATGATGGAAAAATCAAATCGCCCTGTCACCGGGTCAATTCGATCACGTCCTGTTGCGACCCACTCCACGCCCAGGCGATCGAGAACAGGACGTTCGCTGTAGTGCGTTCCTCCTTTATCAAAAAAGACGACTCCGGCTCGCTTTCCGGCACCAACAACCCGCATGACCTCGCCGAGCGCGGCCGTGGTTTTTCCCTTTCCGTTTCCGGTAAACACCTGAATGAGTCCGTATCCCTGGCGACCTTTAATGTCTTCCATACCGAGCCATCGTACCGCTTGATCGCAAAACACAAAACAGGGCACGCGCCCTGTTTTGCCATATGACTATTCCTCACTCTCCCCTTCAAGCGCCTGGCGAAGCGCCTTGGCGTCCGGCTTGAGCGTCTCGTGAACGAACGCGCGCATGGCTTCGGCGTTTCCGCGCAACTCGTCGTGAGCGGCGCGCATCCGGTCGCGCATAGCCTTTGCTTCGTCCTCAGTTGCTGTGTCGCAATCAAGCGTGAGGGCCTCCGAGATGGCATCGTGCCAATCTTGATAGTCGGCATCGAGCGCGTCGGCGAGATCCGCGAACGTTTCGAGGTTTGCACGCAGCGTCGAGCTGTCCAACCCTGCCGCATCCGCTTCATCTGCAAGCGTCGTGAGTCGCTCGATCACCTGTGCCTCACGCGCTTCCATTGCGTCGTGGCGCGACTCAATGCCCGTCAGCCGAGCGGAAAGCCGCGTCTGATGCTCCGCACACGATTCCGCGGAAAATTCACGCGGTTCGCGCGGGCCAAATCCGCGCGGCCCCTCGCCCGGCGCGGCCAAGGCCGGAGTTGCGGTTGCAAGCGCCGCCGCGACCCCTAATACAGCAAAAACCTTCATAGATGATATCTTAAGAATAATTTCTCTCTCCGTGGTTTCTTACACGATCGTTTCAAAGAGGTAACGTGTGGAACCCTCCTATCTAACATAAAACCGGCTTTTGCCGGTTTCATTCTACCTATCAGCTGCATCCCGTGGTCGCGCCGCAGTTGAGGCATTTGTAGCACGATGCGTTGCGCACCATCATCGAACCACACGTGTCACACGGAGGAGCATCGGATTGGTTGTCGAATGTAGCGGTGTGAGTTGGCGTTGACTCTGCAACCGCTGGCTTCGGCGTCGATTCCGACCTCACAGGCGCCGGCGCTGACGCTTTTGGAGCGGCAAAGAGATCGGGTTGGGCATCCGTGATTTCAACTTTTTCAACCGCAACCGCCAACTCAACTCCGTCGGTCTTCTCAACTTCCACAACGTTGATCCCAACCGCGCGCTGTGCATCGGCCGACAGGAATTTTGTGGCCATCCAGCGGAAAAGATAATCCACGATGGACTTGGCGATGCGGATGTTAGGATTGTTCGTGTAGCCCGACGGCTCGAAACGCACGTGGGCGAATTTGTTGACCAGTACAGAGAGAGGAACGCCGTATTGCAAGCCGATCGAAACGGCTGTGGCGAAGCTGTCCATCAATCCGCTTATGACGGAGCCTTCTTTGGACATGGTGACGAAAATTTCGCCCGGCGTCCCGTCATCATACAGTCCGACCGTGATATATCCCTCATGGTTGCCCACGACGAACTTATGCGTCACGGATCGCCGTTCATCCGGCAAGCGGCGGCGGCGCAATTTTGGATCCTCGGGTAGGACCGGTTTCACTATCTGCGCGACCGGTGCTGGCTCAACAGCTGGCGAAACCTCAACCGTTTTCTCATTCTGCTTTTTGGCATCCTTCTCTTTGGACGTCGTTAAGGCCTGCTGCCGCTTGGAACCGTCTCGGTACACGGCCACCGCCTTGAGGCCGAGTTTCCATCCAAGCAGGTAGACGTCCTCGATGTCCTTTGGCGTGGCGTCATGCGGGAGATTCACGGTTTTGGAAATCGCCCCCGAGATAAACGGCTGGACGGCGGCCATCATTCGAACATGACCGAGATAGTGGATGCTGCGGCTCCCTTGCGCTGGTTTGAAGGCGCAATCAAACACGGGAAGGTCGTTTGGCTTGAGATGCGGTGCGCCCTCGATGGTGTCTGTTTTTTCGATGTGCAGGAGAATTTCGCCGATCTGTGTTGGGTTGTACCCCAATCGCGCGAGCGCCTCCGGCACGGTGTTATTAACGATCTTGATCATCCCGCCGCCCACCAGCCACTTGTACTTTACGAGCGCGATATCCGGCTCCACGCCCGTGGTGTCACAATCCATCAAAAACGCGATCGTTCCTGTTGGGGCCAGCACGGAAATTTGCGCGTTGCGCAATCCATGCGCCTTTCCGAGCGTGAGCACGCTGTCCCACGCCATGCGCGCTTCCTGCAACAGATCCGCCGGCACCCCTTCGCCACCAATGCGATACGCGGCGTCGCGATGCATGCGCATCACCTCCATGCACGGAGCTTCGTTCTTTTTGAATCCCGCAAACGGGCCTTTGACCTTTGCGATTTTGGCAGACTGTGCATAGCAGTGTCCGTTTTGGAGAGCGGTCACCGCCGCGGCAAGATTGCGGCCTTCCTCGGAGTCGTACGCCAGTCCGCGGCTCATGAGCAGTGCGCCGAGGTTGGCGTAGCCAATGCCGAGCGGTCGGTAATCCTCGCTGTTGCGCTCAATGGCCGGCGTCGGATACGACGAGTTGCCAACGATGATTTCCATGGCGGTGATAACAATCTCGTTGGCATGCTTGAACGCTTCCACGTCAAACACCATCTCGCCGTTGACCTCCTTACGGAAACGCATCAAGTTGAGCGACGCGAGGTTGCATGCCGTGTCATCGAGGAACATGTACTCCGAACACGGATTGCTCGCGTTGATGCGGCCGGTGTTTTTGCAGGTGTGCCACGTGTTCACGGTCGTGTCGTATTGCACGCCCGGATCGCCGCACTGCCACGCGGCCTGCGCCATCTTTCCAAGCAGTTCCTTGGCGCGGTAACTGGTGGATGGTTTTCCGGTTGTCACTTCATGCGTGACCCACTCCGCGTCCATTTCCACCGCGCGCATAAACTCGTCCGTCACGCGCACGGAGTTGTTGGCGTTTTGAAAAAACACTGAGCTGTACGCGGACCCGTCCATGGAGCCGTCGTAGCCTGCATCCATGAGCACCCAGGCTTTCTTTTCCTCCTCGGCTTTGCAGGTAATAAACTCTTCGATGTCCGGATGATCCACGTTAAGAATCGCCATCTTGGCCGCGCGGCGCGTTTTGCCGCCGGATTTAATCACGCCCGCAAACGCGTCCAAACCGCGCATAAACGAGACCGGGCCGGACGCGCGCCCATTGGAGCCGCGCAAATACTCTTTGCGTGAACGCAACGTGGAAAAGTTCGTCCCCGTTCCAGAGCCGCCCTTAAAGAGCATCCCCTCGGTCAGTGCCAGGTTAAGGATCGAGCGCATGTCATCCGAAACCGAGTTGATGAAGCATGCCGAGCATTGCGGGCGCGGCGCCACGCCGACATTGAACCAAACCGGCGAATTGAACGCTGCCATTTGATTGACGAGGATCGCGGTTAGCTCAGCCTCAAAAACATCCGCATCCTGCGCGCTTTGGAAATATCCGTCATAGCGGCCCCAATCCGAAATCGTGCGGGCCACGCGGGTGATGAGCTGTCGAACGGACGTCTCGCGCTCCGTCGTACCCACCTTCCCTCGAAAATATTTGGACACGACGATGTTGGTGGCCGTCTGACTCCAAAACGCCGGCACCTCAACGCCGGTTTGCTCAAAAACAGCCTCCCCCTTTTCGTTCGTGATGCGGGCATCGCGCATCTCCCACGATATGGCGTCAAAGGGATGCTGGTCCGGCTTGGTAAATCGGCGGGCAAACACCAGACCGTTTCCATACGTCGGCTTGCGCTCCTTGCGCTTTCCAACGGTTCGGAACAGGAGAAACGCCCGGGCCGCGTGAGAAAGGTTATGATCGATGATCGCCGCCCCCGTCACCTCACGGATGTCCGCGGTGGATGGAAGCGTGTGGCCGTCGAATGTCTTGGTAAGACGGCCGACCACGGTTCCGGCCACGCGGGCGGCGAGCAGCGGATCGTGAATTCCCGCGTCCGCAAACGCGGAAGCGATGCTGCGCTGGAGTTTTTGCGCATCGAACGGCTCCTCCGAACCGTCGCGCTTGCGCACAATTTTGATGGATGTCATATAGGCCCAGACGGCGTCAGAAACTCGATGAGCGGACGCGGCAGAATCTGCGGAGGAGGCGTTTTGTTGCATACACTAGATCTTGTGGTTCGATCACATCTTAAACCCCAAGATGTGGAGCGTCAAAGAGGAATGGTGAGGTTAATAGAAACCGGGGCGGAAGCGGGGACGGAAAAGTCCACCGGGATGCCTTTGCGGGTGCCGGCACGATCTTCATACGCAAGGGCGCCATACTTGAGGCCGTACTCATAGACCTCCTTGGTGACGCGCACATCATCCAGACAATACTGTTTGACCTTCTCCTTCTCGCCGTTGCGCCACCACTCAACCGCCTGCAATCCGTGTCCGGTTTTTCGGTGCCCCACGGATGCCGCGGCCACGTCGTCGAGCTTGAGACGGAATCCGAGCGCTTTCTCGATTTCCACCAGGATATCGAGCGACGGGAACGTCAAAAAGTCCCCGGCGTAGTAATTGTTCATCACGGGAAAATCAAAATGCCGCGTGTTATAGCCGATAATACGGCCGGAGCGCTCCAGCCGCGTCCAGAGTTGCGGCAATTCATGCTCCTCGTAGCATCGGTATTCGTCGTTCTCATAAAAATAGACGCCAACCACCGAAATCTTGAGCTTGGAATGGTCGTAGGCGCCGATCTCCTGGAACGTGTTTTGCGTTTCAATGTCGAGGACGACCTCGTTGCTCATACGGTTTGTGATTGCCACCAAATTTCTTGACTGCGCACATCAGACTCCGGCGTCGCAAAAGTTTCCAGCACCGCCTGCCGCGCTTTTTCGCGATCAAAGGGCTTACAGGAGAAGATGTCGATCATGACCTCATCGTGCTCCGTAAAAGTATGGACCGCCGCGTGGGAATAATCGAGAACCGCGAATGCGGAAAGGCCTGGATTCTCGGGTACCCCCTGTACTGCCGTCGGACCGGAGATGATCTTCATCTCCACCCTCGTCACGATGTCTTTTAAGAATTGCTCGAGTCTAGATTGATCGCGAATAACGTCCGGTTTTGCGTGCGTGAGATCGACAATGACGTGATAGCGTGGGGATTTCATATTACTCAATCGTTACGGAACCGCAAGCCGCAGCAAGGGCCTCGTTCCAAGTAGGATAGGCGTGAATCAGAGAGGCAACATCGTCCACCGTGGCGTTGAGATGCATCGCGAGCGCCGCCTCGTGAATCATCTCTCCTGCGCGATCGGCCATGATGTGGCAACCGAGGATTTTGCGCGATTTTGGGTCCGCAATCACTTTTACCAATCCCTGGCGTGCATGCTCGGTAATGGCCCGACCAAGACCAGCGACCGGAAAACGTGCCACGAGAAGCTTGCGCGAAGCCTTGCGCGCTTCCTCTTGCGTCAATCCGACAGATGCCACTTCCGGCTCAACAAATGTGACGCGCGGAACCACTCGCTCGTCGCGTTTGCGCAGGGGCCGGCGTTTGCCGAGCGCGATGAGCGCCGCATTGTGGCCGGCAATGGATCCTTCGTGATGGGCCGTATGCGTAAACATCATGCCGCCGTCGACATCGCCTGCGGCAAAGACGTGCCTGGCACTCGTTGCCTGCTGCGCATTTGTCGTTGCATTGCCGCGGGCGTCAACCGTGACACCAACTGCCGAAAGATTGAGCTGATCTGTATTCGCTCTCTTTCCAGCCGCAACGATCACCTGTTCAACCGCATGCATGGCTTCCTCACCGCCCGAGGACACGCGCAAGCCATACACCCCACCGCGGCCGTCGATCACTTCCAGGATTTGAGATGAAATGATCACGTTCACACCTCGCGCCTCCAGGACCTCCTGCGCCAATCGCCCAATATCCGCATCCTCGCGGTTGAGAATCGCGGGTGCGGATTGAAGCAAAACCACACGCGTCCCAAACGAAGCATAGAACGTGGCAAGCTCGCACCCGACCGGTCCACCGCCGATAATGGCAACCGCCTTTGGCTGTCGCTCGAGCATCACCGCGTCCCTGGAAGTCAGATAATGAATATCGGCGAGCCCAGGCACGGGAGGGATGAATTCCGTCGCGCCCGTTGCTATCACGAACGACTTGCCGTATACGCGCCTTCCGCCCACCTCAACCGATTGCGCATCCGCAAACGACGCTTCGCCAAACACAACCTCGACGCCGAGCTGATGCACGAGCCGCTCGTAACGCGCACCCCGCTCCCCACCGCCCGTAATGGTTTCCACGGCCGACTTCCGATACGCCATCACGCGTTTAAAATCCGCCGCTCCACTCGCGGTAATACCAAACGCTTCGGCACCGCGAATTCCACGAAACGCACGTGCCGCCCGCAATAGCGCTTTCGTCGGCACACAGGCCCAATTCGGACACTCGCCTCCGAGTTTTTCTTTTTCGATAAGGCAAACCTTCGCGCCAAGCGCGCGAGCGGACTCCGCCGCCGAAAATCCGGCCGAGCCGGAACCGATGATCACAACATCAAAGGCGGTTGAAGCTGCCATAACGCCGAATATTATAGCACACGCATTCGCGAGATCAGACCAGCTAAAACACCTCTCGCGCCGCCTCCCAAAGCCGCGGTTCTCCATGCTTCAACAGCACGTACCACCACTCCGCCCCCCAGAGATACGCTTCTGGGGCCCCGGTATCTTGTGCGAAGCTGACGGCCTCCGCGAGGTCATCGGCATTAAATACTTCGTACCATTTAACGAATTCTGCGGACTTCGCTGGCTCGGGAAACCATGGTTCGGCTTGCATTTCCGAAACAATCACCTCATCCACGAACGGTCGCACGACCCAACTACGCAACCGATAGTACAGGGGCGGCAAGGGATAACGGATGGAAAACAATCCGTCGTTCCACACCGCACGATACACCGAAAACCCAAGCACATCGGCGGTTCCAGCGCTCGGCCACCACACATCCCACTCCCCGCTCACCGTCAGCATGATCGGTCGGTCATCAAGCCAGGTCACCGCATTCAGCTCGTCTTGCAGCAATCCGATGTCCGGCATCGGGCACTCGCCAAACGGAAACGTCGGCTCGTTTTCCACCTGCCATCGCACCACCGCTGGTGAGTGACGATAGCGCCGAACCGTCTCTTGAACGAATTGCACCTGCTCGGCGCGACGATCAGCCTCTGTCCCCCGCTGTGTCCAGGTAGGAATATAACACTCCGGCCACCGCGGAACTTTTGCGCCCACCACGAGCGTCACTTGCGCACCAACGCGCTCCGCCTCCGCCACCATCCAATCCACTTCGCCCCAGTAGTACTGATCATGTGCCCACTCTACCTCCGACCAGTACACAGGGATGCGCAGAGCCCGCACACCCAAATCATCTACGATCGCCAAAAACGCCTCGCGCCAATCGAGCCCAAGCGACCGGGCATACATATGCGAAAACGTCACACCGAGCGTGGTTTGCGTTTCGCGTTCAAACCATCGCATAGGGAACCACAAAACCGCCGCCAACAGGATGACGCCGCAGGCTAGCCGTCCCAGGTTCCTCCTCATACCACGTCGCGTTAAATCTCTTCTTTCTTCTCGCGCAAATACGCGAGCCATCCTTCCACGGCGCTAATGAGCGCCTTGAACGGCGCTTCTACCACGAAGTCGAAAAAGTACAGGAAGATGTTGACCTTCGGCGTGCGCAACGCCACCCAGCGCCCGGCACTGATGATCGGCAAAAAGAGAATGTCTGCAAGCGTGCCAAAGACGGACGTTTTTCCTTCGATGATAATCAACTCTCGCTTGGTGTTGCGGATCTTGAGTCCAAAGAACGTCACGAGCGAGAGGAAGAAGATAAAGAAGAAGATGGAAAGCGCATTGAAATCCACGCTATGCAGGAACCACGAGATGGCGCCGATCGTGAGCAGAAAAAACAATGCATAAAAAATCTTGAACACGCCGCCCATCGTGCCTTTGGCCCACGGCCGGCGCACCTTAAACGACACGACAAAATCGTCTCCCATCCCAAGCAACCCTTTGGCCTCCTCAACGATTTTCGCGGTGTTTTTGGTTTCTGGCAACGAAACCGTGAGGCCGATGACGGCCAGCAACAACGGGTGAAACAAAATATTGACGAGCAGTGGCGTGAAATTTTCCTCATGAATGACGAGCTGCTCGTACGGGACTTCCACGACGAGCGCCAACAGCATCTTGGTGAGAAACAGAAACGCCACCGCGCGAATCACAAGCCGGCGCAGACGCACGCCAAACCGTTCATAGCGCTTTTTCGCCGCCTTCGCGATGGCATCGGCGATCCCGTCTGCATCATGTACTTCGAGCATGTGTGCGAACCCCTGCGCATCCTGCTTGGCCAAATCTCCAAGAATGTGAAACACCACCGCGTGTTTGCGAACGACGCGATACAGGGTTTCCCCAGCCGGATGACGCAACTGCGTCTCGATGGAGGTGATAATGCTCGGAAGGTTCGCGGAAACCGTTTTTACGACGGCATCGCCCGGAGCTGCTTTTGCCCAAGCGGGATAATAGAGCGTGAGCAACCGAAACCGTAGCGTGGCATGATTGGATTTGAGCACCGCGCGATGCACCGCAACATACAGCTGAAGATCGTGGTCCTCCTCGGAAATGGTCTTATTGACCCAATCCATGCGCTCCTTGAGTTCCTGATACGCAAAGCTCGCGAGCGCCTCGTCAATGTGCGGAGGGCTCACGGCGTATTCCACCTCTGTGGAGAGCAGATCCAACAACCAGCTCCACGCCCGGCGCTCCTCGCGCGATCCGTGATGAGCCACTTCAAGCAACGGCTCGTACTTCTTGAGAATACCGTCCACGACGGCGATCATGCGCTCCGGCACGCGCTTGTTGGGGAGATACCGCGCCCAAATGAGTTCGCGCAAAAGATCGCGCCCGAGATGATCGCGGTTATGCTCTTCGAGTCGACGCGACAAAATGCGCCGAATCGCGTTGCGGCGCAGCAAATGTTCCTCATCGTACTCCAAACTATTGCGCAAGGTCTCGTATGCCGAGGCTGCGGTCGATATCGTTTCGCTCACGGCGATCACCTCGTGCTCCGGTGGCTGGTCATCGTGCGCGTGGACGCGCTCGACGGTTGAGAGGAGCTGTTCAAGGGTTTTTTTCATACATGTCGTGTCCGCAGACGGCGCACACGCCTTTGGTCATATCCACGACGCCGCCACTGAATGGAACTCTCACCGGGACGGTATCGATCATCTCCCGGTTTTCCTTACATCGCGGGCAATACCCATGCGGCGCCTGGATCATAGACGCCCATGTTACCCGTTTTTGTGCTTGCCCGGCAAGCCAGTCTTGCCGCGCGGAAGCGTGATGTGGAACGTCGTTCCACGAGAAGATGTGTCGAATCGGATCGTTCCACCACAGGCCTCGACGAATTTTTTCGTCAGGAACAAACCAAGGCCCGCTCCGGTGCTTCCGCCGCTGGCGGCAACCTCGGTTGTCTTGATATCAAACAAATGATCCCACATCTCTTCCGGAATTCCAGACCCCTGATCCTCAATAGAAATGGTCACCTCAGACGGCCGAGCCGTGGCGCTGATGCGGATCGTACTGTGCTCAGGGCTGTACTTAATGGCGTTGTCCACCACGTTTCGAATAGCTTCTGAAATTTTCTCCCGGTCTACATGAATGGTCAGCCCGCGATCGATCGGCGCCACACGCACCTCCATGCGGCGCTCTTTGGCGAGGTCGCGGACGGGTCCGAGCGCGTCGGAAATCAGATGCGCAACAGGAACCGTTTCCGTGGTGAGTTTAAGCACTCCGCGCTCAATGCGAGACATATTGAGGAGATCGCCAACCAGGTGGCTTTCTGCAACCACAAGACGCTCAAGCGCGTGCAATTGTTCCTGTGCGGACTTTGGCAGCCGAGTACTCCCCAGCAACTGCTCAACCATCCACCGCATGTGCGTCATCGGTGCGCGCAACTGATGGGCAACCAGCGACACAAACCGCGTTTTTGCACGTTCAACTTCTTTGCGCTCGCTAATATCTCGCGCGATATAGAGCTGGCCAATTTCAGCACCGGCAGCATCGAGCAACGGAACGACGGTGAGAAAGATGTCGCGCGGCGCCGCACGATCCGTCGAAACAACAAATTCCCCTTCCCAGCGCCCATGGCTCGCAAGCGATTCCATGACGGTCTCTTTATGCAAAACCAGCTCATTCAGCACATACGGCCAGACCGAATTCCCGAGGATGCCTTCTGCGGCAACGCCGAACACGCCGGCAACGGCATGGTTTGCGTATAAAATGGACCCGTCTTTCCCCGCAACCAGCACCGCGTCGCTGATGTTATCAAGATAAAACTTGCTTTGGGCGAGCTCCGCAACCTTTGCACGCAAATCAGCGGTTCTCTCGGTTAAAACTGCCGAGAGTCGCGACTGTTCGGAAGTCACGAGAAACATAATGCCCGCGAGCGTGGTCAGCGCAAAAATGACGATAAACGTCACCGTGAGAGGCTCCGAGTAAAGTTGGGACATCGTGCTCGGCAGTGGGATACCGATCAATGTCCACGTCGTCGGTCCTACCGAAATGGTCAGCGCAAAGGATTCATCTTCTCCCTCCGAAACGACCGCCGTAATTTCACGTTCGATATTCCCTTCAGAATCTATTCGGCGCCCACGGGAGTCCATGAGCGACATGCCGTCTGAAGAGACATAGATCCCTTCGCTCATGAGACGCAACTCGATGTGTTGCAGCTTTGGGAATACGTTCTGAAGGTCGACCATGGGGACAGCCATGGCCGCGGCTCCGAGATACACATCGTCGCGCACCACCGGCGTGTAAATCAAAAATCCCGGAGTCCCGTCCAGAAGATAGATCGGCCCCGAATACACGGCAGCGTTGCGCTGACGCGTCGCGTTGATCAGCGGCCAGATAATCGGATCACTGGAGAAATCGTGGCCGAGATATTGCGAGTCACGGCTAAATGCGATACGGCCATCCGGATCAACGAATGCAAAACGCACCTCATCGCCGGGCCCCATCGAAACCGCGCTCGTGAAAGCACGGAACTCTTCGTCCGACAGGTCTTCATCGTATTTAATAAACTCCACGAGCATTGAGAGATCGCTCAGTTTTGAGGCAAGTCGCTCCTCGAGCAACTCCGCCATCTCATACGTTTCGGATTCGACCTGAGCAATGGTTTCTTTATGGCTGTTTTCAAAGGCAAACTCCCCTGCCCGTGCCGCGATCATCAAGCCAAGCAAAAACACGGCGAGCGGAAAAAATACGGCCAAACGCCGCGGACCAAATCCCTGATCAGCGATAGAGTGGTCTCCAGAAACCGGAACGAACCGAACCGCATAAAAGGCGACCAGCGCCCCAATCATGTAAAAACCATCGGAAATATCGCCGTTCCAATACGCGCCCGTAAAATTCAAAACGCTATAGACCGTATCCGCCACGCCGATGAAGACCGCCGATACGAAAAACGTAAAGAAAAAGGGCCGAAATGCCGCGTGACCTGCACGATAGAGGTTAATGAGGATGAGGATGGCACGAATGACGGAAAGAAACGCGAGAAAGGTGTTGAGGTTGGTGATAAAGCCGGTTTCGGAGGCGAACACCACGAACACGAGAAACCACGAAAGCGCCAGCAAGAAGCCGAGTCCTACGGATGCGCTAAGCAGACTCATCCATGAACTCGGACGCTTACCGACTTCGAGACGATGTGTCACGAGTTTCGCAAATCCCGTGATCTGCGACAGGACCGCGAACATGTAAAAAAGATCCGCCACCGAAACCTCTGGAACCTCTACGTTGAGCGCAACGTTGTAATACGTCCAAATCAGCTGTGCAATCCCGTGTGCCGCAAGACCGACCGCAATATATCCGATCGGCGCGGCATCCAAGTGTCTGCGCGTATGCCATCCCCAAGCCAACCATCCCAACGCGAGCGCGGAAAGGAGAAACGGCACCGCGTACGCGGCGTTAAACCAAAAATTCCACCCCGTGTCGTGAGGCGACGTAAACTGCAACACCGTCCACCATGTAATGTTCACGGCGGCGGTCGCTAGAAAAATCACCCAAAATGCAGTCGTGCGACGATCCATATCAGACAATCAGCGGCAGCTCGTGCAGTTCGCTGTCGCGGCCCAGCACCACATCTTCGATGCGATAGGTCCCATGTGTCGGCGCCTCGGTATATCCGCTCCACGCCATGCGGGCCATACCGCCGGAGTTAATCCAATCAAACAGCCATTCCTCGGCGTACAACGGCTCGTTCTGCGTAATGCCACCACCGATGTACTGCAGCCACAGGCGATTGAATTCTTCCTGCGATCCGATGGGCGGAGCCATGACGATCGGCAGTCCAAGCCCGGTATAAAACGAAAGCTCACTCGGCTTTGTCCACAAAATATCGGCGAGCGCGAGTTGTTCGTTGAATCCGGCAAAGTATTCCGGACGTGTCTCGTACGAAGGTATCCGCACCCATTCACCGAGTTCCTTCTCCAACCCAAGTGCCACAGCGGCATCGGTGTAGTACTTCACCACGTCTTTGCGAGTACCAGCCATCAAAACAAACCGCAGTTCGTGTCTGGCGATCGGACGGCGCAAGCTCGCCAAAATATCCGCGCCGAGTTTGCGCTGAGCACCCGCGCCACCGACGCTGTAGAGCACAGTCAACGGGTGCGCAGCCTGCGTCAACTTGCATCGGGCCGGGCCGAGTTCGTGCCGAAGCTGGCGCTCGTAGCGTTCATGAAAAATGCCTCGCGGATCCAAATTACAAATGCGCTCCATCAACCGGTCCTTGAGCGCCGTGGCCGCGGGGCCGCCAACCAGCTCTTTTGGCAACGGAAAGCCGGTCAAAAAAATCTGCTCTTCGCGAACACCGTAAAGCTTGAGCCTCTCAACGACGCGACCATTGCTTGCCAAATATTTAATCCGGCTGGTTTTTGGATCAAGCGGCGCCCACGCGCGACTGATGTCCGCATCGCAGGTAACACAGTAAATGTCGCCCGGATAATCGTAGTAGTCCGCCGCAAATGCGGGAATAAAAAACGTACTGACAATCGGCACCGGATTTTTGCTGAGCGATTCTACCAGTTGCTTTCCTAACCCTTTTTTGATGAGCCGATAGATCTGCTTGAGCTGTAGATTCGGGGCCGAGAGGTCACGGCGCGGGTAAAACTGTGGGATCTGCTGCCAACGGTCGAGCGCTTCAAAAAGGACGTCACCGATCACAGGGATCGGTTTCATGCGCGAGATGGTCTCGTACAACTCCCGGCTCTGCTGCCACATTTTTCGATCCGCCGGAGGGATGCCTTTATAATTGTTTGCAGAAATCACCTCTCCGTTTGAAAGATCGCGCAACGCGAACGCAGCTCGACTGTGCCCATAGCCCATGTCTACATCCACAACCCACGCTTTGTGGGAATTTTTTTCGTGTTCGTGTGTGCGCATATCCTCCTAAAGATTCGCGCTAGAAGAATGATCGATCGAGGGAGTTTTCAATCAGTTTGAATGCCTCCTCCGCGCTATCAACAACTCGGATGATTTCGAGGTCCTTGGCGGAGATGGTCTTCTCGTTTTCCAACAGCGTCTTTTTGACCCAATCCATCATCGGATCCCAAAACGATCTTCCGACCAGCACCACCGGAATCTTCTGCATCTTGCCCGTTTGGATCAACGTGACCATCTCAAACATCTCATCGAGCGTCCCAAACCCGCCCGGAAAATACACATAGGCCTGCGCAGATGCCGCGAGCATAACCTTGCGCGTAAAGAAGTAGTGGAAACCGCGTCCGCGCTTCACATACGGATTAATGCGTTGCTCCATGGGGAGCTGGATGTTGAGCCCCACGGACTGGCCGCCGCGCTCGGTTGCGCCACGGTTGGCCGCCTCCATGATACCTGGACCTCCGCCGGTGATCACCGTAAAACCGCAATCCGCGAGCAGGTTTCCCAGCTTGCGTGCCTCTTTGTACCACGGGCTCGACGGCTTGAACCGTGCCGAGCCAAAAATGGTGACTTCGCGACTAAACTCCGAAAGAAATTGAAAACCCTCCACAAACTCCGCCATGATGCGGAAGATGCGCCAGGTGATTTCATGCATGCGTGCCGGTCCCGAGGCCTTGCTGGATTCGTCTGGCGGCATGGGGATGCGACAAACCGCGCCGGGTTGTGCCGATGAGTGCGGGGCGAGCGGAGATTTTTTGTGGGACATAGGATGCCCACATGATACCAGAAATGAAAACCGCCCGGAACCGCAGGGGTGCGGAACCAGGCGAGTGGGGCCGAGCGCGAGGGCTCGGACTGATGGCGTCGCCTACTTGGCGACAGCCGCGACTTCCGTCCCGCGGAACGCGCCCAGCGGACGGACCCGGATCTCGGGCTCGTAGGCGGGCACGTTGGCGATGGACTGGGGCTGGAGCGTGCGGCGGCGGTTGCCCTCGACGATCCAGTCGCGGTAGCGGCGCTCGAGGAGCGCGAGCTCCTCGCGCGGCGTCAGCTCGTGCAGCGGCTCGGACTCCGACGCGTCGCCGTCGGTCCCGACGGCGTCGAAGCGGACCGGAAGGGACTTGATGCTGGAGCGGTTGCCCGACCAGCGACGGGGCTTGAAGCGGCGGTTGAGGCGATCCTCGAGCTCCTGCTCGCGGACCAGCCCGACCAGGTACCGGCGGCGCTGCGGGATGCGACCCTGGTCGTCCTTGCGGGTCTTGTTGAGGACCTCGCGGACGAGCTTGGGGTCGATCTTGCGCTTGCGCGCGGCGATGTTCACGCGGACCAGGGCGTCACCGACCCGACCGGCGCGAAGCAGCTTCATGACCTCGCCTTCGACGTTCTGCATCATCACTCCTTCACGGGAGAGCGTCGGCCTGCACAACGCAAAACCGACCGCCGGATACTATCCCATCCGTCGGTCGGCGTCAAGGGTCGTTAAAATTGCAGGATGGCTTCTCCAGGCGCCGCGTCGGCCGTCGCCTCAAAACTCATCAAAATGACGTTATTCATAGCATCCGTCAG
>Ga0209172_10005213_pt1 | contig 16108 bp, 14 predicted proteins | sample LarsenN4metaG_FD_184113 | JGI IMG/M metagenome (GOLD analysis project Ga0209172, IMG submission 184113) | Hot spring sediment bacterial and archeal communities from British Columbia, Canada, to study Microbial Dark Matter (Phase II) - Larsen... ... | reverse complement strand
CCGGCAGTGGCTCGTCATCCCCGGCTCGTGCGGCCAGCCGCGCGACGGCAACCCGCGCGCGTGCTGGGCGCTGTTCGACACCGAGCGCGGCGAGATCACCTTCCGCCGCGTGCCCTACGACCACGAGCAGGCTGCCGCCAAGATCGTCGCGGCCGGGCTGCCGCCGGCGCTGGCGCGGCGGCTGCACGATGGCCTCTGACAACCCCTGTCTCGACTGCGGCGCCTGCTGCGCGAGCTTTCGCGTCGACTTCGACGCGAGCGAGCTGCAGTCGTGCGGCGGCACGGTGCCCGACGGCCTGGCGCTGCCGCTGGTGGCCGGCCTCGTGCGCCTGCGCGGCACCGACCACGCGAGCCCGCGCTGCGCGGCGCTGGTCGGCGAGGTCGGGCGGCGCGCGCACTGCGGCATCTACGAATGGCGGCCGTCGCCGTGCCGCGAGTTCGGCGCGCTCGCACCCTTCGGCCGCGCCGACGACGCCTGCACGCGCGCGCGACGGCGCTTCGGGCTGCCGCCGCTGACTGCGGCGTGAGTCGACGCCGCGCCGCGCGGCTGTCTGAAATAACCGACACCACGCCTCGCAGGCCGGTGCTACAAACCGGCCACTTTGCCGAGGTCGTGCCGGCAGCCTGCAGTCGATGAAGCGCATCTGGGATCTCTCACCGCCGGTGGACGCTCGCGCGCCGGTCTTCCCCGGCGACACGCCGTACGCGCAGCGCTGGGTGGCCACCCTCGGGCCGGGCTGCCCGGTCAACGTGAGCGCGGTCACCCTGTCGCCGCACGTGGGCGCGCACGCCGACGCGCCGCTGCACTACGACGCGGCCGGCGCGCCGATCGGCGCCGTGGACCTCGAGCCCTACCTCGGCCGCTGCCGCGTCGTGCACGCCATCGGCTGCGCTCCGCTGATCGAGTGGCGGCACCTCGCGCACGCCGTGCACGACCTGCCGCCGCGCGTGCTGGTGCGCACCTACCGGCAGGCGCCGCTCGAGCGCTTCGACGACGCGTTCGCCGCGTACGCACCCGAGACCGTCGAGCGGCTCGCCGACCTCGGCGTGCGGCTGATCGGCATCGACACCGCGAGCATCGACCCCGCATCGAGCAAGACGCTCGACAGCCACCAGGTGATCCGCCGGCGCGGCCTGCGTGTGCTGGAGAACCTGGTGCTCGACGACGTGCCCGAAGGCGACTACGAACTCGTCGCCCTGCCGCTGCGCTGGATGACGGCCGACGCGTCGCCGGTGCGCGCCATCCTCAGAGAGCTGTAGCCATGACCACGACCCTCACCCGCGAGGCCTGCGTCGCGCGCGACGCGGCCGATCCGCTGCGCGCGCTGCGCGAGCAGTTCGATGTTCCCGCCGGCACGATCTACCTCGACGGCAACTCGCTCGGCGTGCTGCCGCGCGCCACCGCCGCACGCGTGCAGCAGGTGCTGCGCGACGAGTGGGGCCGCGACCTGATCAAGAGCTGGAACAGCGCCGGCTGGATCGACCTGCCGCGGCGCGTGGGCGACAAGATCGCGCGCCTCGTCGGCGCCGGCGCGGGCGAGCTGGTGGTCGCCGACTCGACCTCGGTGAACCTCTACAAGGTGCTGTCGGCCGCGATCTCGATCGCGAAGTCGTCGGGCGACGCGACGCGCCGCGTCATCCTCAGCGAGCGCGACAACTTCCCCACCGACCTGTACATCGCCGAGAGCCTGGCCGCGCAGCACGGCATGGAGCTGAAGCTGGTGATGGCCAGCGAACTCGCCGCGTCGATCGACGAGCGGCTCGCCGTGCTGATGCTCACCGAGGTGAACTACCGCACCGGCGCGCTGCACGACATGGCCGCGCTCACGCGCGCCGCGCATGCCGCCGGCGCGCTCGCGCTGTGGGACCTCGCGCACTCGGCCGGCGCGCTGCCGGTCGAACTGCGCGGCGCCGATGCCGACTTCGCCGTGGGCTGCGGCTACAAGTACCTCAACGGCGGGCCCGGCGCGCCGGCGTTCGTGTGGGTGCATCCGCGACACGCCGAGCGCTTCGTGCAGCCGTTGTCGGGCTGGATGGGCCACGCGGCACCGTTCGAGTTCACGCCCGGCTACCGGCCGGCCGCCGGCATCGCGCGCTACCTGTGCGGCACGCCGCCGGTGCTGTCGATGGCCGCGCTGGAGTGCGGCGTCGACACCGTGCTCGCCGCCGAGCCGCTGGGCGGCCTGCGCGCGCTGCGCGAGAAGTCGCTCGCGCTCACGCAGCTGTTCATCGACCTGGTCGAGGCGCGCTGCGCGGGCCACGCGCTCGCGCTGGTCACGCCGCGCGAGGCGGCGCGGCGCGGCAGCCAGGTCTGCCTCGCGCGCGCCGAGGGCGGCTACGCCATCGTGCAGGCGCTCATCGCGCGCGGCGTGATCGGCGACTTCCGTGCGCCCGACGTGCTGCGCTTCGGCTTCACGCCGCTGTACGTCGGCTTCGCCGACGTGTGGGATGCCGTCGAGCACCTGCGACAGGTGCTCGACTCCGGCGAGTGGCGCGAGGCGAGATTCAACCAGCGTGCGGCGGTGACCTGACATGACGACCCCGAACGAGACCGATCCCTCGAAGATCGTGCGCGACGAGCGCGCCAAGCTCGACTTCTCGCGCGACATGAGCTACGGCGACTACCTGCACCTCGACCAGGTGCTGGACGCGCAGCATCCGCTGTCGCCGCACCACGACGAGATGCTGTTCATCGTGCAGCACCAGACCTCCGAGCTGTGGATGAAGCTGATGCTGCACGAGCTCGAGGCCGCGATCGGTGCGATCGCGCGCGACGACCTCGCGCCGGCGTTCAAGATGCTCGCGCGCGTGAGCCGCATCATGGAGCAGCTGGTGCACGCCTGGGACGTGCTGGCGACGATGACGCCGCCGGAGTACTCGGCGATCCGGCCGTACCTGGCCAACTCCAGCGGGTTCCAGAGCTGGCAGTACCGCTGCATCGAGTTCCGCCTGGGCAACAAGAACGCCGCCATGCTGCGCCCGCACGCGCACGCGCCGCAGCGGCTGGCGCAGGTGCAGGCCGCCTACGAGGCGCCGTCGCTGTACGACGAGTCGCTGCGTCTGCTCGCGCGGCGCGGACTGGCCGTGCCGGCCAGCCACCTGCAGCGCGACTGGACGCAGCCCTACGCCAGCAGCGACGAGGTCGAGCAGGCCTGGCTCGTGGTCTACCGCGATCCCTCGCACCACTGGGACCTGTACCAGCTCGGCGAGGAGCTCACCGACCTGGAAGACGCGTTCCGCCTCTGGCGCTTCCGCCACGTCACCACGGTCGAGCGCGTCATCGGCTTCAAGCGCGGCACCGGCGGCACCTCCGGCGTGGGCTACCTGCGCAAGATGCTCGACGTGGTGCTGTTCCCCGAGATCTGGAAGCTGCGCACGGATCTCTGACGCACCCGCGCGCCCGACGCGCCCCGCGGCCTGTCGGGCATTCCGTCATGCGCGACGGCAACGCCGTCCGTTCGGGCCGGGCACCACCAGCCCGCTCGCCCGGCCCGCAGCGGCGGCCTTGCTATCGTTCGCCCCATGCCTCAGGCCCTGCGACACACCCTGCTCTCGCTGCGCGACCTCGCGGTCACCGCGGGTCCGTTCGTGCTGCTCGCGCTGGCCTTGCTGGTCGTCGCGTACTTCGTGCTCGACCCGACGCCGCCCAAGCGCGTGGTGCTGGCCACCGGCGTGGACCAGGGCGCGTACGCGGAGTTCGGCAAGCGCTATGCCGACATCCTGAAGACGCACGGCATCACCGTGGAGCTGCGCCGCACCCAGGGCGCCGCGGAGAACCTGGCGCTGCTGCGCGACCAGGCCTCGGGCGTGGACCTCGGCTTCGTGCAAGGCGGTGCCGACGACGCGGCGCGCCGCGCCGACGGCGAGGACGACCCCGACGCGCAGCTGCTGTCGCTGGGCAGCGTGTTCTTCGAGCCGGTGTGGCTGTTCTACCGCGAGGACTCGGCGCGGCGGCTGCTGAAGTCGCCCACGCTCGCGCAGCTGTCGCAACTCGCGGGCTGGCGCGTCAACGTGGGCGCACCGGGCAGCGGCGTGCCGCCGCTGATGAACCGGCTGCTCGAGGCCAACCGCATCGACCCGGCGACCATCACGCTCACGCAGCAACCGCTGACGCCGGCGGTGGTCGAGTTCCTCGAGGGCCGGCTCGACGCCGTGGTCATCGCGTCGGCGCCCGAGTCGCTGATGGTGCAGATGCTGCTGCAGACGCCGGGCGTGAAGCTGGCCGACTTCGCGCAGGCCGAGGCGTACTCGCGGCGCTTTCCGTTCATGAGCCCGGTCACCCTGCCGCGCGGCGTGGTGGACCTCGCGCGCGACGTCCCGCCGGCCGACGTGCGGCTGGTCGCGCCCACCGCCACGCTCGTCGCGCGCGACACCTTGCATCCGGCGCTGCAGCAGCTGTTCGTGCAGGCGGCGCAGCAGGTGCACGGCGCGCCCGGCTGGTTCCAGCGCAAGGGCGAGTTCCCGAACGCCGCCAACACCGAGCGCCCGATCGCGGCCGAGGCGCAGCGCGTGTACCGCAGCGGCGTGCCGTGGCTGCAGCGCTACCTGCCGTTCTGGCTGGCCAACCTAGCCGACCGGATGTGGGTCGCGCTGGTGGCCATCGTCGCGGTGCTGATCCCGCTGTCGCGCATCGTGCCGCCGCTGTACGAGTTCCGCATCCGCTCGCGCGTGTTCCGCTGGTACGGCCAGCTGCGCGCGGTGGAAGAAGCGCAGGGCCAGCGGCCCGACGACGAGCTGCTGGCCGAGCTCGACGACATCGACGCGCGCGTCGGCCGCGTGTCGGTGCCGCTGTCCTACGCCGACGAGCTGTACGCGCTGCGCAGCCACATCCAGCTCGTGCGGCGCCGGTTGATGGGGCGATGAGCAGCCCGCCGCTCCCGCGCGTGGTGGTCGTCGGCTGCGGCTTCGGCGGGCTCGAGGCCGTGCGCAAGCTGGCGACGCTGCCGGTCGAGGTCACGCTGCTCGACCGCACCAACCACCACCTGTTCCAGCCGCTGCTGTACCAGGTCGCCACCGCCGGCCTCACCGCGCCGGCCATCTCGGGGCCGATCCGCCACATCCTGCGCCGCGAGATGCGCACGGGCCGACTGACGATCCTGCAGGCCGAGGTGAGCGACATCGACGCCGCCGAGCGCCGCGTGACGCTCGACGACGGCACGCGGCTCGGCTACGAGCACCTCGTCGTCGCGGCCGGCGCCACGCACAGCTACTTCGGCCACGACGACTGGGCCGCGCACGCGCACGGCCTGAAGACCCTGGCCGACGCCTTCAACCTGCGCGCGCGCTTCATCGGCGCGTTCGAGCGCGCCGAGCGCTGCAGCGACGACGCCGGGCGCACGCCGTGGCTGAGCTTCGTGGTCATCGGCGGCGGACCGACCGGCGTCGAGATGGCGGGCACCTTCGCCGAGATCGCGCAGCACACCCTGGCCGGCGAGTTCCGCCGCCACGACCCGCGGCGCGCGCGCGTGGTGCTGCTCGAAGGCGGCGAGCGCATCCTGCCGGCGCTCGAGCCGTCGCTGTCGCAGCGCGCGCGCCGTCAGCTCGAGTCGCTGGGCGTGGAGGTGCTGACGCAGCACCGCGTGGTCGGTGTCGATGCCGGCGGCGTGACCGTCGAGGTGCTCGAAGGCGACGGCCGGCGCAGCCTGCGCATCGAGTCGCGCACCGTGGTGTGGGCGGCCGGCGTGGCCGCCTCGCCGCTCGGTCGTGCGCTCGAGCGCAGCGCCGGCGCGAAGCTCGACCGCGCGGGCCGCGTGATCGTCGAGCCCGACCTCTCGATCGCCGGCCATCCCGAGATCAGCGTGGTCGGCGACCTCGCCAGCGCGACGAGCCACGGCCGCGGCGAGCCGACCCCGGTGCCCGGCGTGAGCCCGGGCGCCAAGCAGATGGGCCGCTGGGCCGCCGCCAACATCGGTCGTCGGCTGCGCGGCGAGCCGACGCGGCCCTTCCGCTACGTCGACTACGGCGACCTCGCCACCATCGGCCGGCGCGCCGCCGTGGCCAGCGTCGGCGTGCCGATCGTCGGCCGGCTGCGCTTCTGGGGCTTCGGCGCGTGGCTGTTCTGGCTGCTCGTGCACATCTACTTCCTCATCGGCTTTCGCAACCGGCTGTTCGTGATGGTCGAGTGGGCCTTCGCGTACTTCACCTTCGAGCGCGGCGCGCGCGTGGTGTCGGTGCCGGCGCCGCGCGACCGCGAAAACTAGAATCGCCCGCATGGACACACGCACCTCCGAGACCCGCCTGCACCTGCAGCGCGTGCGCGACGCGATGCAGCGGCACGGTGTCGCCGCGCTGCTGGTGCCGTCGAGCGACCCGCACCTGTCGGAGTACCTGCCCGCGCGCTGGCAGGCCCGGCAGTGGCTGTCGGGCTTCACCGGCTCGATGGGCACCCTGGTGGTCACGGCCGACGAGGCGGCGCTGTTCGCCGACAGCCGCTACTGGACCCAGGCCGAGCGGCAGATCGACGGCAGCGGCATCGTGCTGGTGAAGATCCCCACGGCGGCCGCGTCGCACCACATCGACTGGATCGTCGCGCACGTCGGGAAGGGATCGAGCGTCGCCGTCGACGGGCAGGTCATCGGCCTCGCGTCGGCGCAGCAGCTGCGCGCGGCGCTCGAGGCCGCCGGCCTCGTGCTGCGCACCGACCTCGACGTGCTGGCCGACGCCTGGGACGACCGGCCCGCGCTGCCCGCCGCCGCGGTCTACGAGCACCGGCCGCCGCACGCCACGCGCCCGCGCGGCGCGCGACTCGCCGAGGTGCGCGCGACGATGGCGAAGGCCGGCGCGACGCACCACTTCGTCTCGACCGTCGACGACATCGCGTGGATCACCAACCTGCGCGGATCCGACGTCGACTACAACCCGGTGTTCGTGGCGCACCTGCTGGTCGAGCACGATCGCGCGACGCTGTTCGTCGAGCCCGGCAAGGTGCCGGCCGCACTGCGCGACGCGCTGGCCGCCGACGCCGTCGCGCTCGCGCCTTACGCCGCGGCGGCCGATGCGCTGGCCGCGCTGCCGGCCGGCAGCGCCCTGCTGATCGACCCGCGCCGCGTCACGCTCGCGTTCCGCGAGCGCGTGCCGTCGGGCGTGACGGTGGTCGAGCAGATCAACCCGAGCACGCTGGCCAAGAGCCGCAAGAACGCCAACGAGGCCGCCCACGTCCGCGAGACCATGATCGAGGACGGGGTGGCGATGTGCGCGTTCTACGCCTGGTTCGAGCAGGCGCTCGGGCGCGAACGCATCACCGAACTCACGGTCGACGAGCGCCTGTCGGCCGAGCGCGTGAAGCGCCCCGGCTTCGTCGGCCTCAGCTTCCCGGTGATCGCCGGCTTCAACGCCAACGGCGCGATGCCGCACTACCGTGCCACGCGCGAGTCGCACGCGGCGATCGAAGGCGACGGCCTGCTGCTCATCGACTCGGGCGGCCAGTACCTCGGCGGCACCACCGACATCACGCGCGTGTGGCCGGTCGGTCGCGTGTCCGACGCGATGAAGCGCGACTACACCCTCGTGCTCAAGGGCACGATGGCGCTGTCGCGCACGCGCTTCCCGCGCGGCACGCCGGGGCCGATGCTCGATGCGATCGCGCGCGCGCCGCTGTGGGAGCACGGCCTCGACTTCGGCCACGGCACCGGCCACGGCGTGGGCTACTTCCTCAACGTGCACGAGGGGCCGCAGACCATCAGCCGCGCCGTGCCCGAGCCGGCCATGGCGATGGAGCCGGGCATGATCACGTCGATCGAGCCCGGGTTGTACCGCGAGGGTCGCTGGGGCATCCGCATCGAGAACCTGGTGCTTAACGTGCCGTTCGAGTCGCCCGAGCAAGGCGCCTTCGGCGAGATGCTGCAGTTCGAGACCCTGACCCTGTGCCCGATCGACACGCGGCTGCTCGATCGGTCGCTGCTGCGCGCCGACGAGCTGGCCTGGCTGAACGCGTACCACGCCACGGTGCGCGAGCGGCTGGCACCGCGGCTGTCGGGCGACGCGCGGGCCTGGCTCGAGGCGCGCACGCAGCCGGTCTGAGCGCTGCCCCGGGTCGCCGCGCCTGCCATTCGCCCTTCGCCGCGCACGCTTCATCCGCCCTGCCTGCGGCTGGTCGCGGCCTTTGCGCAGTTCGTCGCACGCGGCTTTCGAGCCCTCCTGCCGGTGCCTAGAGTTCGGGCCATCACGAACCCGAACCCGCCCCAGGAGAACACCATGAGCTTCGACCGCCTCCTCTTCAGCGCCTCGTTCGCCGCCGTGCTGTTCATCGCGGTCGCGGCCGCGGTGCAGTCGCCTGCCCCCGCGGTCGACGCGCTGGCCGAACCGGCGGCGGTGGCCGTGTCGGCCGACACGCCGTCGCTGGAGCGCGTGGTCGTGGTCGGCCAGCGCGATCCGTCGCGCATCTGATCGTCCACGCCCGATCGACCTTCACCCGGCGCGCAGCCTGCTAGGCTGCGCGCGATGAACACCCCGCCCGCCGCCATCGGCATCGACCTCGGCGGCACCAAGATCGAAGCGCTCGTCCTCGACACCGCCGGCACCGAGCGCTGGCGGCGCCGGGTCCCCACCCCGGCCGGCGACTACGAGGCCACCTTGCGAGCCGTCGCGCAGCTCGTCGACGACGCGGAGCGCGACACCGGACTCACCGGCTGCAGCGTCGGGCTCGGCACGCCGGGCAACCTCGCGGGCCATGGCCTGCTGAAGAACGCCAACTCCACCTGCCTCAACGGGCGCCCCGTGCAGCGCGACGCCGAGCGGCTGCTCGGGCGGCCGGTGCGCATCGCCAACGACGCCGACTGCCTCGCGCTGTCGGAAGCGACCGACGGCGCCGGCGCCGGAGCGCCGGTCGTGTTCGCGGTGATCCTGGGCACCGGCGTCGGCGCCGGCATCGCCGTGCACGGCCGCGTGCTGCAAGGCCCCAACGGCCTGGCCGGCGAATGGGGCCACAACCCGCTGCCCTGGGCCGGCGACGACGACATGCCGACGCCGTGCTACTGCGGTCAACGCGGCTGCATCGAGACCTGGCTGAGCGGACCGGCGGTGGTGCGCGATCACGCGGCGCACGGCGGCGCCGAGCGCTCGGCCGAGCAGATCGCGCGGCGCGCCGCCGCAGGCGACCCGGCCTGCGATGCGACGCTCGCGCGCTGGGAGTCGCGCCTCGCCCGCGCGCTGGCGCACGTGATCAACCTGCTCGATCCGCACGTCGTCGTGGTCGCGGGCGGCCTGTCGAAGATCGGCCGGCTGTACGCGAACGTGCCCCGGCTGTGGGGCACGCACGTGTTCAGCGCGGGCGCGAGCGATCCGGTCCGCACGCGGCTGGCGCCGGCCGCGCACGGCGACGCGTCGGGCGTGCGCGGCGCCGCGTGGCTCGGCTGTGCAGGCGGTGCGGCGCGCGCGGGCGGTGCGGCGAACGCGGGCTGATCAGCCGGTGCCGCCGTCGAGTCGGGCGCCGAAGCGCGTCGAGCGCCAGCCCCACGCGACGCAGAAGAAGAACGCCGTGAAGATCGCACCGCCCCACCACTCGGTCACGTTCTCCAGCACGTCCTTCATCGCCGGGCGGTCGAGCACCAGCGGCAGCAGCACGTGCGCCAGACCGAGCAGCGGCAGCGCGAGGCACAGCCCGACCAGCGCGCGGCCGATCCAGCGCTCGTGCGGCCGCCGCCGCACCAGCCGATGCATGCCGCCGGCCACTGCCAGCATGCAGATGCAGGTGAAGCCGAAGTAGAAGACCACGCCGTAGCGGCGCATCCAGCGGTAGCCGTCGCCTTCGGTGCCGAGGAAGGTGCCGTACAGCACCAGGAACACGGCCGCCGCCGCGCCGAGCGGCGGCACGAGCTTCAGCGTGCGATCGGGCGCGCCGCCGATCGAGCGCAGCCACGCGGGGCACAGCATCCACGTCGCCGCCTGCAGCACCGCAGCCGGCAGCAGCAGCGCGCGGAACAGGATGTTCGGCAGGTCGTGCCGCGCCGCGCGGCTGATCGACACGCAGCCGTCGACGAAGGGATTGCACGCCGGGATCAGCTCGAGCTGCAGCGACAGGCGGAACGCCACGCCCGTGGCCACCAGCGGCAGCAACCCGGCCAGCAAGGGCAGCGGCCACAGGGCGCGGGCGGCGGGCGGCGCGTTCATGTCGGCGTGCGCGGGGTCGTCGAGCGCCGATTGTGCCGGCGCCCATCGGCTGCATCGGCAGCTCGTTCCACGCGGCCGGCGGCTCGTCGCAATCGGCTGTCGACGCGGCCGGCACGTTCCTACAGTGCGTGCATCGGCCCCGCAACGCCACGCCCAGGAGACCGCAGCATGCACACCCGACTCGACAACGCCGGCTACGCCCTGTGCGTGTTCTCGATGCTCGCGCTGGTGGCCATCGGCGTGCTGCAGGTCGCGGCCTGAACGCCGCGACGCCGAGCGTCACATCTGGCGGAACAGGTGCAGGTAGCTGCGGCTGACCGGCAGCACCTCGGTGCGGTCCTTCAGGCGCAGCTCGGCGGTCTCGTTGGCGCCGCGCACCACCTCCGCAACGCGGTGCAGATTCACGATCACCGAGCGGTGCACCTGCACGAAGCGCTCGGGGTCCAGCTCGTCGGCCAGCTCGCGGATGGTCTTGCGGATCACCGCCTCGCCGCCGTCCCACACGACCAGCGTGTACTTCTCGTCGGAGCGCAGGTAGGCCACCTGCTCCACCGGAATGAGCCGGATGCTCGGACCGACCGACGCGCGAATCCACCGCAGGTGCGCACGCGGCGCCGCGTGCGCGCGCAGCTGCGCCGCCAGCCGCTCCAGCACCGCTTCGTCGATCGGTGACGACACCGCGGCACCGGCCGCCGACGCGATGCGCTGCTGCAGCCGCTGCACCGTCTCGGCCAGCCGTGACTCGTCGAACGGCTTGATCACGTAGTCCACCGCGCCCTGCTCGAACGCCTGCACCGCGTACTGCTCGTAGGCCGTGACGAAGACGATCAAGGTGCGACCGCGCATCGCGCGCGCGGCCTCCACGCCGTTGCAGCCCGGCATGTGCACGTCGAGGAAGGCGATGGCCGGCGCGAGCTCGTCGAACTGCTCGATCGCCTCGCGCCCGTTGCGCGCCTGCGCCACGACCTGCAGCTGCGGCCACAGCCGCGCGAGCAGCACGACGAGGCGCTCGCGCAGCAGCGGCTCGTCGTCGGCGACCAGCGCGGTGGCGGTGTGCGAGCTCATCGGGTGCATGCGTTCATCGCGGCGTGAACACGATGTCGGCCTGCACGCCGCGCGGGACGCGCGCCGACAGCTCCAGCCCGGCGTCGGGCCCGAAGAACACGGCCAGCCGCTCGCGCAGATTGGCCAGGCCGGTGCCCGGCTCGGCGTGCGCGTCGAGGCCGACGCCGCCATCGGCCACGCGCACGCGCACGCGCGGGCCCTCGCGGCGCGCCGTCAGCTCGATCCGCCCGCCGTCCTCGCTGGGGTCGATGCCGTGGCGCACCGCGTTCTCCACCAGGGTGAGCAGCGCCATCGGCGGAAACTCGATCGCCTCGAGCGGCGGCTCGACGTCGATCGCGAAGTCCAGCCGGTCGGGCATGCGCATGCGCATCAGCTCGAGGTACGCGCGCACGAGGCCGATCTCGTCGGCCAGGGTCGCGCGCTCGCTCGCCAGGCGCGGCATGGCCGCGCGCAGGTAGGCGATCAGGCTGGCCAGCACCGGCGCGGCGCGCGGCGAGCCCGACTCGACCAGCGCCTGCACGTTGGCCAGGGTGTTGAACAGGAAGTGCGGCTCGATCTGCGAGCGCAGCAGCGCCAGCCGCGCGTCGAGCGCCTGGCGCTCGAGGTTGCTCTTCTCGAGCTGGAACGCGAGCGCCTCGCTGCGCGCCTGCGCGTCGCGCTCGCGGTACAGCGCGCCGAACGCGAACGACAGGCCGAGCACGAGCCCCGAACTCGCGATCAGCACGAAGCCCATGAACAGGCCCTCGTGCTGCAGAAGCTGCGCCAGGTCGCCGCCCACCGACAGCGCGTACACCGCGAGCGTGGCCGCGGGCGCGGCCAGCGCCACCGCGCCGATCTGCACCACCCAGCGCGGCAGCCACTCGGGCAGCGCGCTGCGCGGCCAGCGCGACGCGGCCACGAAGACGAGCAGCAGCACCATCGCGATGAACAAGGTGCGCCCGAGCAGCACCGCGAACGGCGTGACGAAGATCGGATTGAGCAGCACCGCGACCGCCACCGCGGCCACCAGCGCGATCAGCACCCGCCGGCCGGTCAGCGCGGTCAGGAACGACGCCGGCCCGCGGGTCGGCGAGGAAGCGGTGGCGGACATGCGCGCGACGATAGCGGCCGGGGACCGGCCGACCAAGCGGGACACCCCGGGTTGCGATGGGCCACGTTCACGCGCGACCGGCGACGGCCGGCGTGGACGAAGGGCGTGGTCGACGCATCGCCTCGCGTGCCGGCGCGCGCGGCGGACCACGGGCGCCCGGCCGACGATCCTTCAGCGGCCCGTGACGAAGCGGATCACCGACTCCAGCGTCGCGTCGTCGTCGTCGAAGCCGTCGTGCGTCGACGCCTCGCTTGCCGGCCCCGGCGCGACGTGGGCGGTCGTGCGTGGCAGGCCGCGCGCGATGCGCTCGAAGTCGCGCTGCAGCCCGACCAGCGGTGCGCGCGCGCCGCCCTCGAAGGACTCGCTCACCAGGTGCAGCAGCGAGCGGCGGTAGGGCCCGCAGCTCGGATCGTCCGCCTCGGCGCGCGCGGACAGGTGGAACTGCTGGTAGCGCCCGATGGCGCCCGAGACGAGGTGCGGCCGCACCAGCCGCCGGAAGTCGTCGAGCCGCAGCGCCGGCGCCATGAAGCTCACCGACTCCAGCCGCAGGCCTTCGTCGCGCACGAGCCGGTCGATCATCCAGCCGGCGACGATGCAGCCGGCCGAGTGGCCGACCACGTGCATGCGCACGAGCTTGTCGTCCACGCCGTGCTTGAAGTGCTGGTACAGCACCACCGCGCCGGCCTGCTGGTCGATCGGCACGCCGTGGCGGTAGCGGCTGATCTTCTCGGCGTTGTCCTTCAGCTCGCGCCACGACGCGGTGCCGGGGCGCGCCAGCAGCCGCTCGAGCCGCTGGTTCCACCAGCGCTCCTGGCCGGCGCCGAGTCCGCCCGCGCGCGGCAGGCCGCGGCAGGCCTCCTCCAGGCGCGCGAGCAGGGTGTTCATGAAGCCGGTCTCCCACATCAGGAAGACCGGGAAGATGCGCCGCTCGTACAGCGCCGGGATCCAGCGCGCGGCCACGTCGGCCGCGTCCTTCTCGCCCATCAGCCCGCCGTGCGCGACGATGCACACGTCCACCGGCTTGCGGTGCAGCTTCCAGCGCTCGCGCGCGGCGGCGAGCTGCACGTCGGCGATGGCGCGCACGTCGTCGGGCGTGGTGCGGAACTCGCCGCTGTTGGACAGCGCGCCGTCGTGGCCCATGTTGATGACGAACGGCGCGATCTCGCGGTTGCGCAGCACGCGACTGGCCGCCAGCGCCACGCGGCCGCTGCGCGCGTCGGTGCGCAGGCTCACGCTGCGGCTGATCGCCTGGTGGTCGGTGGTCACCACGCCGAGCTGCGCGACCCAGCAGTCCATCGCGTTGCGCACCCAGTCGTCGTAGCTCAGCACCGCGTAGCCGTGCGAGCCCCAGTCGGCGCCCCAGGAGTTCTGGATCAGGAAGCCCTGCTCGTTGTAGCCGACGATGGCGAAGGCGTGCCCCGCGTGCTCGGCCCGGCCGCGCCGCACGGGGATCGGCCACACGTCGGAGAACGATGCGGGCCGCGCGCGCATCGGCGCGACCTCGGCGCCTTCGTCCCAGCCCGCGTGGCAGCCGCAGCTCGCGTACAGGATGCCCACCTCGTTGAGCGCGGCGTGCATGTCGGTGATGCGCTTCGGGTCGATGCGGTAGTACGCGCCCAGCGGCCGGCGCACGGCGTCGTACCACCAGTCGCGTTCGATGTCGGGCTGCGCCGGCGGCATCTCCGGGCCGTCGAACAGCTCCAGCGCGCAGGCGCCGTGCTTGAACCAGCCCTTGAGCGCGCCGCGCAGGCTCGAGCCCTCGTCCTCGACCGAGCCCGGGAACTCGTCGTAGCGCCGCGCCATGGAGTACAGCATGTACGGCGAGATGCGCGCGTCGCGCTCGCGGCCCGACGAGCGCAGCAGGTGCTCGACCACCAGCGACAGCGCGAAGCCCGTGCACGCGTTGGTGTCGCCCTGGTGCCGCACCGGCAGGCCCTCGGCCGGAAACAGCACGGGCGCGGGCGCGACCCCCACGTTGGGCGCGAAGGGCCGGTCGCGCGGATCGAGCGCGTCGGGCCGCGCGACCAGCTTCCAGGCCGGCTTCGCGCCGCGCGCCGAGGGTGGCGGACGGCGCGTCGAGACCATGGCCGCCGTGCCTACGGGCTTACACGCCCTGCCGCGTCAGCGGCGCGGCCAGCGCGGCGCCGAGCGTCTCGGCGCTGTCCTGCAGGTGCGCCTGCGCCTCGGCCGACAGGCCGCCGCGCTGCAGCGCCGCGTTGATGCGCCCGAGCAGGCTGCGCGCCTGCACGCGCAGCTGGCTGCGCGCGTCGGCACGGCTCAGCGAGCCCGGCCGCAGCAAGGTGCCGGCCACCCGGTTGACGTGCTCGCGCTGCAGCTCGCGCCGCGGCGCCGTGATGTCGCGCGCGCCCGCGAGCTCGCTCCACACGTCGCGCGTGAGGCGCGCGTAGAGCTCCGACAGGCGGAAGGCCTCGGCCGGGCGCGACACCTTGCCCTCGCTGTCGAGCATGCGCGCGGCCACCGCGTCGCTCATCAGCGCATTGAGCGTGCTGCGCTGCAGGTCGAGCAGACGCTGCGGCACCGAGAAGTCGGTCGGCACGTTGGGCACCTCGGCGCGGTCGAAGAAGTCCGGCGCGAGGCGGCGCTGCAGCTGCGGCGAGAGCTTGAAGGAGTCGGACGACAGCAGCGCGTTGGAGATCAGCTCCAGCGCCTGGCGCTGCACCGCGGCCGGCACCGGCTCGAGCGGGTCGCGCCCGCTGCCGGCGAAGTCGCGCAAGGTGCGCACGCCGCCGATCTGGCGCGTCAGCACGCCGACCGCACGGCTCACGTCGTTGATCGCGTAGGTGATCGAGCGGCGCAGCACCGACCAGTCCCGATCGGGCCCGAGCGCGCGCGTCTCCTGACGGCGGAACAGGTCGCGCGCGATGTCCAGCCGCTTCCGCGCGAACGCGATCGGGTCGTTGCCGAGGTCGAGCTGGATCGTCTCGGGATCGATGCCGAGGAAGCTGTCCTCGTCGGTGCCGAAGGCCAGCAGCGGCTCGGCGCTGCGGCCGGCGATGCGCAGCAGCTCGCGCTCCTCGTCGGCCGGCGCGATCGGCTTGTACGCGTACTCGATGGCCCAGTAGTCGTACGGGCCGAGGGTCAGCTGGAACGGCGTGCCGCCGCGCTCGCCGGGCCGCGGCAGGTTGATGGCGTTGTATTCCATCACCGAGCCGGTGGTGCCGTTGGCGCGCGTGAACTCCGGGTCGGACAGCTGCGCCTCGCTGTACACGCGCGAGGCGCGGAAGTTGTGCCGCAGGCCGAGCGTGTGGCCGACCTCGTGCATCGTGACGTCCTTCAGGTAGTCGAGCACGAAGGTCTCGGCCTCGGGGCTGGCCGGGTCGACTTCGCCGCGCGCCTCGAGCACGTCGAGCGCGTAGCCGAGCTGTTCGGCCGCGACGTCGCCGTAGGCGCAATGCTCGTGGCCTTCGTGCGGCGGATGCCCCGTCGCGTCGCGTCCGGCGATCAGCTGCGAGCGGATCGTGCGCACCGAGCGCGACGACAGGCTCTCCATGCCGATGTCGGCGTCGAGGATCTCGCCGGTGCGCGGGTCGACGTGGCGCGGGCCGATGGCGCCGAACGACGGCTCGGGGTTGGTCATCCAGCGCACCGAGGCGACGCCGAGATCCAAGGTGTCGAAGTCGGCGTCGTCGGGCTGCTGCTTCACGACGATCGCGTCCTTGAAGCCGATGCGCTCGAAGGCCTTGTTCCACTCCAGGATGCCGGCCGTGATGGCCGCGCGGTACTTCAGCGGCACGTTGCGGTCGAGCCAGAACGTGATCGGCTTCACCGGCTCGGACAGCGCGGCCTGCGGGTCCTTCTTCTCGAGGCGCCAGCGATCGACCAGGC
>Ga0209172_10005211_pt1 | contig 16112 bp, 17 predicted proteins | sample LarsenN4metaG_FD_184113 | JGI IMG/M metagenome (GOLD analysis project Ga0209172, IMG submission 184113) | Hot spring sediment bacterial and archeal communities from British Columbia, Canada, to study Microbial Dark Matter (Phase II) - Larsen... ... | reverse complement strand
GAACGTGACAGAATCGATGAGAAGCCCTCGTACGTCTTCACGATAGACACAGCTGATGTTCGTACAGATGTAGACACCATATGTGACAAGGTATCTGCCTCCTCCCGTCCTCGGGTTGAGGGCAATACCAAGGTCCCCGTTATTCGCAGGCGCAGCCAGCACCTCGGGCACGGTAGGATTGGCTGGCACCGGCGTGAAGTTCACCTCCGAGAAAAGCAATGTCCCTGACAGGCTCATCCTCCGGCCGTAGAGTTCGCCTCGTTGGTAGGACGTGAGGACTGTGTTGCGAGGGTCAAGCCACAGCAGCACAAACTGGCTCAGGATGGGGTCGTAGACAGCTTTGAATTGATTGTCAATTGGCGATCGGACAAGGATCGGATCTCCCAGCAAGGGATTCTCGCTGGGAAGTCCCGCTACACGCTGAGCGTATAGTGCGGACGACCTCGGGTCAGGGCCCTCGCGCCACATCACAAGAAACAGCCCGCCACCGGCAACAACCTTGGTGACTATCGGACCCGGTCTGGCGGAGGCAATCTGGAATCTCGCACCGAGTGGATCGCCATCGAGATCGAGATACCGCGCGTATACGGTGGTCAGGCCAGCATCCGTCCGGTCTTGCCAGATGACCAGGTGGCTTGCATCCACATCGTCAACGGCGATGACTGGGCGGCTCTCAGGCTCCAACTCGGCACTGATAATGATGTCTCCAGATGCCGATGCCGCCTGCGGCTCCTGCATCAACGCGGGGGCTTGGCCCGCTGCCTCCTCGGGCAATGCCATCGGGGTCGGCACCAGCGGGTACTCGGTCGGCCCCGGAGTCGGCGTACTCTCTTGGGCTCCCGCCTGGCCTACTCCGAGGAGGAAAGCGCAGAACGCGACGCCAGCCAGGAAGACCGCCACCAATGGCCAGCGCCCCTCCCTCGACAACATCCGAAGATGAACACCCCGGCCAAAGCTTGAGACCGCATCCAAGATGGACTCAGAAGCAGTGTCGGTGCCTGGCATGGCCAGATTCCCTCACTTTCTTGATCGTCAGCGGATTGGTGTTTGGGATAGGAGCAAAGGCGCCGGGTGGAGTGAGTCGAACACCCGCCTGGCTCTCGACAGATCCCTGGGCTAGCAATTGGAGCTAGATCCCCGTGAGGGCTCGCCTTGCCCCTGCATGCGACATTACAACGGATTCAGGGCCCGCACAAGAGAACCACCGAGAGGTGAGGGAAATTCAACCTGGGCATGTCCGATTTCAGGATGCCGGGCCAGCCAAAGGCGGCCAAGACTCTGATTCGCTACCGCCGGATCTTGCAAAACCCTCATCTTGCCAGTGCGAGCCCCGGCGACGACGGACGTCAGCCCGACCAGATCCTCCCCAACCTCAGCCCCAAATCGCGATTGCTATCCTCACCCCCAGGTAATCCGGCCCGCCGAGGTGTGCGGTAAGAGACAGGCATGCGGCTGGGCCCAGGAGATGTAGCGAATGGACATCGTCTTGCATGGAGGAAAGAAGAGTTGATCTCGTGGAGCTCTGTCTCGAACGAACTTCCCAATGAGTGTTCAGGGGCGATCGACTACGTGGGCCAGTCAGTCCAGGCCTCACCCGCACGAGGCTCCTCCCCCACCGTCGCATTATGACTGGCAGCTTCGACGACCGCCCTCTGTCCCTGCAAACGCCCCGCCTAATGGAATGCTCACACCGCAGTGCAGGCAAATCGACCAATACCCCTTGTCGGTCTTCGCGGTACGACTCTAGAGCGTTAGCCAACAAGCTGGCCACCTGAAGACATGAACAATGCGAGGGGCCAGCCAGCAGCCTGAGCCCCTGCCTGCTCCGACGATGTGTTTCGTCCAGAGCGCGGGTCACTTGCACTGACGACGGATTGGACATACTGTCTCAGCAGGGTCCAGCGAAGAACGAGAGGTGTCACCCTCCGATCAGGAAAGCCCGGCTCGCCAACCCTGCAATCGAAGGGGGTGCCACAGATGGCCGACACTATCAACCTGCTAATCATCGAATGTTCGACGGATCGTCTCCGTTTTCTTGCGCGAGAACTTAGCAGGGCCGCAGACGTCAAGCTTGTGGGCTCCTTCGAAACCCTCGACAAGGCTCTTGAACAAGGGCTTGCGGCAGAGAGAGTTGATGTCCTCCTCATCGATGTAGACCCGCCTGAGGTTACCGAGATCCCGTTCTGGGCGTTTCTAAGGTCCCTGTTGTGGAACAGGGTTCGCGTCGTCGCTATCACTTCCACGGACAGTGTTCGGGTACTTGAGACCATGCTTGCGGTGGGGGTTCTGGGTCTCCACCCTCCCGGTGCTCAGCCAAGAGTCCTTCTGCGGGCGATTAGAGCAGCAAGCGACAACGCAACGGATTTCGACGTCCTGCTGGGAGAACTCGCGAGGAGGAGCCTCATGGGGGTGGCCGGCCAGTCAGCAATTCGAGTCGGCGCGCTGGAAGTCCACCTTCATAGGCATCTTGTTCGGCTTGGGGACAATGCCCTGAAGCTGACACCACTTGAGTTCAGTCTCCTATCGTACCTGGCGCGAAACCGAAACCGCCCGGTCGGGACAGATGAACTCTTAGGCGCTGTATGGCAAGTATCAGCTCAGGTCGGCGGGACCCCGGATCAGGTCAAAGGTTGTGTGAAGCGCATTCGTGCCAAGATCAGGCGGCTTGCCCCGTCTGGGAGTTACCTGGTATCAGTTCGAGGGTGGGGGTATCAGTTGCGTGATCCTGCCGCCGGCGACCGTTGGAGTGGCGGCCAGAACCAGAAGCCTACACACCTCTAGCCGAGGCCCACTCCACAATCCCATGAGCGGCTGCATCGAGGCGGTTCTGCCCTGGGAGCATGACCGAGGATTTTCTCCAAATCGGAGTTACTTCCTAGGGAAACGCCTCTGCAACCTTTTCTCGCCCGCTCCGGAGACCCCGATGTCATTGGGAAACGACTTGACCCCAAAGTGACACCTCCTCAAGGCCCGTCTTCCCCTAGCATTTGGGGGGAACCAAAGCCCGCGTTCCGTTCTCCCAACAAACGCCAGTGCCCGGAGGGAGGCGTGAACAACGAAACCGAGAACCTTGCGATCTGTCGGCCATCCGCCCAACCAGGCGCAGGCTTGCGCCAACTCCCAGTGCATGGAGGATGTTGACCATGAAACGGCTACTCACGGCATTGGCCAGTACTCTCCTTCTCGTCTCCGTCCTGCTCGCGGAGCCTGCCTTCTCACATCTCGAAGCGACAACGGCGCGGGCCCAGGGTGGCAGCCAGGATGATGTGGATGAGCTGCTGAAGGCATATGCCGCCGCGCTCGATCGGGAAATGAGCTTAGGCAACACACGCACCGAAGAGGATCCCGCTCTGGGGGCTGTGACTATTCTCGATGCAGATGCACAGCTCAGAATGGACAGGTTGTGGGCCCAGACCCTCGCCGAGATCGAGTTGATCCAGGGCCGCCCCGAATCGGAGAGAGCACTAGCAGTAGATGCGATCCGAAAAGTCACTGGGCTGCAACCGGCGTACCTCTCCCAGGCCGGGACACCGTACGATCCCTCGCTGGAATTGGAGGAGTACAGTGCGGGGAAGTACATCTACCAGGTAGAGGTCGATACGAACAGAATTGTCATGGTATGGCCGATCGATCAGCGAGAGGTTGACTTGGCCGGTGTCAGCAGCGACGATGAGCTCAAGGAGATCGCCGTAGGGTACGTAGAGAGACTCGCCCCTGGTGTGAACACGACTGAGCTTGTGCTCAGCGTAGGGAGCAAGGGTGGCGCGGTGTTCTTCCGCTGGGAAGACGCAAACAGCCGCCTCTTCGACGGGACTACCGCATTCCTTCAGGTGGGGGTTTCGAGGGCAGGGATCCTACTTGACTTTGAGAATCGCCTGCCCGCCGACACGACGGCCTCGACAGGATTGCGCGGCCTTCTTGCCGGGCTATGGCCGCTCGCGCCGGCGTATGCAATTGGAGCGAACGAGATATACGCCAACGGCGGTTCCCGGTGGGCATGGGAGATCCATAACCAATCCCACTCGACTCAGAGCAATGCCGGATACTGCTACCTTTACGGATGCAGCCCAACGAACTTCTACTATGCCACATCCCCCAGTGGCAACAACACCTACGGCGGAACCAATCACAGAGGCAGGTGGTCCGCTACCTCCTACATGCGGTACAGAAACACCCGTGTATCTGCCTTCATCCCCAGTACGCACGCGACCACCACCGCGGTCTTCTACAGGAAATGGTATAACGGCGGAAGCTCAAGCACGGACGGCGCGGCTATCAACCAGAGTATCTGGTACAACACGTGGGTTCAAGCGTCGAACACCCTGTATGACATTGCCAAGGTCGTCGTACCGAACACAAGCGAAAGCGGATCCTGGGAGACCGCCTGGGACGAGATTTGGGATTACGTTCCGTAGACAGATAGACGAGCGCTTGGACGTACTCAGGGTCGGATAGCTCGCAAGAGAGCTATCCGACTTCGATTCGTTCCGGGAAGGGCCTTGATAGCTACTACGCGGCAAGCACAAGCATTGGCGGCCCTATCGATGCACATGCTACTGCTGTTGGCATGTCAACGACAGGAGTTGCCCGCATCCGGGATCGCAACAGACGTTGAGAGCCCTCGAGAAGTATCCGGCGCCACACCCACCCAGCATTCTGCGCACGCGGAGCCTGCAACTTATCTGCTGCTAGGGCGAGACAGTGCTCCCTATTTGTATCGCCTAGTCCGCATTCCTAGTAGCTGCCTGGTGGAAGCACTAGGCTGCAGCTCACCCGAAGTCATCGATGCCTTTCCCGCTGAGGGAATCACCCCCTCCCACCTGTTCTGGTCACCCTTCAACGAGCTTGCGATCATCCTTGATACATATGGTCAGCGGGTTCTCCTCCTTGATCCAGCCAGCGGCGAGCTCAAGACACTCTTCACCGGCATCGCCACTATCTCTGACGAGCTTGTCTGGCTGGATGATGGCAAGGCCATGCTAGTCGTGCAGGGGTCCGACGCCTACTCGTCGGATGTAGTTGGACTCAGCATGCTGGAGGGCACACCGAAGATGGAGAGTGTCTTCCAGTTCGAGGGACTTGCGCATTTGCTTGGCACACTGGCGAACGGCCATCTCCTGGTGAGAGTCGATATCTATGGCGTCACGGATCCCAGCAGGCCCGGCAAGGAGACACTTGTTGAGATTCAACTCGTCGAGGTGGATCCAACCACAGGGACCGTCCGCAGGTACCTGCCCGGTATCGATTGGACCTCAAACACGCCAAGCCTTGTGCTGTCGGACGGTTTCCATCTTCTAGGAAGCACCGCTGGCAGGACCTTGTTATGGGACGCCCGTAGTGCTGTAAGTGAGGACCTCGGGCCGACGGTAACTTGGCCCACAGGCTCGCCGGACGGCAAGTCCGTTGCCTACATCAAGCAGTCAGCCGATGGGGGCGGCTTTTCACTGACCCTTCTCTCACTTGATGACGGTCAGTCATCGGAGCTAGTGGGTCTCCCGGTGAGTCCGCGCCCGTTTTGGTCGCCCGACTCCAGGCTGATCGTCTTGGGCCAATTCGCGTTGGATGCGAGTGCAGACCTGGGTTCGCTGCGAGTCGTCGACGTCGATACAGGCAACGTAGCGATCCCGAACATTGCTTTTGGGGATTACCCGGTGGTGCTGGATGTGAGTTGGGGGCCCTAGGACGCGAATGAGGGCTTGGGTGTCACACTCATGGGAGTCGGGTATGGGCCCGGAGAGGATCGCGCAAGGGCGGCGTGGTACGTGACCCAGCTCCTCGTCGTAGCCCGCTGGCGCGCACAGCCAGGTCATGCTTGCATCGCGCGCGCGCCAAGCGCAGCATCCACCCGTTCACCTACGCCAGAGCCCATCCTCTCTCTCGCATGTCCCAGAGAGCAGTTAGCGGTTAGTCGTCGCTGACAGTCCTACCGCGCTCTAGGTCGTCTTGGACGTCACGGCATGGAGCGAGTAATCTGGCCCGACGCCCGTCGCCCGCGCGTCCGCCTTTCACCTTCCCTTGGGCAGATACAGCACGCCAGGAGTTTCCCGAGCCGCCGGCACCGTCCTCCGATAGGCCGAACACCATTCGCCGGAGCTGCCCTCCGAAGGCCTGCAGGGACTTGCGGCGGCTAGCTACGTCGAAGGGAGCCCAAGGAGACCCCCCATGAGTCGGGGCGGCGCTTTCGGGACCCATTGTGTGTTCCAGCGCTGGTCCCGAGAGTTCCCGGGCCCCCCGGCCTCGTCCCAGGCCGTTCTGAGGAGGTCGTCAGCCTGACCAGATCCGTCCCAACCTCAGCCCCAGATCGCGATTACTCTCCGCACGCCCACGGATTCATGGCAGCGACGAGCATGAAGTTGGCCGGGAAGGACAGCGAGCCGCGGGCGCGGCTGATCTTCACGACGTGGTCCTCGATCGGCTGTCGCAGCACCTCCAGCACGCGCATGCCGAACTCGGGCAGTTCGTCGAGGAACAACACCCCTCGATGGGCGAGCGAGATCTCTCCCGGCCGCGGCCACGAACCCCCGCCCACCAGACCGGCGTGCGAGATGGTATGGTGCGGGGCGCGGAACAGAGTGGCGTGTCCGGCCTCGGAAGCCCCGGGCGGATTACGGGCAGAGTTCGCTGAGCCAGGTTTCCCCTGGCTGCGGACGCTTGACACGGGCGCCCGGAACGACTAGCATGGACGATGCCCGTGGGGGGGATGGGCATTGTAAGCCCCATGGCGGGGCGGTCGGCGGCGGTGCGTCCGGCTGCCCTTGCCATTGAAGGAGGAAGGAGCGCAAGGTGAAGGATCGTGAAGAGATCGATCTCGACATTCGCGGCATGACCTGTGACTCGTGCGCCTCCCACGTCGAGAAGGCGTTGCGCAGCGTGAAGGGTGCCGTGGACGCATCGGTTCCGGGCTGGGGTTCGGGCCGGGCCCGAATCGTGGTCAAGGGTGAAGGGAAGGCACAGGAGTTGACCGCCGCCGTGCAGAACGCCGGCTATGCGGCGACCGTGAGGGCGCGAAGAGCTCTCGACGCTTCGGGAAAGTCCGTTGGGCAGGATCGCGGCTCCTATGACCTGATGGTCATCGGCGCGGGCTCCGCGGGATTCGCCGCGGCGATCAAGGGGGCGGAACTCGGGGCGCGCGTTCTTCTGGTGGGCGCAGGGACCATCGGCGGCACATGCGTCAACGTCGGATGCGTTCCGTCGAAGACGCTGCTACGCGCCATGGAACAACGGCACCTCGCCGGCACCCGCCGCTTCCGCGGTGTGGAGACCTCGGCCGGTGCCGTCTCCTGGGCCGAGGTGATCGCCCACAAGGAGGCGCTCGTCGAAGAAATGCGTCAGCAGAAGTACGTCGACGTCCTGGCGGCCTATCCGGAAATCGAGTACATGGAAGGACGGGCAAAGTTCACCGGGCCCGAGTCCGTTGCGGTCAACGGCGCGGTGTATACGCCCGGGAAGATCATCATCGCCAGCGGGGCGCATCCTTGGGCTCCACCGATCCCGGGCCTGGCCGAGGCCGGATACCTCGACAGCACAGGCGCGCTCGACCTGAAGGAGTTGCCGAAATCGATGATCGTCCTGGGTGGCAACGCCGTGGGGCTGGAACTGGCCCAGATCTACGCACGCGCCGGCGCCTCAGTCACGGTCTTGGAAGTCCTCCCGCGGATTGCCCCTTTCGAAGACGAGGATGTCAGTCGGTCCCTGACGGAGTACCTGGAGGAAGAAGGCCTTCGGGTGATCCCCGGGTTCAATGTCTCCCGGGTGGAGCGGCAGGATGGTCGGTATCGCGTGACAGGGAACAAGAACGGGGGCGAGGTCATCCTGGAGGCCGATCAGCTGCTTGTGGCCACTGGCCGCCGGGCCAATACCGCGGGGATGGGGCTGGAGACGGCGGGCGTTCGCCTCGGCGAGCGAGGCGAGGTCCTGGTCAACGATCGGCTACAGACCCACAATCCGATCGTGTATGCGGCGGGCGATGTGACCGGGCGCGACATGTTCGTTTACGTCGCCTCGCACGGAGGCATGCTGGCGGCGGAGAACGCCCTCAATGGCGCGGGCAAGGTCTACGACGCCGCGTACATTCCCCGGATCACGTTCACGGACCCGCAGATTGCATCCGCGGGACTGACCGAAGCCCAAGCGCGGGCGCGTGGGCACGAGGTGAGAGTCAGCAGCATCCCCATGGGGTACGTGCCGCGCGCCCTGGCTGCCCGCGACACGCGCGGAATGGTGAAACTCGTGGCCGATGGGGCCACCGACCGCCTGCTGGGAGTCCACATCCTGGCGCCGGAGGCCGGCGAGATGATCCAGACGGCCGTCCTGGCCATCCGCTTCGGCATCACGGTGAGGGAACTGCGCGAGACGATGTTCCCCTATCTGACGAACACCGAGGGCCTGAAACTGGCAGCCCTGGCCTTCGATAAGGATGTGGCGAAGCTGAGTTGCTGCGCCGGATGAGACGGCCCAACGCGCCCATGGGGAGGTGACCGATCCGAGGCAGCGAGGAAGACGCATGAGCCGGTCGGCGATCGTTGGAGCCACGGCGCTCCCCGTTTCCGCATGTGGTTCGCTCCTGCCCGCGACGATCGCAGTGGCACCCGCCGTCGTTGCAACGCCGACCTCCATCCCGGCGACCCCGCCCCCTGCGGCAACTTCCGACACGCGGGCGGCGGCGATACCGACTCCTTCGCACGAGGCGGGCGACGCCGTCTCGCTCTTGGCCGGTCTCCCCGGCAACATCGCCCGAGGAGAGAAGGCCATCAACTTCAGCGCCCGTGCGCTCGGGAGCGGAACGGTCCGGCTTTCCGAGCAGCGCCGTTCACCGATACTCCTCTTTCCATCAGCCGTCGGCTGCGGCGATTGCGTCTCTCCCTTGCTCGACGCCCTGCCGGCTGATGAACTTCGGATTCGGCTCGACCTGGCAACACCATAGGAGGCACCACCCATGCCCGCTTCCTGTCCCTGCGGGTTCGAGTTCTCGGAATGCTATCGCAACGTCGACCTGTTTCTGACTCTGGTCGGCACCGGCGTCCATCGTTCGGTTTACTACCTGACCGCCCGCGAGCGGCCTGGCAGGAGACTGTTGTTCGGCTTGCGGGTAGCAGCCGAACTTGATGCGTTGCTCCTTCGGAGCCACCGGGCCGGCGCCGCCGCGGACGCGCCGATGGTCGCCCTGGCCTTCGACTATGCACATCGCATCGTAGACGCTGGGGTCAACGACTCGCCCGCGCGTTACTTGCTGGAAGTGGGAAGCGTCAGCGAGGTCCTGGTGCCCGCCGTCCCGTAACCGGGCTGGGGTCTGGTCCACCGGACAGGAGTCCGTGGCGACCGCGGCGCCGGCCTGACCGAAAGAGACCGTATGGATCAACTCCCTCTGCCCTTCGCATTCAGCGCTGGTCTGCTCGCCTCGGGGACACCTGCGGTTGGGCCATGCTGCCCCCTTTCGTGTCCACTACCCGGGGCGCTGACAGCGCGCCGCGCGACGGAACGGGACCTGTCCACACGGAAACACATATTGATAGGAGAAGGGATCATGCCAAAGGTGGTCCGAGCACCAGAAACGTACCTGGAACCAGAGCTCGTGGAGAAGCTACAGGCTCGCCTGAGCCGAATCGAGGGGCACGTGCGCGGGGTCAAGCGGATGCTGGAGGAGAAGGAAGACTGCGAAAGCATCCTGGTCCAGACCTCATCCATCCGCGCTGCCCTGAATCAGGTCATCATTAAGCTGCTCGAGGGGCATATGCAAACCTGCGTCACCGACTGCGTCCGGGCGGGCGACACGGACGAGGCCCTGGAGCGGCTCAACCGGGCGATGTCTCTTGTGCTGAGGAACGCATAAGGCCTACGATCGGCCAACGTCCCTGGTGGCGGTGCTTTCCGACTCCCGGTGAGCTGCGCTTGGACGCTGGCCGACAACGTCCGCAGACTCCACGGGCCCCATCCCTCGCGTGCCCCAAAGTGACGGGTGCGCTGAGGGCACCCCGTGTCGCGGGAGCGGAGACGCTGGAAGCGACGAAGGAGCAGCCGGCGGGGAAGCTTGGCCAGAGCGTCGTCTTCAGGAGGTCTGAATGTCTGAGATGCAAGCAGGTTGACTACCGTGTCGTTCCCCGGGCGGTCTTCTGTGAGCCGGCCATCGCCGCCGTTGGACAGACTGAGCGGGAGGCTCTCGAAGCCGGACATGACGTTCGAGTGGGGAAGTTTCCCTTTTCCGGGTCGGGGCGTGCCAAGGCCATTGGCCAGACCGAGGGGTTCGTCAAGATCGTGGCGGACGCCAAGACGAACGAGATCCTCGGGGCGCACATCATCGGACCCCACGCCGATATCTTGATTCACGAGATCGTGGCCGCGAGGTACCGGCACGGCACGCCCGAATCGATCGTCAGGTCGATCCACATCCACCCGACATTGAGCGAGGTGGTGAAGACCGCCGCCAAGGCGGTCGGTGGCGCCCCGGCCATTCAGACGGGGGAGTAGGATCCTCCCTCTGCGCGCCCGACCGCCTTCCCGTCGCCACGCGCTCCGCAGGCCACTCCAGGAGAACCCCTCCGCCGACCGTCGTCAGCCCGACTGGGCCGGCTCTAGTTCAGACGCGGTCGTTTCCTGGTCACGGCTCCCTTCAACACCAGGAATGGAGCAATTCCGCCACGTATTTCCCTGTCCAGAAAACCAAGGCCGCCTCTGGTTGCCGATCTCCAGGCCCATATCTCGATAGACCTCGAGAGGGATCCCGATATCCGCGAGGAAGACCCTCCCGACTTGTTCCGCCGCCCCCGCGGCACGCAGTCCGGTTTTCGGCAGGGCCAGAGTCAGCGTCGACGTCGCCCGGATACAGGGTCGGGCCGGCTCCCCCGTGGTCGCATCGAGGCCGGAGGGAACGTCGAGAGCCAGGATGGGGCATCCCTGGGCGTGGAGGCAGGCGAGAGCATCTCGGATGCTAGAATGAGCCGAGGGGACGGGAGCGCCGATGGTTCGGCCGAGAGTGCGCGAAAACCGTGAATGGCTGGAGGCGCTTGCCGCTGGCGGTGATGAGCGCGAGGCCGCCCTGGCCGACCTGCGGGAGGTCCTGGTTTCGGGACTCCGCCGCGGTCTCACGGCCTGGCTCGAGGCGGATTCACCTCAACTCCGGGCGCTGGCCGAAGACGTGACGCAAGAGGCCCTGGTCCGCATCCTCGACCGCCTCGACACCTTCGAGGGTCGCAGCCGCTTCACGACCTGGGCCTACAAGGTGGCCATCCGCATCGCGCTGAGCGAGCTGCGCCGAAAACAATGGCACGACGTCTCGCTGGACCAGATGCTTGCGCCGGAGGCAGACGAGGCGCTAGGGATGACTGTCGTGGACCCGCTCGCTGGGCCTGAAGCCTTTGCAGAGCAGCGGGACACCCTTGCCCGCATTGGGCGAATCCTGCAGGAGGAGCTCACACCCCGGCAGATGGCTATGATGGAGGCCGTCGCCCTGCGCGGGATCCCCATGGAAGCTCTCGCCCAGAAACTGGGCGTCGAGCGGAATGCGCTCTACAAGATGATGCACGATGCCCGTTTGAAGCTCAAGCGCAGGATGGCCCGCGAGGGCTTGGACTTAGGCGAATTGATCGCCGCCTTCGAGGGCGGTAATACTTCGGGGTTGCAGATCGTCAAAGGACAGGGTGGCTAGAATGCCAGGCTTCTTCGACCGTGTGCGCTTGTGGCTCGTGTCGCCTCGCCGGGAGCGGGCGACCCTGCAACCTTCCGCCATCGCCGTCCTGGGTCGCCAGATCGAGGTCACCCAGGACTTCGAATACGACTGTCAGGATGTCTACCGCCTGCTGGATCAGTTCGCCGAAGCGGTCCTGCGCGGCGAGGATGTCGCTCCCTGGATACCTTTGATCCGCGCCCACCTCGAACGCTGTCCGGACTGCCGGGCCGAGTTCGAGGCCCTGATGCGGACCCTCCAGGGGCAAGAGTCGTAAGGTTCCCCTCCCTTGCAGCGTCCTACAACCTAGCGGCCGTACAGCCGGCTCTTGTTCAGGCGGCCGGCTTCATACCGGCCTGAATGAGCCCGTCCTTGCCCAGAGCTCCGGACCGCTGGGCCGATTCTGGGCGCAAGGACATACCGATTTACGCTTCCCACGAGATGGTCGACATGCGACCCGTCGCCCTTGGAAGCCTGATCGGACGCGTGATGTACCGGCTGATTCTCGGACTTGACGATGCCCGGTCGGAGACTCGCCAGGCTGCCCCGGGCGCCCACATGGCCGCCCGAACGCCCGGCTCGGTTCCACCGACGGCAACACGGCGGAGGCCGGTCGGGGGAGAAGGAAGCGAGGAACTGTCGAGATGGATAGCGGGACGATTCGAACCCCTGGGCAGATCCTCGTGGGGCTGCTGGCGAGCTGGGTGCTGGCTTCCTGCGCCCCCGGCGGCCAGCCAACGCCAGGCACGTTCAGCCCGTCACGGACCTCGCCACCAGCAACGCGCGTCGTGGCCGAAGCACAATCAGCCACAAGCCAAGCGCCTCCTCCGGCCGGGGCCGAGCGCGAATTCAGGACCGACTTCACGCTGCACACGGTCGACTACGCCGAGATCCTCTCCGGAGGCCCGCCCAAGGACGGTATCCCGGCGATCGACAGGCCGCAGTTCCTGACCGTTTCCGACGCCGATGGCTGGCTCCAGCCCCAGGAGCCGGTGATCGCGCTCAAGGTCGGTGCCGAGGCGCGCGCCTACCCGTTGCAGGTCCTGGTTTGGCACGAGATCGTCAATGACGTCGTTGGTGGTGCGCCGGTTCTTGTGACCTTCTGCCCACTGTGCAACACGGCCATCGCCTTCGACAGAACGGTCAGTGGCCGCCACCTCGACTTCGGCACCACCGGCCGGCTGCGGTTCAGCAATCTGATCATGTACGACCGCCAGACGGAGACCTGGTGGCAGCAGGCCAACGGCGAAGCGATCGCCGGCGAGCTCACCGGCACCCGATTGAACGTTCTGCCGGCGGCGATCATTTCATGGGACGACTTCAAGACCACCTACCCGGACGGGCAGGTTCTCTCCTCGGAGACCGGCTACTCGCGCCCGTACGGGCAGAACCCATACGTCGGCTATGACGACGTCGGCAACTCGCCCTTCCTCTATCGCGGCCCGGAAACGCCGGCGACCCTGCGTCCGATGACAAGGGTGCTGGCCATCGAGTTGAACGGAGATGTCGTCGCCTTCCCCTATGGCAGCCTCAAGGAACTGCGTGTGATCAACGAGACGATCGGGGGCGAGGACGTTGTCGTCCTTTGGGAGTCGGGCACGGCCTCCGCGCTCGACTCCAGCGCCATCGCCTTCGGGCGCGATGTCGGCGCGGCGAACGCCTTCTTCCGCGAGGTCGATGGCCGGAGTCTCACCTTCGCCGTTGACGGCTCAAGCTTCGTCGACGATGAGACGGGAACGCGCTGGAACATCCTCGGGCAGGGCCTCGACGGGCCACTGGCCGGCCGACGGCTCGAGCCGGTCGTCGCGATCAACCACTTCTGGTTCTCCTGGGTCGCCTTCCAGCCGGCGACCCGGGTCTACCAACCATGAACAATCGCCAACGAACCCTCGGATCGGCCCGCTGATCATGCCCCTACTGGACTGGCTCACCGCCCTCCGCCACAACATGGCGGACGACCAGGTGCTCAACGTCGCCGCCGCTGCCCGCTTCCGCGGCGCCCAGCCAGATCCCGAGCGACTCGGGCTGATCCTCCGCGACTTGAAGGCCCTTGCGACAGCGGCCATCTCGGACGGGTTCGACTATGCAGCACTGGCTGACAGCCAGGCCTACCACGCGTACCGCCGCTACGTCACTGGGCTGCGGTCATTCGATCCAGGGAAGCTCTCCACCCGCAAGGAACAGCTCGCCTTCTGGATCAACCTCTACAACGGACTCGTTCTCGATGCTGTCGTTCAGTGGGGGGTCCGACGGAGTGTCCGCGACGTTGCGGGCTTCTTCTGGCGGGCCGCCTACAACCTCGGAGGGCTTCGCTATTCGGCCAACGATATCGAGAACGGGGTCCTTCGCGCCAACTCGCACCACCCCGCTATCCCGGGGGCGCCGTTTGGCCGATCGGACCCGCGGCGCCGGTACAGTCTAGACCGAGTGGACCCGCGGGTGCATTTCGCTCTTGTCTGCGCTTCGCGGTCGTGTCCCGCTGTCACTGTCTACAGCCCTCAGCGGGTCGATGAGCAACTGGATTGGGCGACACGCTCCTTCATCCGCGGAGGGGGCGTCGAGGTGGATCCCGTGCTGGGACGCATTCGCCTTTCGCGCCTCTTCCAATGGTACGCCCATGACTTCGGCGCGAAACGGTTCGCCGTCGGCGACAAGCAGCCGCTCCTCCGTTTCGTCGCAGGCTGCCTCGATCCGGTCGACGCCAAGCTGGTCCTGGCACGCCGACGATGGTCCGTTGTCTTTTCCGCGTACGATTGGTCCCTGAACGGGGCTTGGCTAGGGACGAGAACCCATGCAGCCAGCGAATAGTCGGGCGCAGCAACCGATCCGAGCGGCCGGAGCAAGGCCAGATCCCCGACATACGGTCGTGGCGTCCATCGCCTCTCCGAAGCGCTGGGTCGCCTTGTCTGCCCTTGTCCTCCCGACAGGTATCGCCCGGACGCTGCGATCGGTGGTCCCAGCGGGCGGCTCAGCCTCGGTTGTGGGACCGGGCCCGAGCGCCGTGGGCGCCCTGATGCAATTGGCCGGACGGAGTTCATCCAGGAATCCGGCCGGACCCCCTTGTCTCCCCCGGACCGGTCCGGGGAGGGGAGCCGGGCCTATCCGTTGCTTCCCTGCCGACGACGTTCTTCATCGGCAGGGACGGCGTGATCCGCGAGGTCGTCCTGGGCGGACCCACGAGGACGTCCAGGCCGTGCTCCCCGACTTCGGCGTCGGCCCGCTCATGGCTGCGACCGACAGCCGGGACGTGATCGTGGGAACACCCGCCTGCACAAGTCCGAAACAGGCCCCCCGGCGGCGATGTGGGCGCACGATCCGACATTTGCTCACTGGGCGTGATCCTGTAATCAGGTGCTGGCCGGCCGCGTTCCTTTCGAGGGCTCGGAGGGCTCCACATGGTCCGTTCTGGAGGAGCACGTTCGGATCCCGCCTCCCGCGATCCCATATTCACCCCAGCCCTTACAGCAGATCGTTGCGCGATCGATGGCCAAGGAACCAAAGTCGCGGTCCAACCGCACCGGGGATCTCGCCCAGGCGTTCGGTGTCGCGATTCCGAGCCGTGGCGGCACTTGAGCGAAGAGCGCCGGTAGTGACGTGATTTCTGCTCGAATGGAACCTCGTAAGAATCCCAGCCGCTAGGCCGTCGAACAGGGCGGCGCGCCCGGCGCCACGAAGCTTTCGGGAGGTTCGCATGGATGAGAAGGGTCAGGCGGAGCTTAGCGCGCACATCCAGCAACACGTGAAGTATCCGATCGACAAGAGGGATTTCATGGCCTCCTGCGAGAACTTGGGGCATGTGCCGGCGGACACAAGGGAATGGGTGGCCAAGACGTTGCCGGATCGAACCTATCGATCGGCCGAGGACATCTACCACGCACTGAACCTGCCGCATCAGCACTGAGGTTGGCAGGTCCGGAGGCCAGGGATGGAATCAACTGAAGGGGCACCACTCCCGGGCTGACTTGGAGGCCTCAATCCAGGTTTCGCGTGGCAAAGGAAGCCCGGTCCGGAGGGGAACCGGGCTTCCGTCTAGGGTGTACTGTTTCGCAATTGTGTTGACAGTGATCGAGGGTCATGTGGCGTATCCTTCCCGTTGGACAGAGTCCCCTTGTGGGGAGACGGGGAGGAGCGCCCATGACCCTCGAAGACAGTGTACATGGCTTTCGGCTGCGGGTGATGGCTCGGGCGCAGCAACTCGACAACGTGGCGAAGGCCTGCCGGGAAGCGGGGGTGTCTCGAACCCTGTTCTACCGCTGGCGGGCCCGTTCCCTGGCCTACGGGCCGGACGGGCTGCATCCCCGCCGGCAAGGTCCACGACGAGGGCGTCCGCCGCGGTTGAGCGCGCTGGACGAGCGGACGATCCTGGCGCTGGCGCTGGCCTGGCCGACGCTGGGGCCCGAGCAGTTGTCGGCGCGGCTGGCCCGCCCGGAACACGGCGCGTTGCGGGCGGCCC
>Ga0209172_10005209_pt1 | contig 16113 bp, 16 predicted proteins | sample LarsenN4metaG_FD_184113 | JGI IMG/M metagenome (GOLD analysis project Ga0209172, IMG submission 184113) | Hot spring sediment bacterial and archeal communities from British Columbia, Canada, to study Microbial Dark Matter (Phase II) - Larsen... ... | reverse complement strand
TCGATTATCTGGTTTCAGTTACTCAAACGCATCCAATCTCACGCTGATATTGCGGCTCATTTTGGGTTCGATATTGACCTCAAACCTCGCTTAGAATCGGCTTATTGAGAATGCTGCAAGATCTCAGGTGAGCTAGTTGGCGCAGGGTAGCTAACTGACGACCGCGCGCCGCTGCCCCAGCGGGTGGCATATAGGTGGCCTGATCCCATTGAAGTAAGGAAGCCGCGCAGTTGATATCGTCAACTTCTGCAAGTTTTTGCTTTAGCTCAACCAGTTTGGGGTGGGTTTTTTCTAACGTTTGCATAGTTGTGGTAGATGACAAAATCAGCGATCGCCGCTGGACATTCAATCAAAGAATGCTTCGATTCTAATGGATTTTCTCAGCTTCCCTAATACTGAAGGGTTCACACCTAACCGTTTGAGCTGGATTTGGCTGAAGACACCACTTGCAATCGACCGACCATCCCTGCCTGTGCATGTCCCGGAATCGAACAATGCAGCTCGTAACTACCAGGCTTGATCGGCACAAATACCCATTCGGCAACGGCTTGCGGTTTTAGCTCAACTTCGTGAATTGCGCCCTTCACTTCAACCTTACCCGCCTCAACTTTCTGAGTCCAAATACTATCGGCAAAGTCTTTTGACGTGAAGTAATGCTTAACTGCACTCGGATTTTTAAGAATCAAGCGGTAGCGTTTGCCAGCCACAAAAGTAAAGTCGCTTGGCTCGAAGATCAGATCATTTGTCCGGTTGCCAAGGCTAACCCGCACATCCACAATGGGCGCTTCTGAAAATAAATCGACGCCATCTAAACTATCGGCGATCGCCCCCTGGATCCCAAATAACCAGGCATTCATCGTTACCAGACCAACGATTAGCCAGTGCAAAAAGCGACTCATTTGTTTTTGTTGAACCCAACATTTAAACCCTAGCACCCCCTACGAGCGTGCTGGCCCAGCTGTAACAATTACGATTTGTTCTGGATGTAACAGCTCTTGAATCACACGATTAACTTGTGCGGGGGTAACGGCTTCTAGCTTCGCGTTGTATTGCCGTAGTTCATTGATGTTTAAGCCATAGACGGTGTTCATCAAAATAGTAGCCGCTAAAGTATCCGGATCGGCTAAATCAACTGGATAACTACTCGTCAAAGAACGAACCGCGATCGCGACTTCGGTCGGGCTAACGCCTTTTTCGCGCAGTTGTCTCAGCAAGGCCAGGGTGCTGTTAATCGCTTTGGTAGTGTCTTCGGGGGCTGTCTGCATTGAGATAAAAAATGGCCCCGGTGTTTTACCTGCGGCAAAGTCGCTGTAGATGCCATAGGTAAGACCCTGGCGATCGCGAATCTCAGTGCCCAACCGACTCGACAACGTATCTCCGCCTAGAATCTGGTTCAAGACGGTCGCCGCGTAATAGCGCGAATCGGTGCGGCTAATCGCGCTATAGCCCATCAGCGTAATGTCCTGGGTCTTCCCCGGCAGCGTCGAGTGAACTCGGATGGGCTTGGCTGGGTCGGGCACCGGCGGAAAGAGAATGATTGGTGTCTCCGTTGTCACTTCCCAGCCTCCAAGCTGCTCGTTGACCAAGCCAATCACCGCTGCCGGGTCAAAGTTGCCAACCAGCGCCAGCACAGTTGCTTCTGGGTTGTAGTGAACTCGGTAGAAATTCACCATATCCTCGCGTGTAATCCGCTTGAGGCTGGCTTCGGTTGGAAAGGTGTGAAACGGGTGATTGGTCGGGTAAAGAGTTTGTTGAAAGACTCGTCGAGCCAACGTTTCAGGGGTGTCAAGGCCGATCTTGAGGTCGGTGAGTGCCTGCTGGCGTGTCAGTTCTACCTCATCGCTTGGGAAGGTAGCGTTTTGCAAGACATCAGCTAGGACTCGCACCAAAACAGGCAGGTCATCTGAAAGGGCCTCTCCCAACAGCCTTACCCCTTCTCGCGTTGCTACAAACTCAAGATCGGCCCCTTTGTTTTCAAGCTCCTTGGCTAGCTCCAAAGCCGATTTGGTTTGGGTGCCATTCAACAAATTATCGGCTGTGAGGCTGGCTAGCCCTGCCATTTGAGGACTGTCGAAAGCACTGCCTGCATTAATGTGCCCGCTTAATGTAACGGTCGGCGTGCTGGTGTCTGGAAACAGCAACAGTTGCAAGCCATTGCTGAAGTCAATTTTTTGGGGTAAAGGTTGGGGGGCGATCGCTGCTTGATTGCGGTTGATCGGTGGCAGATACTTCTGCACCTCAGCCGGATCGACGGGTTCCCCTGAGCTGAATTTCTCTGTGGTCTGAGAAAAATTTCCGGCATCTACATCGGCGCGATCGCTAGCGGCAATCGGTTCAAAATAGCCAACTGTTCGCTTTTCGGGCGCGAAGTATTGCCGGGCAACACGTTGCACATCGGCGGCAGTAACCTGGGCGATCGCTTGTAGCAACTTGTCTGTGTACTGATAGTCTCCCGTTGTGATCTGGTCATTCCCTAATTGAAACGCCTGACTGGTAACATCGCGTGTGTTCAACAACAGGGTTGCTTTCAACTGAGCTTTCGCACGATTGAGTTCTTCTTGAGAGACGGATTTTGTCTGCAAATCTGTCATTAGCTTTCGCAAAGCCGTGTCAACAACGTCTCGCTTTTGGTCGGCTGCAACGGTGATGTCAAATTCATACCATCCAGTGCCAATCATATTGCTGATGTATCCGGATGCGTCACTGGCTAAGCCTGTTTCTACCAAACTTTGATAAATTCGGGAGCTACGCCCAACTGTGAGAATCGCATCCATCACATCTAGCGCAGGTACATCGCGATCGCCCACAGGTGGTAATGGATAAATGGCATCAATCAGCGTTGCACTGCCTGTTTCGCGCAACACAATCGGTTCTTTTTGGCGAGTGGTGGCTGGCGTTGGCAATGCTTGCGTAGGAATGGCAGTTGGTGGCGCTGTGAGCTGACCAAAGGTTGCCTCAACAGATTCTAACGTGGCCTTTGGCTCAAAGTTGCCGACCAGCACCAGGGTGGCATTGTCAGGCCGATAAAACCGTTGGTAGTAATCACGCACCTGCTCAACCGTAAACTGCTCAACATCCGCTTTTGTACCCCCAACGGGCAACCCGTAAGGATTGTTTGGAAAAGCAGCCCCCATGACTGCTCGGCTGAGTCGGTAGGAGGGGCTGTTTTCGTAACCTTGTAACTCAGAAATGACAACCCGTTTCTCGCTCTCTAACTGCTGCGCGTTGATCAATGCATTTTGCATGCGATCGGCTTCCAGCACCAGCAGTGCGTCTAACTTGTCTTGCTCAACGGTGCCGTAATAGGTCGTCATGTCGTAGCTGGTAAAGGCATTAAACTGGCTACCCAGCGCACTAAACAAGCGCCCAAACTGAATCGGTCGTTGCTCGGTGCCCTTAAACAGTAAATGCTCAAGTTGATGGGCGATGCCGTTAATCCCAGGAGTTTCGTTGCGGGAGCCAACCCGGTACCAAACCTGTACTGTCACAACTGGGGCTGCATTGACCTGCTTCATCAACACCGTCATGCCATTCTTGAGTACGGTTTTGCGTACCCTATCAGTCAGTCGTGGCGTTGAAGGGGCTGTTGTACGCTGCGCCAGCGTCACTCCCTGATCTGGCAGGACGGGTTGCCCTGTAAACAACAAAACCGACAGACAAAACAGAAAGATGAGACCAAACAGGCTAACGCGACGATGCAGCATAGAGACAAAAGGCAGATAAAAATTTGGAAATATAGCAGGACTGGAAAAAGTTAGGACGGGGTGCAATCGGAACCCTTGGCTAGGAGTGCAGCTCCCACATCCTCTCGTACTAAGTATTATGCGTAGCGCTCTAAATAATGTATTCTCTCAATCAAAAGCAAAACCCAGGCAAAATCCAAGCCGATTTGTACCTTTCCCCTATTTTGCCTGCTTCTTCTGTTTTTTGCTGGTTTTTATGTCCCCTGGCCTTCAGAAGAAACACAATTTTCCACTATATGTATGGGCAAACAGCTGTCACCCCTCCTAAATGTGGTGCGTTTCTTGAATTAGTCCAAACTCTAGATGCCCCTTAACTGGGCTTGTCTGCCAGCAAACAGTAGGGACGCCGAAAACTCAGTGGCAGTTCCAACGCGTGGTGCTCTAAAAAGGTGGAGTTACTCAAAACCGTTTGGGTGTCACCATCGTAAACAATCTGTCCCTGATTTAACACAATCGTGCGATCGCACAGTTCTAAAGCCAAGTCTAAGTCGTGGGTGGCGACCAGTTGGGTTTGGGGCAACCGATGCAGAAGCTGCATGAGTTGTCGGCGCGATCGCGGGTCAAGCTGAGCCGTTGGCTCGTCGAGTAGCAAGATTTGGGGTTGCATCGCCAGCACAGCGGCGATCGCCACGCGCTTCTTTTGTCCGCCAGATAGGTGATGTGGTGGACGCTGCGCCAGAGAAACAATGTCTGTCAAGCTCAGAGCTTCTCGCACCCGTTGCTCGACCACTTCAGGGTCAAGCCCCATGTTCGTTGCCCCAAATGCCACGTCTTCCCAAACGCTCGCAGAAAAAAGCTGGTCATCTGGGTTTTGAAAGACCAGGCCAATCTCTGGACAAAAATGACCGGCGTGCAGAGGGTGCCCAAATAGCTCAATGCTGCCCTGTGAAGGCGATCGAATCCCACTAAGGAGACTAAACAAAGTCGTTTTGCCACACCCATTTTCGCCAATGATGCCAACCCGCTCGCCCGGTTGAATGGTGAGCGACAAATTTTGTAAGACATCGACCTGATCAGGGTACGAAAAGCAGAGATTGTGAACCGCGATCGCTCTCAGATCCGCTAGATCGGGTAAAGCGTCAACAGGAGAAATCGGAGGTTGGCAAGTTTCAAGCATTCGCATTTTGGCAACGTTCTCGCAAATCATACTCGTGAAACAACAAAGTCCGCAGCGATCACCCCTACGGCCATCAGCAACACGCTCCCCAAAGCAAACCCATGCCAGGATGATAAGGCAGCAGATTGGGTCTTGGGTGGTCGGGTGTGAGGGCTATACCCTCGCAATCGCATAGCTTGGTAAACTCGCTCAGACTGCTCGTAACTGCGAATTAGAAGGCTACCTGCTAACGAAGCCAATTGATTTAGCCAACTGAGGGTGATTAAGCGTTTGGCGTGATGCTGAAAGCCCCGTAGCCGCATCGCCGTGCGCATCGTGTTGAAATTATCGCCAATGTCAAACAAGTAGCGATAACTCAGCAATGTCATATCCGCAATCAGGACAGGCAGACCGAGCGATCGCAGCGATCGCACCAGCACAACAAATGGGGTTGTTGCCAGGAGTAAGAGACCCAATGTTGTAATTGAAAAAAAACGTCCTGCAATCAGCCCAACTGCCAGACACCCCTCTTGTCGAAGCGTCAGCAGTCCCCATTGCCAGATCACGGTTTGACCAGAGATAAACGGCAGTAGCCCCACTAATCCCAGCAAAATCAAGCCAGGATAGCGGAGCCGCCGCGTTAAAAAATCGAGTGGTAGCTGTGATGTGCGATACAAGACAGCCGTAAGCAGCACAATGAAAGGCAACAACTGCCACTGCCGCACCATCGCAAACGCGAGAATCAATGCACTAAACCCAAGCAGCTTAAAGCGAGGCTCCCAGGCATGGAGCCAAGAATTTTGTGGAGTATAGATCTCCTTGTTCCAACTTAGGCTCACAGTTTCACCACGTATGCTTGAGTAAATCGGGTTTGACTTGGTCTAAAAACAAAACGACCAGTGTTGTAAAAGCTCCTTCAATCACAGCTAAGGGTAAATGGGCAGTCACTAAAGCAAAAATCGCGGTGCGCTCAGCGATCGCATCAACTCCTCCCGGCAAGCCCAACACGGCTAAAACCGCAAACAATGACACCGCTAAAATCAGCGCGATCGCCCCCCCAAAAAATGCTGAAATACCCATTGCCCAGCGGTTAGGGAATGAACGAAGCAGCCACAGCCCCGACCGAAAGATCAGCGCCGCCAACAGGGCGGGTAGCCCCATGATGATGGCGTTGATGCCCAGAGTCGATAACCCGCCATGCCCAAACATGATGGCCTGAAAAAAGAGACCAATCAGCACCGCGAGAAAAGCGTAATACCCCAAAACGACCCCCAATAACCCGTTTAGCACGAGATGCACGCTCGCAGGTGGAATGGGGATGTGCAAGAGGGAAGCGACAAAAAAGGTAGCCGTCAGCAACGCTGCCTTGGGGATACCTTGCGCTGGATCTGAAACACGATTAATTTGCCGCAGACAAACCCAACTCAGCAAGCCTGTTGCTGCATAACCGCCAATACAAAACTGAGCTGGTACCATGCCATCGGCAATGTGCATCTAGACCTTTCTCCCTGAGAAATAGAGGGCTGTGCCAACAAACCCCCACGTAACAGAACCAACCATCAGCAGAATTTGGAGGGGGGTAAAGCTGCTTCCCTGCGTCGTCGCAGCAGTAGAGGCTTGACCTGTGGAATTGGCGATCGCTCCCTCACCCACGGGCACAACCACAATCCCACCATGCCCCGCCTGCCGAATCTTGACCTCCCAGTTGCCCGCCTTGCTGATATCAGGCACAAAGTTAAACTTTCCCTGATCATTCGTTGTTCCCTTCGTCCAGGCATTATCTGAACTGGGTGGGTACACTGTCACCTGGGCGTTTTTCATCGGCTCACCAGAATCGTAAATGGCAGTGACCTCAATCGCTGGCGTTGACTTGTGTTCGATTTTGACACCGTGAGCCAGCGATCGCTCTACTGTTGTGAGCGCGACTAGCTGCATTGAGGTAAACCCTAACACACCAATCAGACGGGTGCATTGTTTGCTCCAGAGATGTCTACTCATCTCAGGCTCCTGCCTTAATGATGGTTTCTTTACAGTGTCCCTCCCCAACATGACCCAGGCTGGGCAAGAGTTCAACTAACTTTTGGTAGTCTGTTGGCTTGAGCTTCTGCTTGAGGGTCGCCAGGTTCGCATCCACTTTGCCATTGCTTGCGATTTGGGCGAGCGGCTCAAACCCCAATGCCCCTTTGTTTAAGTCATCATCCATCGGCGTTTCGGCATCGCCAAACAGGTGGTCAAAGTGGAAAGTTGCCTCTAAGTCTGCGGTTTTGCCAGCCTCTAAATTACCCTTGCGATCGTCCCCGACAAAATCCCCACAGGAAAATGCCAGTTCTTGATCGATCTTGATCGCAAAATCAACCGTTTTGCCGCCTTTTCTAGCTTCTCCCACCAGCATCAGCGGATACCCCTGAGCCGGACCTTCGGTTGGTTTAACCATGCGCCACGACAGAGCGTTATAGCGACCAGCAGGAGCTTTTGCCTCACCGACAACTACGGTATCGGGGGTTGTTGTCTTTAAGTCAACGGTTTGTGTTTTGGCCACACTGACCTGCTGTTTTGCAGACAACTGCTTATCCTTTTCAGCATCGTAGGGTGGATCCGTCTGGTAAGCCGTGACATCGCCCAAGGTGGCATAAACATTGCGAAACTCAATCTTCCAGCCATCCTTTGAGGTAAAACCCTGGCGCACAAAGTCTTCTCCATTGGCACGAACGGCTAATGTACCTTGCTCATTCGTAGCGGTTTGGTTGGCTGTCTGGGTTTCCGGAGAGCCAGTTTGGGTAGTTGGTGTTGAGCTTGTGCAACCAACAGAGAATGCGAGAAAGGCGATCGCAGATAGCGGCCCCCATGTTTTGTGACTCATCATCGTGATCAACTTACCCCTTGTTTAACCAGGTATCTCTGCCAGTAAACCTGGTTCAATTTAGTCACACAATCCTATCAGGGGGCATTCATGGCTGAAATGCTTAATTTTTCCAGTTTTCTTAAATTTCTGATCTGCCTCTAGACGGTTGTAAATCAGCTTTTGATTCATCCTGCCAAAGTGAGTTGTTAAGGAATAACTGTCGCGATCGCCTTTTAGAATTTCATAATGGGTGTTAAGATTAAAAATGCTTAAATAAACGGCGGCATAGCCAAGTGGTAAGGCAGGGGTCTGCAAAACCCTCACCCCCAGTTCGAATCTGGGTGCCGCCTTTAAGGGTTTTAGACTTTGGGACTGAGTTCCAGAGCCTTTTTTAATAAGTTGAGTTGTGCCAGATTGTGCCAGTTTTTGGCAGAAAATGCCAGGGTGTGATACTCAAAATGGTCACATTTTAGGTCACAGAATTATGGATGTTGATGAGCAAATTGCTCGGGCTAATGAGCGGTTAAAAACCTCTAGAGTGGGAGTATCAATCGAGCGTAGGGGTGGTCGGCTCTGGTTACGAGGAACGTTCCCCCCCAAACCTGACTCAGGCAGAAACAACCCTTACCGACAGAAAATTTCCCTGGGAGTTCGTGCTACTCCAGCAGGCGTACAACAGGCAGAAAAAAAGGCACGACTGCTCAGTGCTCAGTTGAATTTGCAGGAATTTGACTGGGGAGAATGGAGTGACACTGGTGCCACCAAAAGTGATGGTCCAATAATTGGAGAAGTGGTTGAACGCTTTGAGGTTGATTATTGGAATAATCGTTCTCGCACACCTCAAGCTGAAACTACTTGGAAGACTGATTATCAGGCAGCCTTTAATAAATTGCCGAAAAATGTTCTTCTAACCTTAGAAGTTTTAGAAGCAGCGATCCTTACAACGGAACCAGATTCTAAGCAACGGAAGCGAGTTTTTGAGAAACTAGTCAGCCTGGCTAAATTTGCTGGTATGGAGGTAAATTTTTCTGAGAAGCTGAGGGGGACTTACTCCGCCAAAGAGGTTAATCCCCGTGCTTTACCAGATGATAAAACCATCCAAGAGACGAGGGATAAAATTCAGAATGATGCTTGGCGATGGGTTTTTGGTGCAATGGCAGTATGGGGATTGCGTCCTCATGAAGTATTTCATCTTGACTTAGAAAAATTTCCAGTAGCTCAAGTACTTGACCAAACAAAGACTGGAATGCGATTTGTATACCCGCTGTATCCTGAGTGGGCAGAAGCATGGAATTTAGATGATGTTACGCTACCCAAGTTTCAGAAGGTTCATAGTAACGCGAAATTGGGGGGCAAAGTGAGTGGGGAGTTCAATGACCGTAAAATTCCCTTCAAACCATATGATTTACGGCACAGTTATGCCCGTCGGTGTTTTGAGTTCTCTATCCCTCCAGATTGGGCTGCTCACCTGATGGGGCATAGTTTGAAGGTTCATATGGAAACTTATAGAAGATGGATTAAATGGGAAACTTACAAGAAGGCTTACGAGACTTTAATTGTTAGGAGCGATCGCCCTCAACCACCAGAATTTATCGGTAAGCAGCAGGAATTCCCCGAAGTTCCATAACCGCAGCTATATTGATTTTAATCAGACGCTTAGCAGAGCCAATCCTGCGATCATCGATCCAATGAATGCCTTCTTCCCATTCCCCGTCATCGATACGCCGTAAAATACTACGTCGGCTAAATCCCTTTCCCAATCGTATTGATGCCTGCTCGATCGTTACAAGTTCAGCATCTTTCGGAAGCGTTGACTTAACTTTCTTAAGCGATCTGCCCATCTCTCTTGTCCTTTTCATGAAGCCTTTTTGCAATTCAGAAAATTCCAGCCTGATCCACTTACAGCGTAATTCTGTGATTTTGTCCGTTTCTTTCCCTTTAATGTTCAAGCTCTCTGCAAATCCTTGACTGCAATCTTTTGAGATAGCAACCATGTACTGAAAGTACATAGTTGCTATACGTTGCTCAAGGGTAAGAACTTTTAAGTTTTTCTTCGCGCAAATTCTTTAAACCATCGGAAGAGCCACGATAGTAACCAGGAATTACCAGCCTGAATAGAGCCAAATGAAGATTATGGGAAACTTCATTTGGTGAGGTATGAATTGGGTTGAACTACCAAATTAGCTTGTCCAGGGTGGCTTGAGTTATTGCACTACAAGGATTCCAGACCCTGGACATCATCAATGCAGGAATTTAAACTGTCCAACGTCTGAACGCTGTGATGTATCTTGGTTTCGTCTACACTGGACAAGTTTTCTATGGAATGCTTATCCTCCTTATTGCCTTGCTGCTTAATAAAGTAGACTTTGTAACGACTGGCTCCAGTTTTATGAGTTTTGGTTCTTTCCTCCGATTCAATTAACCCTTGGCTACGAAGACGTTCTAATTGCTTTCTAATAGCATCCTTACTACTGCAAGGAAACTCGGAAAGCAATTCTTCTGGTTCAAACTTTATTCCTGGTCTCGTCTCGAGGTAGTTTAATATTTGAGCGAACAGAGGAAGAGACCTTCCTTGTTCCCCAAAATCACCTTGATGTACCCAAGAGAAGTTGTCTAAGTCAAGTTCAATCTGAAAAGTACCATTGCAGCTAGATCTCGATTTTTCAATCTCAAGAATTCTTTGGGTAGGCTTGAGTGTTTCTTTTTCAGTTCCTCTACGCAACCGCCAAACCTCAGAAACATTATTACGGATCGCTGTTGTTCCTCTGGCTCCACCACCTTTGTTCTCATGATGCAAAATCATGATGGAACAACCATAGGTATTAGCAATATCCCGCAAGTTGTAAAGAGAAGCTGCATAAGAAGCATCCCATTCACTTCCTGCAATAGCACTACGATTTGCAGAGGTAAGTGAATCGATCATCACAAATGCTGGTCGTTCTGCTTCAATCCATCTCTTTAACTTGTCAAGTTGAGAGAATTGCCAATGGCTCTCAATATGGATCTGTCCCGCAGGAATATCTTTGAAACCAGCAATGTTAAGACGCTCCCTCGTGTCAATCTCAGGTTCATCAGTTTGAATAATTAAAACCTTACCCTGATTAACTCGGAATCCATTCCAGGATTGTCCAAGAGCAATCGCTCTACTCATGTCGTATGCCAGCAAAGTCTTGCCTACACCGCCATCTGCGAACAAGACCAGCGTAGTTGCTCTGCTTATGTATCCAGAAATTAACCATGCTCTATTCTCTGGTCCCGATTCTAAAAACTCATGTACATCAACTGGTTTGAATTCTGTGCAACAGTCTAGGGATTTCTGGTACATACTCTTCAGTTGATTCCATGAAAAGCCTTTAATTCGGCTAGCTAAAAGCCCACCTTCCCAGTCTTGGCGCCCTTCGTCAATCTGCAAAATCTCACCGACACGCTTTATGACATCCTCGTAAGAGAGATACATATTTGTTTCAGTGGTGCAGGTCTCATCTTTTTCTGAAACAAGGTACTGATGATTTCTTAGGCCAACTGCTGCCAAAATCTCTTCACGAGTGGTACCTTCTTGATCAATCCAATCTGCAATATCTAAGCCCCCTTTAGAGGGTAGTGCTGTATTCCAAAGATCGCTATTCGGATAAGGGTAAAACCATTGGGCATGAGGAAAATCCTTAGCAATTGTTTCCATGTACTTAATGCCTGGCTGATCTTGATCAGGGCAGAGTACTAAGTAGGCATTTTCCAAATCTTTGGCATAGTCCCCATAACGCTTGTATCCTGCCGATCCTCCAATTGTTGTTGTTGCAGCAATTCCTAATTTCCAAAGCTTGTTAGCGCACTCTTCCCCTTCAACCAAAAAGATGTGTTTGTCCATAGAGATTGCTTTTTGTACTTCCTGGTAGCAATATATAGGAACTTGCTTCTTGACATAATCAGGTAATTTTGGACACCAATTTTCACCATTCCAGTGAAATTGAATGAACTTTTTACTGCCTCTACCATGGTCAATCCGTTGTACTTTCACTAATCGGCTACCGTCGCGACTCGGGTAAAAGAATTCTTTCTTTCCCCTTCGGCGAATTGGCTTCTGGTTATCGACTGTTAGTGCAGGCTGTCGAGCATACTGCCCCCACAATCCATCTTTGGTTGCTCCGCGATATTTGAAGCTTGGTGCTCCTGCATCTGAATCTACAAATGTATGGCAGAGGACAAAATCCTCTCTCCATCGGCAATCCGCGTCCTTTGTTCTTTCACAAACTGGGCAAGGTGAATTCTTACCAGAGCGATTGAGAAGATTGTTCATTTTGTTTGTCATTCCATTAATGAAGAGTAGGAAGCTTTTGTGCCCAGCTAAATAACTGGGTTATTTTTTGCAAATGCGGTCCTGATAAACGCAAAATTCCTAGCAAATTGAACTGGCAAGTTTTTCAGGAGTAGTTACTGCACCAATTTCACTAAGTATTCCTTTAAAGGCTTTGTTCTAGGATCAAGTAAAGGAGGACTTTCCGTGCTCTGTCTCATTGTTCTCTAAGAGTAAAAACTTTTCTCTACTCTGTAGAAGAGTTTGATGCCGCTTAATTTCCTTCAAATGTTCTTCTGGATTATCTCGATGGTGAAGAAAATGAAGTACTAGGTGAGCGCAATATTTAATATTGCGTGAGTTTAATTGGAACCAATGAATTCCTTTAATTAATGCTTTCTCTCTTAACCTGAGGTTTTTGAGAGTACTTGTGGAAAGACCGCTAAGCTGAGCCATAACATGGCTACCTACAAGCTGAAAACGGCTTAAATCTGAATTCGGATGAGGAGATCTCATAAGGCAAAATCCTTATTAGAAAAAACACAAAAAGACCACCCGCTTCTTCAGCGTTGGTGGCCTCTTTGACGGATAAGCCCTATAGAAGTAAAAGTCTGTGAGAAACGTGTGGTCTCTTCTTAGAAGAGAGAATAGCACAGATTTAGCAAAGATCAATAATTATCAGTAAATGCGATAACTTTGACCGAATTATTCCATTGGCTTGCAATCTAAAAAGCTTAGTGCGTCAGGATCCAAAAATGATGCTAAAGCTATCTCAAGAACAGCCCAAACAGGATATTCAATTTTTGCTGCCCTTCGCTCGTAAGCTTCTCGGATATGTTGCGGTAGTGATTCTAGAAGTGACTGAGCGACTTCTGGATCGAGATGAGTTACGAGATTCTCTGAAGTAAATGGCTCCATATTAATTTCCCGAGTAAATATACTGTTATTAAATAGTACTTTTGTTCTATTATCAAGAGGCCCGTTAAGAGAAGTTGTTGATAGCATTTCTTTTATCCCTATGGCTGCTAAGCCGATGGAATGAATCAAATGTAGGATGGGTAGCGATCGCGTAATCCATGCGGGTGTTGGATTTCATGCCTCAGCCCCAACCTGCACAGGTTTTATATTTAATTAGTCCTACCTACTTACCGAAATGCTGAACTTTAAGACGCATAGCGTGTCCGAAATCCGGACACGAGCAACGGTGATGTTCTGCACTTGATAGCCCAGCACCTCTAATCACAAAAGAGAGGTAAACTTTTTCCATCAGGCCATGATTGTATCGTCTGGATGGATCATCAAAACTATGTTTTTTAGAGTAGTTTTTCTTGATTTGGAAAAACAGTAGAAAGGTTGATTTAGTGTGCTAGTGTTCTTATACAAGTAGGCGCCAAATCTTCTTTGCTCCGTCTAAGTAGAGCTAGACTTTCAATAAAGTAGGTAATTTCTTCTGATTTTGGCCACTGTAGTGCAAATGCGTAATTTGTTTGCAGCACATTATGGGAAGAGAGTAGCTTAAAAATATTAGCAATATCGAGTTGTCTCTCAAAGAGCTCGCAGTCATTAAGACTTGCGGGTTTTTTGTGTTTTTTTAGTTGTTTATTGGTGATTCTCCCGATATGAATAGCCTTAACTTTTTAGGAGAAACTGATGGCACGTTTTGGTAAGAAGAGTTTAAGAAATCAACCCGAAATTTATTCGGAAGTTAAAGTTCGTACCTCGATAGCTCTAACTCCTACAGCACGGCTATTGATTGATGAATTAGCTAAATCTTTTGATTTGTCTAGGTCTGAATTGATTGAACGTATTGCACGAGGAGAGTTTGAGATTAAACATGCCAAAGCTAATAAATAGACTGATTATCTTTAGAAAAGATTCACAAGGAAAAGTGTTTTTATTTGCTTTAAATCTTTACTCGATTTTTGATTTTCAATTGTGTAATAGCAAAAGGTAATCTATGAATTCAGTTAGGTCTTGTACCCAAAGAAATGTGGTAAATATATTCCACTTGTTTTTACCACAGAGACAAATAGATAAATTCGTGTATATCCTTCTGCCAGCTTGTTTAAAGGATCTCATTTTATGCGAAATGAGTGAATACCTCCCGTGGGAAAAGAAGCTTGCCATTGTGGTAAACAAATGCTTAGAATGGCTAAAAATGAAGTTGAATTACTTTGCTTGCTGTTGTTTTTGTTTCTACCTAAACTCTTTATTTCTGTGGGATGAATTAATAGCTAGTATCACAGTTGTGCCATGACAAAGAAGCAGAAAAACAATAAGCAAACTGTAGATCGAGAAAAATCAATGCATCTTCCAACTGGTGTCCCGATGCTACAGCTCTTTCAGCAGAAAACATTCGAGGACGCTTATCAAGATTATCTTTCAGAGATTGAGAAGACTCATACGGATAAACAAGCTTATGCAATCAAAGCCAAATTAAAAACTGCTTTACGGCGTTACACCTTGCCAGGATTTGGCTGGGTTTTTGTTAAAGAGGAAACAGCATGGCTCAATTTCATGCAAACCTTGACACTTCAGGATCTAAATCAGGCTTTGGAAGTGCAGGAGCAGGTTTTTACTCAACTGAAAGATGCAGTATCTGATGAGTCGCGGCGCAGCAATCGTTCAAGTTTAAAGCGGTTTGTTGAGTACATTCAGACACAACCCTACTATTACATTGCATTAGGGGCGAGCAAGGATCAATTGGCTCCTCGGATGCAGAGCCATAAGAAGCGCCAGGAACATTGGCATAGGCTCAAGCCCAAAGAGATTCCATCACAAGTAAATGATGAGTTGAATAGACTTACTCATTATCTTCTTTACCTGCGATCGCAAACTTCCTACGGTTCAACCCTAGTAGAAAGCACAGTTAAGCGTTATGTCCGAGAAGTATTGGATTTATTGAGTTGGTTACATCGCTTCAAGGGTGAGCCTTTAGAAACTCTCAGTATCCAGCTGTTAGTGCCTAGGTCTGCAATTACTGATGATGTAGAAGCAGCCAAGGTTGCTCAACTACTCCAGGAATATGTGGAGTGGTTGCAAAGTCATCTAGGGTTGGCACGGAGAGGGCAAGGATTTGCTGTCAGAAGTTGTATCTATATCGCAGAGTTACTGGAATATGAGCAAAGCACAGGAGTTTAACTCCCAAGTTCCAACTGAGAACCGATCAATCCGAGCTTTAAGGGCATTACAGCGTCAATTGGGATTGACAACGAACCTTCCAAAAACAACAGGTCACATTCGTCAAGACAATTATATGTTGGAATCAGAGCGGGTAACGCCAGTTCTACAGACGCAAATGGACCATCTGTGGAGTTGGATGACAGATTTATCTCCACAGTATAAAGAGATGCAAAACATCCTATGTCCCAATGTTGCCCTTAATCGAATAAGTGTTATCTACCGATTTTTAGGCTGGTTGGTGAGATATAAACAAGTCGCTTGGGAGTCATTAAGTTTATTTCAAATTATTGATTTTGTACTCGTTAAAACTGCCTATGCAGCAGCAGGCTCCTATGAGGAGGAAAGGCGAATTGAACGTAATGCTCAGAAAGCGGCAGAAGCTACTTTAAAACGGGTGAATGAGTTTTTCTCATGGCAAGAGAAAGAGCGATACGTGAGTCCTAGAACTCTCTTATTTGAAATTGAATCGTTCGTTGATGTCGCTGAGTGGCTTTACCGGGATGAGACCAATCTGTTTAAGGGCCCAGCTTATTCAGATATTCCGGTTATGGTTCTCCTAAAAAAATTACGAAAGGATCTTAAGAAGATAGCTAGAAGTGCTCCGCCTGTTGCAGATGTTGCGCTTAAGTGGTTGGAGTGGGATGATTTTGTTCGTTTCGTCCGGCAGTTAGAAATGGAATGTTTGCCTGAATATAACTCTCAGAAGCGCCGTACACCGACAGCAATCGCTCGGAGTTATCGTCGTTTCCTGGCCTGTGCTCTTTTGTGTTATTTGCCCCCTGATCGACAGCGAACACTACGAGAGTTGCAAGAAGGTAAAACACTGGTTAACTGAGATCTTGCACCAGTTTCAACAAGGGGTTGCCAAAGAAGGAAAAATCTGAAAGAAAGGGCGTAATCAAAATTTAACTGAACGGTTATGGAAACCATTGTTCAACACGCCCAAGGATTAGTGTAT
>Ga0209172_10005207_pt1 | contig 16117 bp, 14 predicted proteins | sample LarsenN4metaG_FD_184113 | JGI IMG/M metagenome (GOLD analysis project Ga0209172, IMG submission 184113) | Hot spring sediment bacterial and archeal communities from British Columbia, Canada, to study Microbial Dark Matter (Phase II) - Larsen... ... | reverse complement strand
CGACGGCGGGCTGAAGGTGCTGACCGGTAACATCGGCCGCGCGGTGATCAAGGTGTCCGCGGTGAAAGCGGAACACCGCGTGGTGGAAGCGCCGGCGGTGGTGTTCCACGACCAGAACGAACTGCTAGCGGCGTTCAAGCGCGGCGAGCTGGAAAAGGACTTTGTCGCGGTGATCCGCTTCCAGGGCCCGCGCGCCAACGGCATGCCGGAGCTGCACAAGCTGACGCCGCCGCTGGGCGTGCTGCAGGAACGCGGCTTCAAGGTGGCGCTGGTCACCGACGGCCGCATGTCCGGCGCCTCCGGCAAGGTGCCGGCCGCCATCCACGTGTCGCCGGAAGCGCTGCTCGGTGGCGACATCGGCAAGGTACGGAACGGCGACCTGGTGCGGCTGGATGCCAACAGCGGCGAGCTGAGCATCCTGGTAGATGCCGCCGAATGGGCGGCGCGCGAACGCGCTGCGGCCAACCTTGAACAACACCAGCACGGCGTCGGCCGCGACCTGTTCGCCGGCATGCGCCAGCAGGCCACCACCGCCGAGGAAGGCGCGATGACCTTCGCCCATCCGCTGTGGAGCAAGCCGTAAACGTATTTTTCGCCACGGAAAACACGGAAGCCGCGCCCGGACCACACCGGCAGCAGCGGGCAGCGCGCCAGCCGCGCCGATACTTTCTGTGTAGTTCTGTGGTTTCTGTGGCAATCGAAAAGGATAGATAGATGGACGCACTGACTCTGCTACGCCAAGGCCCGGTTATGCCGGTGATTGTGGTCAACGACGCCGCGGTCGCGGTCGATCTCGCCCGCGCACTGGTCGCCGGCGGCATCCGCACCCTGGAAATCACGCTGCGCACCAAGGCGGCACTGGCGGCGATGCGCCGCATCCGCGACGAAGTGCCGGACGCCATCGTCGGCGCCGGCACCGTGCGCACCCGCGCCCACCTGGAAGCCGCGCTCGACGCCGGCGCCCAGTTCGGCATCAGCCCCGGCCTGACGCCGGAGCTGGCCGCCGCCGCGCGCGCGTCCGGCGTGCCGTTCATCCCCGGCGTGGCCACCCCGTCCGAGGCGATGCACGCGCAGGACGAAGGCTTCAACATCCTCAAGCTGTTCCCGGCCGAGGCGGTCGGCGGCATCAAGCTGCTGAAGGCGCTGGCCGGCCCACTGCCGGAACTGCGCTTCTGCCCCACCGGCGGCATCGACATCAACAGCGCGCCGAACTACCTGGCGCTGCCCAACGTGCTGTGCGTCGGCGGCAGCTGGCTGACCCCGGACGACGCCATCGCCGCCCAGGACTGGGCGCGCATCACCGCGCTGGCACGCGAGGCCAGCGCGCTGGCGGTGCGCTAAGAACCGTTCAATGCCTGCTGCGCGTCGTGGAACGTTACACGGTGAGTACGCCTTCGGAATGCTCATTGACCCCATGTCAACTCCGCTTCCTCAGTCGTTTTCGCCTTGTCTCGCTCTAGCTCGCGAGACCTTGAACAGGTTCTAAGCCACAGACCGACTCTCCCGTTTTTCACAAGGGCTTGCCGACTCTCCCCGGCAAGCCCTTTTTTTATGCCGCCGGCCGCTGCCGTAGCCCGGACACACCACCAGCGCATCCGGGATCAACCAGAGCGGCTGATCCGGAGAATGGGGGTTCCCCGCATGTGCTGCGCTTCTCCGGGTGATTAATGACCACACCACTCAAACCTTGCGGCCAACCTTTCCCCTCGCCAAAGCCGGCGCGAGCTTCTAACATCATGGCTTGTCTCAGCCCGCAGCCGGACCCCGCCATGAAACTGTTCCTAGCCGAAGACGACGCCGTCCTCGCCGATGCCCTGCTCACCCGCCTGGGCCAGCTCGGCTTCAGCGTCAGCCACGCCGCCGACGGCCTCGCCGCGCAGCAGCAATTGCTGGCCGAGCCGTTCGACGCGGTGATCCTCGATATCGGCCTGCCCGGCCAGAGCGGCCTGCAGGTGCTGCGCAACGTGCGCGTGCACCGCCCGGCGCTGCCCATCCTGCTGCTGACCGCGCTGGACAGCATGGAAGACCGCGTCGCCGGGCTGGATGCCGGCGCCGACGACTACCTGGTCAAGCCCTTCGAATTCCCGGAGCTGGAGGCGCGCATCCGTGCGCTGCTGCGCCGCCACCGCGTCGCCGACAACGTGCGCGACGAGCTGCGCTTCGGCCGCCTGCGGCTGGACCGCGGCGGGCAGCGCGCGTGGGCCGACCAGCAGGCGCTGGAATTGTCGGCGCGCGAGCTGCAGCTGCTCGACATCCTGATGGCCCACGCCGACCGCGTGGTGACCAAGGAGCAGATCGCCGGCGAGCTGTCCGGCGACGGCGAGGAAGTCGGCGCCAACGCGGTGGAGGTATACGTGCACCGCCTGCGCAAGAAGCTGGACGGCAGCGGCGTCGGCATCCGCGCGGTGCGCGGGCTGGGCTACCTGCTGGCCCGGCTTGAGCCCGGCGCGTAAGGTTGGCCGCATGAGCGCCGCCCGCCCCCGCCAGCTGTCGCTGCGCCGCCAGCTGCTGCTGTGGCTGCTGCTGCCGCAGCTGGTGCTGTGGCTGGGCGCCGCCTTCCTCGCGCACAGCATGGCGATGAGCTACGCCGGCGAGGTGATCGACCGCTCGCTGGCTAAGTCCTCGCGCGCGCTGGCGCGGCAGGTGAAACCGTTCGGCAACGGCTTCTACATCGACTTCCCGCAGGCGGCGCGCGAGATCCTGGAGCAGGATCCCGATGACCGCATCTACTACATGGTCAGCTCGCCGCCAGAGGCCTTCCTGCTCGGTGAGCCGGCGATGCCGCGACCGCCGGCCAGCCTGCAGCGCAAGCCGGGGGAAACCTTCTTCTACGATGGCCGCATCAAGCGGCTGGCGGTGCGCGTCGCCGCGCTGTACCTGCCGGCCGGCACCCCGGAGCGGCCGGAGCTGATGCTGGTGCAGGTGGCGAAAAGCCGGGCGCTGAACGCCGAGCTGGCCCGCAAGATCCTGCGCGACATGGGCCTGCCGCTGCTGGCGGTGATGCTGCTGACCAGCGTGCTGGTCTGGGCCGGCATCAGCCGCGGCCTGTCGCCGCTGCGCCACCTGCGCCGCAGCGTGGAAAACCGCTCGCCGCGCGACCTGGCGCCGATCGAGATCGACAACGCGCCGTCCGAAGTGCGCGCACTGGCGCGCGCCATCAACGAGCTGCTGCACGAGGTCGACGGCCAGGTGGCGCAGCAGCGCCGCTTCATCGCCGACGCCGCCCACCAGCTGCGCACGCCGCTGGCGGGGCTGAAATCGCAGAGCGAGCTGGTGCGCGGCGAGCTGGCCGCCACGCCGCCGGATGTCGCCAGCGCCAGCCGCCAGCTGCAGCAGGTGGAAACCAGCGTCGCGCGCTCCATCCGCCTGATCAACCAGCTGTTGGCGCTGGCGCGCGCCGAGCCGGAAGCCGGGCTGCAACTGGCGGCGCTGGACCTGCGCCAGCTCGCGCGCGAGGTCACCAGCGAGGCGGTGCCGCAGGCGCTGGCACGCGACATCGACCTCGGGCTGGAAGCGGAAGACGAGGCGCTGCCGGTCGCGGGCCACGGCGGCCTGCTGCGCGAGTTGCTGGCCAACCTGATCGACAACGCCATCCAGTACACGCCGCCCGGCGGCGAGGTCACCGTCAGGCTGCGGCGCGCTGGCGGCACGGTGACGCTGCAGGTGTGCGACAATGGCCCCGGCATCCCCGAGAGCGAGCGCGAGCAGGTGTTCGCCCGCTTCTACCGCGGCCGTGCCGAAGGCACGGGCAAGGGCTGCGGCCTTGGCCTCGCCATCGTGCAGGAGATCGCGCGCCGCCATCACACCCGTATCGAGCTGTCCGACAACCCGCCGCACGGCCTGGTCGCCAGCGTCGATTTCGCGTTGTTGCCGCACTAAAACGGCGCCGCCAATTTGCCGCGTGTGTAGTTGACACACTACAACGCTGTTTTTTGGTGCAACGCAGCAAACACTCCTGCCAGCAACGGCAAGCCTTTCGCCGATGTCATGACGCGGCGCACGATCCGCGCCCCGTTTCCTTACGCCATTCCCTCTCAATCCTTACACAAAACTTACGCTTGCCCGCTATAGTGCAAGCAATCCTGTGCGGCCGCCCCGGTGTGGGCGCCCTGCTGCCGGGACACCGTTATCCGCATCACAAAAAAATCCGTGCGGAGATCACAACACAGAAGGAGAGAGTTATGAAACTGAAACGTCTGAGCGCGGCCGTGCTGGCAGCCAGCCTGTTCCCTGTTGCCGCCCAGGCCGCCGACGTGGAAGTCCTGCACTGGTGGACCTCCGGTGGCGAAGCCAAATCCGTCGCCGAACTGAAGAAGATGATGAGCGCCCAGGGCGTGACGTGGAAGGATTTTGCCGTCGCCGGTGGCGGCGGTGACAATGCGATGACCGCGCTGAAGACGCGCGTGGTATCCGGCAACCCGCCGACCGCCGCCCAGATCAAGGGCCCGGCGATCCAGGAGTGGGGCGCCGAAGGCGTGCTGGCAGATATCGATGCCGTGGCCCGTGCCGGCAACTGGGACAAGCAGCTGCCGCCGGTGGTCAGCCGCGTGATGAAGTACAAGGGCAAGTACGTGGCCGCACCGGTCAACGTGCACCGCGTGAACTGGCTGTGGGCCAACCCGGAAGCGTTCAAGAAGGCCGGTGCCACGGTGCCGAAGACCTGGCCGGAGTTCTTTGCCGCCGCCGACAAGCTGAAAAAGGCCGGCATCCAGCCTATCGCCCACGGCGGCCAGCCGTGGCAGGACGCCACCCTGTTTGAATCGGTGGCGCTGGGCGTCGGCGGTGCCGACTACTACAACAAGGCGTTCGTGAAGCTGGACAAGGCCACCCTCGCCGGCCCGACCACCGTCAAGGTGTTCGAAACGCTGGGCAAGGTGAAGACCTACATCGACAAGGGCGCCGCCGGCCGCGACTGGAACCTGGCCACCGCCATGGTGATCAACGGCAAGGCCGGCATGCAGTTCATGGGCGACTGGGCGAAGGGTGAATTCACCGCCGCCGGCAAGGTGCCGGGCAAGGACTTCATCTGCACCGACGCACCGGGCACCCAGAACGCGTTCACCTTCAACATCGACAGCCTGGCGATGTTCCAGCAGAAAAACCCGGCCGCGGTACAGGCCCAGGCCAAGCTGGCCGCCACCGTGATGAGCCCGGCGTTCCAGGAAGTGTTCAACCTCAACAAGGGCTCGATCCCGGCCCGTCTCGACACGCCGATGGCCAAGTTTGACGACTGCGCCAAGAAGTCCAGCTTCGACATGAGCGCCGCCTCCAAGGGTGGCAAGCTGGTACCGAGCTTCGCCCACAAGATGGCGATGCCGTCCGCCACCGAAGGCGCGATGGTGGACGTGATCTCGCAGTTCATGAACTCCAGCATGACCGCGCAACAGGCCACCGAACGTCTGGCCCGTGCCGGCGCCGTGCGCTAAGAGCGTATTCACGATCTAGCGAGCTCGCGCGAGACAAGGCGAAAACGGTTGGGGAAGCGGAGTTTACAAGCAGTAAATGCGCATACCTGAATCGTACTTAACGCCGTATCGCCCCAGTTGAAATCAAATCGCAGCAGATCGTGAACAGGCTCTAAGCAGCGTGTGATCCGCGGCACCGGTGGCCCCCGCCGCCGGTCTGACCGGTCCGCCCCAGGCGGGCGGACCGGCTGCCGTGTTTTTGTACCGAGACAGCAAGGAATCATCATGTCCGGATCTTCATCCCAAGGTAGCCTGCACGCGCTGGCCGACCGCTGGCTGCCCAAGCTGGTGCTGTCGCCGACGCTGGCTGCCAGCCTGATCTTCGTCTACGGCTTCATCGCCTGGACCGGCTGGCTCTCGTTTACCGAGTCCCGCCTGATGCCGCGCTACGAGTGGGCCGGTGTCGTGCAATACCAGGCGCTGTTCGAAAACGAGCGCTGGTGGACCGCTGCGGCCAACCTTGGCATCTTCGGCGGCCTGTTCATCCTGTTCTGCCTGCTGGTCGGCCTGCTGATGGCGGTGCTGCTGGACCAGAAAATCCGCGCCGAAGGCGCACTGCGCACCATCTACCTGTACCCGATGGCGCTGTCCTTCGTGGTCACCGGCACCGCGTGGAAGTGGATGCTCAACCCCGACATGGGGCTGCAGAAGGTGGTGGTCGACCTCGGCTTCACCGACTTCACCTTCGACTGGCTGGTCAACCCGGACATGGCGATCTACACCGTGGTCATCGCCGGCGTGTGGCAAAGCTCCGGCTTCGTGATGGCGCTGTTCCTCGCCGGCCTGCGCGGCATCGACGACTCCATCATCAAGGCGGCGCAGGTCGATGGCGCCTCGCTGCCCACCATCTACCGCCGCATCCTGATCCCCAGCTTGCGTCCGGTGTTCTTCAGCGTGCTGCTGATCCTGTCGCACATCGCGATCAAGAGCTTTGACCTGGTGATGGCGCTGACCGGCGGCGGCCCCGGCAACTCGTCCGACGTGCCGGCGATCTTCATGTACCAGTTCGCCTTTACCCGTGGCCAGCTGGGGGTGGGTGCCGCCTCCGCGATGATGATGCTGTTCACCATCGTCGCCGTGCTGGTGCCGCTGATGTATATGGAAACAAGGAGTGCCAAACGTGTTTAAGAACCTCACCGTTGGCCGCGCGCTGGTGTACACCGCGCTGCTCCTGATGGCCATCTACTACCTGCTGCCGCTGTACGTGATGCTGACCACCTCGTTCAAGTCGCTGGACGACATCCGCGAGGGCAATATGCTGGCGCTGCCGCAGCTGTGGCAGGGCGGTGCCTGGAGCAAGGCGTGGGCCGAAGCCTGTACCGGTGTCGAATGCAACGGCATGCAGGGCTTCTTCTGGAACTCGATCAAGATGACGCTGCCGGCGGTGGCGATCTCCACCCTGCTCGGTGCCGTCAACGGCTACGTGGTGTCGATGTGGCGCTTCCGCGGCTCCGACGCACTGTTCACCATGCTGCTGGTCGGCTGCTTCATTCCGTTCCAGGTGGTGCTGCTGCCGATGGCACAGCTCTTGGGCCTGCTCGGGCTGGCCAACACCACCGCCGGGCTGGTACTGGTGCACGTGGTGTACGGCACCGCGTTCACCACCCTGTTCTTCCGCAACTTCTACATCACGGTGCCGGACGAGCTGGTGAAGGCGGCGCGCATCGACGGCGCCGGCTTCTGGACCATCTTCTTCCGCATCCTGCTGCCGATATCCGGCCCGATCTTCGTGGTCTGCATCATCTGGCAGTTCACCCAGATCTGGAACGACTTCCTGTTCGGCGTGGTGTTCGCCTCCGGCGAATCGCAGCCGATCACGGTGGCGCTGAACAATCTGGTCAACACCTCCACCGGGGTGAAGGAATACAACGTGGACATGGCCGCGGCGATCATCGCCGCGCTGCCTACCCTGTTCGTTTACATGGTTGCCGGCCGCTACTTCGTGCGTGGCCTGACAGCCGGTGCCGTGAAAGGTTAAGAAATGGCAGCGCTTTCCATCAATAACGTGTGCAAGACCTACGCCAACGGCACCGACGTGCTCAAGGGCATCAACATCGCCATCGAGGACGGCGAGTTCCTGATCCTGGTCGGCCCGTCCGGCTGCGGCAAGTCCACGCTGCTGAACATGATCGCCGGGCTGGACGACATCTCCAGCGGCGACATCGCCATCGGCAACAAGCGCGTGAACGAGCTGTCGCCGAAGGACCGCGACATCGCCATGGTGTTCCAGAGCTACGCGCTGTACCCGTCGATGACGGTGCGCGAGAACATCAGCTTCGGCCTGGAAATCCGCAAGACGCCCAAGGCCGACATCGACGCCACCGTCAAGCGCGTGGCCGAGATGCTGCAGATCACCCACCTGCTGGAACGCAAGCCGGGGCAGATGTCCGGCGGCCAGCGCCAGCGGGTGGCGATGGGGCGGGCACTGGCGCGCAACCCGGCGATCTTCCTGTTCGACGAGCCGCTGTCCAACCTCGACGCCAAGCTGCGCGTGGAGATGCGCACCGAGATCAAGCTGATGCACCAGCGCCTGAAATCGACCATCGTCTACGTGACGCACGACCAGATCGAGGCGATGACGCTGGGCGACAAGATCGCGGTGATGAAGGACGGCATCGTGCAGCAGTTCGGCAGCCCGCAGGACATCTACGACAACCCGGCCAACCTGTTCGTCGCCGGCTTCATCGGCTCGCCGTCGATGAACTTCATCCCGGCCACCGTGGTGCAGTCCGGCAGCGACATCGGCGTCAAGATCTGCGACGACAACGGCTGCGTGGTGCTGCCGCTGCCGCACGACAAGGCCAAACTGGCCGCGTTTGTGGGCAAGGAAGTGATCTTCGGCATACGCCCGGAACAGATCACCGACGCGCGCACCGCCTACCGCGAGGGGCTGCCGGTGATGGCCTGCCACATCGACGTGATTGAGCCGACCGGCCCGGACACGCTGGTGTTCGTGTCGCTGAACAACACCAAGGTGTGCTGCCGCACCCACCCGACCGAGGCCAAGTACCCGGGCGAGAGCATGGACCTGGTATTCGACGTGTCCAAGGCGGTGCTGTTCGACCCGCAAACCGAGGCGAGGATCGTGTAATGAGCCGGCTGACCTTGCAAGGGTTGGCCGCCGACGGGCCGCTGCTGTCACCGGTGGCGGCCGGCGTCTGGCGGCTGGACGAGTGGGGGTTCGACGACAGCACCCTGGCCGCGTGGGTGGAACACGCCATCGCGCTGGGCATCACCAGCTTCGACCACGCCGACCTGTACGGCGGCTTCCGCTGCGAGGCGCTGTTCGGGCGCTGGCTGAAGGCCAATCCGTCGCGGCGCGACGCCATCCAGCTGGTCAGCAAGTGCGGCATCAAGCCGCCGGATGCGGCGCGTGGCTGGCGGGTGAAGCACTACGAGACCAGCGCGGCGCACATCACCGCCAGCGTGCACGCCTCGCTGCAGAATCTTGGCAGCGACCACCTCGACCTGCTGCTGATCCACCGCCCGGACCCGCTGCTGGACGCCGACGAGGTGGCAGAAACCTTCGAGCGCCTGCGCCAGGCCGGCAAGGTGCGCCACTTCGGCGTCTCCAATTTCAGCCCGGCGCAGTTCGCGCTGCTGGCATCGCGCACCAGGCTGGTGACCAACCAGGTCGAGGCCTCGCTGCTGCACCTGGACCCGTTCATCGACGGCACGTTCGAGCTGTGCCAGCAACAGCGCATCCGCCCGATGCTGTGGTCGCCGCTGGCCGGCGGCCGCCTGTTCGATGCGGGCGCCAACCCGGCGCTGGCGGCGGAGCTGCAACGGCTGGCCGGGGAGTACGCGGTCAGCGCCGCCACCGTCGCGCTGGCGTGGCTGCTGCGCCACCCGTGCCGGCCGCTGCCGATTATTGGCTCGCGCAAGCTGAGCGCGCTCGACGACGCCGCGGCCGCCTGCCGGCTGACGCTGGCACGCGAGGACTGGTTCGCGCTGCTGCAGGCCGCGCGCGGCATAGAAGTGGCCTGAGCCGGAACAGCCCAGCCCCCACAAAAAACGGCCGTCACGGCCGTTTTTTCATGCGCCTGCGACCACCATAAAGTACCGCCCGCTTCCTGCCATCGCCTATGCTGACTCAGGACCGGCCTCAAAAGGAGCGCGCGATGAAAACCCCAGCCCTGTTACTGTCCCTCTGCCTGCTGCTGTTGCTCGGCAGTGCCCACGCCGCCGGCAAGGGCGCCGGCCACGGAGGCAACGGCAAGTCTGGCCACGGAGCCATCACCCTCCCCGGCGGTCTGGCCGGCAATGACAACGCCAATGCCCAGTGGCTGCCCGATGCCACGCGCGGCCAGGTGCGGGCACAGCAGCGGATGAACGAGCAGGGGCTGGAGCATGGCCAGCGTCAGCCGGCGGGCAAGGCAGCCGCCAAGCGACCGAAACATCCGCACAACTAGCGGTACCAATCCACGGCCCCACCCGGCGCCTTGCGGCCAACCTTGGCCGCAACACGTGACGGAGCTATCTCAGGTTGCCGGCTCCTCGCGCGCCAGCAACACCTTCCTGGCGATGGCGTAGCAGTCGTCCACGTGTGCGTTGCCGACCAGCTTCATCGCGCCAAAGCTGAGCGACGCCGCCAGCGCCTGCCCCAGCAGCGGCACGAACCTAGCCGCCGACTTGGTCGCCAGCCGCAGCCCGATGCGCTGCAACACCTTCAGCAGCAAGGGCCGGGTCACCAGCTTGCCGACCAGCTCGCTGCCAATGCTGGTGATGGCGACCAGCATGATTTTCTTCAGCTGCGGATCCAGCGCCTCGATCTGCTCCGGGCTGAGGCCGAACTTGCGGTTGATGGCCGGGATCATTTCCAGCAGCAGGCTGACATCGGCGCCGATGTCCAGCCCCGGGATCGGCAGCACCGCGGCACCGGCGGAGAGGCCGGCGCGTTTGGTCACCATCGCCTTGCATTCGTCGCGCAGGGCGTCCAGTTCGGCCAGCGTACGTGGCGGCATGATTGTTCCTTTCTGTTTCTTCTGTTCTGGTCTGGCGACGCTGCGGCCAACCTTGGCCGCAGGCCGCGTTAGAACCTGCTCAAGGTCTCGCGCGCTCACGCGAGACAAGGCAAAAACGACTGAGGAAGCGGCGTTTATCCAAATATAAACAAGCATTCCGAAGGCGTTTTTAACGCCGTATCGCCCCATTGATATCCGTTGCAGCAGACATTGAACAGGTTCTTACACCTTGTGCGTCGACAGCAGCAAACTGGTCTCGGTGGCGGCGATGCCGGGGATCAGCCGGATGCGGCCCAGCACGCGGTCGAACTGTTCCAGCGAGTCGGCGCGCAGCTCGGTGACGATGTCCCAGCGGCCGTTGGTGGAGTGCAACGCGTACACGTGCGGCTCGCCGCGCAGCGCCTGCAGCACTGCCTGCGCCTTGTTGCCCTCCACCGCGATGCCCATCCACGCGCGGATGCGGTGCCCCTCCGCCTCCGGCTTCAGCCGCACGGTGTAGCCGATGATCACCCCGCTCTGCTCCAGCTTGTCGATGCGGTTCTGCACCGTGGCGCGCGATACCCGCAGCCGCTGCGCCAGCTCGGTCACCGACATGCGCGCATTGTCGCGCAGCAGCGCGATCAGCTGGCGATCTGTATCACTCATTGACATAACGCTACCAAAAAAGATCAATCTGCCAGTTTTTCGCCGAAAAAGTGACAGATTGTCAACTTCAGTATGGCAGCAAGCGACCGGAAAATAAGCACCACCCAAACCAGACCGCTACCCGCCGCCATGACCCAGACCACCCGCAATATCGTGATGATCCGCCCCGCCCATTTCTTTTCCAATCCGGAAACCCGCGCCTCCAACCGTTTCCAGAAGCCGGGCCAGGACGACGCGGCGGCGCAGGACAGCGCGCGGGCGGAGTTTGACGGCTATGTGGCGGCATTGCGCGCCGCCGGCGTCAACGTACTGGTGATCGACGACGAGCCGGAGGGCAATACCCCGGATTCGATCTTCCCCAACAACTGGATCAGCATGCACCCCGACGGCCGCGTGTTCCTGTATCCGATGGAGGCGCCCAACCGCCGCCGCGAACGCCGCGACAGCGTAATCGCGCGCATCCGCGCAGAGTTTGCCATCGGCGAAGTGTGCGACCTCAGCGTCTTCGAGGCGGAGGACAAATTCCTGGAAGGCACCGGGTCGATGGTGTTCGACCACGACTATCGCCTCGCCTATGTCTGCCTGTCCTCGCGCAGCCACCCCGAGGTGCTGACCGCGCTGCTGCCACAGCTGGACTACCAGGCGCTGGTGTTCGACGCCGTCGACCGCGGCGGCGCCGCCATCTACCACACCAACGTGATGATGGCGGTCGGCAGCAAGCTGGCGGTGGTGTGTCTGGAATCGATCCAGCCGGCCAGCGCACGCCAGCGGGTGCGCGAGCAGCTGCAGCGCCACGGCAAGCAGATCATCGACATCGACTACACGCAGATGGAGCACTTCTGCGGCAACGTGATCGAGCTGGCCGACGCCGCCGGCAACGCGGTGTTCGCGATGTCGTCGCGCGCCTGGCAGGCATTCACCCCGCAGCAACAGGCAACGTTGGCCGCAAACGGCACGGTGGCGCATGCGCCGCTGGACACCATCGAGCACCTCGGCGGCGGCGGCGCGCGCTGCATGGTGGCCGAGAACTTCCTGCCCCGGCACCGTTGAGCCGCCGCTGAGCCGTCGCGCCTGGCCGGCGGCCAACCTTGGCCGCAACGCCGGATCCGACACTGGACAAGCGCCATGCCGGCCGCTTACGATGGCCCTTCCCCTGTGTCGGGGGAGCGTCGCTCGGACGGATCCGGGCGCTTACGTTGAAGGACTTCCCATGTCAGCTACTGGCAAGCGCCGCTTTGCGCGCATCGATCGTCTCCCGCCCTACGTTTTCAACATCACCGCCGAACGCAAAATGGCCGCCCGCCGCCGTGGCGACGACATCGTCGACATGAGCATGGGCAACCCCGACGGCGCCACGCCGCCGCACATCGTCGCCAAACTGACCGAGGCCGCGCAGCGCCCGGACACCCACGGCTACTCGGCGTCCAAGGGCATTCCGCGCCTGCGCCGCGCAATCAGCCGCTGGTACCAGGAGCGCTACCAGGTGGACATCGACCCCGACAGCGAAGCCATCGTCACCATCGGCTCCAAGGAAGGCCTGGCGCACCTGATGCTGGCGACGCTGGACCGCGGCGACACCGTGCTGGTGCCGGACCCGAGCTACCCGATCCACATCTACGGCGCGGTGATCGCCGGCGCGCAGATCCGCAGCGTGCCGCTGGCACCGGGCATCGACTTCTTTGCCGAGCTGGAAAACGCCATCCGCGGCAGCTACCCGAAGCCGAAGATGATCGTGATCGGCTTCCCGTCCAACCCCACCGCGCAGTGCGTGGAGCTGGACTTCTTCGAGCGCGTGATCGCGCTGGCCAAGAAGCACGACATCTTCGTGGTGCACGATCTGGCCTACGCCGACATCGTGTTCGACGGCTGGAAGGCGCCGTCCATCATGCAGGTGCCGGGCGCCAAGGACATCGCGGTGGAGTTCTTCACCCTATCCAAAAGCTACAACATGGCCGGCTGGCGCATCGGCTTCATGGTCGGCAATCCGGACCTGGTCGCCGCGCTGGCGCGCATCAAGAGCTACCACGACTACGGCACCTTCACCCCGCTGCAGATCGCGGCCATCGCCGCGCTGGAAGGCGACCAGCAGTGCGTGAAGGACATCGCCGCCACTTACCAGAAGCGCCGCGACGTGCTGTACAAGGGCCTGATGGAGGCCGGCTGGCAGGTGGAACTGCCGAAGGCGTCGATGTACATCTGGGCGCGCATTCCCGAGCACTACCGCAGCCTGGGCTCGCTGGCGTTTGCCAACCTGCTGCTGGACCAGGCCAAGGTGTCGGTGTCCCCAGGGGTGGGTTTTGGCGACTACGGCGACGAGTACGTGCGCTTCGCGCTGATCGAGAACGAGAGCCGCATCCGCCAGGCGATCCGCGGCATCAAGACCATGTTCCGCGCCGACGGCATCCTGCCGCCGGGCTGAGCCTGATGGCCCCGGAGGCGTCGGTGACTTCCCGGATGCGCCGACACACTGACGCTCCCCGGATGCGGCTTCGCCTTATCCGGGCTACCCGACTTGTCCGGGCGACCAAACCGGCCAAACCATGCAAAACGCCGCCCATACCGGGCGGCGTTTTTTGTTGCGGCCAACGTTGGCCGCAAGCTCAGAACAGCTGCGGCTGGGTGTCGCCGAAACGGCTGCGCTGCTCGTGCTGCAGCAGCCAGGCCTTGCGCTGCAGGCCGCCGCCGTAGCCGGTGAGGCTGCCGTCCTTACCGATCACGCGGTGACAGGGCACGATGATGGCGACGCGGTTGGCACCGTTGGCGCCGGCCACCGCACGGATGGCGGCGGGGTTGCCCAGCCGCTCGGCCTGCTGCTGGTAGCTGGCGGTGTCGCCATAGGGAATCTGCTGCAGCGCCGCCCACACCTGCTGCTGGAAGGCGGTGCCGGGCAGGTGCAGCGCCACCTCGAACTGCTGGCGCGTGCCGGCAAAGTACTCGCCGATCTCGACCTCGGCCTGGCGGGTGTGGGCGTTTTCGCCGGCGATGATGCGCGTGTGCAGCAGGCGCTGCAGGTCGGCAAATTCGCGCTCGTTGCGGCGGCTGACGGCAAATTCCAGCAGGCACACGCCCTGTTCGCTGGCGCACACGAACATCGGCCCCAGCGGGCTGTGAAAACGGTGAAGCAGGATAGGATCGTGCTGTGTGCTGTGCATGGTGTTGCTGCCGGTGGGTTGCGTGAAATGGTGCCCCGGGCGCCGCCAACAGAATATCGCGACCGACGCAGGCCGTCCTAATGGTACGGCAAGGCGCGCAACGCAGGAGCGGGTTTTGTTAGTGGCGCCGGGCCGCGCTGCCGGTCATGAGCGGACAAAAAAAGGCCCCGCCGTGGCGGGGCCGGGTCTTGCCGCTTGCGGCCAACCCTGGCCGCAACGCTCAGGCCGGTTGCTCGCTAGCCGCCGCGGCCGGCTGCTGCTTGCGCTCGATGACCTCGATGAAGCGGAACTCGATCTCCTGCATCAGCTCGTCGATGCGGATGATCTGCAGCTTGATGCGGTCGCCTGCGGCCAGCTCCGGCAGGCCGGGGATGCGCTGGCGCATCGGCACGCCGTCGATGCGCACCAGGTCTTCCTTGATGTAGCTGGCGGTCGGCTCGCTGATGCCTTGCTGGCTGAACCAGCGCAGGCACCAGAAGTGCTCCATCTTGTCCTGGAAGCCGAGGTAGGCGCTGTAGGCGGCGTCGAAATCGCGCAGCAGCGCGAACAGCATCGCGTCGCCCTGCGGGTATTGCGGTGTCTCGCCGCGGATCATCGCCACCAGCTGGCGCTGGTTGACGAAGTCCGACGCGCGGCGCAGCGGCGAGGTGCTCCACGCGTACTGCGCGACGCCGAGGCCGATGTGCGGCTCCGGACGGGTGGTCATGCGCACCTTGCCCATGCTCTGCGCACGGTACATCGCCGGGATGTCGGCCTCGGCCAGCATGCGGCCCCACTCGCTGTTGGCGAGGATCATCAGCTCGGACACCAGCTTGTCCATCGGCGAGCCGCGCTTGCGCACGCTGATGATTACCTTGCCGTCGACCACGTTGAAGTTGTAGTCCACCTGCGGCGGGCGGTTCGGGTCCGGCGTCTTGCCGCGGAACGCTTCGCGCGCGTTGGCGAACTGCCACAGCCACACCAATTCCTTCTTGAACGCGTAGTCGGGGCCGAAGCCGTCTGCGGCCAACGTTTCCTCGTTGAACACCTGTTCCAGCTGGTCGTGACGCAGGTTGGCCGCGATGTTGACGCGCTCGATGCGGTTGTCGAAGCCGACCAGCGAGAAGTCCGGCGCCACCTCCACGTACAGGCTCAGCGCCGGGCAGGCCTGGCCTTCCTGCAGCGTGAACTGCTGCACCACGTCGTCCGGCAGCATGGTGATCTTGTCGCCGGGGAAGTAGACGGTGGACAGCCGGTTGTGCACCAGCTTCTCGATGTCGGAGCCGACCGCCACGCCCAGCGTCGGCGCGGCGATGTGGATGCCGACACGGATGTTGCCGTTATCCAGCCACTGTACCGACAGCGCGTCGTCGATCTCGGTGGTGGCGGCGTCGTCGATGGAGAAGGCCTGCACCTCGGACAGCGGCAGGTCGGCCGGCATGGTGGCCGGCGCGTAGCTGCCAAAGCCCAGCCCTTTCGGGAAGTGCTCCAGCTGGAAGCCGGCCATCAGGTATTCCGGCACCGACGGGATGCCGCCGACGTGGTGCGCCAGGCGCAGCGGCGGCAGGCCGCTGGCACGGCTGGCCTGGTCGAAGGCCTTGAATTCGAGGGTGTTCTTGTCCGGGCGGTACAGCAGCGGCATCAGGTGGCTGCGGATCGCCTCCGGCAGCGTGCCGGCGGCCAGTTCGGCGGCCCAGGCGTCGACCTGTTCCTGTTCGCGCTTCTTGCGCTCGATACCGGCCAGCGCCGCCTTCAGCGTCTCTTCCGGTGCCGACTTGAAGCGGCCCTTGGCCTTCTTGTAGAAGTACATCGGCGCCGCGTACAGCTTGATCAGGATGGCGGCCGATTCGAACGCGTTCGGCGCGTGGCCGAAGTAGTCGGCGGCCAGGGTGTCGAGGCCGAATTCGTCGTC
>Ga0209172_10005205_pt1 | contig 16118 bp, 17 predicted proteins | sample LarsenN4metaG_FD_184113 | JGI IMG/M metagenome (GOLD analysis project Ga0209172, IMG submission 184113) | Hot spring sediment bacterial and archeal communities from British Columbia, Canada, to study Microbial Dark Matter (Phase II) - Larsen... ... | reverse complement strand
CGCGACGAGCGGGCTTCACGCTGATCGAGCTCCTGACGGCGATCGCTCTGCTCGGGATCGTCATCGGCGCGCTCGCCACCGTGCTGATGGCGGCGACGCGGGCAGAGGACGACCTGAACCGCCGCTTCGGCGCCCAGATCAACGCGCGGCTCGCCCTCGACCAGCTCCGCCGCGAGATCCACTGCGCCAGCTCGGTGACGCCGGCCGGGGCCTCCTCGAGCATCACCATCGTGCTCGGGAACCGCTGCCCGAGCGCGGCGGGCGGGGCCACGGTCACCTGGTGCACGAGCGGCTCGGGTACGCGCTACGCGCTCTACCGGGCGCCGGGCTCGACCTGCAGCACGTCGGTGAAGAAGGCCGCCGACTTCCTGACCACGGGCCAGGTGTTCACCTTCACCCCGCAGTCGGCGAGCAGCCTGGCGACCCTCTCCGTCACGCTGCCGGTGAACCCGAAGCCCGGCAGTGGCCTCCCCGACTACCGGCTGCAGGACGACATCGTCCTGCGCAACTCGACCCGGGCGTGAGCAGGGAGCGCACCCTCCCCCCGAAGGGGGATGCGCGGCCGGCCGCCCCCGCCTTCAGTGGGCGGGGATCTCCGAGAAGGAGCATGGCGTGCCCCACACACTGCTGACGGCAACCCTGCGGCGACTGCGCGACGAGCGCGGCGTCGCCCTGCCGATGGCGCTCGGCGCCACCGTCGTCCTGACCGCGCTCGCGGCGGCGATCTTCCTGTACGCCTCCACGAACCAGAGCGCAGCCGAGCGCTCCCGTGCCGATCAGCGCGCCTACGGGCTGGCCGAGGCCGGGCTGAGCTACGCCATGTCGACGCTGAAGAACGCGGCCGACCCGTACTCGCCGAGCGCCGTGCCCGAGACCACGGTTGCCCTTCCCGGCGGGAGCGTCACCTACCGGGGCACGTTGAGCGGCAACCTCTGGACCCTGAGCGGGACCTCGAGCGTCGCCAACCCGACCGGGCCGGGCGTCGCGGCGGTGAGCCGGACGGCGAGCATGCAGGCGCAGGTGACGACGGTCACGGTCGGCGACCGCCGCCCCTGGAACTACCTCTTCGTCGACCAGCCCTCCGGCTGCTTCACGCTGTCCAACACGGTCACGCTGGAGATCGCCCTCTACGTGCGCGGCAACCTCTGCCTCGAGAACAACACGCTCGTCAGGGGCCCGGCCGTGCACGTGCTCGGCAACGTGTACGTGAACAGCCCCCAGGCCTCGATCGGGACGGCGACCAACCCCATCCCCGAGTTCCTCGCCACCGGGAGCTGCTACTACAACGGCGCGCTCACCACCTGCGGCCCTGCCGGGCGCATCTGGGCGAGCACGATCGGCACGACCCCACCCGTGCTCTCCAAGCCGCCGATCGACCTCGCCTACTGGTACGCGAACGCCGACCTCGGCCCGCAGAGCAACTGCACGACGGGGAGCTTCCCCGGCGGCTTCGACAACAACGGCGTCCGCGACGTCAGCCGTGGCAATGTCGACCTCACCCCGAGCTCGGCCTACAGCTGCAAGAAGGTCGTGAACGGCCAGACCGTCGCCGAGCTCAGCTGGGTCCCCGGCTCCAGCCCCTCGCAGACCGGCACGCTGACCGTGAAGGGCACGATCTACTTCGACGGGAACCTGACCTGGTCGAACCTGTCCCTGATCCAGTACGACGGGCAGGCGACCATCTACGCCTCGGGCAAGCTGATCATCAAGAACCAGGCCGACCTCTGTGGCGTGGCCGCCTGCGACGCGACCTGGGATCCGAGCGTGGACTTCCTCGTCTTCGTCGCGGGCTCGATGGTCTCGGAGACGAGCACGACCCCGCTCTCGGGCGACATCGGCAACAAGGTCAACTTCCAGGGCGCGATCTACTGCGTCAACGACTACGACCAGGACAACAACACGACCATCTGGGGCCCGGTCATCGCGCGCAACGCAACCATTACCAACTCCGGGCTCTTCAAGCCGCTGCCCGGGGACTTCGGCGACCTCCTGGCCGGCATGCCCGCCGGGACGACGACGGAGACGCGGGTCGAGGCGATCGCCGGCAGCTACGCGGGCTAGGAGGCGCCCGTGGACGCCGCGGCCGCCGCCCTCGTCCTCGCTCCGGCGCTCGCGCTCGGGAGCTTCCTGAACGTCGTCGCGGCGCGCGTCCCAGCCCGGCGCTCGCTCGTGCGGCCGCCCTCCTCGTGCGGGAGCTGCGGGCAGGAGATCCTCTGGCGGGACAACATCCCGCTCCTCTCCTACCTCGTGCTGCGGGGCCGCTGCCGGCACTGCCGGGCGCGCATCTCGCCTCTCTACCCGCTCGTGGAGGCGGGGACGGCGGGGCTCCTCGCCGCCTGCGCCGCCGTCTACGGGCTGACGCCGTACGCGGCGCTGGCGGGCGCCTTCTGCGCGGTGCTCGTCGTCCTGGCCGTGATCGACGCCCAGCACCGGATCGTCCCGAACCGGATCGTGCTGCCCGCGGCCGGCGGCGCGCTCGCCGCGCGCACGCTGCTCGACCCGAGCCCGGAGTGGCTGCTCGCGGCGCTCGCCGCCTCGGGCTTCCTCTTCGTGTTCGCGCTCGCCTACCCGCGCGGCCTGGGGCTGGGGGACGTCAAGCTCGCCTTCCTGCTCGGGGCCGTCCTCGGGCAGGCGGTCGCCGTCGCGCTGATGGTCGGGCTCGTCGCCGCGCTCGTGCCTTCGGCCGTCTTCCTCCTGCGCCACGGCGCGGCGGCGCGCAAGCTGGCCGTCCCGCTCGTCCCCTTCCTCGCGCTCGGCGCGGTGGTCGCCCTCTTCGCCGGCGACGCGCTCCTCGACCGCTACCTCGGGCTCTTCTGACCCGGGCGGGGGAAGCGCCCGTCAAGCGCGTGGCGTTTCCTGCCGATGACCCGTTCGAGGGAGCCTCGATGGAGAGAGAGCGCTCAGCCAGCCCGACGCTGCCCGCGGCCGCTGCGCGGCCGGGCGTCGGCGTCGCGGGGAGGGCGGGCGGAAGCGCCTTCGCGGTCAACGCGACCGCCGAGCTCGTCCTCGACCTGCTCGCGGCCACGGGGCTCGTCCCCCCTCCCGCTCTCGACCTCGTGCGCGAGCGTGCGCGGCGAGGCGTGCCGGTGACGCAGGCGCTGGCCGAGGAAGGCGTGGCCACGGAGGAGGGCGTGGCGCGGATGCTGGCCGCCCGACACCACCTTCCGCTCGTCGACCTCGCGGCGACCGGCGTCGCCGCGGACGCCGTCCAGGCGATCCCCGCCCACACGCTCGAGCGGACCGTGGCCATCCCGTACGCGCTCGTGGACGACGTGCTCCAGGTCGCCGTCGCCGACCCCGGGAACCTGCACGCGATCGACGAGCTGCGGCTCTCGACGCGCTTGCCCCTCGAGCTCGCGGTCGCGGCGCGAGGGGAGATCCTGGCCGAGCTGCGGAAGCTTCGGCGGGCGGCGGAGGCGCTCGGCAGCGTCGTCGAGGTCGACGAGGAGGCCGCTCTCGGCGACGACCTCGACGCCGATGACGGCGTCTCGGATGCTCCGCTCGTCCGGCTTGTGAACGCGCTCGTCTTCCAGGCTGCCGAGGAGGGCGCCTCCGACGTCCATTTCGAGCCGCAGGAGGACGCGCTCGTCGTCCGCTTCCGGGTGGACGGCGTGCTGCGCGAGACGCAGCGCATCCCCCGGCGTCTGGCGGCGGGTGTGACGACGCGACTCAAGGTGCTGGCGAAGCTCGACATCGCCGAGCGGCGCAAGCCGCAGGACGGGCGGATCACCCTCTCGGCCGGCGGGCAGATGCTCGACATCCGCGTCGCCACCCTGCCCACGGTCGAGGGGGAGAAGGTGGTGATGCGGCTCCTGGACAAGTCGCGGCGCGCGCCGACCCTCTCCGAGCTCGGCTTCTCCGACCCGATGCGGGGGGCGCTCGAGGAGATCGTCCGCCTGCCGACCGGGGCCCTGCTCGTCACCGGCCCCACCGGGTCGGGCAAGTCGACCACCCTCTACGGCTGCCTCGCCCACATCAACCGGCCCGAGATCAACATCATCACCGTCGAGGACCCGGTCGAGTACCGGCTCGCCGGCGTGAACCAGATGCAGATCAACGTGCGGGCCGGCCTCACCTTCGCCTCGGCGCTCCGCTCGATCCTGCGCTCCGACCCCGACGTGGTCATGGTCGGCGAGATCCGGGACGCCGAGACGGCGAAGATCTCGATCGAGGCCGCGCTCACCGGCCACTTCGTCCTCTCCACGCTGCACACGAACGACGCTCCCTCCACCATCACGCGGCTGGGCGAGATGGGGGTCGAGCCGTTCCTCGTCGGCGCGGCCGTGTCGGCGGTTCTCGCGCAGCGCCTCGCGCGGAAGCTCTGCCCCCACTGCTGCGAGGCCTACCAGCCCGGGCCGGCCGAGCTCCTGGACGCGCGCGTCTCGCCGGAGGTCGCGCATGCGCTCGACGGGGCGGTCTTCTACCGCCGGAAGGGGTGCCCGCGCTGCGGGCACACGGGGTACCGCGGTCGCATCGGCGTCTTCCAGCTCCTGCGCATGTCGGAGGAGATCGCGGCGCTCGCCGTGCAGCGCGCGAGCCGTGCGGAGATCGAGCGGGCCGCGCTCGCCCAGGGCATGCGGACGCTCTGGGACGACGGGATGCAGAAGGTCGCGGCGGGGCTCACCTCGGTCGAGGAGCTCGCGCGGGTGCTCGCGTAGCCCACGACCCGCGCGGACCGCCGGTGTCAGACACCGCTCTGCGGGACCGCCGCGGAGGGCGGAGTGCGCGGACCGGGCCTAAAGAGCCATGCTGCCCGGACGGCCCGGCGGCACCGCCGAGCGGACGGCGTGCATCGAGGTGCAGCCTGTGGACACGTTTTCGCACAATTGGCGCACTCGACCCTTGACAGCGATCGGTGTCTGACACCGGGTGTGCCACCGGGTGTGCGCACGGGGGCGCGGGGTGGCTGGGCGCCCGCGTCAGGAGGCCTGCACGTCGCAGCCGAGGGCGATCAGCGCCTCCACTGCATGTGTGACGAAGCGGGTCGCCTCGACCGCAGACGGGAAGACGTAGGGGCCCGGGCGAAGGGGAGGGGAGTCGACCCCCGAGCCAGCCTGCCAGGCTTCGGCCTCGACGACGCACCGCGCGCCCTCGTCGACGACGCGGAGCCGGGCAAGCGAGCGTCCGTGCAGGCGCGCATGGCGGACGTACAGCTCGCGGCCGGGCCCGGCCGAGGCGCCGGCCGGGGTCACCTCGGCCCCGGGCGGCCAGCCGCGGCCGGGATCAGCGATACCCTGCGCCATCGTCTCCGGCGGCGAAGCTACCGCCCACCGGCCCCAGCCGCGCGCTCACCGGCGCGCGTGCGAGACAGCCTGCGCGACGACCTCCCGGTCGCTCACCCCCAGCGCCGTCACGAGCACGCCGGGCCGGCGCACGACGAGGATCGCCGGCTCGGACAGGATCCCGGTCTTGGCGACCAAGGGGCGAACGACCCGCTCGCTCGTCGCGGTCACGGACACGAAGCCGGCGCCAGTGAGGAAGGCGGCCGTGCGGGCCTCCCGGCGGACGAACGCGTCGACGGGGGAGCCGGGCAGGGTGACGGCGACGACCACGACGCTGTGCCGCCTGAGAGCCCGGTCGACCACGGGCGGGAAGCCGCTGCGGGTCTGGCCGGAGGCCGTGCGCGGCCCAGTCGCTCGCGCCGGCCTCGCCGCCGGCCTCGCCGCTTCCGGCCGGGCCGTTCCCGCCGACGTGGCGGGCTGCCGCGCGCCCTCGGCGACCTTCGCCTGCGCCGCAGCCGCGTGCGCGCTCTCGCCCGTGCTCCCGCGCCCGAGGAGGAAGAGGAAAGCGGCGACGGCGGTAGCCGCGAGGAGGCCGACGAAGGCGGCGAGGCGCACGGGTGGGCTCAGGGTGACGCTCACGGTGTCCTGTATCGGCAGCGAGGCGGGGTGGCTTGACCGCTCGGCCCGCCGGAAGAGCCTCCGGGCTACCCTGGGCCGAAGGCGCGCGCGCCTGCAACGCAAGGGGGCGCGGTCGCCCGCGCCCCCTTGCGCCGCACGTGTCGCTCGAGCGCGCCTAGCAGGTACCGGTGACGGGGTCGGTGTTCCCCGGCCCGGCGATCTTCCAGTTCTTGCCGCCGACCGTGCTCTGGATGCAGTACGCCGTATCGCTCTCCGTCACCGTCGTCAGCTTGATGTTCTGGTCGTAGGTCGACTTCAGGTTGGCGAGGGTCATGCCGTCGTAGGTGCCGTTGTCGGCGAAGTAGGCCTCGACGGCCGGCAGGGCGGCGCGCACGTTCGACTTAGCCGCGCTGTCGTTGGCGCGATCGCGGAAGCCGAGGTAGGACGGCACGGCGATCGCGAGCAGGATGCCGATGATGACGATGACGACGAGGAGCTCGATGAGCGTGAAGCCGCCCTCCGAGCTGCCGCCGTCGAGACGCTGCCGGATCCGCTGGATCATGAGGTGATCTCCTTTCCGCAGGTTCGGGGTGGGTGCGGATGCCGGCCTCGTATCGGCCGTGCCTCCTCGCCCCGGTACCCCATTTCGGGTGATTCGCGGGTGAGCCCGTGGGGGAGGCCTCCCGGCCGAGGCCGCCCGGGAGCGTGCGCTCAAGGTCGCGGCGGCCGCTGCCGATACGTCGGCTTGTCCCATGGATGCGGCGCCGTTCTCCATCGACGAGCTCCTGGCGCGCACGGTCGAGGCCGGCGCGTCGGACCTCCACCTCGTCCCCGGGGCGCCGCCTGCCGTTCGCGTGCACGGCGAACTCGCCTGGCTTCCGGGGGAGAAGCAGCTCAAGGCCGACGACACCCGCCAGCTCCTCTACCGCGTCCTCTCCACGGAGCAGCAGAAGCTGCTCGAGGTGAACCGCCAGCTCGACTTCTCCTACGGCGTGCCCGGGCTCGCGCGCTTCCGCGTGAACGTCCACTTCCAGCGCGACTCGCTGGCCGCGGCCTTCCGGCACATCCCCGAGGAGCTGCGCACGCTGGAGGAGCTCCGCCTGCCCCCTACCCTGCGCGACCTCGCCATGAGGCCGCGCGGCCTCGTGCTCGTCACCGGCCCCACCGGATCGGGCAAGTCGACCACGCTGGCGGCGATGGTGGACGAGGTCAACCGCGCCAAGGCGCAGCACATCCTCACCATCGAGGACCCGATCGAGTTCGTGCACCGGCACAAGCGCTGCGTGGTCACCCAGCGCGAGATCGGGACGGACGCCCCCAGCTTCGCGGCGGCGCTGCGGGCCGGGCTGCGCCAGGACCCCGACGTGATCCTCCTCGGGGAGATGCGCGACCTGGAGACGATCGCGACCGCGCTGACCGCGGCCGAGACCGGGCACCTCGTGCTCGCGACGCTGCACACGCAGAGCGCGCCCGCCACGATCGACCGGGTGATCGACGTCTTCCCGCCTGCCCAGCAGGAGCAGGTGCGCATGCAGCTCGCCGGCACGCTGCAGGGTGTCGTCACGCAGAGCCTCCTCCCCACCGCCGACCGCACCGGGCGCGTCGCCTGCCTGGAGATCCTCATCCCCGACGACGCCGTCCGGAACCTGATCCGGCAGGGCAAGGTCGAGCAGATCTACTCGGTCATGCAGACGAGCACCCAGCGCGGCATGCAGACGATGGAGCACGCGTTCCTGGAGCTGATCCGCAAGAGCGTGATCAGCGCCGACGTCGCGCTCGCCGCCTCCAGCCGCAAGGAGCAGCTCGTGGGGATGCTCGAGCGCGCCGGGATCCCCGTCGGCGTCACTCCGCCGGAGCCGCCGCTGGCCTCCGGCCTCAGGCTCGCCGGGAGCGCGTGATGGAGGACTCCGTGGTGGCCCCCGCAAGCACCGAGAGCACCGTTCCCCAGCCCGCCGAGCCCCAGCAGGCGGAGGTCGGGGCCGAGCCGTCCTCCCCGGCGCCCGAGCGCCGCCGCCGCCTCTCGCTCCGGCGCGGCCGCGGGCCCAGGGTGGCCGAGCCGGCGGTCGCGAGCCGCAAGAGGGCGCGCAAGCTCGTCGGGCTGAAGATCGGCGCCTCCCAGATCGCGGCCGCGCGCGTCGTGAACAACGGCGTGCCCGAGCTGGTCGGCCTCGTCCGCGAGCCGCTCGAGCCGGGCGTCGTCGTCTCCGGCGAGCTGCGCGATCCCGAGGAGCTCGCCGGTGCGCTCGAGCGCTTCTTCGCGCTCCACAAGCTCCCGAAGAAGGGGGTTCGGCTCGGCCTCTTCAACAACCGCATCGGCGTGCGCGTGTTCGAGATCGAGGGCGTCACCGAGCCGCGCCAGCTCGACAACGCCATCCGCTTCCGGGCCGAGGAGGTGCTCCCGATCCCGCTCGACGAGGCGGTGCTCGACTACGTCATCCTCGCCGAGGGCACCCGCGAGAGCGGCGTGCCCTTCCGGCGCATCCTGCTCGTCGTCGCCTACCGCGAGGTGGTGGAGCGCTACCTCCAGGCCTGCCGGACGGCCGGGCTGGAGGTAGTCGGGATCGACCTGGAGGCGTTCGCGCTCCTGCGCGCGCTGGCCGAGCCAGCCGACCGCGACCCCGCCGACGGGGCGCTCGTGGCGGTCGCCGTCGGCCACGACCGCACCACGATCGCCGTCTCCAGCGGCCGAATCTGCGAGTTCACGCGTGTGCTCGACTGGGGCGGGTGGTCGCTCAACGTGGCCGTCGCCCGCGAGCTCGACCGCGCTCCGAGCGAGGTGGAAGGGATCAAGCGCCAGCTCTCCTTCGCGGAGGAGACCGAGGTGGACGGCCTCACGCCCGAGCAGGTGGCGAAGACGCGCGCCGCGCTCCAGCGGGCTCTGACCGCCTTCGCGCGCGAGCTGATCTCCTCGCTGCACTTCTACCAGGCCCAGCCGAACGCGCTCGGCATCGGCGAGATCCTGCTCACGGGCGGGACCGCGCACATGGCCGGCTTCGCCGCCGCGCTCGCGGGGCTGATCGGCGTTCCCGTCCGGCTCGGCGACCCGCTGCGGCGGGTGAAGCTCGGCACGCAGGTCGACCCGGAGCTGCCGCTGGGCTCGCTGGCGGTCGCGATCGGGCTGGGGATCGAGGACTAGAGCCGATGCGCGCGATCAACCTCCTACCCAGAGACGAGGAGCGCGCGCGCCTCGAAGGCCTGCGTACGCCCCTCCTCGTGCTCGCCGGCGGCCTGGCGGTGGCGACCGCCGCCGCGGTCGCGCTCGCCGCCGGCGCCTCCGGTACGGCCGAGGCCCAGCGGACGGAGCTGGCGGCGCTCGAGGCGACGATCGACCGCCTGCCGAAGGCGCCTCGGCCGGCGGTCTCGCAGGCCGTGCTCGCGCAGGAGCGGTCGAATCGCCTCGCCGCCCTCGCGGCCGCGCTCGGGTCTCGCACCGCCTTCGATCGCGCCCTGCGCGAGATCGCGCTCGTCCTGCCCGACGACGTCTGGCTGACCGGGCTGCGCGCGGTCGCGCCCGCCGCGGCGACGCCCGCGAGCGGCGGGCCGCCCGCCGCCCCGCCCTCCGCCGCCGGCCCGGCCGAGGGCTTGACGATCGAGGGCGCAGCCTTCACCCACGGCGGCGTCGCCCGCGCCCTCGCCCGCCTCTCTGCCCTCCCCTCGCTCGCGGACGTGCGCCTGGCCTCGAGCGCGCTCGCCGAGCAGCAGGCCGCGGCGTTCTCCCCGACACCGGGCTCGCCGTCGCCGGTGCGCAGGCCGGGCAAGCAGTTCGTCGTCTTCACCATCTCCGCCTCGCTCGCCGCCGGAGGGCCGCGATGACGAGCCGGATCGCCTCCACCTCTCCGCGAGCGCTTGCCGCCGCGGCTGCCGTCCTCACGCTCGTGTACGCGGCGGCGCTCTGGCTGCTCGTCGTCGCCCCGGCGCGGTCCGAGGCCGCGCGCGTGAGCGGCGAGCTCGCCGCGGCCGAGGCCCGCCTCGCCGAGGCCCGAGCCGCCGCCAACCGCCCGGCCGGCGCCGGCGTGCCCGTCGCGGAGGTGCTCCGGCTGGCCAGGGTCATGCCCTCGAAGGCCGACCAGGCGGGGCTCGTGCTCGAGCTCGAGGCCTTGGCCGAGCGGTCCCGGGTGACCCTGCGCTCGCTCGCCCCCCAGAGTCCGGCGGTCGGGGCGGGCGGGGCGACGATGGTCCCGGTCTCGGTCGGCCTGACCGGCAGCTTCGCCGGCATCACCCGCTTCCTCCGGAACGTCCGGACGCTCGTCACCGTGCGCCGGGGCGTGCTGCGAGCGTCCGGACGGCTCCTCGTCGTCCAGAGCGTGGAGCTCGGCGCGTCGTCGAGCGCTCCCTTCCCCACCCTCGATGCGACGGTGTCCCTACAGGCCTACGTCTACGACGGGCCGATCGGCGCGCCCGCAGGCGATGGCGCGCCCGAGAACGGATCCCAGCCGACCGGCGCTACCGCCGCCGCAGGGAGGACCGGCTGATGGTGACCGCCGAGGCGAGAGCGGCGCGCGAGCGCAAGCAGAAGATCTTCGTGGCCGTGGGCGGGGTCGTCCTGCTCGCCCTCGTCGCCTTCCAGCTCCCCCGCTACCTGGGCGGAAGCCCCTCGGCCGGGGGTGAGGCGGCGAGCGAGGCAACGGCCGGCGCTCCCGTGTCCTCGGGCGCAGACCGCACTGGCCCCCTCGCGGTCGCGCTCGTGGATACGGACCGCCCCCTGCCGGCCGGCCCCGGCAAGCTCTCCTCGCTCACGGGCCTCTCGCCCAAGGACCCCTTCGTCCAGCTCGTGAAGCAGCCGACGCCGAAGACTGGGGCGGGCGCCGGTGGGAAGGACACCGCGGCAGCCGAGCGCAAGGGCTTCACCCTGGGCGGCGCCTCCGCCGCGGCGGTGACGGTCGTCTCGGTGAACGGCGTTCGCCAAGCGCTCGTCCCCGGTGCCCTCTTCCCGGCGGCGAACCCGGTCTTCGTCCTCGTCGGCGAGCAGCCCGACAAGAAGACGGTGACCATCGGCGTCGCGGGTGGCGCCTACGAGAACGGCGCCCGGACGACGAGGCTCGCGCTCGGCAAGCCGCTCGTCCTCGTGAACACGACGACCGGGGCGCGCTACCGCCTCGTCCTCGTCGCCGTCGGCGACGGGTCGGCCGCCGGTTCTGCCCCGGCGGGGACGGGCTCGAAGCCGTCCGGCTCCAGCTCTCCGTAGCGACGACGTCGGTGTCGATCCAGTCGCGGCGCCCGTCGGGGCCGGTCACGGTCTGGGTGGGCGTGCACAAGGCGAGAAGGGGCGTGCACGTTGCGCTCACCTGCGAGGCCGAGTAGGCGCTCGAGATGAGCTGGGAGCGGACAGCGCGGAAGCGCTCCCGCTCCTGGTCGGCCACCGCCGCCCTCCGTAGCGGCTCGAAGCGCCGCCGCTCCGTAGCGGCTAGAAGTCTTCGCCGAACGTGGAGACGACGCGCGCGAGCGAGGTGGTGTCGCCCGGCTTGCGCACGACGACCGTGACCTGCTTGACGGGGTCGCCGCCGGCCGGCGTCGCCCAGACGACGTAGGTGTCGATCCGGTAGCTGCGCCCGTCGGGGCCGGTCACGGTCTGGGTGGGCGTGCACACGGGGACGAGGGGGGTGCAGGTTGCGCTCACCTGCGAGGCCGAGTAGGCGCTGTCTCCCTGGTAGGTCGCGTCGGTGGCGGCGAGCGAGGCGGTGTCGAGCGAGATGACCTGGAAGCGGACGGCGCGGAAGCGCTCCAGCTGTTGGTCGGCTACCGCCGCCGCGGTCGAGCGCTCGGCGCTGCGGCGCAGCGTGACCGTGCCCGAGGTGAGCGTGGCGAGGATGGCGAGGATGCCGATGTTGATCAGCACGATCGCGAGCAGGAGCTCGATCAGCGCGTAGCCGCTCTCGCCGCGAGGACGCCGCATGGGTGGGGTATCGGCACCGGGCTCTCCCCGCTCAAGCCACCGGAGGGGGATGCCGATACGCGAGGCTGTATGGGCGCCTTCTCGTACAGCGCGATCAACGCGCTCGGCGTCGAGTCCACGGGCGAGCTGAACGCCCCCGACATCGGCGCCGCCCGCGAGCAGCTGCGCCAGCGAGGCCTGCGGCCGATCGCGATCCGGGAGGTCGCCACCTCCTCGACCTCCTTCGGCCGGCGCAAGAAGGTCAAGCCCCGCTCGCTGCAGATCTTCTCCCGCCAGTTCGCGACCATGATCGAGGCGGGCCTGAACGTCGTCTCCGCGCTCGTCATCCTCGAGCAGCAGACGGACGATCGCGCCCTCGCGGAGGTGATCCGCGAGGTGCGGACGGACGTGGAGGGCGGCATGCTCCTCTCCCAGGCGCTCGCCCGCCACCCCAAGGTCTTCGACCGCCTCTACGTCTCCATGGTCGAGGCCGGCGAGGCCGCGGGCATCCTCGACTCGGTGCTCGACCGGGTCGCGGTCCAGATCGAGAAGGAGATGAAGATCCGCCGGCGCGTGAAGGGGGCGATGATCTACCCGACCCTCGTCCTCTGCTTCGCCTTCCTCACCCTGACCGGGATGCTGATGTTCCTCGTCCCGGTCTTCCGCGGGGTCTTCGCCGACCTGGGCGGCGAGCTGCCGGCGCTGACCAAGCTCGTGCTCGCCGGCTCCGACGCCTTCCGCGGCTACTGGTTCGTCATCTTCCCGGGTCTCGGCGGGTCGATCTGGGGCTTCCGCCGCTGGAAGCGCACCCCCGCCGGGCGGCAGGTCTGGGACCGTTTCAAGCTGCGCGTGCCGGGCGGGATCGGCAAGGTCGTCTTGAAGGTGACGATGGCGCGCTTCTCGCGCACGCTCGCGACGCTCGTCGCGGCCGGGGTGGACATCATCAAGGCGCTCGAGATCTCCGGCTCCACGGCGGGCAACTGGGTCGTCGAGTCCGCGCTCGCCGACGTCCGGGCCAAGGTGCACCAGGGCGTGCCCATCGCCCAGCCCCTGATCGAGGACCCGATCTTCCCGCCGCTCGTGGCGCAGATGGTCAAGGTGGGGGAGGAGACGGGGGAGCTCGAGAAGATGCTCGACAAGGTCGCCGACTTCTACGAGGACGAGGTGGACACCTCGATCCAGTCGCTGACCTCGATCATCGAGCCGATGATGATGATCGGCGTGGGCGCGATCGTGGGCGTGATCATCATCGCCATGTACCTGCCCATGTTCAAGCTGCTCCAGCTCGTGCAGTAGCCGCGGCGGCTACGCGCAGCGGGCGCCGGCGTGGAGCTTCGGCTTGCCCCGGACCGGCCCGCGCAGGCTCCAGGTCCGTCCGTGCACCGTGTCCGTCAGGCAGTAGCGCCCGCGCCGGGCGCTCGCGACCGAGAGTGTCAGCGGGATGCGGGGGTCGATCCGGAGGAGATCGACCGTGTCGAGGCCGGCGTAGGAGCCGTGGCTGCGCCGGTACGCCTCGGCTGCGGGGAGGGCGGCGACGAGGTGCCGCTGAGCGGTCCGGTCGGCCTTCCGGGCCTGGTAGGAGAGGTACGCGGGCGTGGCGACCGCGACGAGCGTGCCGAGCAGGCCGAGCACGGCCAGGACCTCCACCGGGCCCTGGCCCCGGCCGTGGCGGAGCTCGGGGCTGCCGTTCATGGACGCTTCATCGGCAGCCGCGGCCCCGTTCTGGAGTGCGGGCGCATACAGTGGAGCGGGTGCTTCGCGCTCTCGCCGTGGCCGTCTCCCTGCTCGCGCTCGCCGGCTGCGGCGGCGGGGGCGAGGCGGCTCCGCCGGCCGATACGCAGCGGCCGGCGGAGACGGCGCCCTCGCCGGGGGCCGAGCCCGTCCCTGCGCCTCCGCAGGCTCCGGCGGTCGCGATGTCGTGGGACTCCGCGGGAGCCTTCGTCTGGCACGAGACCGACGTCTCCCCGGAGGCGCTCGGGCAGGAGCTGCGCGACGCCGGCTTCGGCTGGGTGGCGCTCTTCCTCCACGACGGCCTGAGCGAGGACCCGGTCGAGGCGGATTGGGCCAACCGCTTCCGTCACGCCTCCGGGCTCGCGGTCGGGGGCTGGGGCGCTCTCCGCGACCGGCCCGCCGAGGAGGCGGCGCTCGCCGACCGGCTGCTCGCCCGCTACGGGCTCGACTTCTACGTCGCGAACCCGGAGGCCGAGTACATGTACACGGGCCCGGACGGCCCGAGCCCGGAGCGGTTCGCTCGCTCCCGCGCCTTCGTGGACGCATTCCGGCGCCTGCGGCCGGAGCTGCCCGCCGCGGTCTCCTCGTACTGCCGCGCCGACCGTCACGACCTCGACTGGGCCGCGTGGCGGGAGGCAGGCTTCGCCTTCCTCCCGCAGGCCTACGTGAACGACTTCGGCTCCCAGGCCACGCCCGCGGCCTGCGCCGCCGGCGCCCGCGGCTTCTTCCCGGCCGACGCGGTGCACCCGACCGTGGGCATGTACCCGGGGGTCGAGCGCTCGCTGCGCGCGGCCGGCTACGCCCGGCTGCTCGCGAGCGCCGGCACGGTCGGCTTCTCGGTCTACCTGGCCGAGACCCGGATGACGCCGCAGGAGTGGCGCGCCCTCGGCGAGGCGATCCGGACGCGCGGAATCGCCCGCACGCCCGCTCCGTCCTAGCCTCGGCCGCGGCGGCAGTCGCCGCACGCGCCGCGGAGGAGGACGTCGTGGGCGGCGACCTCGTACCCTCGCCCGCCGGCGACCCGCGCGAGCGCCGCCTCCAAGGCGTGGTCGGCGAAGGGCTCGACCTTGCCGCAGCGCTCGCAGACGAGGTGGTGGTGGTGGTCGCCCTCGACGTCTCCGCGCTCGTAGCGCGCGATCCCGTCGCCGAGGTCGACGCGCTGGACGAGCCCGAGGGCCGCCAGCCCCTCGAGGGCGCGGTAGACGCTCGCCAGTCCGATCCGTCCGCCCTGCCCGCGGATGGCGTCGTGGAGCTCCTGCGCGGAGAGGCAGCAGTCGTGCCGGCCCAGGTGCTCGACCACCAGCCTCCGGGCGGCGCCGCTGCGGCCGCTCTCCGCCCGCAGGCGCGCGAGCGCGATGCCGGTCCAGCTCTGCACTGAACGATAATGATAGCCGTTATCGAAGGCGTGCTACCGTGTGGGCGCCATGCGGATGCTCGCGGCCTCGATCCTCGCCTCCGCGGTGCTCGCAGGCTGCGCGGAGACCGAGGCCGGCCCCGGCGACAGGCAGACCGTCGTCGCCGCGCTCTACCCGCTCGCCTGGGCGGTCGAGCGGGTCGCCGCCCCGGATGTCGAGGTCCGGAACCTGACCCCGCCCGGCGCGGAGCCGCACGACCTCGAACTCTCCCCGCGCGACGTGGAGGCGATCCGCGCCGCCGACCTCGTCGTCTACGTCTCCGGTGGCCTCCAGCCCGCGGTCGAGGACGCGGTCGCGAGCCGGTCGGGCCCGTCCCTGGACGTCCTCGGCGGCGCCACCGATCCCCACGTCTGGCTCGACCCGGTCCGGTTCGCGGCCATCGTCGAGGAGATCGCCGAGCGGCTCGGCTCTGCCGGCTCCGCCCAGGGGGCCGTGCGCGAGGTGAAGCGCCTCGACGCCGAGTACCGGCGCGGCCTGGAGCGCTGCGAGCGGCGGACGCTCGTCACGACGCACGCTGCGTTCGGGCTTCTGGCCGCTCGCTACGGGCTGACCCAGCTCGCGCTCGCGGGCCGTGCGCCCGAGGCCGAACCCGGTCCTCGCACGCTCGAGCGGCTGGTGGCGGCGGTGCGCTCGTCGGGCGCGACCACCGTGTTCGCCGAGCCGCTCGTCTCGAGGCGGCTCGCCGAGACGGTGGCGCGGGAGGCAGGCGTCGCGGTCGCCACGCTCGACCCGCTCGAGGGGCTGAGCGACGAGCGCCTGGCCGCCGGGGAGAACTACCTCTCCGTCATGCGGAGCAACCTCGCCGCCCTGCGGGAGGCGCTCGGATGCCGCTAGCGGTCGAGCTCGAGGCCGTCAGCTTCGGCTACGGGCCCGGGCAGCGCGTGCTCGAGGACGTCTCCCTGCGGGTCGCCGAGGGCGAGTTCGTCGCCATCGCGGGCCCGAACGGCGGCGGCAAGACGACGCTCCTGCGGATCGTCCTCGGCCTCGAGCGGCCGCTGGCCGGGCGGGCGTTCCTCTTCGGGGAGCCTGCGCACACCTGCTCCCGGCGGAGAGAGGTCGGGTACCTCGCGCAGCGCACGCAGCTCGGTGGCACGGCGCCGGTGACCGTCCGCGAGGTGGTGGCGGCGGGCCGGCTCGCCGCGGGTCGGCTCCTGGGGCCGCTCCGGCGGCGCGACCGGGAGCTGGTCGCGGAGGCGATCGAGCGCGTGGGGCTTGGCGCGGAGGCGGACCGCCCCCTCCGGACCCTCTCGGGCGGCCAGC
>Ga0209172_10005203_pt1 | contig 16120 bp, 16 predicted proteins | sample LarsenN4metaG_FD_184113 | JGI IMG/M metagenome (GOLD analysis project Ga0209172, IMG submission 184113) | Hot spring sediment bacterial and archeal communities from British Columbia, Canada, to study Microbial Dark Matter (Phase II) - Larsen... ... | reverse complement strand
CGCCAGGTGACGGCGTTCCATGCCTTGAATGTCATCCGTCGGTGCGGCGTAACTCAATCGTCGCGCAAAATCCGCGAGGTCCCAGCCGAGCAAGCCGCCGAGCGCGCCGAGCAACATCCATACAGTTGTGAAGTTGTTCCACACGCCGTATGCCGCGCCAAGTATTGTGAGAAAAAAGGCAACGGAGGAAAACCAATAATATTTTCGAAAGTGCGCGAAAATCCATGCCATGCCGAGCAGGATGAACCAGCGCGTGGGTTCGGTCACGCCCGCTTGAGAATATCCGTACACGAGAGAAACACATCCGAGAAATACACTGAGAACGAAGGCGATCAGGGTCATGGATGATCCAAGATGAAATCAAAAATGGATTCTACCATCCCGGCTATAATTCCCAAATCTCCTGCCATGAACGATTCATCCGCTGACTGCAATGCACCGCTTCACCCGCACGCTGCGGAGGGTCTGCGCCTATTTAATGAAGGGAAGTACTTCGAGGCGCATGAAGCGCTTGAAGTGGCGTGGCTGGAGGAGAAAGGCAAAGTCCGCGACCTGTATCGCGGGATTCTACAGGTGGGAGTTGCATACCTCCACATCACGCGCGGGAATTACGACGGCGCGGTGAAAGTGTACGTTCGAAGTCAGCGATGGTTGAAGGGTTGGGCGGATGTGTGCCGAGGCGTCAATGTTCAGAAATTACGCGAAGATGCTGAACGCGCCCTGCAAGAAGTACAACGATTGGGGAAGGAGAGAATTGGAGAATTCGACTTGCGGTTATTGAAGCCCGTCCAATGGCGGGAGGAGGCGGGGAATCGCGTTTACACCTGCGACCGATGCGGGAGCGAGATGGTCGAGAAGAACTGCAAGGTTACCTGTCCCAACTGCGGGAATCGATTCGATTGTTCGGATTTGAACATCTATTTTGATTGACAACTGCATTCACCTTACAACCCGAAATGTGAGAATACTCTGCTCGAACATCGGCAACAATTCAAAATAATCGATGATCTGTGCCACGTATTCCACATACCAGACCGTTCCACCATCCTGAATCACAAATGCAAGTTCGTTCACATCGATGTTATCGACCCGCGCCTCGGCAGTCAGACGAATCGCATCCAGGCCGTTCAGATTAACTTTTCTTCGATCCACGATGCGAATTGTCGGATCGAGGGCTTGGATTTTCATGTCGAGGAACGCATCCAGCGAGTCGGCGGTCAACGGCTCATAAAACACCAGGATCCGTTTATTGTATAACTCGGATTTCGATGCGAGATGAGAAATCGACAACGCAGTATTTGCTTCGAATGCCATGCCTTCGGGAAGCTTTGAGGTTTTGTACTCCGGCGGCGCCCAAATCTCGATCAAATCAGTGCGATGTTGTTTCCATCCCACTGGGATGAGTTGTTCGTACGGAATCGCGGTGGGTGCGAATGTGGGCGTCACAGTTGGCGGCAAGATTAAAGTCGCGGTCGGGTTGACAACATTCGGAGAAACCGGCTGTTGACCCGCCAAACTCAACCCACTGCCAAAGATGAGATAACCCGCAACACACAGGATCAAGCACAACGCCCCGGCAAGCCCGGCGAGGACGCCCAGCTGCGGAACGGTCATACCGAAATATTTACGATTTGTATCCATGAGTCCTCCGTGAGGAAATCGCGCGGCGTTTCAACCATCTTACCCCGTTCTTCGATGAATACTCCGTTTTAAGTTCATGCCGAAATAAAAAATTGTAGAGGCGAACGGCTTTTCGCTCCTACAAATTATGGCGTCGGTATCGACATCGGCGTAAGAGTCGGTGTGACTGTGGGACTCGGGGTCGGAATCAACGGCTTCCATCCGCTGTAATAAAAATAATCGCTCAAAAACCCGGCGCGTTCCTCCTCGGTCATCCAGCGCGGACGGGAATAATCCTCCAGCAGCGCGGTGAGAAGTTCGACACCGATCAATTTCCCATCATAGATCACGTAGCGGTCCAAGAATTCGCGGCGGATCCCCGGCGGCATCCAATCCTGGTCGCCCATCTGGTCGAAGAACAGATTCCCCAATCCATAGTGAATAAACGCGTCGCCGTAGAATTCCATCATCTGCGGGTAATGTGCCTGACTTCCGCTCACAATGGACGCGCCTGCATCCACCATCAATTGAAAATCCCTTACTTGTTGGGGTGACGGATACGCATCATAGCTCTCATTCCATTGAAACGTCGAGACCACAACATATCCCTGCGATTTCAATTCAGCGATCTTCTGCGCGAGGTACTCGAAATCGCACGGCGCGGCGCCGGGGCGAAAATCACGCGCGGTCGGAAAGCGATCCACATCCGGTTTGTTGCATCCGATGAACGCGATCTTGTTGCCATTCAAATCGAACAAGGCGGGTTCGAGAGAATCCTGCAAATCCGCGCCGCCGCCAAAGTACGGAAGATTATGCTGATTGTATATTTCAATGGTCTCCAACATTCCCTGCGCGCCGCGATCGGCAAAGTGATTGCCGGTGAGTTCGATCACATCCGCCCTGACATCGACGAACAGGTCGATATATTTTGGGTCACTGCAAAAGACAAGCGCAGCCTGGTCAGGCTTGGGGAACGTACAGCCTGTAAAAAACGGGATCTCATTGCTGATGTGCGTGATATCCGCTTCGCGCAACACCTCGCGGATTCGTTCACCGGGGTAGGTCACGCCTTTGTATTCCATCGTCAACGCGGTGGCGCGCACGAGAGCGGTGACGCCGGTCATGATGACGGTGGTGAGTTTCGATGGTTCGTAATTAGTAATTGGCAATTGAGGATTGGATGATGATTGAAGCGTGAAGTCAACAACAAGAGGATAGTAAGCAACGTCGAAATTTTTTCGAATCGGTGATTGACCGTCAATCGTCAACACTTTCCATTTGGGTTGGAGTTCCTCGAACGGAATGACCGCCCAGGCGGATTCAGTCCACGCTGTGTCGAGCAGTTCGCCCGTCGAGACGATTCGAACCGCACCTGCGGCTGGCGCGTCCCATAGGAGGGTCAACGCGTCATGTGTGGATTCTTCCATCAACAGCGGCATCCCACTGAGCAGTTCGCCTTCCGTCCAAGCGCGGAGAAGTTCATCGAACGTCACGCCGTCCTTAATGGTTGGAAACGGCGCGACGAGCGCGTACACCCATTGGATTTTTGTTTCGCTCAACGAGGGATTCGATTCGACGAACGGCGACGCGTCGAGGATGTAATTCGCGAGATTCAATCGCTGCACTTGTTCGCGCAGTGAGGCGGGAACCGATTCGCCGATGCGCGCGCCTGCAGGAAGCGGGGTTGACACAAAAACTTCAATTGCGGGCGTACGCGTCGGTGGGTTTGAATCGATCTGTGGAATGGGCGTCGCTTGCGGCGAACAAGCGGAAAGTAACAGGAAAACCACAAATAACGATTGATAATATTTTTTCATGGCGGCGTGATTATAACCCGACCTCGCCAACCCTCATCCCCAACCCTTCTCCCAAAGGGAGAAGGGAGTCGTCACGCCTTGATCGTGGTTTCAGCGAGAGAGAATTCCTTCAACGCGGATTCGTCGATGGTCACTCCCAAGCCAAGACCGGTTGGCACGCTGATCGTGCTGTCGTCGTTCAACGAGAACCGCTCGTTCGTTATGTCGCGATGATAGTAGCGATCCGAAGCGGAAATATCGCCGGGCAAAACAAAGCCGGGGAGCGATGCCAGAGCCAAATTCGACGCGCGCCCGATTCCTGTTTCGAGCATCCCGCCGCACCAGACCGGCACTTTCTGAGCAATGCAACGATCGTGAATCGCGATCGCCTGACTCAACCCACCCACACGCGCAGGCTTGATGTTGATGATTTTGCATGCTTGCATTTCCAACGCGTAGCGCGCATGACGCGGCGAGACCACGCTCTCGTCCAAACAGATCGGTGTTTTGAATTCCGCCTGCAGAAGGCGATGATCCCAAATATCGTCCTCGAACAGCGGCTGTTCGATCAAGAGCAGATTCAAATCGTCAATTTTCTTCAACACCTGCGCGGACTCAAGCGTGTACGCCGAGTTCGCGTCCACCTGCAAGCGTAGACTCGGATACGCCTTGCGGACGGCGAGGGTTTCTTCCACTTCACGCCCCGGCTTGATTTTTATTTTCACGCGGCGATAGCCTTGAGACAGATACGACTCAACGGTTTGTACCAACACCGAAGCGGACTCTTGAATCCCGACCGAAACTCCCACTTCTACTTTGTCACGCGTCCCGCTGAACATCTCTTTTAGCGATTTGCCGTCGCGTTTGCCCAACAAGTCCCACAACGCCATCTCGACGCCCGCCTTGGCGAGATGATGACCGCGAATCCGCTCGACGCGACCTTGAAAATCGGCCGCGTCTTTCACATCCTGCCCCAAAATCAACGGCGCGATGAAATCCTTGAGGATGTGCCACGCGGTGCCGGTCGTTTCGTAGTTGTAACCCGGTTCGCGCGAAGCGACACACTCGCCGTAGCCCGTCAACCCTTCGGCATGCAGTTCAACGATGATGCACTCGCGCACGGTCTCGCGCCCGAACGAAGTCTCGAACGGCGCGACCAGCGGCATGGAGATGTGATGTAGAATGAGGGAGGAGATTTTCATGGCGGATGAGGTCAAGTGTATAATATTTTCCCGTCAAGTATAAGGCAGACTGATATCTTTTGGATATAGGCAAACCATGTCTCCAGAGTCGCGCATACTGATTGTGGAAGACGACCCAGCCATCGGCGCGTTCGTGCAAACCGCGCTGGAACGTGAAAGATTTAGGGTAGAACTGGTTAAAGATGGCGAGACGGCCATAAAGCGGTTCGATTCTTTTTCTCCCAACCTCATTCTGTTAGATTTGATGCTTCCCGGCATGAACGGATTGGAGGTATGCCAGATGTTGCGCCGCCGCGCGCAATACATTCCAATCATCATGCTCACCGCCAAAGACGACGATGTGGATAAAATCGTCGGTCTCGAAATGGGGGCGGACGATTACATCACCAAGCCGTTCAAAATTCGAGAGTTACTTGCCCGAGTCCGCGCTTTGTTGCGCCTGGTACAGCGTTCGACAAACCCCGGCGCGCGCGCATTGCGCTTCGATGCATTGGAAATCAACATTGAAGAGAGGACGGTGACTCGCAACGGGAAACCGATCACCCTCACGCCCAAAGAATTTGAATTGCTTGCCTTGCTGGTTTCCAATCCGCGCCGCGTGTTCGGCAGAGAAACGCTTCTCGAAAAAGTGTGGGGATATGAGTACGCCGGGGAAACGCGCACAGTGGATGTTCACATTCAACGTTTGCGGCAAAAGATCGAACCCGACCCCGCCGAACCGCGTTTTTTGATCACAGTGCGGAATATTGGGTATAAATTTGAAGGACAAACATAAGCGATGAACGAAGGCATAATTGGGAGCGTATCGGTTGGCGCGGTCGTCTTTTTCGCGTTGATTCTGCTCGCTTGCGGCGCGGGCGCGGGCTGGTGGATTCGCAAAAGGCAGGAAGCGAAATTTGCAAAGGAAAATCTCGCTTCGCCGCCGATGTCCGCGTTATTAAATGCCATTCCTCAAGCCGCGCTGATCGTTGACCGCGAAGCAAACATACGGTCGCAAAACGCCCGCGCATCGCAGTTGATGAGCGAAGTCAAATGGGATGCGGATCTGCCCGCCGCTCTTCATACCGCCGCCCATCGCGTTTACGAAACGGGCATGTCTGAAAAGATGGAATTGGCGGCGGCAAATAAAAAATTGCAGATTTTCGTCGCCCCGCTTGAAAGCCCAGCGGAAGCGGCTGCGCTCATCCTGCTCGCCGATTCCGCCGACGGTTCATACCGCGCCGAACTGTATCAGCAATTGGTCAGCACCATCGCTCACGAACTGCGTACGCCGCTCACCGCCATCATGGGCCATGTGGAAATTTTGAACAGCTGCGGCATTGACGAAGAGACGCTGTGGCGCAGGTCGTTAGGGTTTGTAGCGGGCGAAACAGACCGCCTGGCGCGGCTGGTGGAAGATTTGCTCAGCCTTTCGCGTTTGGACCGCGTTCCTCTGCATCTTCAACCAATCAACTTGCGAGTCGCGGCGGAGGAAGCGGTTTCGGAGTTGTTCGATTTTGCGGAAAAGAATAACGCTTCGCTCATCATTCAAGCGCCTCACGACTTGCCCCGCGCGCTGGCAGATCCTGAGCGCATTCGCCAAGTACTTCTTAACCTGTTGGACAATGCCATCAAACACGCTGCCAACAACCCTGCGACCCTTCGCCTCACTTCGAATGCGGAACGGGTGACTGTGGAGGTGAACAATCGCGGCGTTCCCATTCCAGCGGATGATCTGCCTCATCTGTTCGAGCCGTTCTGGCGCGGTAAACAGACGGAGACGAACGCAAAAGGCGCCGGGCTGGGGCTTGCCATCGTCCGCGCCATTCTCGAACAGCATCGCGCTTCCATCGGCGTAACCAGCAATGCGGAACAAGGAACGACGTTTCATTTTTCGCTGCCCATTGCCCCTGCGGCAGAGAGAAAATAGCCAGATAATTTACGACCTGCGTAAAGAAGTGTCAACGTCAACCTTTGGGACGTTTTTCGGGGAGATGTTTACAAAATTGTTACAAATCCGTGCAGAATTTGTGAACTTAATTTTGTAAGATGGATTCAACTCACTACCAGGAGTTGAACATGAAATTGAGCATGAGCAAAATTCTAAAGATATCCCTTGTGGTCATCGGCGGGGCGATCGGCACATGTATCGCGCTTTGGACATTAGCCACAACAGCCGACAGCCTACAAGAAGCGTCCTCGCGAGGCGGGACGTTTGGCGTCATCCTTGGCATTGCATTGTTTACCGCCATTGGCGCGGGTATCGTTAAATATTTCAAAGGAAAATAACACAAATAGAGAGGCAGCCCATGACCAACAACTCGATCTCAAAAGAAAAATCTCGCGGCAAATTCACCATGATTGTCGCGGCTATTGCCGTCCTCGCAGTTCTCGGCTTGCTCCTCAGCCGGCTGGACGGGCGCATTGCCATCGTCGCGCCGGGCGCGTCAACGCCGACGAACACATCCGCACCCACAAGCCCTGCTGAACCCACGTCCACCCCGCGCCCGACTCAAACAGAGAGTCCGACGGCTATGACCGGCCCGACTCCAACACTTGCTCAAGACGCCCAGGCACGCGCCTTCGCCGATCCGATCCTGCAAGCCATTGCAGATGCGCCGCCGGATGTCGAGGATGATTTCTCGTCCGACAGCGGCAATTGGAGTCAGGGGTTTTCTGGTAAAAACTCCGCTCAGATTCTGGAAGGCGTATTAAGGCTGACGGTCGTCGGCGCAGCAGGCGACACATGGATGGGCTCAAGTCACCCAGCCATGACCGCCGACGATTTCGCCGTTCAGTTCGACGCCAGAGCAACCGCGATGGAATTCGACTCGCACTTCTCGATCCTGTGGCGCTGGCTGCCTGTGGATAATTCCTCTTATCAGTTGGCGCTCTTTCCGGGCTTGAATGGAGACTGGACACTTGGCGGCACGGGCAGCGGCTTTGCCGGCAATGACTTCCTGGATGTGGCGAACGGCAATTCCGATTCAATCAAGCTGGACGAATGGTTCACGGTGACAATCATCGGCCAGGGCAGCCGCTTTGTCGTGTTGCTCGAAAACCAGCCGCTCGCCTATTTTGAAGATGCTCGGAGACCCTCCGGCCGGGTCGTCTTGGGAATGAATATCTTTAACGGCGCCGCGACCGCCGAATTTGACAACGTGAAATACTGGAATCTGGACAATGTGGCGGGACTGCCATAGGTTCTGGCAAACTCCAAGCCGAAAGAGATTATGTCATGAAACAATCCAACTGGAAAATTTTCCTTCTGTTTGGGTTTCTGATGAGCTGGCAACTTGGTTGCGGTTCAACCGCAACACCCGCGTTGGTTTTTACAGATACGCCTGTCCTTACGCCCACACCGGAAAACACAGCCACGCCAACGCCGACGTTTACCCCCACCCCGACGCCTGAGCCGACGTTATCTCCCGCGTCATTTTCGCAAAAAGCGGCACCGCTCTGCGAACCGGCGTTTTCATCCAACGCGGTGCTTCAAGAAGTTTCGGCTCCGCTGGTGTATTTGTTTCAGGATGAGTATTCCGCAGACAAACAGTGGGGTGTTGTCAATAATTTTTTCCCGCCTGCCGAGGCGGTCACCGAATCGGATGTAAAGGCTGTCGTCTGTGTCCGCGCCAGCCGTCAGCGTCTCTTTAGTTATCAGGACGGAGAACCCGGTTATCAATTGACTTGGAACGCTCGCTTGATTTCATGGCCCGATGGAAATGTCATTGGCTCAGAAACCTTCCGCGGCGACCCGCCGCCGGGAATCAAGTTTGGAGGCGGAGCGGAATATGGCCGCTCTCCCAAAGATCAGTTAAACCGATGGATTTACGACCATCTGACAACGAAAACATTTTTCTATACCGGCGATAGGGTTTCAGGGCTTTCGTTTTCTCCCGACGGACAAATATTGGTTGCGGGAAAGGGATTGCGATTAAATGTTAGCTACGCAGGGTCGAGTTTCGACATGCCGGTATACGTATGGAATGTCTCCACAGGGGAAACCCTGCACACCCTAAAGGGACATACGCAGGCGGTCTACTGGCTTTCCATTTCCCCCGACGGCAAACTGCTTGCCTCCTCCGACGGTGATTGCAAACTTAAAATATGGAGCCGCGTGTCGGGGGAACTCCTGCAAAGTTTCGGCGGGCCGGGTTGCAATTTCGTATTTTCACCGGATGGAAGATACCTTCTGATCGCCGGCGATAGTTCAGGCACAAAATTGATGGACCTCGCCTCTCTGGAGATCGTCAATTCTCTGCCGTACATCGGAGGCATGACCTTTTCGCCAGATGGCAAAACCCTGATCTTTTCCAGAGTTAACGCCATCGTATTCATTGATATGGAAAGTCTTCAGCCTGTGAAATCTCTCGAGGAAACGGTTGAGGGAAACCTCGAATTCGACAGCCGCGGGAGATTATTGGCGATTAAAGGGCGCTGGCTGGACCCGATTCAGGTCATTGACTTCGAAACCAAGAAGGTAATCTCTGCCATCACGCCGGATAATCTGCCAATCACTGTCTCTGCGTTTTCCCCGTATGGTTTGCTGGCAACCGGTTCGCAAGGCGGAACAGTTTCTGTCTGGGATTGGGAAACCGGCGCGCTGCTCCGCGAGCTGCAAGCCAGTCCGTTGGACGAAATCTCGAGCCTTGCGTTCACCCCGGATGGCTCGCGGCTGGCGGTTGGCGATAACGGCGGTATCGTCACGCTTTGGGATGTCTCAGACTTGAAGTAGTTCGAAAAAAACAAGTGAAAGGAACATATCATGAAAAAGCCAGATTGGAAGATTTTCTGTATGTATGCGTTTTTGATCGGTTTGGCATTTGGATGCGCCCCTGCCGCGTCAGCCCCAGCAACGCCTGCTCCAACGAGCACGCCAATCCCATCATCTACTCCGGAAAACACCGCCACGCCAGCGGCTACTGCTACGTTCACCCCAATCCCAATTGCGGGAATTGACGAACCGATCGTCGTCAACGAGGTCAACGTGCAGATTCTTTCGGCAAAATGGGAAGAACCGTTCGTTGTCACAGGCTTTGAGTTGAAACCGGGATACCGCTCGCTGATGATCACGTTCAAACTTCAGAGTGCGGAAACCAATAGCCCCGCCGACCTTATGAACAACATTGAGTTCCGCGAAATGCGTGTGGTTGACGATCAGGGCAATGAAAGCCCGGTGGTTTTCTTCAACCTGCCTATCTCATCCCTCACAGGAAGTGAGTATGCGCAACTCGATCTATTTTTCGCCGTTTTGGAAAGCACAACTCCGCAAAAAATTCAGTTTGCAGACGGGCAGACGGTTGATCTCGTCCCGCTGCTTCCGCCGCAGTAACACAATCGCGCATCGCAAGCGCAGGGGAAGATTCCAATCGTAAATACAAACGGTCACGCGTCTTGCGTAACCGTTTGTATCTTACCGCTGGAACTTCAAATCCTCAGCCCTCCACCTTCACTTCCCCATCCTTCGAATCATCATCCAATTTCAATCCGCGCGGCGCATGCCCGATAGCAAAAAGAACATGAGGTACAATCAAGCCAGAGGTGTACCATGGAAAGCCTGACTTTACACACGCATGTTGGAAAAGACGGGATTCTCAAGTTGGAAACGCCAGTTGGCGTCACGAATACCGACATCGAGGTTACGCTCATCGTTAATCCAGTCGGCGAGAAGCGTCCATTGAACGAATGGACTGCCGACTTCTTTGCAAAAATCATCGGGGGATGGCAAGGCGTTCCTTTCGTCCGGGAGCCGCAAGGGTCGTATGAATCCCGCTCGAACTTCAAATGACCTACCTGCTCGATACTAACTTTTGTATTGACCTATTGAATCGGCGCGACACACTCGCCGCGCGCCGACTGGCTACGGTGTCTCCTCGCGAAATCCGATTGTGCTCGGTCGTAACAGCAGAATTATTTCACGGCGCTTACAAAAGCAAGCGTGGAGAAAATATCAATTTAGTGAAAGCATTCACGTCGTCATTTCAAAGCCTGCCCTTCGATGATCGTTCCGCTGAAATATATGGCCGCCTACGCACAGAATTGGAACAACAAGGAAACGTGATCGGACCGAACGATTTGCTGATTGCGTCCATAGCTCTAGCAAACAATTTAACGTTGATTACTCACAACACTGTTGAATTTTCCCGCATTGCCAATCTCACAATTGAAGATTGGCAGGCATAAATTCCCCGTTAATTCAAAACCCGTCACCCCTCCACTTTTATTTCCCCATCTTTCGCATCATCATCCAACTTCAATCCGCGCAAGGCGTCGTCCACGCTCATGGCGTCCGCGCGGCGCATGCCTGCGGCGGGAGTCCCGCAGTAGGGGCAAATATTCCACGGCAGTTCCATCAACCGGTTGCAGTTCTCGCAGTTCTTCTTCAACTTCGTGTGGCAGTTCGGGCAGACCTGCCAGTTATCTTTCACGCGGCGTTCGCAACCGGGACAAAGAGGCAGGTCTTCGAGTGCCTGGAGCAACGCCTCTTCCTCCAATGTTTTTTGATAATCCTCCTCCAGAGTTTTCGGCGGGCGGAGGATCAAATACACCAACACGCCGGGCAAACTCAACACCGCAACAAGAAGCGTTGCCAGCGTCTGTACCAACGGATCGCGCGCACGCGTGCGGATGTCGCGGTACGTCCACACGACGAGCGAGATCCACAACGCGGCGAGGAACGCGCCGCCGAAGCCGGTGAGCACAAGCAGGAGGTTGCTGAGGAAGGTTGGGTCGAAGGTCATGATTACTTCTCGGGATATTTTATCGTAGATGTGTCATTCTGAGCGAAGCGAAGAATCTCCATTGCAACTAAAGAGACTCATCGGTCGTGGCGCGAGGCGCCGCTCCCTCAGAGTGACACGCTAACTACGGTGAATCGTGACGGAAACTCCACTCGCCCTCGCCTTGATCCGCATACGAACGTGACCCGATAACCTCGTAAAACGTGATGCCCGGTCGCATGTAGATGGGCGATCCGCCAAGCGTGGTCAGTAGCAAGGGCTGGTCGGCATTCGTGCGGTACCACCTTGCAAGGATTCCCACCCCATCACGGAACACATACGCTTCTCCGGAACCGGTCAAATCGATTTGATAGACCTCATCTTCCTGATCGTACGGATTGGCAAACGTATGCGTGGCGAACAAAACGATCACGTTCGACGCGCTGACCTGCGCGCCAGTCACGCGGTCCACGAGCGGAGCGTACTCCTCCTCTCCATCGCGCGTATCGTTGATCTCCTGATAACGATAATACAGGTGAAGGTCCGGGTTATATTCCCAATAATGATAGGAATCAACGGAATAATACGTGTTGATCTTTGTACCAGGCAGGTCACCCGCAGGCGCAGGGTCGCTGTAATATCCGTTGCGGATGTAGGGACGACTGTTATCCATGCCGTTGTTCGCGACACAATCCTTCCAGCGTACGGTGTCGAAGTATGAATTGTTATATTCCTCCACCGTGTCGATTCGCTCCGCTAGAAAATGGAACGGCGGACACAACCCGTTTGTCGGCGTGACGAGAAATCTGGCGAAGTCGCTCGCGCGGAAATAATTCAATTCCCGCGGGTCGGCAAATTTGAATACAAGATATGCCTGATACATGCGCTGGATGTGCTCGTCGAAATACCGTCCCGAACGGACGGGTCCCACCCACTCCGAGTCGTTGCCGTAGAACACCGCGATGAAACGCGTCAACCCGTCTTCAATGTAATATTCGAAGACTTGATCGGCAAGCGTGAGCCCCGATTGCGGGCGCATGTAACGAGGATAATTCGCCACCTTGATTGCCATCGGTCGGCGGTTCAACAATGACGGGTCGGATGGAGGCAAACCAGTCAACGGATTCAACGCACCGGACACGGGGAACGAAGTGACATCCACACCTGCAGGTAGAGACTCAGGCAGGATGACCACTTCAGTGGGAATTGAAGTCGCTGTCGGGAGGTTGAGAGGCGTGGGAGCCGGAGCAGAATAAAGCGGGTCCGATTCGCTGCTCCCTTGCGGCTGGAACGGCGTCGGCGAGGGAATCCCCTCTGCAGAAACTTCATCTGCCAATTCATTGCATCCGCTCAGGAATAATGCAACGATCAATATCATATTGTAAGTGAAACGCATGGCTAGGATTGTACAACAAAGGGACGAGCCGGGCAAACCTTGTACTGAGCTTGCCGAAGTGCTGATAAAATTGCCGTTGCATGTTCATTCTCATTACAGTCGGGATCCTCCTGCTCACCTCCATCACCGTGCTTGCGTTGCGAATCTTTCTGCCGGAGTATCGTTCTTCGTGGCTCATCGCATCCGGCGGAGGGGTTCTGTCATACGCAAGTTTGTTCGTGTGGCTGGCGAATCCGTCATCGCAATTGCAGTTTTCCATCTGGCAACCAGCTTCCCTGTTCAAACAATCCCCCGCTTTCATCGCCGACGGGGTCGCCTGGGCGTTCTCGCTGAGCATTGTATCGCTCTCGCTTGCGATCATCATCACTTCGGTGGCGCGCAGTAATTTTCCCAACCCGCTGGCATGGTCGGGCAACCTGATGCTCACAGCGCTGGGGGTACTTGCCGTCACTGCGGATAATCCATTGACATTGGTGTTGATCTGGGCGGCATTCGACCTGGTGGAATTGATCGTTCAACTGCGATTCGTGGAAGACCCGAAATTGACGGAGCGCGTGGTGATCGCGTTTTCGTCGCGGGTCATGGGCATTTTGGTCCTCTTGTGGGCGAACATGGTCAGCACAGCCAACGGGGTCAACCTTGATTTCCATTCGGCATCGCCACAAGCGGGAATGTACCTGCTCATCGCGGCAGGTTTGCGAATTGGAGTCCTTCCGCTTCACCTGCCATACGCCGGGGATTCCGCCCTGCGCCGCGGATTCGGCACAGCGTTGCGTATGATCTCGGCGGCATCCAGTCTGATACTTCTCGCGCGAATTCCCACGGGAAGTATCGCCCCGCAGTTTGCGCCGTATTTACTCGTTTTTGCCGCGCTTGCCGCGGTTTATGGCGGTTGGATGTGGCTGCGCGCGCCGGACGAACTCACCGGCAGGCCCTACTGGCTCATCGGCATCGGCTCGCTCGCGGTCGCGGCGACACTGCGTGAAAATCCGCTCGGCGCGGCCGCATGGAGTTGCGCGCTCATCCTGTGCGGCGGCGTTCTGTTCTTATCCTCCGAACCGATCACCTGGCTCGTGCGCGGATTGTGGATCGCCGTGTTCGGCGTTTCCGCGCTCCCATTTTCATTGACGGCGACCGGCTGGAACAGCGGCGGCGCGAGTTTTTTCCTCGCATGGATTCCCCTCATCATCGCGCATGCCATGCTTCTCGCAGGTTTCGCCCGTCACATTTTGCGTCCGCCCACCTTGCGCGTCCAGTATGAAGACCAGCCCATCTGGGCAAAGAACTTCTACCCCCTTGGAATTTTTCTCCTTCTATTGACGATTATCCTCCTCGGGTTAGTCGGTTGGGACGCGTCTCTTCAATTTGGAAATTTCATCGCCAGCATCATCGCCTCTCTCCTGACGTTCGGCTTGATCTGGTTCACTCCGCGTCTTCGCATCCTCAACCCGGTCCGCGCGCATTGGGTGCGTCCCACCAACCCTACATGGTTCGACCTGGGCTATCAAGCACTGTGGAATCTCTATCAGCAAACCGGTCGGTTGAGCAACGTATTTGCAAAAATGCTCGAAGGCGAAAGCGGCATCATGTGGACCCTGCTCTTCCTCGCGCTGTTTATTTCATTTTTCGCACGAGGGACTCCATAGATCATGGCAATTCTCGAATGGGTCGCAGTTGCAATCATTGTCATCACGTCGGTGGGAATGCTCATCGCGCGTGACTGGCGCGTGAGCGTCTCACTACTTGCGGCTCAATACCTCGCTATGTTCATCCTATTGCTTGCTCATTTACCGCTTGGCATGGCTTCGGTGAAAGTGGTGGCAGGCTGGATGTCCTGCGCCATCATCGGCATGACACGCTCCGACCTGCCGGATGATCCGAACGATGAAGGCTTCTGGCCCCGCGGGCGACTCTTCCGTTTGTTCGCGGCCGCGATGGTCGGAATCATTGTGGCAGGCGCGGCGCCCGGCGTGAACGACATCATGGCAGATGCAGGCTTGGCGGAGACGAGCGGAGCATTGTTGATGATCGGGATGGGTTTGCTGCATCTGGGAATCACATCGCAAATCCTACGGGTCACACTGGGCTTGATGACTGTGATCGCCGGGTTTGAAATTCTCTACTCAACCGTCGAAGGTTCTGTGCTGGTCGCCGCGTTGCTCGCTGTGATCACCCTTGGACTTGCGTTGGTCGGCGCGTATTTGATGCTCGCCTCCAACTCCGGGGCAACGGAGACTCCATGACCGCCAACGCCCCAACAATATGGATTCTCTTTCCCATATTGATCGGCGGATTGATGTTGCTCATCCGCAACCCGCGCTCTGTCGGAATCTTCGGCGGAACTCTCGCGGTCGCACTCGCGTTAGCCGCGCAGTTTATCCCCCTCGAAGAAGCCCTGCGCCTGGGAAGTCTTTCGCTAAAAATCGATTCATCGCTGAATGTCCTCGGTCGCGCATTGACGATCAACCCCGCTGAAAGTTCATTGCTTGCGCTGATCTATGGCGGCGCGGCGCTTTGGTTTTTTGGCTCGCTCGCGACGGACAACACCGCGCGCATCGTCCCGATGGGATTCATGATCGTCGGATTGCTGGTCGCCTCCATCGCCGTACAGCCATTCTTATATGCCGCGTTGTTCATCGAGATGGCGATTCTAATTTCCATCCCGATGCTCACCAGCATCTACACACCACCGGGCAAGGGCATCCTCCGTTTTTTGATCTATCAAACGCTTGCCATGCCGTTCATTTTATTGGCTGGTTGGCTCCTCGCCGGCGTGGAAGCCAGCCCCGGTGACCTCGATCTCGCTGCGCAATCTGCATCCATGCTCGGGCTGGGATTCGCCTTCCTGCTCGCGATCTTCCCGCTTTATAACTGGATTCCCATGTTGACGGAGGATTCGCATCCATTCACGGTCGGCTTTCTCTTGTGGATTCTGCCGACGATCATGCTCATCTTCGCAGCGGGATTTCTAGATCGCTACTCGTGGATTCGCTCCTCGCCTCAACTAATTCTCGCGCTGCGGTCCGCCGGGTTGTTGATGATCGCTACCGGCGGACTCTGGTCGGCGTTCCAACGACACCTTGGGCGCATCATGGCATTCGGCGCCATCGCCGAGACGGGATTCTCGCTCCTCGCCCTCAGCCTTGACTTACGCTTGGGCATACCAATTCTATTCCTCTTGATTCCCGCGCGTACATTGACCCTCGCGCTTTGGTCCCTGGGTTTGACTATCGTCCGCGACAACACAGAGACCATGCGATTCGGTGCAGTGCGCGGTGTCTTGCGAGTCACTCCGTTTGCCAGCGCAGCGATCTTGCTCGCCACTTTTTCCACGAGTGCCTTTCCACTCCTGGCCGGTTTTCCTCCACGGCTTGCATTGTGGGAGAATCTTTCCGTCGTTTCCACATC